>ENA-OPYX01000509-OPYX01000509.1-human-gut-metagenome-genome-assembly--contig:-NODE-509-length-22754-cov-3.114951_pt1 | contig 22754 bp, 21 predicted proteins | sample MGYA00242639_ERZ504486 | MGnify/ENA primary metagenome ERZ504486 (study PRJEB26092, sample SAMD00036296) | human gut metagenome | host: Homo sapiens | study: EMG produced TPA metagenomics assembly of... | reverse complement strand
AACGTCATTCTTAAAGTCACCGTAACCCTTACCGCTGTAATCCTTTACGATTGACTCAATATTCCTGCCTGTTACGGCTGACATAATGCTCAAAAGGTTGTTAATTCCGGCTTTTGTCGGATCGTTTTCACGATATTCAATAACACCCTCACTGTCCGTTACCGCACTCTTTATCTTCTTGGCGATAACATTCATATCGTCCATCATTGAAATATATCCCTTAGGGTTAGGATCGGACTTTGACATCTTCTTTTCAGGCTCTTGCAAGCTCATTATCTTTGCACCCGACTTTGAAAGCATGCCTCAGGAATTTTTGAATACATCACCGTAAAGCGAGTTAAATCTCTGTGCAATGTCACGGCAAATTTCAATATGCTGCATTTGGTCCTTACCTACAGGCACATAGTCTGTTTGGTAAAGCAAAATATCTGCCGCCATAAGTACAGGATATGTAAACAATCCCGCATTGATGTTTTCAGCATGACGTGCAGACTTATCCTTAAACTGCGTCATTCTCTGCAATTCACCCATATATGTGTAACAGTTAAGTACCCAGCCAAGCTCTGCGTGTGCAGGGTTATGCGACTGAATAAACAAAATTGTTTCTTCCGGATTAATTCCGCAAGCGATGTACAAAGCAAGCACTTCAAGAGTTCTTCTTCTTATATCGGCAGGAGTTTGACGGACTGTAATTGTATGCAAGTCCATCATTGAATATATACAGTTATAATCTTTCTGTATATCAACCCAATTTTTTATCGCTCCCAAATAGTTTCCGAGTGTAAGATTTCCCGACGGTTGTACGCCTGAAAATATGATTTTCTTATCTTCCATTATTATCTTCCTTTCACAGATTAAAGCATTTCTGTCAAGACTTCTCCCAAACGTCTTACACCCTCTTCTATATTTTCAATAGTAGCTGATGAATAGTTAAGTCTGAACATATTTGACGGAGCATATATATCCGTTGCAAAATTTGAACCCGGTACGATAGCGACTTTCTTTTCAAGGCACTTATCGACAATCGGTGTAATATCTTCGATAGTAGGGCATTCGCACCATAGGAATATACCGCCCTCAGGCACTACCCACTTAACTTTACCCTGTGGGAAATATTTTTCCATTGCACTGACCATTGCAGCACATTTCTTTCCGTAAAGTTCTCTGTTCTTTGCAATGTACTTATCTATATCGTACTTCTTCATAAATTCCACACACATAAGCTGTGTAATCATAGGTGTATGTACGTCATTTACCTGCTTTAGCATTTCAATTTTTTCCGCAAGAGGTGCAGGTGCTACAATGTAGCCAAGACGCATACCCGGTGAAAGAATTTTTGAGAATGAGCCTGCATAAACAACTCTGTCCTCTGTATCAAGCGACTTAATTGTCGGCACGTCCTCACCTGCAAAACGCAAGTCACCGTAAGGATTGTCCTCAAGGATTAGCACGTCATACTTTGATGCGATTTCAAGCATACGCTTTCTCTTCTCAAGCGACATTGTACAGCCTGTCGGATTTTGGAATGTAGGAATTGTGTAAATCATCTTTACACCGTCCGTATTCTTCAGAGTTTCTTCAAGCTCGTCCATATTCATACCGTCAGCCTCAACAGTAACGCCGACAAGTTCAGCCTCATATGTTCTGAACGCATTAAGACTTCCTATAAAGCTTGGACTTTCAACGATAACCTTGTCACCCTTATTTAAAACAGCCTTTGCAGTAAGGTCAATACCTTGATTTGCACCTGTCATAATAAGAATTTCATCATTTTCACCGACTGAATTAACTTTTTCCGCACGCTTTCTTGCACAGTCTTTCATTTTCGGATAACCGTCTGTTGTACCGTACTGCAAAGCAAGAGTAGGATTTGTCATAAGAATTTTGCCTGCAATTTTTGAAAGTTCGTCACCCGGGAACAATTCAGACGCAGGGTTTCCGCCTGCAAGTGAAATAATCTCAGGATCAGCCATACGCTTGAACATTTCACGAATGGCACTGCCTTTCATCGTCTTAACTCTGTCAGCCATAAATTTTGTATATTCCATTTTTCAAAACTTCTTTCTATTTATTAATTTTCTTCCATGAATCTTTTAATGCAACAGTTCTGTTGAAAACAGGCTTTTCAGGTGTTGAATCTTTATCAACGCAGAAATATCCCAATCTAAGGAATTGGAACTTATCTCCTACACTTAGATTTGTCAAATTGCTTTCAAGTTTTGCATTTTTAAGAACTATCATAGAATCTTTGTTAAGATTGTCTGTAAAGTCATTTACGCCTGTTTCGTCAGACGGATTTTCAACCGTAAACAATCTGTCGTAAAGACGTACTTCCGCGTCTATTGCGTGTGCGGCACTTACAAAGTGAATTGTACCCTTTACCTTACGTCCGTCAGGTGAGTCACCGCCGCGGGTTTCGGGATCGTATGTGCAGTGTACAGCAATAATATTGCCGTCTTCGTCCTTTTCACAACTTGTGCAAGTAACGTAATACGCACTCTTTAGTCTTACTTCTCTGCCGGGTGAAAGTCTGAAATACTTCTTCGGAGCGTCCTCCATAAAGTCGTCTTCTTCTATATAAAGTTCACGCGAAAATTCTACTGTTCTCTTACCCATTTCAGGATTTTCAGGATTAACTTCAACTTCAATCTGTTCAACCTTATCTTCAGGATAATTGTCAATTATAAGTTTAATCGGTCTTAAAACCGCCATTGCTCTCGGTGCTTTCTTATTCAAATCTTCTCTTATACAAGCCTCAAGCAAAGCAAAGTCAACAACGCTGTTTGCTTTTGAAACACCGATTCTTTCGCAGAAATCACGAATAGCCTCAGGTGTGTAACCGCGTCTGCGCATACCACAAAGTGTTGACATTCTCGGATCGTCCCAACCCGACACAATATTTTCACGAACAAGTTTCAGACAACGTCTTTTACTTGTAAGTGTATAGTTAAGATTCATTCTTGCGAACTCAATCTGTCTTGAAGGGCTTTCATAGCCGACTTCTTTTAATACCCAATCATAAAGCGGTCTGTGATCCTCAAATTCAAGTGAGCAAAGCGAATGAGTAACACCCTCAACAGTATCTGAAATAGGATGTGCAAAGTCATACATAGGATAAACTACCCACTTATCACCTGTTCTGTGATGATGTGCACGAAGTATTCTGTAAATAATCGGGTCACGCATATTTAGGTTAGGTGACGCCATATCGATTTTTGCTCTTAGTACCTTTGCACCGTCCGCAAATTCACCATTTGTCATTCTCTCAAACAAATCAAGGTTTTCTTCAATAGTTCTTTCTCTGTACGGACTGTTCTTACCGGGAGTTTTAAGAGTACCTCTGTACTCTCTTATTTCTTCCGGTGACAAATCGTCAACATATGCCTTACCCTTTTTGATAAGTTTTATAGCCGCCGAATAAATATCGTCAAAATAATCAGACGCATAAAGTACCTTGTCCCACTTAAAACCAAGCCACTTTATATCCTCCATTATTGCGTCAACGTATTCTGTATCTTCCTTTGTAGGGTTTGTATCATCAAGACGCAAGTTACATTTTCCGTTATACTTTTCAGCCATACCGAAATCTATGCTTATAGCCTTTGCGTGTCCGATATGAAGATAACCGTTAGGTTCGGGAGGAAAACGTGTTTGTACATGGTCGTACACTTTTTCCTCAAGGTCTTTGTCTATTGCTTCTTCAATAAAATTTCTGCTGAATATTTCTTCCATATATCTTTATCCCCTTAAACTTTCTATTGCTTCGTCAAATCTCTTCATCACTTCGTCCTTACCAAGCACTTGCAGTATTTCGTAAAGGTCCGGAGTATTTTTTCTGCCTGTTGCCGCAACACGAATAACGCCTGCAACATCACCGACATGTCCCTTATATGAATCAGGGTCTTTTTTATAAACCTTAGGTGCTTTAGCATAACCTATTGTTTCCGCCATATCTCTTACCTGTGGGAACCAATCGTCGCTGCTGACGTTTTCGTCGTAAATCTGCTTGTAAAGTTCAAGTATTTCTATCATATCATCATTTGAAAGATTATCCGGAAAATCAAATTTTCTGTCCCAAAGCTCCGAATAGAAATACGAAACGTAATTTTCAACGTCTGTCCAAGCCGAAATATCTTTACGCGGTTTTGCGTTTCCACGCTCTATCGCAAATATTGCCTTTGCATATTCTTCGTCATCAACAAGAAGTTTGTATAGTTTCTTATTGTTTTCCTTTGCCCAATCAGTAACCATTTCATAAACTTCTTCCGCACTCAAACGGCAAATATAGTTTTTGCTTACGTCCGCAAGCTTAACCATATCGAAAAGTGCGCCTGCTTTACTCATTTTCGAGAACGAAAACTTAAAGTTGTCTATATCCTCATTAGGATTTGCAAGACGCCAGTCTTCATAATTTGAATTGGCAAGCGTCATTAAGTATTCCCAAATTGCACCTTTCGGATAACCGACCTCACTGTAATAGCTTACTGCCGCCTCAGGGTCTTTTCTCTTTGAAAGTTTACGCTTACCGCCGTTTTCCTCTTTCATAATAGGCGAAATGTGCGCATACTTAGGCGGTTTTAAACCGCATAGCCAGAACAACTGCAAATGTATCGGCACTGATGAAATCCATTCGTCACCACGAATAACGTGAGTTGTACGCATTAAATGGTCGTCAACAACGTGAGCAAAGTGATATGTAGGAGTTCCGTCCTTTTTCAAAAGTACAACGTCAAGAATATTTTCAGGCATTTCAATTTCGCCCTTGATAACATCCTTAAACTTAATTCTCTTGTCTTCCTTACCCGGTGACTTCAATCTTACAACGTATTCATCGCCGTTTTCAATTCTCTTTTGTGCCTCTTCAACAGTGATATCGCGATACTTTGCAAATTCACCGTACACACCCGGAAGTAATTTTTCACTTTCCTGCTTTTCTCTGATTGTTGCAAGTTCTTCTTCCGTCATAAAGCACGGATATGCAAGTCCCTGCTCAACAAGTGACTTAACATATGCCTGATATATATCTTTTCTCTTACTTTGAGTATATGGACCGTATGCACCCTTTTCGTCAGTTTCTGACAGCATACCCTCATCGATTTCTATACCGAAATCGTTAAGTCCCTTTACTATAAGGCTTACACCGTTTTCAACCTCACGTTTTTTATCGGTATCTTCGATTCTAAGATAAAATACACCGTTTGTTGACTTTGTCGCCGTCTTTCCGATAAATGCGGCAAACAATCCGCCGAAATGCAAAAATCCTGTCGGACTTGGTGCAAAACGAGTTACAACCGCACCCTCTTCAAGATTTCTTTTGGGATACATTTGTTCGTAATCGTCGGGAGTTTTTGTTATATTCTTGAACAAAAGATCTTGCCATTTGTTTATTACTGTCCATTTTTTATTAATTCCTTTCATTATAGCTAATATACCTATTCTATATTATTATACCTAAAATGAACTCTAATATCAATGGATTTTTGGGAATTTTTTTCGCATAAAGCAAAAAAATCAGGAGTATAACAGAATGTTATACTCCGATTTAATAATTTCATTAATTTATTTTGTCTAAAAACTTCGTCATTTACGGTAACTTTTATACCGTATTCGTCAGCCCATTTTTGAACTTGTTCGTAAAATGCGTTGTTCTGCATTGTAGTATTGATAGTTTCCGCCTCATTTTCATATTCTTCTTCAAAACATTCCTGTGATTCGTCAAGCGGCAATCGTTTTATTACATAATATCCCGAATCTGACTGAACAATTGTAAATTCGTCGGTCTTTATCGAATCAACGCCTTCTTCAAATTCTATGCCTGTTTCGTTATCGGTGAAAATATATCCGTTTTCATCGGAATCATTTGCGGTATTCGGCGAATAATTGCTTATAAGCGTGTCAAAATCTTCACCGTTTTGTGCTTTTTCCAAAACTTCTTCCGCTGTTTTCTTTGCCTCTTCCTTTTTGTCGTCCGATACTTCGTCACCGGTTTGTGAGTCGATAGTCGAAATCAACACATACTTGACACGTCTGTAATGTTCTTTAAAATATTCACGCAATTCATCTTCCGTAAATGTAGGTGTTTCCGTTTGTTTCTTCAATGCGTCCGTATAATAGCTTACCGACGCAAGCGTATCAATATAATCATCAGTCAGTTTATTGTCCTTTAAAAACTTCTTATATCCGCCCTCACGGTCATAAGAATCTTTTATCGACTTTTGATAATCCTTTAATTTAGACTGTGTGTCACTGTCAAGCTTTATATCCATCGCCTTTGCAACTTCAACGATAAGCTGGTTTCTTTGGCAGTATTCAAGCGATGATTTTTTCGCCTGACCCATATTGTAATTTTCCTTATATGTGTTCATATAATAGTTAAATTCACTCTCGGTAATCTGTGTATCGCCGACAGTCATAACAATCTGATTGTCACTATTTGCACTTTGACCGCAGGCACTCAACATCATCATGCTTGCCAATGCCACTGCCGCAAGTTTTGTATATTTCATATGTCTTTCTCCTTAAAATCTTATGATTTTATTATACTATCTTTTTCGGCACTTTGCAATTCCTTTATTGTACTTAACAAATTATTTACAATATTCAAGATTTTCTTATATTCACCCTTAATCGCATAGCTTATGACAGGTTTGTCGCCCGACAACAGCTTTATGCGTTTAGGGAACATTTTATCAAGTCCCATAATAAGATTTGCGTCAACGTAATTCTCGCCGAATTTCATCAAAAGATTGTCACCGCTCTGTGCTATTTCATATATACCACATTCTTTGGCATACGTTTTAAGTGACGCAACTTCGATAATATTTTGTACGGCTCTCGGTATATCACCAAATCTGTCGATAAGTTCGTCCTCGATTTCAAACTTATCGTCCTCCGTTTCGATTGCCGCTATTTTCTTGTATATATCAATACGTTGATTGTGGTTTCTGATATAGCTTTCAGGCAAATATGCGTCAATATTTATATCAATCGCAACGTCCTGCACATCGTCAATCTTAATACCCTGTGCCTCATCAACGCTTTCTTTCAGCAATTTACAGTACATATCGTAGCCGACAGCGTCCATATGTCCGTGCTGTTCAGGTCCTAAAATATTGCCTGCACCTCTTATTTCAAGGTCACGCATTGCAATTTTAAATCCCGAACCGAACTCGGTAAATTCCTTTACCGCACGAAGTCTTTTTGACGCAATATCCGATAATATCTTATCTCTGTGATACGTCAAATACGCATATGCCGCACGATTTGAACGTCCGACACGTCCTCTTAACTGATAAAGCTGTGAAAGTCCCATTTTATCGGCATTTTCAATTATAATCGTATTCGCATTCGGAATGTCAAGACCTGTTTCGATAATAGTCGTACAGACAAGTACGTCAGTTTTGCCGTTTACCATATCGTACATAATATCTTCAAGTTCGTCCTCTTTCATCTTACCGTGACCGACTGCAACGGTTATATCGGGGAACATTGAACGTATCCATTCCGCTTTTCTGTATATTCCCTGTACACGGTTATACAGATAAAACACCTGTCCTCCGCGTGACAGTTCATTTCTGACAGCGTCCGCTATAACTGCGGGATTGTCCTCCAAAACATACGTCTGTACAGGGTATCTGTTTTCGGGCGGTTCCGAAAGCACACTCATATCTCTTACACCCGTCATTGCCATATGCAAGGTACGCGGTATAGGCGTTGCAGTCATTGTCAGAACGTCTATATTTTGCTTTAATTCCTTTAACCGTTCCTTGTGTGCAACACCAAATCTCTGCTTCCTCGTCTATTACTCACAACTCCAACTGTTAAAATTCCAAGTCCTTTGAAAGTATTCTGTGCGTTCCGATAATTATATCAATTTCGCCCGTTTTAAGTTTTTTCAAAATACGTTTTTGCTCGGAAGCTGTACGAAAACGCGACAGCATTTCAACCTTTATCGGAAAACTTTCCATACGTTTTAAAAACGTTTCGTAATGCTGCATTGCAAGAATTGTCGTAGGGCAAAGATATGCGACTTGTTTTGAGTCGCCGACCGCCTTAAATGCCGCACGAAGTGCAATTTCCGTTTTACCGAAACCAACGTCACCGCAAAGAAGTCTGTCCATCGGCTTTTGGCTTTCCATATCGCCTTTAACTTCTTCAATCGACCTTAATTGGTCGTCCGTTTCCTGATACGGGAACGTATCTTCAAAATCACGCTGCCAAGGTGTGTCTTCACTGTACGCAAAACCTTTTGCCCTCTCACGTTCCGCATAAAGTGCAACAAGTTTTTTCGCCAATTCTTCCGTTGACTGTTTTACTCTCTGCTTTGTCTTGTTCCATTCGTTACTGCCGAGCTTATTAAGTTTCAGCTTTTTATCGGTATTGCCGACATATTTATAAAGCAGATTAAGCTGGTCAATCGGAATATACAAAGAATCTGTGCCTTGATACTGAATTTTAAGGTAATCCTTTGTTATACCGCCGACAACCATTTTCTTTGTACCCATATATTGACCGATACCGTGCGTTTGATGTACAACGTAGTCGCCTACACTTATATCTGTGTAATTCTTAATTCTGTTTGCATTTTCAACTTTACGTCTTGAACGACTTTTCTTTGTTTCAAAAATTTCTCTGTCGGAAACAAGCACAAAATTAATTTCGGGATACTCAAAGCCCTTATTAAGTTCACCCTTTATTATAACGGTTTCGCCTTTATTGAAATTCGCCTTATTTGCGTCATCACCGATAAATCTCGCTCTTATCCCCTTGTCAACAAGCACACCTGCAAGGTTTTCGCCGCGGCCTCTTGACGTACAAAGAATTGCGACCGTATAATTTTTACTCTGCCAATTCCTTAAATCTTCATACAAATACTCGATTTTACCGTGGAACGAAACAGTTGTTTTAGTTGTGAATGTTTCAAGGTGCTTGTATTTAAAGTCGGTTGACGAATGAGAAAGAACGTCAAGCGAAATAAGTTTTTTCGCCGACATTTCATGCACTTTATCGTGATATGAGCAATAAAAACTGTCCTTTGCCGCACCGATTATTCCCTTTTCTTTAAGTTCGGCTACTACTTCGTTTTTCTCCCATTCAAACGTCTTGCCACGCTCGCTTATACGTTTCGGGTCAATTATAAACACAAGGTCATTATCCGAAAAATAATCGGTAATTGACGGTATTTTGTCATATACAAGCGATACATATTTGTCTATTGACGGGAAATATCTTACTTCCTTAAAGCTTTCTATATCCGATTCGGTTGTTTCGATAAAATAGCTTTCGTCACTCTTTTTACGTTTCGCACTTCTTATGCGTTTTTCAAGCTCTGCTATAATTCTGTCACGTTTTTCGTCAGTGATAACCGCCTCATTCGCCGGCGTCACACGTGCGAAGTCAATCTTATCAAGCGAACGCTGAGTATATGTGTCAAACTCTCTTATAGAGTCGGTTTCATCATCAAAAAATTCAATTCTGTACGGATTTTCGTTGCCGACAGGAAATATATCAAGTATTCCACCGCGGATTGCGAACTGTCCCGCACCCTCAACGCTGTCCTCTCTTGAGTAACCCATTACAACAAGGTCCTCCGTCAGCTTTTCAAGATTAAACGTTTTTCCAAGCTCAAAATCTATACAAAGGCTCTTAAATTCTTCTTTATCGCAAGTATACTGCAGAATTGCGTCAAGGCTTGTCACAACTATATAATCGCCGCCGCTTACAAGTTTCTGTATAACGGAAATTTCTTGCGTGCTCGTTCTGATGACCGGAGGTTTCGATATTATAGAAAATATATTCCTTTGTCGGAAAATACAAAACATTATCCGAATACAATTCCATATCCGAATAAAGTTTTCTCGCCTCCATATCACTGTAACACACAACAAGCGCAGATGATTTATTTTCATTTTTCAGCGAATAAATAAGCTGTCCCTGAGCCGATTCAACTATTCCCGCAACAGAAACAGGCGTATTATTAAGATTTTCGACTATGCCTTTATACGGTGCATAATCGTTTAAAATATCAGAAAAATTCATATTTACAGCCTTTCTGCCCACAACCGTTCTTTACACACCTTGTCGTGGACGGACAAAATGCACTTTTTTATTTGCCGTTATACTTATTCATCGCAGACTGTACACCGTTTTTGATAATCTCCGCAACAGCTTTTTCCGCTTTAACTATTGCGTCCTCCATTACAGGAATTTCTTCCTTTGTAAATCTGCCGAGTACAAAGTCTGCCAAATCATAATCTTCGTGTTTCGGTGCACCGACACCCATTTTTACTCTTGGGAATGTATCACTGTTTAGATGGTATATTATAGATTTAAGTCCGTTGTGACCGCCGGCACTTCCTTTCGGTCTTACTCTTATTCTGCCTACATCAAGAGATATATCGTCATTGATTACAATAATATTTTCAGGCGGTATTTTATAAAACTGTGCCATTTCACCGACTGAATCACCGCTTAAATTCATATATGTCTGCGGTTTTACAAGATACACCTTTTCACCGCTTATTGTTGCCTCACCGTACACTGCTTTAAACTTTAATTTGGTAAGTTTTGCACCGTACTTATCCGCAATATAGTCTATTGCGTGAAATCCGATATTATGACGCGTCATATCGTACTGCTTACCCGGATTTCCAAGTCCCACTATTAAATACATTGGTATAATCTCCTCTTTACGTCCAAAAAGGGCAGATAATTTATCTGCCCAAATATCTTTAAAACTCATATTACTTACGTTTATCCTTCCAACCCTCTTTATTAACCTGTCTTGCACGTGCGATAGACAAGCTGTTTTCAGGAATATCTTCTGTTATTGTCGAGCCTGCGGCAATATAAACACCGTCACCGACATTAATCGGCGAAACAAAGTTTGTGTTACAGCCGACAAAGCAATCGTCACCGATCGTTGTTCTGTACTTCTTCTTACCGTCATAGTTACACGTTACAGTACCACAGCCGAAGTTTACCCTCTTACCGACATCGCTGTCGCCGATGTATGTAAGGTGAGAAATCTTTGTACCGTCGTCGATATTTGAATTTTTAAGTTCAACGAAATCGCCGACTTTAACTTCTTTACCCACATGACAATTAGGTCTGATATACGCAAAAGGTCCTACGTGTGTACCCTCGTCAACTTCCGATTCAAGTATAACTGAGCTTAACACGTCAACACCGTCATGTATAACCGCTCTGTCAAGCATACTTCCCGAACCGATAACGCAGTCAGAGCCGATTTTTGTACCGCTCTTTATTGTGACGTTCTGACAAATTTCCGTATCATTGCCGATTTCAACGCCGTCTTCGATATAAACGCTTTCAGGATTACGCATTGTAACACCGTTTCTCATATGGTATTCATTAATACGCTTTTGCATAATCTTTTCAGCCTCATTAAGCTGTACTCTGTCGTTTATACCTCTGATTTCGTCATTGTCCGAAATTGCGTAACCGCCGATTTTCTTGCCGGCACTTAGAAGTATTTCAAGAGTATCTGTAAGGTAATATTCGCCCTGTGCATTGTTCGGAGTAATCTTATCAAGTGCATATACAAGCGACTGTGCGTCAAAAACGTACATTCCGGAATTTACTTCGTTGATTTTCTTTTCTTCTTCACTTGCGTCCTTTTGCTCAACGATTTTCAAAACAGAACCGTCATTATCTCTTACAATTCTTCCGTAACCTGTCGCATCGTCAAGAATTGCGGTTATAACAGTTGCTTGATTGCCGTTATTTTTGTGATATTCGATAGCCTTGTTTATTGTTTCGGCAGTTATAAGAGGAGTGTCGCCGTTTAGAATAACAACCTCGCCCTTTGAATTTTTTATAACGTCGATAGCCTGCATAACCGCATGACCTGTACCCTTTTGTTCAGCCTGCAATGCAAATTCGCACACATCGCCGAGTACCTCTTTAACCGTTTCTGCCTTATGACCGACAACCGCGCAAACCTTGTCCGCACCTGCCGCCTTAGACGCGTCAATAACCCACTTTGAAAGTGGTTTACCGCATACTTTATGAAGTACCTTCGGCATTTTTCGACTTCATTCTTGTTCCCCATTCCTGCCGCTAAAAATTTACACTTGTAAACATAAATAACTCCTCTCAAAAACACTTATAAATCCATTTTTGATGTAACTTCCATATCGTGATGTATCTGTTCAATAAGTTTATCTACACCGTCAAATTTTATAACACCCCTAAGTTTTTTCCGCAAAACTCACGCGTATATATTCTCCGTAAATATCCTCGTCAAAATCAAGGATATGACTTTCCACTGTCAATTTTCTTGCACCGAATGTCAGATTTTTTCCGACATTGACAACGCATTTCAAACGCTTTCCACGCACATACGTTATACCTGCGTAAACACCCTCTTCGGGAAGTGCCATATTCACGTCATAATCAACATTCGCAGTCGGAATACCCATTTTTCTGCCGTTCTGCAAACCTTTCACAACATTGCCTTCAATGCAATAACGTCTGCCCAAAAAACGTTCCGCTTTTTCCATATCACCGGCTTTTATAATGCTCCTTATGTATGTACTCGAAACGATTTTTCCGTCAAGCTTTATAACGTCCGTAACAAACACTTTAAATCCGTATTTCTCGCCAAACCATTTTAAAAGTTTGACGTCACCTTGTGCTTTGTAGCCGAAACTGTAATCATATCCGACACAAACAGCCTTTATATGAAGATTTTCAACAAGATACTGTACAAATTCTTCGGGAGTTTTTTTCATAAACTCCTTATCAAATTTCTCCATATACACAAAATCGGGCTTTTCACGTTCCAAAAGCTCCAACTTTGCCTCATTCGGCGTTATAAGCTCAATCTTATGCCCCACAACGTCATTTGTGTTTTCTTCAAACAACAGCACACCGCTTTTTAAGCCGTTTTCTTTTGCATATTTAATACCGTTTCTGATAATCGTCATATGAGCGATATGAAGTCCGTCAAAATTTCCGAGTGCAACAACCGTACCATCGTAATCTGTTTTATCACGGAATATCTTCATTTATATCGCCCCTTAATTCCAGAAAGATTTTTCAAGTTTTAATTTGCCGTCTGTAATCTTTGATATACACAAAAAATTATTTTTTTCGTCATACACGCGGTAAGATTGTCCCTCTTTACCGCTGTACGTCATCTGTACACCGTTCGTAACGCTTTTAACTTGCTTTGGGTTAAGTTTAATTTTAGGATATTCCTCAAACATTCTGTCAACGGGAATTATGATTTTTTCAAGCTCGCCGTTGTTTTTCAATGTTTCGATTTCCTTTAGAGTGTGGCTTTCTTCTATCGTAAACGGTCCTGTTTTTGTACGTCTTAATGTGTTCATATACGCACCGACGTGCAGTTTCATACCTATATCCTCACAAAGTGTTCTGATATATGTACCTTTTGAACACGAAACGTCAATAGTCACACGTTCGCCGTTAATTTTAAGTATATCAATAGAATTTATCGTCACCTTACGGCTTTTCCTCTCAACTTCGATACCTTTTCTTGCAAGTTCGTAAAGTTTCTTGCCGTTTTGCTTTATCGCAGAATACATAGGCGGTATCTGCTCGATTTCACCGACAAAGCTCATTATAGCTTGTCTGATTTCATCTTCACTGCAAGTCACTTCACACTCCGTAAGCACTTCACCGTCAGCATCCTGCGTATCGGTCGTCATACCAAGCACAAGCTCAGCTCTGTAACACTTGTCCGACAAAGTAAGCATATCCGCAACCTTTGTTGCAGAGCCGATACAAACAGGCAGTACGCCCGTTGCCTCAGGGTCAAGCGTTCCCGTATGTCCAACCTTTTTTATACCCGTCATCTTACGCATAACATAAACCATATCATGGGAAGTACGTCCCAAAGGCTTATCTATTATAATTATACCGTTCATTATAATCTCCGTTAAATTATTTTATCCAAAGCTCTTTTGCAAGCGTCGATAACAGCCCTTTCGGCTTTTTCGGTTGAATCGAAATCCAAAGTCGCACCTGCCGCTTTAATATGACCGCCGCCGCCGAACTTCATTGCAACTTCCGCAACGTCGGCTTTACCGTTTGAACGCAAATTAAGTCTGAAACCGTTGTTTGTACGTTTTATGCAAACCGCAATTTCAGTACCCTCAATTCTTCTCGGAATATCAACCAAATTCGGAATATCTTCCTTACCCATTCCGTACTTTGCACCGATTTTTTCATCGGTAATTACCGCTTTAATTTTACCATCTGCATATTCCCTGATATTTCCGGTAATTTCTGCTTTTAATTTTGCCGCCGCAAGCGACTCACTGTCAAAAAGCAATCTTGCCACTTCCGCATGGTCAAAATCATATTCCAAAAGGTTTGCCGCCGTACGCATTGTTTTTAGACGTAACGTTACTGTACTTAAAGCAACCCGTATCGGAACATATCGCCGTATACAAATCCTTGGCAATATCATTATCCAATTCAATGCCCATTTTTTCAAATAAGCATACAAAATTTCACCTGCCGCAGCCGCTTTACCGTCAACATAATTTGCATCGGCAAAATTAGTGTTTGTTAAGTGATGGTCCAATATTTATTGAATTATTTATTTCTTCAAAAAGGGACTTTCTCTCTGCTATACGTCCCAAATCACCGCAGTCAATGCACGCGCAAAGGTCGTGATTATGTTTCATACCCTCTTGATACAAAACATAATCATTACCTATAAATGCCAATCTTGACTCAATTCTGCCGTTTACATATACGGTCGCCTCTTTACCCAACTTTCTCATAACCTTTGCAAATGCAAAGCATGAGCCGATTGTATCCGGATCCTCATTCAAATGAGTAAGCACTGCTACGGATTTTGCCTCCATTATCTTATCAATAACAGCCTGCATAACTAATCCCCTTTATTTCTTGTTTATATTATTAAGAAGTCTTTCGATATTTGCACCATGCTCGATTGAATCATCAAGTTCAAACACAAATTCCGGCGTATATCTTAAATCAATTCGTTTACCCAATTCACGTCTTATAAAGCCGGCGGCACTCTTTAAGCCCTGCATAGCTTTTTTCTTTGTTTCTTCATCACCCATAACGGAAATATATGCCTTTGCATATCTCAAATCGTTTGTCACATTTACAGTAACAACGCTCGTCATAAGCGGAATACGCGTATCTTTTAATTCACGAATTATATTTGCAAGTTCACGCTTAACTTCTTCATTGATTTTATCAATTCTTGCCATATTTATTCCTCTCTGATGAATGGCTGAATTTCAGCCAATAACTATCTTTCTATTTCTTCCATAACAAAACATTCGATAGTATCGCCCTCTTTAATATCGTTGAAGTTTTCAACACCGATACCACATTCAAAGTTTTCCGCAACTTCTTTTGCGTCATCTTTAAATCTCTTTAGAGAATTTATAGTACCCTCGTGAACAATGATACCGTTACGAACGATACGAATTTCAGCATTACGCTGAATTTTGCCTTGTGTTACATAACAACCTGCGATAGTACCCACGTTTGACACCTTAAATGTCTGACGTACTTCCGCATAACCGATAACGACTTCCTTAAATTCAGGGTCAAGCATACCCTTCATAGCAGCCTCAATTTCTTCGATTGCCTGATAAATAACTCTGTAAAGTCTTATATCAACTTCATTCTGTTCAGCCGACGCAAGCGCACCTGCGTCAGGTCTTACGTTAAAGCCGACAATGATAGCATTTGACGCATTTGCAAGCATTACGTCAGATTCGTTAATCGCACCTACACCGCCGTGAATTGCTCTTACTCTGACTTCATCGTTAGACAATTTTTCAAGTGACTGTTTAACAGCCTCAACGCTACCTTGTACGTCAGCCTTGATGATAACGTCAAGCTCTTTCATGTTACCCTCGTCAATCTGGCTGAACAAGTTATCAAGCGATACTTTAACAACTTGATTAAATTTATTTTCTTGAAGTTCCTGTTTTCTCTGTTCAGCAACGTCACGTGCAAGTTTTTCGTTTTCAACGACCATAAATGTGTCGCCGCCCGACGGTGCCTCCGACAACCCAAGAATTTCAACCGGTGTTGACGGCGGCGCAGTCTTAACACGTCTGCCCTTATCGTTTACCATCGCACGAACTCTGCCGACAGCTGTTCCGGCAATTACAAAATCACCGACTTAAGTGTACCGTTCTGTACAAGAACAGTCGCAACAGGACCTCTGCCCTTATCGATTTCAGCCTCGATTACAGTACCTTGTGCATCTCTGTTAGGGTTAGCCTTTAGCTCCTGCATATCTGCAACAAGAAGTACCATTTCCAAAAGTCCGTCAATGTTAATTCTCTTTTTAGCCGAAATTTCAACGCAGACAGTATCTCCGCCCCATTCTTCAGGTACAAGATCGTACTCGACAAGCATTTGCTTAACTCTTTCAGGATAGCGCCGTCTTATCAATCTTATTAATTGCAACAACGATTGTAACGCCCGCCGCTTTTGCATGGTTAATAGCCTCGATTGTCTGTGGCATAATACCGTCATCAGCCGCAACAACAAGTAATTGCAACGTCAGTTACCTGTGCACCTCTCGCACGCATTGTTGTAAATGCTTCGTGACCCGGTGTATCAAGGAATGTATAAGTCTGTCGTTTAGTTTAACGCTGTAAGCACCGATATGCTGTGTAATACCTCCAGCCTCTGTATCTGTTACGCTTGTATCACGGATTGCGTCAAGAAGCGATGTCTTACCGTGGTCAACGTGACCCATTACAACAACTACAGGAGGACGCGGAACAAGATCTTCCGGCTTATCTTCTTCCTCGGTTTCAATCATAAGCATATCTTCTTTTGTAAGAACAACTTCCTGTTTAACTTCAATACCGAAATCGTCACCGATAAGCTGTGCTGTTTCAAAGTCGATAGCTTGGTTTTGTGATGCCATAACTCCAAGCATCATAAGTTTTTTAACAACTTCTGCCGATGTCTTACCCATCTTAGACGCAAATTCACCAACCGTAATTGTTTCAGGGATTTCAACCTCTGTTATAACCTTAGCCTTTATTTCCTTTTTAGGCTGTTGATTCTTTTCCTTTTCACGACGGTTTTTACCGCCCTTTTTATTCTTAGCTTTACCGCCCTTTTTATCCATCTTGATATTATCAGGAACCATATCTTCAATACGTTCACGGGATTCTATTGTATCAAGTTCAACAGTCGATTGACGGGTATCAACGTAACGTTTCTTTTCCTCTGTCTTTACAACATACTCTTCTTCCGTATTGGTATGGTCAATATTGCTCAAGTCAATTCTTTGACCCGACTGTTTCTTTGCAACTTTCTTATGCTTTTCTTGCTTTTGCTTTTCTTCTTTCTTTTCAGCCTTTGTTTCAGTCTTAACTTCGGCTTTTACCTCTGCTTTTTCTTCAGTCTTTTTAACTTCTTTAACAGTTTTTTCTTCTGCCTTCTTTTCTTCTTTCTTAGCAGGTTTTTCAGCCTTTTCTTCTGTTTTCTTTGCAGGCTTTTTAGCCGGCTTTTCTTCGTCATTGCCGTCTTCGCTTGCTTTCTTCAAAGCTGCCTCACGCATTTCGCGAATTTCTTCATCTGAAACTTGGTTCATCTCCGTATAAATATCAAAAATCAAACCGATAGTTTCTTCGTCAACCACGCTTGCCGAACTCTTTAGTTCTACTCCGAATTCCGCAAGTTTAGCTATTATATCCTTATTTGTAATCTTTAGATTTTTTGAAATCTCACCTAATTTTATCTTATCTGCCATATTTGCATCACCCTTTCTCCATGTCCCAGAGGGATTAGTCGTTTAATCTATCTAAAATTGCTTTCGCAAAATTGTCGTCATTCACGGAAACTACCGCACGGCTGTCTGCTCCTGTAAACTTGCCAAGCTCCGCCTTACTTCCCGCCTCAACAAATTTCGTTTTATAAAATTTGCATGAATCGGTTATTGATTTTTTTGTATTATCAGATGCGTCACACGCTACTATAATAAGCTTTGAAACACCGCTTTTAACGGCTTTTGAACATATATCTTCACCTGTCTGCACCTTACCGGCTCTTTTTGCCAAGCCGAGCATACCTAAAAATTTGTTGTTCAAATCAATTCCTCCGCCGCTTTATATAGTTCCTTTGGGACGGCACATTTAAAATGACGCTCAATCCCTCTTTTTTTCTCCGCATTTCGAATACAGTCTATATTCTTGCAAATATAAGCACCACGTCCGAACAATTTTTTATCACAGTCGAATTTAATCTCACCTGTTTTGTTGTCACGAACCAATCTTATAAGTTCATTTTGCGGATACATTTTTCTGCACGCAACGCACATCCTTTGTGGTATGTGCTTCATATATATTAGTCCTCCGCACTGATATCTATTTTCCAGCCTGTAAGTCTTGCCGCAAGACGTACATTCTGACCTGCTCTGCCTATTGCAAGCGAAAGCTGATATTCAGGTACAACAACGTGTGCACTCTTTTCCTCTTCGTTGATTTCAGCTGAAATAACCTTGGCAGGACTCAAACTTGCCGCAATAAATTCGGCAGGGTCTTCGCTCCACTTAACTATATCAATCTTTTCATTCTTCAATTCTTCGCCGATATTCTGAACTCTTATACCCTTCGGTCCGATACAAGCACCTTGTGCGTCAACGTTAGGATCGTTTGAATAAACGGCAATCTTTGTTCTTGAACCGCCCTCACGCGCAATGTTCTTTATCTCAACAATACCCTCGGCAATTTCAGGTACTTCTGCCTCAAACAACTTTTTAACAAGTCCCGGATGAGTTCTTGAAACTATAATCTGTGTACCCTTTGTTCCGCTTTTCACTTCGCTCACATAGCATTTAAGCACTTGACCTACTTCATATGTTTCGCCGATTGGCTGTTCTTTTTCAGGCAGCATTGCTTCGATTTTGCCGATGTCAATAAATACGTTTCCTTTTTCTATTCTCTCGATTGTTCCCGAAACTATGTCATTTGTCTTTTCGGTGTATTCACTGTAAATTATTCCTCTTTCAGCCTCTCTTATTCTCTGCGTAACAACTTGTTTTGCAGTCATTGCACTGATTCTGCCAAAATCTTTCGGTGTTACTTCTATATTTACCATATCACCGATTTGATAATTACCGTTGATTGCTCTTGCGTCCTCAAGTGAAATTTCTTCAAATTCGTCATATACAAGGTCAACAACTTCTTTCTTTGCAAATACCTTTACAGTTCCGCTTTCTCTGTCTATTGAAACCTCAACGTTTTGTGCAGAATAAAAGTTTTTCTTATATGCCGCAACAAGAGCCGCTTCAAGAGCGTCTATAAGCACCTCTTGACTTATGCCCTTTTCGTTACAGATTTCCGTAAGAACCTCAAATAATCCCTTTTCCATTTTTATAAATCTTCCTCTCTAAAACTTAAATGATAATCTTATATAAACTGCTTGCTTAACAGGTATTTCTTTCACTTCCCCATCAAGTTCAACAAATGCTGTTTTATCCTTGTAATCCTTTAAAACGCCTGTAAATTCCTTTACACCGTTTTCTGCTTTGTAAAGCTTTACGTCAACCTCTCTGCCGATATAATAAAGAAATTCACGTTCCTTTGTAAGTTTTCTGTCTGCCCCCGGTGACGAAACTTCAAGCGTATAATTTTCTTCAATAAAATCTTCCGCGTCAAGAAGTTCTTCTACTGCCTTTGAAAACAATTCACATTCGTCTATACCAATTCCGCCCTCTTTGTCAATATAATAGCATAGCGAATAAGTGTCGTCGGCTTTTTTGTATGTCACATCAACAATATATACATTTTGTTTCTGTGCAATTTGTTCTCCGAGTTCAAGTGCTCGGATTTCTGTTCCGTTAGCCATTTGTACCTCCGTAACTTTTCAAAAAATCTTTTCATATAAATATGAAAGAGTGGGTAAACCCACTCTTTCTGAATATAGTATATTCCGCTTTAAAAGATATTATATCACATAAATCCAACAATTTCAAGACTTTTTTGTGATTTTATCTTTATTATTCATCGCTGCCGTCATTGCTTTCACTGCTACTGTATTCAGGACTCGAAGATTCACCGCTTGATTCTTCGCTTGATTCATATCTTTCACCTGTACTCTCGTGAGAAGAACTTGATGTTCCCGTACTTTCTTCGGTCGTTTCATGATTTGATGACGAACCGGATGATGAGTTTGATGAACCGGATGATGAGCTTGATGAACTGTTTGAAGTACTTGAGCTTGATGAACCCGAAGTTCCCGATGAACTGTATGATGAATTTGAACTTCTGCTTTTTGAGTTTGATGAATTTGATGAATTTGAAGTGTTTGACGAGCTTGAAGATATACCGCTTGATGAAGAACTACCGCTCTCTCTTGTAGCATTTTTAGGATTGTCCGTTGTGATATTATCTGCAGGATAACCGAACACATCTTGTACCATCGTTCTGATTTCGTCCATATTAGGTATCCAAACGTCGCCGTTCGCTGAATCTGAACTATATTCACCAGGCAATGAATACGAATGAATATTCACGCTTGAGAAATCAGCCAAATATTTTGAATACTTAATAACTTCACTTACTGTAAAGTTTGTCTTAATTTCAGAGCTTATATCCTTGAATATTGAAGGAATTTTCAAAATCAAAGATGCATTAACCTTTTGGTCTACAACAGCTTTCAGGAATTTCTGCTGCATTTCAACTCTGTCACTGTCACCGTTTACATAACCTTTAAATACACCGGTTGACGGATTGACATTACCGTGTCTGTAACGCATAAGCCATACAGCCTGCTGACCGTTCAGCTGATAATCTCCCGGCGGAAGATTTATATGCAGACTCTGTACAGGGTCGTCATATACCATACCTACACCGTCGCCGTAAAGGTCCGGAATTGTAAATTCAATAGGACCAAGTTCGTCTATAACGTGAGCAACAGCGTCAAAGCTGAAATCAACATAGTAATTTATCGGAATACCCGTTATTCTCGTTACCGCCTCACAAGTTGCTGTCGCACCGCCGATTTCTCCGCTTTCATCCACAAATGCGTGTGCGGCGTTAATTTTTTGATAACGGTTTCCTATATACATTTTTGTATCACGAGGAATTGAGAGCATATTCACCTCTTTTGTTTCAGTATCAAAACTTGCAAGCATTATTGCGTCTGTTCTCAAGCCGTCAACGTCAACACCCATAAGTAAAACGTTTATCTTTCCGTCTGCCGCCTCAACAGTCGAAGTGTTGTCCACTGCTTCCTCATTGTTTGAGCCCGAAAAGTCAATTCCCATACAGACAGCTGCCACGGCAATAATCACTGCGAGTGATATTCCAAGCACTTGAAAATATCTTTTTACATTAAATTTAACTTTCACTCTGTAACCTCCAAAAAATATTCATCTATGTTTCAAAAAAAATACAATATATTTTAATTATACCATTCAAACTTACTCTCGTCAATAGAAAAAACACTTTATGTTTTTAAACTATTTGTAAACTTTACATACATATCCAAAAATCAAATTGCATTTCTGATAATTCATCAGTACGCAAAAAGGGCGATATTTCCATACCACCCTTTAATTATTAACCCGTATTAAATTTTTATACTAATGTGCAATATATGAAATTTTGTTAGCTTTCAGATATTCTTCGGCATATGTGCCTTTTACACATTTCACGTTGACTTTTTCACAGCCGTCAAACGCTCCGACAGCAATATATTCAACGCTCTTTGGCAAAACTACGGTTTTAAGATTTTTGCAATTTTCAAATGCTTTTATATCTATGGCTTTCGTGCCGTCAGGAATTACGATTTCCTTTAAATCTGTGTTTGAAAATGCTTTCACTCCTATTTCCTGTAATTTTTCAGGTAACTTGATGTTTTCAAGGCTTGTGCAGTCAGCAAATGTCATATCTTCAATCTTCATCACATTTTGAGGTATATTTATACAGTAAGATTATCGCAGCCTTCAAATGCTCCCCATTCGATATATGACACTGTTTCGGGAATTTCTATACCTTTCAACTCTTTGTTGTTTTTAAAGGCATCCGCTCCGATTCCCTCTACCGTCACACCTTCAAGTTCCTTTGGTATTACCGCATATTCGCCGAGATTATCCGCAGCTTTCAGAACAGCTTTCTCATTATGAACGGCATATGTCGCATATGATGAAGCGAATGCACTGATTTGAGTCATCATAACTATAAGCATAAGCGCCGCAACTAACATTTTCTTCTTCATATTTGACACTCCCTTTCATTCATTTCCTGTTCTCTTTATAAGTCTATTATACGCCGTATGAATATTTATTACAACAACAACAGACTTACAAAATTGTTTAAATGATTTAAGAAGTTGTTACAAATTGTTACAAAAAATTTTGTTTTATTTTGCATTCAAAAATACACCAAATTTGCGAAACCAAATCAAAGAAAATATCAAATATTCCGTTCAAAACGTTCAAAACAATATTATACAAAAAATTCAGAGCAAGCTGTATACAGCTTGCTCTGATGTGGTGGGAGAGGATGGATTCGAACCATCGAAGTCGAAGACAACAGATTTACAGTCTGCCCCCTTTGGCCGCTCGGGAACTCTCCCAAACTATGAGGGATAAACCCGAAAGTTTATCCCTTTTTATGGAGCTGGTGATGGGACTCGAACCCGCGACCTGCTGATTACAAATCAGCTGCTCTACCAATTGAGCTACACCAGCATCATATTTAAGAACATTATTTAAAAAGTGGTGGGAGTTACAGGGCTCGAAC
>ENA-OPYX01000505-OPYX01000505.1-human-gut-metagenome-genome-assembly--contig:-NODE-505-length-22794-cov-2.233291_pt1 | contig 22794 bp, 21 predicted proteins | sample MGYA00242639_ERZ504486 | MGnify/ENA primary metagenome ERZ504486 (study PRJEB26092, sample SAMD00036296) | human gut metagenome | host: Homo sapiens | study: EMG produced TPA metagenomics assembly of... | reverse complement strand
TATTGTTGCAGAAGGTGGAGGAACTAAGGCTGCTTATTCTGCAGGAGTATTGAAGTGTTTACTTGAGCATGATATTGTACTTCCTTATTGTGTAGGTATTAGTGCAGGTACAGAAATTTTGTTGAGTAGGATCGGTTGCCACTGCTACAATATAATGCACCTCTGCCTGTGTACCACAGCAGCTTACCGTAAATGGATTGGCATGTACCATGGAAATAATTTTTCCATTTTCTTCAATCACTGCAATCTCATTATCCCTGCATTTTTCCTGATAATAATAATCCACAAATTTCTGACTGTCTTCCGGGAAACAGCACTCATAAAGTCTGCGACTGTTCTCTTTTTCGCCCTGTGTCAGATAGCGCATACTCAATGGCATCCTCCGCATCCCGGGCAGCCTGCCGCGCTGTCCCCAACTGCTACGCTGTTTTCATAAATCGTAGACAACAGACACACCGCATTGGAAGAAATGCCTTCTTCTCTGCCGGTAAAGCCCAGATGTTCCTCCGTGGTCGCCTTGACATTGACCTGGCTCTTTGAAATGTGAAGCGTATCTGCAATATTCTGCTCCATCTGCTCAATATACGGTCTCAGCTTCGGTTTCTGCGCGATCACCGTCGCATCGATATTTTCTATAATATAGTGTTCTTCCTCCAGCAATTCTGCCACATGCTCCAACAGCTTCAGACTGGAAATTCCACGATACCGCTCGTCCGTATCCGGAAAATGTTTTCCGATATCTCCCAGTGCCGCTGCCCCAAGCAATGCATCCATGATCGCATGCAGTAATACATCTGCATCAGAGTGACCTAACAATCCCAGACTATGCGGAATCTCCACCCCACCAAGGATCAGCTTGCGTCCCTCTGTCAGCTTATGCACATCATAACCCATTCCTATTCTCATATGATAAATGCACCTCTTTTCTTTCCATATTTATCTCCTGTCATGCCTGCTTCTGCAATTTTCGAAGTTCATTGAGCTTTTGGCGTTCTGTTTTTCATATCTCATCTCACACGATCTACCTGCCATCTTTCTCAAAAATCCAATATGCATACCACAAGAGCCTATTTGGTTTTTAGTTTACCACACTTCTCAAAAAATTTCCATTGACTTACTGTTTTTTTCTTCTTAAAATTGATATGAGGTGATTTTTTGAAACGTTCAGTAAAAACAGAAAAACTTAATGCGTTCGGCGATCGCGCCAACCATTGTTGCTAACAATTATATTTTTTTATCACATATTTTTTCTTTGGCATGGAAAACACGATGATCGGTCCCATTTGCAACGCTCTCGTTCCTGCGCTATCGAAATATGTGCAATCATTTACGAATGTCTAATCCGGAACTTTATCGTCTAACATGATCATGGCAGTATTTTCCTTTCTTGCCGTCATCAACCTTCCGCTCTGCATTCTGATCAATGCGGCGGCACTAGTTCTGGCTGGCTTAATCTGCTGATCGACGAATACAATCCGAACAATTATTTTTCCGGCAGGCATGGCCCTGATCTTTTTTCCAGATTGCACCAGTGCATACCTTTTCAGCACTTGGAAATCGTTTACTTGCCTGCTGGCAAGCTTCGCCATTGTATTTTTATTTTCCTGGCTTCTTTCCCGCAGGAAAATACGCAAAAACGCTTAATTGGATTGATTCAGGAAGGCTTTGAGGTATGCAGACAGCTGCTAGACCTTACCGCCAAGGACGGCGACGCTTCCTCTTTTGCAGAAAATGTGAACGAACTGCTTCCGGTTCATAAAAAACTCTGTGAGATTAATCAGAAATGTAGTATGGAGATTTATTCCTCCAACCGCGCGGCACTGCGCCACAAAGGGAAAATCAACTGGTACTGCCGCTTTGTGCTTGTATTTCAGGTCATCAACTATCTGACCAATCACCCGGAACAGGAAGGAAATCTGGCACGCGCAGAAGAAATTTATGCGAAATTTTATCCTCAGTTTCTGACCACAGAACCTACTGCGGACTACCGTAAGCTGACGTTTCGTGTACGCAAACCGGATATTCGAAATATGCGGCTTCGTTTTGCACTCCGTCAGGTGATCATACTGACACCATGTCTGGTGATTTCCTACCTGTGGCAGAGCAATAATATTTACTGGCTTGTAATTTCCATCTTTTTCATGATGATTCCATTTACGGAACATACCGTGCAGAGAGTTCGGCAGCGTGTACTTTGGCACCATGGCAGGAATCGTGTTGTGCTTTGTATTTTTTCACACTGTTTCCAGATTTCGGTTCCAGAGTTGTCATCATGACAGTGGCAAACTTTATGATCTATGCCGCCGACGGCTACGGTCCGATGGTCGCCTTTATCACCTGCTCCGCGCTGGCACTCCAGTCCATAGACAGCAGTGTTCCGATCGTCCTGTTGCAGCGTCTGTTCTATACCCTTGCAGGTGCAGGAATTGCTTTGCTTGCCAATAAGTATATCTTCCCGGTTCGTATCCAGAAACAGATGCAGTATCTATTCGAACTGTTGAAAAGTATCCGTACAAAACTGACAGAAGTGGATGCACATACCACTCCCGGAGAAGATGTGCGGCGCCACCAGATCGATCAACTGATCATTAAATCCTATCTGCTGTCTACCAGAGCAGAGAATTTGCAGGATTCACTGCCAAAAGAAAAGAAACTTCCGGATTTTGAAAATGATCGGAAACAGCATATGGCGTGGCTGGCGTCTTATCTGGTAAAATACTTGTTTGTGTGATAAAAATTTAGGTTATTAAGGTTATTAAAAGGGTCTGAGTTTATTTATCTCCGCGGCTAACAATCGCTCGCTGAGAGAAAATAAACTCAGACCCTATAAACAAAATTTTACAGTTCATGTTGATACAAGGTTTTTTCATCTTTGATCAGAACGGTTCCCGCTCCGTCAATACTGAAAAATTCGATTGGCAACACATGCTCAATTCTGCCATCCAGAATATGCGCACGGTTTACTCCCTGATTGACTGCATCAATACAATGCTGCAGATAATCCATGAAATCCGGTTTGAAAATGACGCGTTTTCTTTAATTCTTCTACCTCATCTACCGTAATGCGCGGATATACGTCACTACGTGTATCATCCGTATAAATACCCGGATATCTGGAAAGATAGATCAGCTTGTCTGCCTGCATCTTTACAGCCACTTCCAGAGCCGTATCCCGTGGATCAATATGTTCCATCTCATTATCAATATCATTTGGAACAATAACCGGAATATAATCATTTTTGATCATCATCTGAATTGTCTCAATGTCTACTCCACAGATACCGATTGCTTTTGTATCGTACAGCTCTAACAGTTTCGCAATACGTTTATTTTCACGAAATTTGTCTACTCCCATCTGGGTACGATGTACCACAATTGGAATCACACCGATACTTTTCAGCAATACAATATCCTTGATCATTTTCTTTTCTTCCACACCGGAAAGCCATTCGCCACAGTCATATTCTATCACGATTACTTTGTGAACAAAATCACGAATGTATGGCAATGCATCACACAGAACTGCCGCTTTATGCTCTATATTTTCTAAATAACGATCCATAACTTTACCTCATTTATCTTTTTCTGGTTACAACAACCTTTTTTATTATACGGCAATCCATTACAACTGGCAAGGTCTGATCCGGTATAGTAAATATCATGCATTACTTTATCTTATTTTTTCTTCACAATACAACGCTTTTTAAAGAAAGAAATTCCATAACAGAAAATATGATCGTACTCATCTTCAAATTCTGATGTATACATTCTGCTGTCAATCTGGCATAATGCCACATCACAATCTGCATCCATCGCTTCCAGTTTTTTTGAATACTTCGCCTCAAATACGGCCACATTTCCATTCGCCGCATCATAAACCACTACATCACTACGACCTTCGCCATGTTCGCGGTTTGACTCCACCATATATCCAGCTCCGGCAAAAATTCCTGCCAGAAATGCATGATAAAAGTCCTCTCGATAATCATGATAGCTGATAGTTTTGCGCAATAATTTGTTCATTTCCTGTGTGATCGTATCCGAATCACCATTCCAAACAGCCTCAAACAACGCTTTGCGATTCCATGTCTTAGCACTTTCATCGAACCATTTTGCAATTGTTGTCTCAAAAATCTCCTGAATCTCTTTATTTGGTATCGTCAGTGCTGTATATTCGTCCAGAATCTGTATTTCCTGTGCATCTACTTTTTTTCACACTGGTCAAATACCCTGTCAGATATAAAACGCTCCATAGATTTTTCTTCTGAAGAATGCAGATAATCATACGTAAGATTCTCGTCGATTTGCTGCACAATATATCCACCGGAAAGCAATGTTTCCAGTTTTCTGGTAATTGATCCACCTGCAAAATCAATAAAGGAACGAATGATCGCATTATCACTGGTATTTTTCCAATATCCAGTCGGTTTTGCATCCGAATCCGCCTGAATATCTCGCAAATAATTCATCACGTCCCACGGACAATACACATCACAATCGCCAAAATGATATCCGTCATACCAGAGTTTCATTTCCGAAGCATATTCTGTCGCATCCATATCTTTCAATAACTGTTCTACTTCAGACTGTGTAAAGCCAAAATATTCATTTAATTCAGACTGCGTGATCGTATCCGAAACCATATTGTTCGTCCCGGTAAAAATACTCTCTTTGGCAATTTTCAGACATCCGGTAATCACCGCAAATTTCAAAGATGAATTATCTTTTAATGCCGTACTCATAAATACTTTGATCAGTTCCAACATCTGATCATAATAGCCATGATTACTTGCTTTTGCAATCGGCACATCATATTCATCCAACAACAAAATGACCTGCTTCTGATAATAGGTCTGAAGCATACGCATTAACGTGCTGAGTGAACGGCTGATCTGTGCCTCACTCGCCTGTCCCGCCTTCAAAAGCAAAAACAGTTCTTTGTCATCCGGATCAATCGCTTCACATTCTAATACATAAGTATATCGCTTATATAATTCTGAAATCTGTAACACAAACTGTTCATATGCCTTTTTGATAAGATAAACCATCAATATCTTTCATGGGAAAAGGAAAATTACAGGCCATTGATTCATCCATTGTTGACACAAAACGGAATCATTCATAATATCCAGATTCGAAAAAAGCTCCTCACTGTCTCTGCGAATATCAAAAAAGCTGGACAACATACTCATGCCAAGTGTTTTTCCAAAACGCCGCGGGCGAGTGATCAGTGTCACTTCTGCCGGAGTCGGCTCGACAATTTTTCGAATAAGATCACTTTTATCCATGTAGTAATACTTGTTTTTTCGGATTTTTTCAAAATCGGAAATACCGACAGAGATATTAATTGTCTTCATGCCGAAAATCTCCTTTCCCACATATGTTTTTCTGTTTATATTTGTTATATATTATCATAACACGAAGGATAAAATGGGACAAGAAAAGAACATAGTGCTAATATGTTCTTTTCCCGAATACTCTTTCATTTTTCTTATTTATAACCTAATTCAGACACAATTTGTTTTGCTTCAGATTCATAATCATGGTACGCGGTCACATACAATACTGTATTCTCCTGCTTTATAACTTCACAATAATAATCTTCTGCACTTACCTGATAATCCGTATACTTCTTTTTATCTTCTTCTGTAATTGTCGCTGTGTCCACATCCTCATAAATATTATTAATGTTTGAAACAGCATATTGATAAACCGTATCAGAAGCTTCTGGGCTATCCATAAAGTAATATTCAAATGAATATTTTTCCTTATCCAATGCAACATAGATATACTGATACGTAGAATCTGACGCTGAAGACGTTTGATCTACTACCTCTAACCCTCTATCCTCCATATTTCTTTTAAACTCTTGTGCTGTCATTGTTTGAGAATTTGTCGTATTTCCACATCCACACACAAAAATTAGCAAAAATACTACACTTACTACTTTTAAAATTTTCTTTTTCAACTTTTTTATTCATCCACATATGTAACACGTACGTCTGTGAATTCTACCTCCAATTCTGTTGACTTAAATATCTTGTTTTGATTTAACCCTCTTGTAGGAATGTTCAAATGTACAAGCATGCCCTCATTATTTTCAATTTTTCCCATGAAAGCCTCATCAAAATCTATTGTAGCTTTCGCAAATTGAACTGTATGTAGTATACAAGATTTCACTTTTATCACTCCATGTAATTCTCTAATTGCCTTTCCACAATTATTAATAATTACAAATACCGTATTGGTTCTTTTTCCAAAATCATCATAATTTCCCTGAATGCATACCAGAAAAACAGTCCTATTTTCTAATTCAATTTCTAAGCCATTAACATACTCTTGTACACTTTGCAATTCTTTTTTCACATCAAAATTTTTCAACTGACTCTGATGTGCTTCAACTAATTTTACTTTAATATTGTTCATATAATCTCACCTTAATTCGTCCAATTCTGAACTTTTGTTTTAACATAATTGTAGGATGATTCCAATGATCCCAAAGGTCCTAAACAACCGGAAGCCTTATTATTATATTCCGACTTTTTAGTATTAAGTGCATCTAAATTTGTATCGATTCTAGATATAACTGCATCATAAGAATTTCCCAACTCCTGAATAGATGGCTTATATGTATATGAAAATTTATTACCTTTGAAATCTGTATATGCCTTGTTATAAAAAGTCCTGATATCACTCTTATATTTTTTTAATGTCTTCTTATCTTGAAGCATACGGTCATAAATTTTCTGAATTTCAGCAGCCTGATCCAAATAGTTCTGTCGCTCATTCATTTTATCGCTAATCTTAGATGCAATATTTTTTAATTTTCTTTTTAAATCATCTAATGTTTCTTCCATTCTACTACTCCTTTGTTAAATACGACACCCTTTTACATCAGTGGAATTCCTGTATTATCCGGCAAAAAACTTCTTTTAGGCTTATTTGGATCATATAATACTCTTATCCTAGTGCCTATCTCAATAGAATCTAATGCAATTTTGAATGAATTCCAACTGGAAGTGCTCCTAATTTATAAGTTGAAATTTTTTTATACTTAATCTGCTCCGTACAAGTGTAATTTATTCCATTGACAGCATATTGAACAGAAATAAACCATACATCTCCATTCCATCTCTTTTTTATAATTGTCCCTTCCTCTTCGCAAACACATTTTTCTCATTAAATTTAAACATTATATTCTTTCTTTACCATGGCCACTTCATATATATTGTCGGTACTGTAATCTCGATATTTCCACCAAGTAAAAATTCTCCTTTTATTTTTAAAGTTGTAGCATTAATATCCGCAATATCTAAATCTATTGCTTTCTTACTCTCTGCATAAACTGCAAAGCTTCCTCCTGCATTTGCACTTGCTCGTACTTTCACTTTAAATAAATCATCTTTTTCATCCCCTGTTGCTGTTCCATCATATACTTTATAACTTAAAAAGTTAAATCCTCCTTCTATCCCTGCCGAAGCCAATGACGCCCCTGCATCAACCCCTATTGCAAACTGTCCATCATCCTCAAATTCAAATGCTGCATTTCCATTTGCATTTAAAACATCTGCATTTCCTTTTATATATCCGTTAAAATTATCTGTTCCTGCAACAACAGATCCATTAACTTTTATCACACCAGCTTCTGCTTTTACATGCGCACCAAAATACCCATCACCGGCACCTATTTTCAAATCTGTTTCCGCATAACCAACTTTAGCTTCCCCCTGCGCTTTAATATAATCCGTTAACTGCGCATATCCATTTAAATTTAATACAGAAGCCCTTGCTTTCATAAACGCCGTGTTATTTTCAACACCGCTCTCATAGGATGCATTTAGAAATGAATATCCTGCATACGCATATACATCAGAACATAATCCCGCGCCCATTGGTCTTCTGAAACAGAAACAGCGCCTGCCTCATATTCAAAAAGGATCTTCTGAAAGTAATAACGTTAATGTAGCATTAGTTTGTGTTGTGTACCAACTTTGGTTTGACAACGTTACTGCTTGATCCGGCATAAAATTTCCATCTTTATAGCACAATCCCATTGTTTGCGTAATCTGTGACTTTAACTCCTGAATTCGTGTTAACAATTCCTGAGCCGATACTACCGCATCTGCATCTACACTATACAAATCTGTTCTAATTTGCTGTAACATATTCGTTACCTGCCCATATGCATCATACACATCTGCGTATCCTACATCTACAATATTTATATACTGACTGGCTGCTCCCATAACAGAACTTATTTCGTTTTCCATTCCCTCAAAGTACCTTTTTTTCCCGTCTAGATTGCTACCAACTTCATCTAATTGCGTCTCAAAAATTGTTCCATTTGACGCACTCTCAAATTGATAAAAGACTTCTGTAATTAATTGTAAAATCATGGTCATTTCAGACGAAATATCAAGTAAACCTTGTATTAAATTAACTGTTCCTTTAGAAAAATATGTTTTAAATGCATCTGCCGCACTTCCACGCATATAATTTGTAACCGTTAATTTATATGCCGCTTTATATTGTTCATATAAAGCATCCTGAACAGTACTTTCATATGTATGAATCGCATTATACATATCTAATAGTGATGTTGATTTTAATTTCAATGATCCCTGTGATGCCATTCTACATTATCCTTTCCTCTATGTCTAGTTTCCTGAAATTTTTGCAGACAAAATTTCTCCCAATGTTTTTTGTTGCCATATCACTGTCTGTATCCATCCATTTTGCTTTTATCCGTTGCATTGAGTTACAATCCATCTCAGCAAATTCAGCAAAAGTTGTAATCAAATCATTCATTGCCGTAATACATTCTTCATACTTATCAATTGACTGTAAACTAATACCATTTTTTTCCCAATGTATATTTCAGCGCAGAAACCGTTTCTGTTGTTGATTTAAATGAATCTACTTGCTTTTGAAAATCATTTGGTTTTAATATAAATTCCGCCATTTCTATTATCATCCTCATTATGATCTGTGCTTCAGATACCGTAGGTCTCATTTTAATTACATTTGTTACAAATTCATCATATTCTACAGTCGAAATAATATTTAAGAAATCGATAATTTGAACATTCTCAATTTTCAATTCAACAGCTAACATATTAAACCGCATAGGATCCATCTCCAACCATTGATTGATAACTCCTAGTACATGTTTCCTTGTTTGTTCAAACGCTTCTTCTTTTAACACATTCTTTAACATCATTTTCATTTTTATTACTTCTTCTGTTTGCATAATTATTGAACTGTCAAACGTGTCTATATGAAGAATTTTATTTTCTGCTAGAATTTTCTGAGATTGAAATAATAAATATATCATTCTGTCTAATACACTTATATTTGTTTCAAAGCCCAGAGACAAAATATCTACATTGACATTTTCTCGTGCTACTTCTAAAAGATGTGCATCATCTTTTAATCTTTGTTCACTCATCGTACCACCCAAAGTAGCCGTATGTTGATTTTCTGCAAAAATAGTATTTATTTGTTCCACTGCTTCACATGAAATATCTTGTAGTTTTCCATTAATATATAAGCAACAATTATCTGGAACAATTAATAATTTATTCTCATTTATAAAAGTTTCGTAATTAATCTTTTGCAAACCCTCTATTAAATCATATAATTTATATCCTTTGTTTGCATCCGAATATTCAAAAGCCTTATATAGTGCTCTAAATTCTCCATTTTTATAATTTTTTCTAAACTTCTCTATAGTATTTTTCTTACTAGTCTCAAATAATTCCGCATCTTTATCACTAGCAAAAATAGTTCTTATAAACCGTAAAAAATCTTCTTCAAAGGTCTCCTGTTTTGAAATATACGTTAAATGTGTTATCGTCCTGTCCACATTTACAACTAACTCTTGCATTTCTAAGCGATACTTTTATCGGAGCTCCTGCTATATCAGCATATTCTTGTGCCACTCTGGCCGGCATTACGCTCAATTCGTCCCCTGCTTCTAGCTTTTCCTGAAGTTTATAATCTATAATTCTCACTGCTCTTGTTTTTCCCTTACCAAGATAAACATCTAAAAAATCTTCATCCTCTGGAAGTCGATCAAACAATTGCGCTGAAAACGAACTTATATGTTCAATATCTTCTTCAATACTATAATATTGCTGCTGTAATCCTTCTAACTCCTTTTCTCTCGCCTCTTCAATCTCTTTTTTCTTCTTTTCTATATACGTTAAATATGTCTCCGTTCTTTCTGCGCAGTCTTTTTTATATTGTTTTTCTTATCAAAAATACTAATTACAGATGTAACTACCCCCAAGCCCATGGAACAAATACTAAAAAGGACAAATGTTCCACCTGTTGTGCTAAGTACTCCTCTTAATACAACAACAAGGGCAAACATTGCGATCGCTGGCATAAGCGATGTGACAATATTTAAGTCCGGTTTAGCAGGTACTGCAGCCGGATCAAGAATTTTTATTGCCGTTTCGTCATTTTTTATCTTAATTCTCGTATTTCTGACAAATTTAGGATATTCCGTGGTTGCTATTCGATCATTATATTTCTTAATATTATTTGTTTGGATATTATCATGACAAAAATACACTTTATCATTTTTATAAAATCCAAAAAAATCTGCTATTGAAAAGAAGTCAAAATCTTTCAAAATGGCCGTTTTATTAATTTTCTTTCCGTTTACATTAACCCCCAGTTGAGATGTTTATTCTGTTATCACAATCCCGTTTTTCGTTTTTTCAATATAAACAGCAGTACCTTTTCCATATTCACTTTCTAATTCAATTTCTGATCCTCTTGTATCACTAATTGTAATATGTGGTACTTCATCCATTTTGATATACCAATCATATCTCGGAATCTCAGCTTCAAAATCAATAAGAAAACGAACTTGAAATGCAAATTCCCCCCGAATTTACATAACATATATTAACTACATCATCGTGTGACAACTCTGAAAATAATAATTTACGCGCATCGCCTCTGCTAATATACAAATTGTCACTACATAATATATTCCATCCATCTTTTTTCTGCAGACTAATTTCTATATCCTCAAAAACAACTCTGAGTTTAATCGAAATTCACAATTTGATGTCGATCCTAATTTTACACGTTCTAACTCTGCCGGAATCTCAAATTCTTTATAGAATGTTTGATTACTTACTATTAATTTGTATTGAAAATCCATCCCTAACCCCTTTTAAATATTATTTTTGTGCCATTTCTAATTCCAAATTCGGACAACTCTTTATTTCCATGCAAAAATGCAATGGGATTTTCCGCAACCAAATAGCAATTAAAAATATTATTAACATCCATTTCTAAATGAAATGCTTCATTCAATGCTATAATCAAATCATTTGCTGTAATATTTATTGGAATTTCCAGTTCAACATTTTGTCCGGTAATTTTGTTAATAAATTGTACGATTGCCTTATTACTCACCATTAATAACCGTCTCCTCTATGTTTTCATTAGTACTTTCTATATAATCAAAAATGCCGCCTTTTTTATTCCCGAATCTTCTCCCAACTCCCCAGTATCCTTTTTCTCACACTGTGGTATAGCATCCACATACTCGCTTACATTAAATTTCAAAAGAATTTCCGGACTGATCAACGCATTATCTTTTTCTTTTTCAAACTGGTTACATAAAAATATATATTTTCCACTATTAATCCCATTAATACTGGAAACCAGCGCATTTGTTGCATATACAGATTTTTTTGTCTGATCTGTAACGACAATTACTTTATCTGCTGTGTCAAACAAACGGCTTAATTCCAGATTAAAGCAACTATCGGTATCCACAACAATAAAGTCATATTCTCTGCTATCTCTTGCCATAACAGCGATTTTTTCATAAACATCATATTCGATGCCTAACGACATAAGCGCTGCTTTAAATGGTGGCAGATATGAAAACACTTCTTTTCGAATCACATGCTTTATGCTTTCATAATTACACTGTTCCAGCGTGTTTAACTGTACATATACTTCCATATCCGAAATAGGAGTTGAATCTTTCATCATATACTGAAAAAACTGTAGGTTAGAAGCATTGATATACAAGACCTTTTTATAATTCTGACTCAGACACGCACACATTCCCATTGCCACTGTTGTTTTTCCAACGCCACCTGCTGCCGAAGTTACTACTACAATTTGTGGTTCGGTTCTTGCCTCCTCTGCCAGTTTCAGATCCTTTGCACTCTGTCCCAGAATTTCATTAAAAATTCCCTTGATACTGCTGTATTTGAATATTTTTGTGATATTCAGTTCTTCCGTCTGATCTTCCTCATGTTGTTCTGTCATCACAAAAATATTTTTGATATTGTGTTTCTGAAGAGACATATCATATAAATCTTCAGAGACAATTAAAATGTCTGCACTTTGTGGAGTCATAAATAATCGTTCAAAATATTCCTGATCCGTAATTATTTCCAACTGCACTTTATCAAAAAAATCTTCTATAAATTTTAATTCTATCGACTGAATATAATTTTCGTCGGTATCAGCAATCACTACTCTCGGTTTATCCATACCTACACTTACCCCATATTTTCTATCTATTTTTCAACTGTTTGTATTTCTGCTAGTCAATCATTGCCTCGAAATCACTGTTTGCCAAGCGAATCCGATCACCATTTTTCAGTAAACGCGGACTATGTGGATTTAATTTTTCGTAATTCACATATGTTCCATTTGCACTTTGCAAATCTTCAATGAAAAATTGTCCATCCTTCTGTATGATTTTGCAGTGAATCCTGCTTATCATCTTATTGAAAGAAAGTACCCCATCCACAGCATCTGCTTTCTTACCAATCACATACTCACTTCTATCTACTGCAAGCGCAATTTTATTTGGCGCATTTAAAGATACCAGCTGCATGCTGCTCGCGCTTCGTCTTCGTCCTTCCGTCTTTGGCTGCATTCCAGGATACGTTTTCGCATTGATAACACCAGTATTTCCATATGGCTGAAACGCCTCTCCGGTATTGGCAGTCTCATACAGATCCTGCAACGACAGCAGAGCATTTGACAAACTATTTGCAAATTTTATTGTTTTATTATTGCATAGATTTTGTGTTGTACCGATCAATTTGATCAGGCTCGTCCGAAATGCATTTTCACAAGACGCATCGTCCATATAAAATCCCTGATTCACTGGCACATAGACAAGTTTCACTTTATATGTATTCGTATCCACATAAATATGCTCAAAAGTCAGATCTAACTTCTGGCAGGACAAAAAACCGTTATTTTTCACCTGAAGCATATTTGCCAGAACGTTCGTAACAATAACCATTAAACCATCTGCGTCCAGAGAAGGCAGCATCTGTGCCAAAGAACGATAATCTTCTAAGAGATAATAAAATTGTATCTGACCGTTATACGTCAGTTTCATACATTTCAAAAAACACTGATCGTCCTGACTCCGTAATACTTTATACTCTGTTGGCAAAAACAATCCATCCTCCAGCAATGTATATGCAAAATTACTTCCACATTTTTGTTCTGCCAAAATTCCTTTTTCTACTAATGCATTCACACTCATACTCCTCCTTCTCCCAAAGCTGTTTATTACAGATCACTTTATTTCAAAATCATCTCTAATAAGCAGCTTTGGCTCCTGCACGGTTTCCCGTGCAGGAACTTACTGCTCATAATTTTAGTTCAGTAAAACGGACATTCGCAATCCACTTCGCTTCTTGCTCATGAACACAGTCGCTTTGCGCCTTGTTCAAATAATCAGATACTAACCTAACACTTTCCTAATTACTCATCTGAATTATTTCCGCCTGACTCTGAATCATCCTCTGAATCTTTCCGTCTGCGAACTAACACAAGTACAATAATACCTGCTACAATGGCTGCTACTACAGCTACTGTACCTGCAATCACTTTTGCATGATCTTTGATCCATGCCATTGCACGTACCATCGGATTTGTAGAAATTGTTACTACATCATTGAATTCATACGCACAAGCTTCTTTGAATTCTTCTGAATCTGTATCTGTCACATTACCTGCCAGATCAGTAACAACAAGTTCTACTTTCTGTTTATCTTTGCTTTCATTAACTACAAAATCGCCTTCGTAGTTATTTCTGTCAGCAGAGAAATCAGTGATCTCATCCACTACTTTTCCGTCTACCAGAACCTTGATGGATTTCAGACCCATTGTATCATAAACACTGTAGGTTGCATCTACACTCTGTGCGTTAATGATGGTATCTTCCAGTCCTGCAATACTTGTGATTTCAGGAGCAGTTCCGTCCACATGGAACAGAATCTCTTTGTCCTCATAGTTTGTTGTCTCTGGGCTGTTTCCGGTTGCATCTTTTGATGCTACGGCAATCTTGTATACACCATCTTTTGCAAAATTTTCTTTTGCGATCGTATACTGATACTGATACCATCCACTGCTTCCGATCGGTGCCTGATCATTAATTTCCGGTGTCACAGAATAATCTGTATCTGCCATCGGTTTACCATCACACAGAACTTCAATATCCAGTGAATCTGCCAGAAGTCTGTCTGCATTATACTCAGTGATTACCAGATCATCCTTGATTGCTGACGGCTGAACATACGCTCCACCATCTTGAATCAGGTCAATCAGCTGATCATTATACACATATACAGAACCAAATCGGTTTACAGTAAAGGTTGCTGTTGTTTCTGCTGAATGTCCTGCTTTGTCTGTCATGGAAACAGTCATAGTATAAATACCATCTGTTTCTGCTTCTTTCTCAAAAGTATCAAAGCTTCCGCTTCCACCCTGGCCATCTAATGCAACTGCACTTCCAATGTATTTTTCAGTCACATCTTCATCTTTCACATCATAACGGGTTCTTGTCAGTGTGATTTTGTAACTGTCAAAGTTGATATCATTGAATGATACTGCCGGAACTACTTCATTTTTGAAAGCTCTGCCATTTGCTTCTTCACCGTTTACTGTGATTACCGGTGCGGTAATCTCTGTATCTACCGTAAGCTGTTCTGAAGAATATTCCACCATCTGATTGCTGGATTTATCTCTGTAGTTCATGGTGATGAAGTAATCGCCATCCTCAGATAATGTAAATGTTCCAATGTGAACATCGGTTCCCTGATCACTCCAACTTGGAGATACGCTGTATGCTGCACCATCTTTTGTAACAGATACAACTACATCTTCCGGATAGAAGTTTGCTTCGTTCATTGTCACTGTTGCTGTAACAGCTCCATCGTAATAGGAAATACCATTTTCCTGATGAACCGGCGTGTTATACTCAACATTTGCTGTCGGCGCGATATTATCTACGACAAGACGTTTGGTATCTGCCAGCTCACCGGATTCGTTTTCTGAACGGTCTTTTGCTGTAAAACTGAACAGTTCCGTTAAACTGTGTATCATTTGTTAACGCAATTTTTCGGAATCTCAAACGTAGAAGTTGCTGTCCGTCCATCTGCAGAATAAGTAATTCCTGCTTCCTCGATGATCTGATTGATCAGCTCTGCATTTACAGCACTGACACCTGCCGCTTTGGTATATGCATATTTGAAATCATGTACACCTGCGATGTCATCATTTTGCAGTAAGTGTAACTCTTACTTTTGCATTATAGAAACCATAGGAGATTCCATTTAATGCAGTGTCTAAAATACTCGGACTATATGTTACAGTCAGACCAGATGGAACTGTTTTATCAACAGTGAAATAATCCTCACTGTAATCTGTTGCCTGATTGGTTGCCAGATCTGCATATGCCACATCAAACGTATAATTTGCATCTCCCGGATAAGTAATCGTCATCGTATGAATATCACCACGATCTGTCCATCCGGATTTCTGACACAATGCATCCGCATTCAATACTTTTTCCAGTTCACATTCCTTTGGCAATAATCGTGTAATCTACTTCTTTTCCAACAAAATTGTGCTCATTGATTGTCACGGTTGCTGTCTGTGTTGCATTGAAATAAGATCTGTTATGACCTTCTGCATCCGCTAATACATTTTTTACATCCTTATTTGTATAGGATACGCTGATGATCGGAAGCTTTGGTATCGATTGTCATAACGTTTGACACATATTCCTTCATGACATTTCCACTACGGTCTTCATAGGTGACACGAATCTTGTAGTCAGTATCATTGCTGTGGTTTTTCAATGCCGGAATTGTGTATGTTCCAATATGAAGATCTACTGATTCATCGGTCCATGCCGGTGTAATCTCTGTATAAGTTGCACCTGCATTTCTGGATAATTCAACTTTTACATCCTCTGCATAGAAGTTTGCTTCTGTCACCGCTAAAGGTCAGATCAATTGTTTTTGTTGTAATACCAGTGATTTCCCTCTTTTCTGCTTGGAGTTGTATAAGTTGCAGTCATGGTTGGAACCTTAGTATCCACAACAATCACGTTTTCATTATCTACAATTGGATTTTTAATCTCTTTCTTGCATTTGTCTGTTGCCGCATAAATAAAGTTTCCTCTTAACTGATCTAACTGATCTGCATCCCCACGCGGTAAAACAACCGTTGCTGAAAACTGTTCCGGTTTTTCCTTATCCTGAACTGCGTCTACCGTCTGTAATGTATACGCTGAATCGCCTGTATCTTTATTTACATTACTTGCATTTGCTTCTTTTGCGTAAGACCAGGTAAAGTGATCTACACCGCTGACTTCATCCTGAGCAGTAAATGTCAATGTTACTTTTTTGTTATAATAGAAATATTTTTTACCGGTAACTGCTTCCGCCACTTTATCAAATATTTTCTTTGGTGTTGTATAGTTATCAGAATAGGAAACCTTTACGTTCGTTGGTGCTTCACGATCCAGAACCACCCCTGTACAATGTTCTTTTTCCTCACCGGCCAGTGAATTCTTTGCCAGATCCTTATACTCAAATTTCAGATCATAAATTGCATCTCCGACAACATTTTCGAGTTTATCCAAAGACAGTTCTGCGACATGCTTCTTATCTATTATTTTCCAGCTGTCCTCTTGCTGCAGATACTCATTAAGAGCATCAATCTTCTTCTGATCATCTTCCCCTTTGATATTTTTTGCAGAACCGGTTACCGAAATGTCTTTTGCACGAAAATTACGTTCATCAATTTTTACAGTTACTTTCTGATTTCTTTTAGGATCTGTTTTATCTGTTACAGAAGCATCTTCCTCAAACGTAATGGTTGGTGCCGTCTTGTCGATGGTAATAACCTCTGATGTATAGACTTTTTCTTCGACATTTCCGGAATGATCGGTATCCTGTAACGTAATAACATAATCGCCTTCTTCGGAAAGTGTATATTCTGCCTGGTACCAGTCTTTGCCATCATCATCTTCTGGGGCATTTTTATTTGTAATCTTTTCCCAATTCAGCTTTGATCCCTTGAACGAATAGTCTGTCGTTTTATCCGATACATCTGTTTTTTTTATGGTGACCGTTACATCATCTGCGTTTAAAAGTTTCGTCTTTACTTTACTTTAGTGTTACCGTTACATCATCAGAAGTATAATGATGATTAACTTTCTTCTCATTAACGTCTTCTTCTACCTTCTGGTAATGTTCCGTTGCGTTTTCAAAACTGTAGGATGCATCTAACTTTGGAGATATACTATCAACGACAACAATATTGTCCGTGTCCGTCATATAGTCAGAGGACAAATCTGCTGCATCAACTGCCTGTACCTGCAGATTACCATTTTAACTGATCTTTTTTCCCAACTGGAAGCGGCAATGTGCCTGATAACTGTTTTATCTCTATCCGTTTAACTTCCACGATGTCAGTCAAAGTTCCACTGGCCTGTTCCAGATTACTATCACTGGCATCATCAGCACGTGTATAGATCCAATTCAGTGCTTTAATACCAGAAGTAGCATCCTTTGCTGTGATTGTTACTTCGACACCAGTTTTATCATAGAAATGGAAAATTTTATTTAACATTTCAAGAATAGGCGAAGTAGAAGCAGAATAGGTAATCTCGATATCTTTTGCATCTGGTCTTACACTGTCAATTTTCTCAATACCAGTTTTGATTGGAGCTGTAATACCACCAGTCGTTGTATTTTTCAGATAAACAATACGTTCGCTTTCACCCTGATTATTAAATACCACGCAGCTCATTGCTTTTAATGTCTTAGTTGCATCATTTTTCCATTCGCTTGCAATCTGATATCCCTCTGCCGGAACAACATATACAGCCTGCTGAAACCATCCTGCTTCATTGGCAGTTATTGTTTCTGCATCTGCACTTTCAGAGCTCTTCAGAGAAAAACTGTTCTCCGGCGTTGCTTCAAACTGAATATTAATGGAATAATCGGCATCTGCTTCCTCATAAAGTACTTTTTTTGCCCAAAGCCCAAAGCCTTTTCTAACCCATTTTGTTCCAGCAGTTTTGTGAGCAGTCACTTTTACAGTCAGAGCACCGTTATTATCCACTAATTTTTCTGCCAGATTCTCATAATTGGAAATACTAAGTTTTCCACTCGTTTTGTCAATAGAAATTCCATAGTTTTCGGAATCTTCTCCATTAACAGTCGCACTATAAGTGATTGTACCGTTGTCCTTCTCAGATTTCCATGCCTTCAAATTTGAAATAATACCATTATTTGTTCCAAACACATACTTTTTAGAACTAACAATGTTACCATTTTCTTCAAATTTCAGCAGACCATCCGTCTGAACAATATCTAACTGTGTTTTTCGTGTTTTATTAATATAATTGGTTTTTTTCTGAACAAGTATCTTTAAGTTCTACTTTTACAACTACATAGATGCTATGACCACCGCCTGCTTCCTGAACCTGCAGCTGTCCTCCTTCATCGATCGTTGCAATTTCTTTCATATCTGTAGAAGCATTCCCTGTTTCTGTTCCTTCTGTATCCCCTGATTCTTCAGAGCTATCTTCTTTTTCTGCGCTCTCAATGGAATAAGTAATCTTCACGACTGATGAATCAAACTCCTGATCATCAACACCAAAAGCTTTTACAGAATAATCGTAGGTTCTATTTCGCGCTTCTTCGTATATTACACTTTCTGGTATCTCATCTGAAATATTTTTCAGCTCAATGGATACCGGATCAATAGTTGCTATTGCATCAATTGTTTCTTCAAATTTTCCGTCATTATCTCTGTCGATTCGGATATAAACCGGATAACTTCCTGCATTTACACCTTTTGGAACCTCTCTTGACCAGCTTGATTCCTCTTTCTTTTCGGATACACTGTATTCCACCACTACATCTTTATTATTAGGATCGGTTCCTTCCACGGATTCTATCAGTCGATGGTATTTTTCCATCATATGTACCCTTGTATTCATTTGCCTTTGACTTAAGCACTGCCGTATACGTCTGTTCAAAAGGTTCATAATTCTCTCTTTCCACACGTACTGTCACAGAATAAGTTCCGGCATATTGAATCTGTGGAATCGTCTCGGTTTTCTCACCGGTACCAAGCTTATAAGTAACATTATCAGTTTTTCTTCCACCGGTTACCGTTACAGCATCATATTTTGGAAGTTCCTGACCTTCCTTTGCTCCGGTATAGGTCTCATTCAAAGGTGTAATTGTATAATCCGTTATTTTACCTAACGTTATTTCTGAATCAACCTCAGTACGATAAATCTCATACTGTTCCCCACGGTCTACACTGACCGCAAGTTTGTAGTTTCCCACCTCTGAAATCTGTGGAAGTTCACTGGTTTGTCCCGCTGATACCCATTCGTCTTTCCCAGTCGTCTCATCTTTTTCATATGTGTACAGTTCATAGGTTACCTTATCCGGATGTTCACCATCTGTTACGATACCCTCCACGGTAGCTGCCGGGAATTTTTTTCCATCCGCATACGCTTCCGTTACACCTGTCACAGTCACATCCTCAATCAGCATGCAACGTAAGGACACCTCAAAATTCTGATCTGCAGATGTGATTGGCAAAGATACAATGGCCGTATCATTGCTCTCATAATGTTCTTTGGATACCTGTGCGGTAAGTTCTAAATCATTTTCCTTATAGTCATCCCCAGACAGTACTTCTGCACATCCGTCTTCGTCCGTCATTACAATTCCGGATATTGGATTTTCAACATCTGTCTGCGACTCAATCGTATAATTGACTACCGCATCAGCCAGCGCTTTTCCATTTCCATCTGTTACGGTTATGGTTACTGCATCCGGGTGTTTTTCTGTTGCTGCTGATGCCTGAAGCCAGGACATCGGCAGAATAGACACTGCAACCAGAACTGCCAGAAAAAAGGATAACAAGCGTTTGGGCTTTGTACATTTTCTGTTTCTCATCTTTTCCTCCCTTGTTTATTTTTATTTCATATTTGTAATAAGTAAATATTACTTATGAAATACGTTCTTTTGTGTGCACCAGCATAATGTCATCCAACATCTTCATATGCACTGTTTTCTGTTGTGTCAGAATCTCCGTCTCATTTTCCAAAGACTCTGTCACATTCCCCAAAATAGCGGTTTCTTCGCTTACCAGCAGTTCCGTCTCATCTGATGATGACTCCTGTGAAGCCGCCATTGTTTCTTTTAGCAATCCCGTTTCCGGCCGGATTGCCTCTGTCACATTTTCTTTTTTTCTTAAATGTTAATTCTTCCGTTAGTTTTTTATGCCTTTCGTTCTTTTTTCCTGGTTTAAAGGCCGGATTGCCTTTTTTGGGAGTTTGTCTCCCGCATCTGCTGAATTGCTTTCTTCGCATTTTTTCCTGACAGATCACCAATTACCGTCGGAATTTTAAATTTTATAAACAAAATAACTGCCAGAATCAGGCAAACAACAGCTCCGGCAAATTGCAATATACGATATTTTTACTAATAATTCTGCCATTACTGTTTCCTCTCTTCCGCATTTGTATAAGTTCTCTGAATTGCTTCTCTATAGTTGTCGTAATTATCAAGAATTTCCCGCTGCAACTGCTGTGACTGTTCCTTCTGTACCGTCAGTTCTGATGCTTTTTCATAAACACGATCCAATAAAGTAAGAATCTTATCCTGATCTACATTTACCTGTTCCATATTTGTTCTCTGATCATACAGTAGCATAAATACACCATTATAAAATGTTAATTTATCATACGCTCCGGAATCTTCCACCTCTGTCAACGTATCGTCGATCTGATCCAACAGCTGTTCATAATTTTCTTTTGATGCTTCCTCTACGGTCGCTGAATTCAAAATATAAGTTTTATAGAAAGAGCAGATCTGATAATAACAGTCCGAAATTTTCTTTTCTTTAAATCAGGAGAAAGATTCTCATTTTTCGCATTCAATTCAAAGAAAGAAATGGCTTTCTGTACACGATTGGAAAAACTATAGGAGCCATCGTCATCCGTATAATAGTTAAAATACATCATACCGATCTGATAATTCAGTTCCGCATACTCCTTACTGGAAGTGTCAAATTCTGCCTTATTTCGGTTGTAAATTCCCAAAAACTGATCATTTTGTTTTTTTTCCAAAGGTTCCATCGTCTTCATAAGCCGTCAGCATTTTTTCATAAGCATCCAGTTTTTCCGGATAAATATCAATTGCCTGCATATAGCTGTCGATTTTTTCATCTACTGACGTTGATTCTGATACGGAAACCAGATTTTCGTAATCATTATTGTTGATCGTTTTTGCTGCCACCCTGCAGGTGATTCCTGCTGCCGCAAGAGCGACTGCCAGAGTTCCGGATATGACAAATGCCCGCAATTTCCGCTTCTGTGTCCGTTTATAGTCCTTGGTGATCAGATCCGGATGTTCCAGATCATATAACAGGTCTGAACAATTCTGATATCGGTTCTCCGCTGCCGGCTGTACACATTTGTCAATGATAATCTCAATACCTTCTGACAATTCCGGGTTCCACATCCGGACCGGTACATATTTTTCTCCGCCACGCGGGTCGATTCCGGTCAGCAAATGATGCATCGTCATTCCAAGCGCAAAAATATCGGATCTTGCATCAGTCTGGCCACTGTACTGTTCCGGAGGCGCATAACCTTTTGTTCCAAGCACGGTGGTATCTGCCAGGCTCTGTTCCTTATATTCCCGGGCAATACCAAAGTCAATGATTTAATATTTCCCTCTGGCTTCAACATAATATTGGCCGGTTTCATATCACGGTAAATGATCGGCGGCTTCTGGGAATGCAGATAAGATAAGACATCGCATAACTGCTTTGCCCATGCAATCACCAGCTCCTCCGGCTGTGGACCGTATTCCAGAAGAATCTTATCCAGCGATTCTCCCTCGATATAATCCATGACAACAAAAATGGTCTCCCCGTTGTCAATAATATCGACAATACGTGGCAGAGACGGATGATCCAGTTTTTTCATCATATTTGCTTCCGCAAGTAGACTGTTTACAATCACCACGTCGTCTTTTCCGTTGCCTTTTTTTCTAATTTCTTTTACTGCCCACTGCTTATTCAAGTGAGTGTCCATTGCCAGATAAACAACGGACATTCCGCCCCGACCGATTTTTCTTAAAATCTCATATTTTCCGTCAATTACAGATCCTATTTCTGCCATAACTTCTTCCCCTATCTTCCATCGATTTTCACTAAAATCGCTGAGATATTATCCCTTTCCTGTCGTTGTTTTACCAGTTCGATCAAATGGTGTAACTGCGTTTTCATCGTCTTTTGATCTTTCAAAACACTTGCATGTAATGTCTGAAACATCTCTGCTTCCCCGATCTCATGTCGAAAACCATCCGAACAGAGCAAAAATATGCCGCTTTTTATATTTCCATACAGCATTTCCGGTTCCACCTGCGCAGAAGCTCCCACACATTGCAACAGCAT
>ENA-OPYX01000504-OPYX01000504.1-human-gut-metagenome-genome-assembly--contig:-NODE-504-length-22836-cov-3.408296_pt1 | contig 22836 bp, 24 predicted proteins | sample MGYA00242639_ERZ504486 | MGnify/ENA primary metagenome ERZ504486 (study PRJEB26092, sample SAMD00036296) | human gut metagenome | host: Homo sapiens | study: EMG produced TPA metagenomics assembly of... | reverse complement strand
CAGTTACGAGCCAAAATGCATTGAAAATCACCTTCGGTGATGGCATTTTGGCTTGCATGTCTCGGATTTGGCATATTCATGCCAAAACACCTCGCGGGACAGTGACTGCTGAATAGTTACTCGTTTTCTTTACTTTTACCTTATCTATCTCATAAGTATCCCTAATTTTTCTGCTTTTATCCTTCGTACTATGTCTCTCGCACAGATATCCTCACGGATTACACCGTTTGGTTTTTCCCATCCGTCTGCCTGGAAAACGTTCTGGCCGTTACTCCCGGATCGTACCGTCAGTTCCGACCGTGATCACCTGCCATGGCAGCCGTTTTCCGCTCGCTTCAAGGGCACGTTTTGCCGCCATCTCAAGTCCTCCGCAACATGGAACCTCCATGCGGACAACAGTGATACTCTGCACCGCATTCTGCCGGATGATCTCTGCCAGTTTAACGGCATAATCGGTGCTGTCAAGTTTCGGACATCCCACCAGCACCACACGATCTTTTAAAAATTCATCGTGGAACTTCGCATAAGCGTATGCTGTACAGTCTGCCGCGATCAGCAGGTTCGCTCCCTCATAAAAAGGTGCATGCACCGGCAGTAATTTGATCTGTACCGGCCACTGACGCAGACGGGAACGCTCCGCTTTCGCCTTTTCTTCTTTATTTTTCAGCACTGCCGCCTCGTCATAAGCTTCCGCTTCCCGTTCAATAAAATGAATCGCATCCATCGGACATGCCGGAAGGCAATCCCCCAGTCCGTCACAGTAATCGTCGCGCATCAGTTTTGCTTTCCCGTTTACCATACCGATTGCCCCTTCGTGACAGGCCTTAGCACAGGCACCACAACCGTTACATTTATCTTCCTCTATCTGAATCACTCTTCGGATCATATTCGATTCCTCCTTATTTTCTGTATGCACTCCTGAAATCTCTCTATATCTGATTTTACACAAATGCATTTCTGTCTCTGTTATGCTGTCCTTCTTCTCTTTGCAACAGCTCCCTTGCGTTTACAAACAGAGGATACTATAATATCAGATAAAAATATGTTGTTTTAACCACAAAAAGGAGAAAAATGGATTTTCCAATATTAAAAATCCCCTTGTTTTATGGTGTGAAACCGGAGGAAATTCCGTCTATTCTGCATTGTCTCTCCGGACAGATCCGGTCGTTTTCCAAAGGGGAAATGATCTTTTGTGCCGGTGAATCTATTACCTCTGTAGGAATCGTACTGGAAGGTTCTGTTCATATTGAAATTGACGATTTCTGGGGCAGTAAAAATATCCTGAATCACGTCGGACCCGGACAGCTTTTCGGCGAAGCCTACGCCTGTTCCCCTTCGGAACCGCTGATGGTCAATGTCGTATCTGTCACGCCCAGTCAGATTTTATTTCTGGATGTTCCGAAGATTTTGCATACCTGTGAAAAACCATGCAGTCATCACCAGCAGATGATTGAAAATCTGCTTCGCATCATGGCAACCAGTAACCTGCAGCTTTCCCGCCGGATCCTGCACACCACACCGAAAACCATCCGTGAACGGCTGCTCGCCTATCTTTCCTATCAGGAACTGCTCATCGGCTCACCTGAGATCACCATCGCCTTCAACCGCCAGCAGCTCGCTGACTATCTCAGCGTAGACCGAAGTGCGCTTTCGAAAGAAATTGGGAAAATGCAGAAGGACGGGCTGTTGGAAGTGAAAAAAAATGAATTTGTCCTAAAAAGCAGAGAATAAAGAATATGATGCCGTGTGCATCTTCGCAGAGTGTTCCCGATTTACTGAAAAACAGTTTTTGTAAGACACTAAACAGGGCAAATCGCTCTTTCGAACGATTCGCCCTGTTTGTGTTTTTATTTACTTGATTTTTGTATTATTCAGCCTCTTCAGCTGTCTCCGGTTCCGGTACACTGTTGTGAACTGCGGTGCAGGATACAACAACTGCTTCCGGATCCGTTTTCAGATCGATGTTCGGATTCTTGGCGATCTCCAGATCTTTGACTTTGATCACATCACCGATCTTCATCTCACCGACATCCACCTGAACTTTATCCACCAGGTCAGCAGGCAGTGCCTTATAAGAAATCTCTTCCAGATCTTCCTGCAGAACACCTGCCTCTACTTTCTCATGGTTGAGCAGAACGATTTCCGCTACGGAATGTACTTTCTCGGTACTTACCAGTGCCTGGAAATCAATCTCATCCACGCGGTTTGCCATTGCATTGTAATCAACCTCTTTGATCAGTGCATCGTAGGTCTTGCCGTCTACTTCCAGCATAATCTGACTTCCTTTGTTGTCCGTCTTCAGCAGCTGATCTACTGCCTTTTTCGTCATCTGGATCGGAAGAGATCCTTCAATCTCTCTGCCAAACAGATTACCTGTGACATAGCCTTCTCTTCTTAATTTCTTTGCTTTGACGTCCATGCTTCTTTTTTCAGCTTTTAAAGTATTCATTTATCTTTTCCTCCAAACTGATTGCTTAGCAGCCTTCTACAAAGAGGTTTTGTTAAGTATTATATAAATGTGCTACCGTCTGCCATTCGGCAAACCGTATGGTTAATAGTTACCCGATTCAGATATTATCCTTCAATGGCGATGTATTTGTTTTCTTCCACTGCCGGTTTTGCTTCTTTCTTCGGAACGAACAGTTTCAGAATACCATGTTTGAATTCGGCTTTGATCTCATCCGGATCTACTTCCTCTCCCACATAGAAGCTACGTGTGCAGGCACCTGCATAACGTTCTTTACGGATATATTTTCCGGTTTCTTTTTCTTTCTCATCTTTATCAAGGCCTTTGGCTGCCTCGATGGTCATATAACCATTTTCCAGAGAAACCTTTACTTCATCTTTGGCAAATCCCGGAAGATCTATTTCAAATTCATATCCATTGTCTTTTTCTTTGATATCGGTTTTCATCACATGTCCGGCTCTTCTGCCGTACAGTTTTTTCTCTGCTTTGTGCAGTTCCTTGTCGGTATCGAACGGAAAATAATCATCAAAAAAGTCATCAAACAAATTCTCTCCAAAAATACTAGGCATCAACATAAGTCATCTCTCCTTTTTATTCATCATGTATTATTACCTTGTTTCTTTGGAACTGGGATGCTTCAGGAGCTTTCGAACTTTTTCTTCGTTCTTTTTGTTCCCTTCCTTTGTTCTAGATGTAATATAACACTTCAATCAGCACTCGTCAAGGGGGAGTGCTGATTTTTTTGTGAAGATTTTGTGTCCTTCCGTGACATTCGTCTGGTACATCGTCTCACAGACAAATGAAGGATTCAGTTATTTCGAAAACAATGTATCAGGTCTCATGGGAGCACGGACTTTGACTCGTTGCCCACGTAAATGAAAAACGAACTTCCACCCTTACTTTGTTTGCCACAACATCAAGGTAGAAGTTCGTTTTTCAATTAGTTATCAGGTCTTCGTATGCCGGTTTACATATTTCGCCTTATATTTTGAGTACACGATCGTCTGGTCTTTATACAGCCCGTAATATCCGGACACTGCATAGCTGACCGCCACAGCCAGCAGATAATACGAAACGCCCTGGAAGCCAAACAACTCAAAGGCTATTAGTATAGAAGTAACCGGGCAGTTCGTCACACCGCAGAACACAGCGGTCATCCCAGCGGCTGCACTTAAAGACGGTGAAAATCCCATTATCTGTCCTGCCAGACAGCCAAAAGTGGCACCAATGGCAAATGAAGGAACGATCTCCCCCCCTCGCAAAACCTGCACGCATCGCCAGTGCTGTCAGAAGCATTTTCCAGAAAAAGTCAAAGGTCTGCGTCTGTCCATGTTCCACTGCCTGCTCGATCAGCTGATTACCCGCACCCATATACCGATCTGTCCCAAGGATCCAGTACAGGACTACTACCAGACAGCCCGCCGCGAAGACACGCAGATATGGATTTTTTCAGCCATTTATCATATCCCTTGCTCACATATTCCAGTAACAGACAAAAAAGGATACTGACTGCACCGCAGCCTACGGCGATGATGCCCATTTTAATCCCGTTTTCCATTGAAAATGCCGGGATTCCCGTGACATGAAAGTTCTCCGGATGGATTCCGAAACTTCCCGCAAAATCATAAGCAACCAGCGATGCCACCACACAGGGCAGCAAAGCCGCATAGTACATCACACCTACGCTGACCACTTCCATGGCAAATACCGCTGCCGCCATCGGCGTACCGAAAACAGCCGAAAACGCAGCACTCATCCCGCACATAACGATCACATGGCGGTCTTCCTCATCCAGATGAATCCACCGTCCCAGTTGATTTCCGATACTTCCTCCAAGCTGGATCGCCGCACCTTCCCGGCCTGCTGAGCCACCAAGCAGATGTGTCAATGCTGTAGCGATAAAAATCAGTGGTGCTGAACGAAGCGGGACCTCATCCTGCGACCGGATCGTAGAGAGTACCTGGTTTGTTCCTCTGTCCTCTTTTCCAATCTTCTGATATAAAAATACAATCAACAGACCACCAAAAGGCAATAATAAAACAACCGCCGGTCTGTCTGCCCGAAACTGTGTCACCCAGCTCAGACACCCGGCAAATAAACTGCTGGCACCGCCAACCACTCCACCGATCAGAAGTGCCAGCAGGATCCATTTGACAAAGTTGCTCATATCCTGCTGTATCCGTTTTCCATAATAATGTGACATCACTTCCAGACGGTGATGTCCCTTTTTCATAGGTTCCATATGTTCCCCCGCTTCCCTTTCCTCTTTCGTATTTCCGCCTCATTTTCCCGGAATCATACTTTCTTTCAGTATACGCCATCCCTGTATATTTTTCCAGCGCAATGAACTTTAAATATCATGGAAAATTGGTTCACTGTTACGGTTCACTGGCTCAATTATTGATATGCAGTGCAACGAAAAAACAGGGCGAAGCTGCTTCCCTCTCAGCATTCGCCCTGTTTTCCCTTATTTCTTTTACTCCCTCACATCACTGCCTGATCCCCTTATGCGTAGATTCCCTCAGAATCTGTAATCTCGTACTCAAAAGTCTTCAGATTTGCGCGCAGTGTTGCACTCTCGCCCTGGTTTGTCCAGATGAAGGTAATGATTTCACCTTCTGTGGATACTGCAAGTTCTGCATCAAAACCGAACGCTTTGGATACGTTTCTAAAATGCAGAAGTTTCAACTGCTCTTTTACGATATCTGTCTTCATCAGTTCTTCGATCTGTGCTGCGGACAGATTGGTACGGTTGATTTCTTTATGACCGCCGGCACCGGCACGTTTAACAGCCTCGTGGTCGTTCTTGCCAGCGAAAAGATCCAAGTACCATACCTGCGGTTTTCCAGGCATGAACATCTGCAGTGCTCTGGCCATAAGCATTTTTTTGTCATCTTCGCCCAGTGCACTGTAATAAGTTGCATTTACCTGATAATATACATTTTTCTGACCATGAAGATCTTTCACATATCCGCCTCTTGCAACAACAGTGTCGATGATCTGCTGGATTCTTTCTTCCGGGATCAGCCCCTTCAGATCCAGAAGCGGGATTCCATCGTGGCAGCCCAGCATGTTGACTACATGGATTTCTTTTCCATCAGTTCTTTTGCCCATTTTCCAAAGTGGAACCGTTGCCGCTTTCCAGTGCATCGATGATCATTCCCGGAAGGAAGAAATCGTAGGTCATGTAACCCTGTTTTGCAATCTGTTCATAGTTCTTCTCTCCATAGCTTGCATGGATCTCCGGAAGAAGAGTCAGATTGTATTTGTCTGCCAGTTTTCGTACTTTTTCAAGTACTTCCCATGTTCCCGGCTCATTCAGGAAGTTTTTTTCTCCCGGCTCCTTCGGTGCATAAGCAAATGCGTCCAGACGCACGATCTTTGCTCCATATGCAGCCAGCGTCTTCAGTGTTTCGTCATAAAACTCCCATACCAGTGGAGATTTGATATTTAGATCCATCTGTCCCAGATATTTTCTCTTGCTCTCCAGAAGTTCTACCACGCTGTCTTTGCAGAAAGTATCAATGCTGAGTTCTGACGGTTTTTTACCTGCTGCAATCTCCTCATTGACTTTCTTCGCGATCAGATCTGCTTTGTAATACTGTACCTTTGCCACCTGCATAATATCCTGTGCATCCAGTACCGGATATTTAATTTCCTGGTAGAACGTATTCCAGTAAGGCACATTTTTTCCGTCCGGGAAACGTACCATCAGGATGGGAAGCCCCGGTTTACGGAAGAACATATGCTCGATCAGTTCCTGATCCGGCTGGATATATCCTTCTTCAGTCATGGTTCCCTTTCCTTCCCAGAACTTGTTCCAGTCGATAAAGAAATCACGGTATTTGGAGTCGTCGCCGTTTTTCAGGATATCCTGAAACTGTCTGGATAATACAGAAGCATGGTTCAGGATAAAATCCAGTTTCAGATTAATTCCCAGTTCTTCCAGTGCTTCCAGATCTTTTTTATCTGCCAGTTCTTCATTCAATGTGTAATCGATTACAGAGAACCCGCGATCAAGATCCGTATTAAATACGCTGGGCAGAATATAAAAGGAAGAAAATACATCCTTTAATTCCGGTTTCTGTAAAAATCCGGTGATATCACTGAGGGTTCCGCCTACGCTGTCCGGATATGCATTTAACATCGGTTTTGCATCTGCTGTAACGGTCATTTTACTCATGCTTCTCTCTCCTTATATTCTTCCCTGATCCATGATCTCTTTGTATTCGTCATAGGATAACAGTTTTCCTGCTTTGGATACGATCACTTTCGCTTTATGAGCCTGGCTCTCCAGCATATCCTGTTCCAATTCCAGTACCATGGTGGTAAATGGGCTGTCTACAGCACCGTCACGATTTCTTGCTTTTCTGTGTGCCATAGTCTCCTGCGGAGTGCTGTTTAACAGAACCGGGATATCTACACCCTTGTAATTGTCACTGTTTCCGTGTGTCCACTCGATGATCAGGATCTCGGTATCAGAGAAATCCACTTCTTCATACCACAGTTCGGTATCTTCTCTTCCCATCCGTTTCAGCCAGATCTTTTCTGCCTTGTTTTTAAAGCTTTCAACGATTTCTTCCACTTCTTTGAAATCGATTTCATTCAGGGTACCAAGATATCCTCTCAGGCCTGTCTTACCATTCTCCAGATAAGATTCATACCAGTCGTAGCTCTCTTTCAGCTTCGGATCTGCATCCATTCCTGCAATCTGTCTTTCATGGATGATGTCGAATCTTTCTTTTGTAAAATGTTCCGTCTTTTACCATACCGCGGATCGCGCTCTCACGAAATACATGAAGACGTTCTGCATCGTTGTACTTTGGAATTCTGTGCGGATAGTTATCTCCGGACAGTGTATAGGCTTTCATGCCAATCTGATTAAAATAGAAAGAAAGCAGAGAAGCGGTCTCTGATTTTCCTACTCCGGATCCACCGCATACAGTCAGTACGATCTTGCGGTCTGCGTCTTCTTTTTTCAGTTCTCTGATCTGTCCTAAAAGTTCTCTGAAGATCAGGTTTGCTTTGTTGATGTGATCTTCACCAATCTCGATCTTGTCTCCTGGCATGTCGCCCTGTGGGATCTTCTCCGGGATCACCGGTGCAGTCCATGCAGAAGGATTTTCCACATATTTGTTCATGTTTGCCTCCTCTTGTCCGGCTGCCTTCCGACAGCCGCTGAATCATTGCGTTTTCGTAACTGTTCCATACCTTCACAGGTACGGACCAAAATGCATGTAAGCTCATCTTCGATGATATCATTTTGGCTTATTTGTCAGATAAAGGAATTATATCACGACATTGTCAAAAACATATCGCAATATAATCGGTGTTATTATATGCCAGATACCCGTTTTCCGTCAATATTTCTTCAAAATATTTCTCCGTGTAATTTTTGTGTAATATTTGCTTAATATCTTTATGGTAGAATATTTCATATTTTTTTAGAGGAGGAAATCTATGAAAAAGTTTTATACGTGGTATCAAAAACATATCACAGGTGCAATCTTTATCGGCCTGATTCTCGGTATTCTGACCGGACTTTTTCTGGCTGGACGATTTGAACCTGTACTGACCATCACCAGTCTTCTGGGAAGCATCTATATGAATGCACTGAATATGATGATCTTCCCTCTGGTCTTCTGTTCCATCATCATGGGTATCACCAGTATCGGTAATGCCCGTACCACCGGAAAGATCACCGGTTATTCCATGATCTTTTTCCTGTGTACCACCGGACTTGCCAGTCTGGCAGGACTGATCATCCCACGTCTGATCCGCCTTGGAAAAGGAGTTAACTTCGAGATGGCAACTTCCGATATCCAGGCTACCGAGATGACTAGCATCCTGGATACCGTAAAAAATCTGATCCCGTCCAATCCGGTAGCTGCTTTTGCCAACGGAAATATGCTTCAGGTTCTGGTATTTGCCGTTATCATCGGTTTTACCCTGTTGGCGATCAAAGAAAAAGGGGAACCTCTGTTACATCTGATTGATTCCTGTAACGAGGTATGTCTGAAGATCATCAGCACCGTGATGTATTTTACCCCGATCGGTGTCTTCTGTACCATCGTACCGGTTGTAGAAGCCAACGGAACCAAGACGATCCTGTCTCTGGCTACCCAGCTGATCATTCTGTATGTAACTTTCTACGGATTTGCACTGTTCATCTATGGAGGATCCGTAAAAATTCTTGGTAAGACAAGCCCGGTCAAATTCTTCAAGGCCATCATGCCTGCTGCTCTGAATGCCTTCGGAACCTGTTCCAGTTCCGCTACCATCCCGATCAGCAAACAGTGTGTGGAAGAAGAACTCGGTGTTTCCAACAAGATCACCAGTATCACCATTCCTCTGGGAGCCACCGTCAACATGGATGCGGTATCCATCCTGATGTCCTTTATGATCATGTTCTTCGCTAATGCCTGCGGTATTAACGTAAGCATCAGCATGATGATCATCATCCTGTTAGCCAACGTTCTCCTTTCTGTGGGAACTCCGGGTATCCCCGGCGGAGCCATTGCTTCTTTCGCAGCTCTTGCTACCATGGCAGGGCTTCCGGCCGGCGTTATGGGTGTCTACATCAGTATCAACACCCTGTGTGACATGGGTGCAACCTGTGTCAATGTCATCGGTGACCTGGCTGCCTGTGTGGTTCTGAAGGAGAAAATCAAGTTAGACGAATAAAACAATTAATTACATAAGTGCAGAAAACGGGATACACCCGGACATCGAAAATGATTCCAGGTGCATCCCGTTTTTATTTTCTCATTTTTTTCAGCAGATTTTCTCCAGCCCTCTTACAATCTTTCTGATCCGCTCCATATCTACCGAAGAATAATTCATTACATACGTGTTTTCAATTCCTGCCTTCTTTTCATAGTAGAACTTGGAAAGTGGTGACAGCTTGATGCCCTGGGCTTTTGCCAGCTCTATTACATTCTCCTCAGCTTTCTCCGTTTTCAGTTTCATCAAGAAATGCACACCGGCCTCTTCCCCGGATATTTCCACACATTTGTGCAGACCACTATCCCATATCGCAGATAAGAATCCATTTTTCTTATTTTGATAGTAATTGCGCAGCCTGTTAATATGTTTTTCGAAATATCCTTCTTTGATAAACAGATCCAGGGTATATTGTTCAAAGTTTGATACCGTACAGGAATAAAATGATAATTTCTGATAAAACTGTTCCAGAAGCGGACGCGGCAGGATCATATAACTGATACGTACAGTAGAAGCCAGCGTCTTTGTAAAGGTATTCATATAAATAACTTTTTCGGAAATATCGATACTTTGCAGTGTGGGGATCGGTTTCCCGCCCAGACGCAGTTCACTGTCGTAATCGTCCTCGATGATGTACCTGCCTTCTCCTTTTGAAGCCCAGCCAAGAAGTTCATAACGGCGGCTGATCGGCATCACAATTCCGGTCGGATAATGATGGGATGGAGAAATATGTACGATATCTACCTTTTTTTCTTCTAACTGAGAAACTTCCACGCCTTCATCATCCATATCGATGTATGTCCAGTTTACCTGATAGTTCCGATAGATTTTCCCGATCTTCTGATATCCCGGATTTTCCACCGCATAGACTGCCTCGTGTCCCAGAAGCTGGATCAGCAGACCGTACAGGTACTCGGTTCCGGCTCCTATGATGATCTGCTCCGGCTGTACCGTCATACCCCTGAAATCTTTCAGATAGCCCGCGATGGACTGTCTGAGTGACATGATTCCTCCACAGGGTGGATTAGTCATCAACTGAATCCGGCTGTCGCTTAACACCTCCCTGACCATCTTCGCCCAGATGGTAAATGGAAACTGATCGGCCTCGGTCTGATTGCTGGTAAAATCAGCCAGATAGCTGTTTTCTCCACTGGTCATGGGAATAATCTCCTGCACTTCTTCTCTCTGTTTTGTCTCCAGCACCCCTTTAAAGTCCGTTACATAGAATCCTCTTTTGGGCATGGAATAAATATAGCCCTCCGCGATCAGCTGCTCATAGGCATTTTCTACAGTGATCACGCTGATACCCAGATTTTTTGCAAAACTCCGCTTGGAGGGAAGTTTTTCTCCTGCCTGCAAAGTCCCCTGTAAAATATCGTTTTTGATGCATTTGTACAGATATTCATACATGGAATCTGACCCTATATTTGTGAAATTATACGTCAGCATTGTTCTTCTTTTCTCCTGTCTGGCCTTACTGAATATATTTATTTTGATGATTTTTTCATATCCACTTTAGCATTATAATCTACCCATACATTTTTTTCAAGAGATTAACCTACTACTTAAGGAGGAATATTATTATTATGGAAAACAGATACGAACTGAACAAGGAACTGGCACAGATGTTAAAGGGCGGTGTCATCATGGATGTCACCACACCGGAGCAGGCAAAGATTGCGGAAGCAGCAGGTGCCTGTGCTGTCATGGCTCTGGAACGGATACCTGCAGATATCCGTGCAGCCGGCGGTGTTTCCCGTATGAGTGATCCGAAGATGATTCAGGGGATCCAGAATGCTGTTACTATCCCGGTTATGGCCAAATGCCGAATCGGTCATTTTGTGGAGGCTCAGGTTCTCGAGGCGATCGAGATTGACTATATCGATGAGAGTGAAGTGCTCTCTCCTGCAGATGATGTGTACCATATCAATAAGAAAAACTTTAAAGTACCTTTTGTATGTGGCGCAAAGGATCTGGGCGAGGCGCTTCGCCGGATCAACGAGGGTGCTTCCATGATCCGTACCAAAGGAGAACCTGGTACCGGTGATATCGTGCAGGCGGTACGTCATATGCGTAAAATGAACAGTGCGATCGCACAGATCAAAGGCATGCGTGAGGATGAGCTTTTTGAGATTGCAAAGCAGTTACAGGTACCTTTTGATCTGGTTGCTTATGTACATGAAAATGGAAAGCTTCCGGTGGTTAATTTTGCAGCCGGAGGTGTGGCTACTCCTGCAGATGCAGCTTTGATGATGCAGCTGGGTGCCGAGGGTGTCTTCGTAGGATCCGGTATCTTCAAATCAGGCAATCCGGAGAAGAGAGCAAATGCGATTGTGAAAGCGGTTACGAATTATACAGATGCGAAGATGATCGCCAGATTATCTGAGGATCTCGGGGAAGCGATGGTCGGTATCAACGAATCTGAGATTCAGCTTCTGATGGCAGAAAGGGGAAAATAAGATGAAAATTGCAGTTCTTGCCGTACAGGGAGCTTTTATCGAGCACGAGCGGAAACTGGAAGTGCTTGGGGCTTCCTGTGTGGAGCTTCGCAAGGCGGAGGATCTGAACCAGTCTTATGACGGGCTGGTTCTTCCCGGCGGCGAAAGTACGGTACAGGGGAAGCTTTTACGGGAGCTTGGGATGTTTGATACGATCCGGAAGCAGATTAAGGAGGGGCTTCCGGTTTTGGCTACCTGTGCGGGAATGATTCTTCTGGCGGATTCGCTGGAGGGGGATGCGATGGTGCATCTTCAGACGGTTCCGATGACGGTGAAGAGGAATGCTTATGGACGGCAGTTGGGGAGTTTTCACACGGAAGCAGAGTTTAAAGGAATTGGGGAGATTCCTATGACGTTTATCCGGGCGCCTTATGTGGCGGATGTTTCGGATGGAGTTGAGGTACTGGCTGTAGTACAGGATCGGATTGTGGCGGTTCGGTATGGGAAGCAGATGGCGCTGGCGTTTCATCCGGAGCTGGATGAGGATGAACGGGTGCATCGGGAGTTTTTGCGGATGTGTGAGGGGAAATAAATTAGTTTAGTTCAAGACGGACGAAGCGGGAGGGCGGGGAGCGCCGGGCAGACAGCCGCTGGTAACGCAAATCTGAGCTAGTCACCAACTCCGACTATGTTCACGAGGGTCGGCGGACCCTCGCGAAAGTCTACGTAGGTGCCGGATCTCATCTTTGCTAAAAGCACCAGCAAAAGGCTGTCTGCCCGGCACTCCCCGCCCTCCCGCTTCTGGCTTTCGTTGAGACTGGTTTGTTCGATGAAACTTATTACTTATTTTTCCTTTACTATATTGTTTTTGATTTTGGAAGTTTGAATAACTTATGAGTATAGTGTTTTGAATGATCTTAGACATTCCTCTATTATAATTGTTTCCGAATTGGTCTGATTGGATTATTTATGTTTGAATTTCGGAAGTTACTGTTCAATAAGTGACATATGGCTTGTAACTTTTAGGGTATTGAACAGTTCCCTTGGAAACTGTTACTCTTTAAATTGTTTTTTATTATAACTGCTTAGTAAAAAAGACAGCCTGTTTTCGCATTAGTTTTTGCTTAAACAGACTGTCCGCAGCGCGGCAAAACAGTTTTCTCCATTTGGATTCAATTTCACCATTCTCGGATGAACTGATCCAGGGCAGGTGGCGGTGGGTTTATTGGGCGGCGCGCATTTCTACATAGCAGCCGCAGATGCGGCACATACCGGAGAGCAGGTGGTCGCAGGTTTTTGCACTGGGACAGGCGGGTTTCGTATTCCTGATCCGGGGTTTTGTCGTCGGGGTTCAGGTTGGCGATGTATTCGTACATGGTTTTGTAGGTGTCTGCTTCGCTCATTTCACGAAGCAGACATTTTTTGCAGATTCTTGTGAATGTGTCCATTGTTTTTTCTTTCTCTGTTTTTTATATCGTGTCATTTTACCGGAAAAGGGCAGCCTGTATAACAGGCCACCCTTTTGGTATCGCAGGGATTGCTCCGCGATTTTCACGCGGACTTTATTTCAGTGCAATGTGCAGTACACTGCAGGCCGGAATGGTGAATTTGATTCCGGCGTGTACTTTTTCTACGCCCTCGAAGGACTGGACGGTTACGTTTTCCGGGTCTTCGAAGGTGTTTTTGGCGTGCATTTCCTGGGTTACGATCTGGGCTTTAATGGATTCTACTTTTTGCCGAGGATCGTTGTCTCGATCGGGTAGGCGTTGTTCCAGATCCAGGTTGGTCATGGTGACGTGCATCACGCCGTCTGCATCAATGGATACCGACTCGGACAGGTTTGGTACCATGTTTTCTTCTTCGAGTCCGACGGTTTCTGTCTCCAGGGTGCTGTCCAAGAGATCTGCGTCCTGATGGTATTTGTACATATCAAATACATGATAGGTCGGGGTCTTGATCATTTTGCTGCCTTCGGTCAGGATTACGGCCTGCAAGACGTTTATCATCTGGGCGATATTTGCCATTTTTACACGATCACTGTGTTTATTAAAGATATTCAGATTGATACCTGCTACCAGGGCATCGCGCATGGTATTCTGCTGATACAGGAATCCCGGGTTGGTTCCCGGTTCTACTTCAAACCAGGTTCCCCATTCATCGACGATCATTCCAACTTCTTTTTTCGGGTCGTATTTGTCCATGATAGCTCCATGACGGGTGATCAGTTCGTCCATGTACCAGGTCTTTTTCATGGTCTGGTACCATTTTTTCTCATCAAATTCGGTAGCGCTTCCTTTGTTTAACCATCCGCCCGGATGGGTGTAGTAGTGCAGAGACAGCCCGTCCATGAATCCGTGCTGACCCGGTTCGTTCCGGCGGAAAGTGGTCTTCATCACTTCTTCTGTCCATTCATAATCGTCCACATTGGCTCCGCAGGCGATCTTTTTGATCGGTTTGTTTCCGGCATAGTTCCGCACATATGTCTGGTATCTGCGGTACATATTTCCATAAAAATCCGGGTTCATGTTACCGCCACAACCCCAGTTTTCATTTCCCACACCAAAGTAATCTACCGTCCACGCTTCTTTGTGACCGTTTTTCGTTCTCAGGTCTGCCATCGGGGATACGCCCTCGAAGGTCATGTATTCTACCCACTCAGACATTTCCTGTACGGTTCCGCTTCCCATGTTGCCGTTGATATAAGTCTCACAGCCCAGCTGACGGCACAGCTCGAAGAATTCGTGCGTTCCGAAGCTGTTGTCTTCTACCACGCCGCCCCAGTGGGTGTTGACGATTTTCTTTCTTCCTTCTTTCGGTCCGATGCCGTCTTTCCAGTGATATTCGTCAGCGAAACATCCACCCGGCCAGCGAAGTACCGGGATACGGATCTGTTTTAAGGCTTCCACCACATCGGTACGCATCCCGTTGACGTCGGGATTTCAGAATTTTCTCCCACATACAGTCCCTCATAGATACACCTTCCCAGATGCTCGGAAAAATGTCCCCTGCAGTTCTTTATTGATATGGGAAAGTTTTCGTTCTGCATTGATTACTATTTTGCCATGTTGTTCCTCCATATTTTATGTATAAAGTATATTTTCAAATATCCGTTTACAAATACTCTGTTTCTTCCACCTTCTGGTACACAAATACCGGGAATCCTTTTTCGTCATACGTCACTTTTCATGATTCTCGCATGGCGGTTTGGGTCGTACAGTGGATCTCCGATGATCTCGTCATACGGGCGGGCATGATAGACACAAAGATCCGTCACACCATCTTCTGCCTTTACAAAGCAGTTGTGCCCCGGTCCGTAAATCCCCTTTTCTTCGTCGGTTTTCAGTACCGAATGCCGCAGTTTCGTCCATGCATGCGGATCCAGCAGATCTGCATTTTCATCGATATACATCATTCCCATGCAGTAGCATGCTCCCGTCGCGCTTGCGGAAAAAGTCAGAAAAATCTTTCCGTCATGTTTTAAGATCGCCGGTCCTTCATTTACCCAGAAATCCACCCGCTCCCAGTCATAATCCGGTGTTGTCAACAATACCTGATCCGTGCAGAGTTTGTTGGCTGCTGCCATTTTTCCGATATACAGATTGGAAATCTGGCGACCGACACCCGTTTTTTCCGCCCAGATATAATACCATTCTCCCCGGTGTTCAAACACCGTCGCGTCCAGAGAAAAGGCATGGAACGAAAATTCATCGCTGTCTGCCGCCTGCATCATGCCAAGTTCTTCCCATTCATCTTTCATCGGATTCTGCCCCTTGCAATGCAGGACATACGGACGGATGTTCCAGATGTCATCTTTATCCCCGGCTGCATAGTAGATATACCATCCGCCAAACAGATAGTGAATCTCCGGTGCCCAGATATGGATGCTCTGCGGTCCGCTTTCATGTCTCACCCAGAGGGTTTTCTCCTCCGCATGTACCAGACCACCCAGATCGTTCGCAGCACGCAGAATAATCCGGTCATAAGCCGGTACGGATGCGGTAAAATAGCAGGTTCCGTCCGTGTGGCGGTACACAAACGGATCCGCCCGCTGCGCGATCCATTCATCGTTGTATGGCGTGTGGATATAATTGTCTTTATTCATTTTTATCCTCTTTTTCTGTTAAAATAGTTTCCTTTTTACTGATTATAAGAAATTAATAGACTTGTTGATAATATGGCAACAAGTCCAAATTTGCCATATGCTTTTTGTATACTCTGCCAAAAACTTAAAAATCCTCAGTTCCGACAGGTGCTTCTTACACCACCGGAAACTGAGGATCTTAAGATTTGAACCGCTTCTACGACTTACGCGTTTTTGCTGCTCAGATATTCGTTAATATTTGCCAGAACAACGTCTGCATCCAGACCATGCACCATGCATGCTTCTTCCAGAGATTCTCCGATAGAAGACGGGCATCCTACACAGTGCATACCAGCCTGCATCAGGATCACAGCGATTCCGCCATCCAGTTCCAGCATCTCGCCCATAGTGGTTTCTTTCGTAACCTTCATGATTGGGTCCTCCTTCATACTGTTTTCGCGACTGTTTCCAATCACACTTACTGATACATTTTATCATACTTCTCTCAGAACTTCCAGTTTTCTCGGTAGATTTTTCTCACAGTTTTCCACAGGCTCCAATGGATTCATCCGTGATATCCACGGAACTCCGTCCCCGGTGGAGGAAAACTTTGTGGAAAGTCTCCTATTACATTCGCCGGTAGCAGGTAATTTACAACAGATACCCGGGCAATTGGCTCTGATGCACTGGATTTGTCAGAAAAATAACACTTACGAAACACCAAAGACTACGTTATAATAATCAACGCTGTAAAAAACCAAGTAAGATTTGAAAGAGAAAAAGGAGTAACAAGTATGCCGCAGAATAAAAGAGAAAGTTTAATTTACACCGTCCTGATGTGTTTTTGCATGGTGCTCTGGATGAGTATGTATAATGTCACCCTGCATATGGGAGGTTTTTCCCTGGAAGTGCTAAAAGAAGGATGGCTGGGCTTCCCGATTGCTTATGTATTTGCCATGTGCTGTGACTGGTTCCTGGTATCCGGTCTGGCGAAAAAGTTCGCATTTACCTATCTGGTAAAACCGGAAGACAGTGTACTGAAAAAAGTCATCTGTGTATCCTGTTCCATGGTCGTACCGATGGTGATCATCATGTCCATGTATGGTGCTGTAGAAGGATGTGTCCGCTCCGGCGCATGGTCTCAGCTGCTAATGATCTGGATGACCAACATCCCAAAGAACTTTATCATGGCTCTGCCATTCCAGCTGCTCGTAGCCGGACCGCTGGTGCGTTTCGTATTCCGCACTGCATTCCCGGAAGGAAAAGTACTGGCATAAAATATATTGTTCTACGTTTGATATATTTTGTGACAGTCATTTCGTATAAGCACAAATTTTGATTCACAAATTGTAAATAGAAACATCCCGGAAAGGAACAGTTTTTCCCGTTCCTTTCCGGGATGTTTTATTTACCCGCTCTTGCGCCTACTCTGTAATTTTCCCATAGCACTTTGGTCTGCGGTCACGGAACAGTCCCCATTCCAGACGTTTTGCTGCCAGTTCGTCCAGATCAAATGTCTCTGTCAGTATTTCTTCCTGATCCCGGGAAGCTGTCTGTAAGAGTTCTCCTGTTTCATCCGTGATAAAAGAGGAACCGTAAAAAATCAGTGATGATTCCTGCCCGCCATTTTCCGCACAGGGTTTTACTTCCTCTTTGCCGATCCGGTTGGCCGCGATCACCGGCATCAGATTCATCGCTGCATGTCCCTGCATACAACGACGCCAGTGTGGCATACTGTCACATGCGAGGATCGGTTCGGAACCAATTGCTGTCGGGTAAAAGAGCAGTTCTGCTCCTTCTAAAGCCATACACCGTGCAGTCTCCGGGAACCACTGATCCCAGCAGATTCCCACACCGATCTTTCCATATCTGGTGTCAAACACCCGGAAACCGGTGTCTCCCGGTGTAAAATAAAATTTTTCCTGATAATAATGATCATCCGGAATATGTGTTTTCCGATATACCCCGAGTAGTTCTCCATCCGCATCGATGCAGGCTACCGAATTATAGAGATTATTGACCTCTTTTTCATAAAAACTGATCGGTAAAACCACTTTCAGTTCCTTCGCCAGCTTCCGTCCCCAGCATACCGCTTCACTTTTCTTCCACAGGCTTCGCATAACTGTAAAAATCATATCTCCTCTGCTGACAGAAATATTCTCTCTCAAAAAGTTCCGAGAGCAAAATGATCTGTGCACCGGCGGCAGCTGCCTGACGTACCACTTTTTTCTGCGTTTTTTAAGGTTTTCCTGCGGATGATTGGTACACTGCATCTGCACTGCTGCCACCGTCACCTGTCTTTTTCCCATGTTCTCTTTCCTCCTGTCACCCCGGTACTTTTGTCCTTTTCATGGGACTTTTACCAGCTCTTCTCACCGCTTCTGTTCGTTTCGTCTTTTCCCTGCCGGAATCTGCTGCGTAATACAGTGGATATTTCCTCCCCCTGTCAGGATATCTCTGGCATATACCGGGATAATCTCACGATCCGGACAAAGTTTTCCCAGAATCTGTGCTGCTCTCCGGTCGCTTTCTTCATTTTCCCCGCCAAATGCCGGCAGTACCACAGCACCGTTGGAAAAATAGAAGTTTACATAAGAAGCTGCCAGACGTTCTCCCTCTTCCCGGACATCCTCGCCTTCTTCAAATACATATCCTTCCAGTTCCTCTCTGGTCACGCAGACCGGGTGATCCGGGATCGGAAGTTTATGCACAGTGATTTTTCTTCCCTTTGCATCTGTCTCTCCTTCCAGATATCCCAGACACGCCATGGATAACGGATACTGAGGATCTTCCCTGTTGTCTGTCCAGGCAAGAATCACCTCACCCGGTTTTAAGAATGCACAGACATTGTCCACATGCTCGTTGGTCTCATCCATATAGATTCCCCGGGGCAGCCACAGCACTTTTTCGGCCCCCAGATAGGCTTTCAGTTTTTCTGTAATCTCCTCTTGGGTAAGATCCGGATTTCTGCCCTTACTGAGCAGACAGGATTCGGTCACCATCACGGTTCCCTCTCCATCGCTGTGGACAGAACCGCCTTCCAGCACAAACGGCCTTGCGTCATACCAGGTGTATCCCTCTTTCTCGCAAAAGAAGGGAGCAAAACGATTGTCTTTTTCCCATGAAGCGTACAGTCCGTCTTCGGTTCCTCCCCAGGCGTTAAACTCCCAGTTGATTCCCCTTACTTCCTGTCCATCCGTCACAAAGGTTGGTCCCACATCTCTGGCCCAGGCATCGTCGGTCTCTGCCGTAAAAACCCTTATCGGATACAATGCTTCATCTGTCTGCAGACGCTGTGCCAGCTTTTCCGCCTCTGAAAATGTCTTCCCACTTGCCGCAAGATAAAACTTCTTCACTTTTTGCAATTGCCCGGATTACGTCTGCAAAATGCTTTTTTTGCCTCCCGTGCACCATTTCGCCAGGATCCCGGCCGTTCCGGCCAAATCAGAATACAGCCCCGGTGCGGCTCATATTCCCCTGGCATCCGATACCCATCCTGCACCGGCAGAATCTTTCTTATTTCTACATGATTTATTGTCTTTTTTCCGCTGTCCATGTCTTCCTGTCTCCTGTTTTTCTCCTGGTGTTTCTGCAAATATCAAATACTCTCTGAAGAATCCAATGATCTCTCAGGATATTCTGTGATGTTACGACAGTCTCTCTTTAAAATCCTCGTACCCGAATGTCTTTATCATCTCCACCGTTCCATCTTCCTTCAACAAAGCGATTCCCGGAAGCGGCATACCATTAAAGGTATTATTTTTCACCATAGAATAAATCGCCATATCTTCAAAGACCAGACGATCTCCGATCGCTACCGGATGTTCAAAACTGTAATCCCCAAATCACATCCCCGGCAAGACAGGTCATGCTGGATAACCGGTACGTATATGTTTTTTCCTCCCGGTTCGTACCCGCCCCGCAGAGGCGGACGATAGGGCATTTCCAGTACATCCGGCATATGACAGGCCGCGGACGCATCCAAAATCAGGATCTCCATTCCATTTTTCACGATATCCTGCACTTCTGTCACCAGATATCCGGCATTTAAAGCTATAGCCTCTCCGGGTTCCAGATATACTTCTACCTGATAGGTTGCCCGAATATAGGCGATCAACTGTTTTAACTGTTTCAGCTGATAACCCGGTCTTGTGATATGGTGGCCTCCTCCCAGATTCAGCCATTTCATCTTTTTCAGATACTTACCAAACTTTTCTTCAAAAGCCCGAAACGTAATCACCAGATCATCGGCATCCTGCTCACAGAGCGTATGAAAATGAAGCCCTTCCACACCTTCCAGCAGATCTTCCCGAAACTCTGCCTTCGTCACACCAAGCCGTGATCCCGGTCCGCATGGATCATAAATCTCATGACCTTCCTGTGTGGAACATTCCGGATTCACCCGGATTCCCACGCTGACCGGTTTTCCATCTTCCCGGATCTGTGCGCTTTGTTTACATAACTCTTTATATTTTTCATACTGTCGGAAGGAATTGAACACGATATGATCACAGATTTTCACCAGTTCTTTCATATCGGCTTCCTTATACGCCGGTGCAAACACATGATTTTCTTTTCCCATCTCTTCCCTGCCAAGGCGGGCTTCATAAAGCCCGCTGGCCGTGGTTCCGCTGATAAAGGTTCCAATCAGTCGGGTACAGAGAAAACATGGAAAACGCCTTCTGTGCCAGCAACACATGACAGCCCGTGTCCTTCTCCAGTTTCTGAAGAATCCTGAGATTTTCTTTTAACTTTTTCTCATCTGCCACGTAACAGGGAGTTGGCAGATCTTTCCACATCATTCTACGATCTGTGGATCTTCATCCACAACCCACGGCAGACCATACTGATTCAGCATATCCATAAACGGATCCGGATCAAATTCTTCGATATTGAAGACGCCGTCTTTATCCCATACTTTATCCACAACCAGCGCCGCACCGATCATTGCAGGAACACCTGTCGTATAAGAGATTGCCTGGGAGCCAACTTCTTTGTAGCATTCCTGGTGATCACACACATTATAAATATAAATCGTCTTTTCTTTTCCGTCTTTCTTTCCGGTGAAGATACAGCCGATATTTGTCTTTCCCACAGTACGCGGACCAAGAGATGCCGGATCCGGGAGCAGTGCTTTTCAGAAACTGAATCGGAACGATTTCTCTTCCTTCATAATTGATTGGAGAAGTGGAAAGCATTCCTACATTTTCCAGACATTTCATATGTGTCAGATAACTCTGTCCGAATGTCATAAAGAACCGGATTCTTTTTACACCAGGTACATTCTTCGCCAGTGATTCTATCTCCTCATGGTGAAGCAGATACATATCTTTTTCTCCTACCTGCGGGAAATTATATTCTCTCTTGATCTCCATCGGTTCTGTCTCTACCCAGTGACCGTTCTCCCAGTAGGAGCCGTTTGCGGATACCTCACGGAGGTTGATCTCCGGGTTGAAGTTTGTTGCGAACGGGTAGCCATGGTCGCCGCCGTTGCAGTCTAAGATGTCGATGGTGTGGATCTCATCGAAATAGTGCTTTAACGCATACGCGGAGAATACACTTGTGACGCCCGGATCAAAACCGGTTCCTAAGAGTGCCATAAGTCCAGCCTCTTTGAATTTCTCCTGATATGCCCACTGCCAGGAATAATCGAAGTATGCGGTGAAGCCCTCTTCCTTGCAGCGTTTCTCATAGATCGCGCGCCATGTCGGATCGTCGGTGTCCTCCGGCTCGTAGTTTGCGGTATCGATATAGTTCACGCCGGCCTTTAAGCATGCGTCCATGATCGTCAGGTCCTGATACGGGAGTGCAACGTTTAACACTGCATCCGGCTTGTAGCTTTCCATTAAAGCAACCAGCTCGTCCACGTTGTCAGCATCCACTTTCGCGGTCGTGATCTTCGTCTTTGTCGTTCCCTGAAGTTTCTCCTTTAAGGCATCGCACTTGGATACGGTACGGCTTGCGATCATGATTTCTGTGAATACATCACTGTTCTGACAGCACTTGTGGATCGCTACGGACGCAACACCTCCGCAGCCGATGATCATTAATCTGCTCATGTTTATTTTTCCTCCTCTTTTAAAAGACCTCAACATACTTCGGCAGCATGAACGCTCCCATGTGAAGATGTGTCGTGTAATACCAGGTTTCGATATTTAATGCATCCCATTCCCGGGGCTTGAAATCCTTGATGGGATGATATTTCTTTGAAGCGAAGCCGAAGAGCCAGTATCCGGACGGACAGGTTGGAATATGTGCCTGATACACACGGCTGATCGGGAAGGAGCGGAATGCCTTTCGGTGCATGCTGCGGCAGGCCAGCTCGTCCTCATCGTAGAATGGGCTTCCATGCTGGTAGACCATGATTCCATCTTCCTTTAAGGCGCTGTAGCAGCTACCGTAGAATTCCTTCGTGAACAGTCCCTCAGTGTGGCCGAAGGGGTCTGTGGAATCGTTGATGATAAGGTCATACTTTGCCTTCTTGTTTCTTAAAAATCTCAGACCGTCATCATAGTGGACCTCGACACGCGGATCATCTAAGGCACAGGCCACCTCCGGGAAAAATTTTCTTGAAACCTCCACAAACATCTCATCCGTCTCCACGACATCGATATGTTCCACGCAGTCATACTGCAAAAGTTCTTTCGCGACACCGCCGTCGCCGCCGCCGATGATCAGTACGTCCTTCACACACGGATGGACCGCCATCGGCACATGGGTCACCATCTCGTCATAAATAAACTCGTCCTTCTCGGAGAATACGATCTCCCCGTCCAGAGCGATAAATTTTCCAAATTCCTCGGAATCGAACACGTCGATCCGCTGATATTCACTCTCCCCGGAAAACAGCTGCTTTTCGATCTTGATGGACAGCTTGACGTTTCCGGTGTGCAGTTCTGAAAACGCGATCGAATCATACTTTCGTGACTCCTTGTATCGTATTGGCCAAAGCCTGTATGTAGGCAGACAGCCTGTTTTCCTACAGCCAGGTCCTGCGCCTTGAAAAATTCATGCTATATGTTTGCCAGCACCATCAGATGGTCCACCGCCGGATCCTCTGTTCCCTGCATGGAGCATCCTTTTTTCTTCGCATACAGGATATACTGGACCACGTCGTCCGTGATCAT
>ENA-OPYX01000503-OPYX01000503.1-human-gut-metagenome-genome-assembly--contig:-NODE-503-length-22836-cov-7.431107_pt1 | contig 22836 bp, 28 predicted proteins | sample MGYA00242639_ERZ504486 | MGnify/ENA primary metagenome ERZ504486 (study PRJEB26092, sample SAMD00036296) | human gut metagenome | host: Homo sapiens | study: EMG produced TPA metagenomics assembly of... | reverse complement strand
CACTTTTAATAAGACCTAAATTAAAAGTTCTAATAGTAAAACTTAAATAAAACCTAAATAAAAGTCTAATAAAGATCTTATAAAATAAAAAAATATTTTTAATAGATGAATTTAAGTACATAAGAAAATAATTGTAAAAAATAAAAAATTTTTATTTTTCTAGAAAATTTATCGATTTTATGTTATATGATATCAAGGATTTTTTATATCCATTTGAAAGTTATTAAGGCAATGACTAAGATAGAGGTCATGTGCCTTTTTTAATGCTCATTTTTAATCAAAGGAAGGTGGTGAAATGCCAAATGAAGTAAAAAAATATGAGTTGGCGGAAAAAGATTATAAGAAAGGCATGAAATATGCAGAAATAGCCACTAAATACGAGGTTAGTTTATCTACTGTAAAGTCATGGAAAAAACGATACTGGTCTGATAATGCAACCATGGTAAAAGCAACTACAAAAAAGTTGCAAAAAAATAAAAAGGTTGCAACTTCTAAAACAATAGATATTTCTCCTAATTTAACAGAAGCTGAACAAGTGTTTTGTGCTTATTATGTGGAAAAGTGGAATGGCACTCAAGCTATATTAAAATCAGGCTTAGCCACTAATAAAAAGAGTGCAGCTAAGAAAGCAAATATACTGCTAAAACGTGATGATATTCGTGCTGAAATAAAACATCTTAAAAATGTAATTTGCGAGGGAATAAAAGTAGACATAAATGATTTGCTAAAATATTGTCTGAAAATTATCGGTGCAGATATCGGCGATTATGTAAAATGGGGACAGCGTGAAGAACAAGTAATAGGACAATTTGGGCCTGTGAAAGTAGATGGAAAACCATTAAAGAAGTTGATAAATTATGTTGATTTGATTGATAGTGATTTAGTAGATACATCAGTAATAAATGAAGTGAAAATGGGTAAAGATGGGCCTTCAATAAAAATGATGGATAAAAAATGGGCATGGGAAATCGTGATGAGGTATTTTGATTTGGTACCTAATTTATATCAGCGTGAAATGGATAAACAACGTCTGGTAATTGAACAAGAAAAATTAAATATAACTAAGATAAAATCTACTCCACCGCAACCGCCAGCAGAACCGCTGATTTTACAACCATTTTATGGCAAACCACCTGATGAAGAAGGTAGTGAGGTGCAAGAAGATGGCGGAAACTAGAGTTTATTTCAATCCAATATTTAAACAAGCAAATGAAACAAGATGTCGATATCGTTGTATGAGAGGTAGTGCTGGTAGTGGTAAAAGTGTAAATATAGCACAAGACTATATCTTAAAATTAATGAACCCTAAATATAAAGGTGCTAACTTATTAGTTATTCGTAAAATAGGGGATTGGAACCGTCAAAGTACATATAGCGAATTAGTATCTGCGATTAATCGTATATGTGGTAGTATGGCGGATTTTTATTGGGATATAGGTAAATCACCATTAGCACTGCGATGTAAAACAACAGGAAATGAAGTATTATTCCGTGGTATGAAAGATGATAAACAACGTGAAGGTGTTAAGTCTGTTACTTTTACACGTGGTAAATTAACTTGGATTTGGGCTGAAGAAGCAACAGAATTAGAAGAAAATGATATAGATATACTAGATGACCGCTTGCGTGGAAAACTGATTAATGAAAATCTATATTATCAAATAACATTATCTTTTAATCCTGTATCTGCAACTCATTGGATAAAAGCAAAATATTTTGATACACCACGAGCATCGATATTTACACATAAATCTACTTATCAAGATAACTTATTTATTGATCCAGCGTATAGCGAACGTATGATGATGAGAAAAGAGCAAGATCCTGAAGGGTATCGTGTATATGGTCTTGGCGAATGGGGCTTACTTGGCGGACAGTTTTTTTCTAATTTCTCGGAAAAACGACATATCGTAAAACCTTTTAAAATACCAGATAATTGGGTGAGATTTAGAAGTATGGACTGGGGAAGTGCAAAGCCTTATGCTGTAGGTTGGTATGCAGTAGATTATGATGGTAATCTTTGGAAATATCGTGAATTATATGGCTATGGTGGTAAAGCAAATGTAGGGACAAAAGAAACAGCTGCACAAGTGGCTCAAAAAATAGTCGATAGAGAATGTGATGAAAAAATAGCTTATGGAGTATTAGATAGTGCATGTTGGGCCAATATAAATACAGGTGTTCCTACTGTAGCTGAAGAAATAAATAAAGTATTAATAAAAAATGGTCATACTACATTTAGAGAATGTGGTAAAGGAAGAATGGCTATGGCGGAAGAAATAAAACTAAGATTAGAAGGATATAAGCGTAAAGACGGGGTACAAATACCAGCTTTACGCTTTTTTAGTACATGTTTTCATAATTTGAGAACATTCCCTTTAGTTACTCATGATAAACGTCAGCCTGAAAAAATCGATACGAATGGTGAAGACCATTGTGTTGATGAAACAGGATATGCCTGTTTATCTAGACCATATAAGCCAACAAGACCTGAAAAAGATGGTTGGAAGTTTAAGAAAAATGATTATGAAAATATAAGCCATGAACCTAGTGCATGGGCTTATTAAAAGGAGAATGTATGGTTTATTTTACAAAAATAAGTTCACCTGCAAATGAAAATATCATTGGTCTTTTAGTTCGTGGACATGCAAATTATGCCAAAAAAGACAAAGAGGATATTGTTTGCAGTGCTGTTTCTGCTATCGCACAAACAGCATTATATGGTTGCAATGAATATAGTAAATGTAATGTAAATAAAATACAAAAAGGATATGTATCTTTTACTTGTGATAAAACAATACAGACAGAAGCAATAATAAAATCTGCTATATTGGGCTTAAAAGCAATAAAAGAAACATATCCAAAATGTTTTAAAGAGGAATAATAAATGTTTGATGAAGTAAATAATGATGTAAGAGCTGCACCAGAAGAAAATAAAATTGGGCTAGGAAAGATAAGAGAATGGTTTCAAGATGCTGTAGATAAATCAAGAGATTGGCGGAAAGAAGCTAAAGAAGATTATAGATTTGTATCTGGTAAGCAATGGAAAAATGCAGATAAAGAACAGCTTGAAAAAATTTGGTAGACCTGCAATTACTATTAATAAAATAAAACCACTTATGAATGTATTATCAGGATATCAAAGGCTTAATCGTTATGATATTTCCTTTTTGCCTAGGACAAATGATGATATGGAGCTTTGTAAAGTCCGTGAAGGTGTTACAAAATATATCTTTGATGATTGTGGTTATGAATATCAAGAGTCTCAAGTTTTTATGGATGGTGCTATTGGCGGTATTGGTTGGTTTTGGGTTTATTACAAATTTGATGAAGAAATGGGCGATGGAGAAATAAAAATTGCTCGTGAAAATCCTTTCAATATGTATATAGATCCAGAAGCAAAAGAAATAGATTATTCTGATGCCAATTATATTATTCGTGCTAAATGGGTAAATAAAGCTGACTTAATAAATGTATATCCAGAAAAAGCAGAAGAAATAAAAAATCAACAGCAAGAATATGACTCTATGGAACCAGTAGATGAACAATATGACCATCTATATTACAAAAGAGATTTGCAAAAATTACGTTTAGTTGAATGCTGGTATAAGGTAAAAGTTAAAGAAAAAATTTATATAATGCCTGGTGGAAAAATAATTAATGAACAAGATATGCAAAATATATCTGAAGAACAATTAATGCAAATGTATTTGTCAGGGCAAATACCGATAGAACAAACAATTACTGTAGACAAGGTAAGGGTTTGTTCTTTTTTTGGCGGTGTTTTGCTAGAAGATATCGAAAGTCCTTATGAACATGGACAAATACCATTTATTCCCTTTGTAGTATTTAAATTTTTTGATGAAGATGAGCCTGCTGGTATTGTCAGAGACTTAAAAGATCCACAGCGAGAAGTTAATAAACGTAGAAGTCAATCACTTCACATATTAAATACTTCTTCATATAATAACTGGATTCGTGAAGCAGATGCACAATCTGATGAACAAAAAGCCAATATGAAAAAATTGGCTAGTCTTCCAGGTGGTGTAATAGAAGTTCAGCCAGGGACATTATCTCGTGGAGCTATGCAAAGATTAGAAGCACCACAGCCACCATTATCATTATTTCAAGCAGGACAAGAAGCTGCTGCTGATTTGCCTTCTATTTCTGGTATAAACGAAGCTTTAATGGGTGTAGATATGCCTGCTAATGCAAGTGGTAGAGCAATAGAATTAAAGCAAAAGCAAGCTATAACGCATATTGCGACAACTTTTGATAATCTTCGTAAATGTAAAAAACGTTTAGCATCGTTGTTATGGGGAAAACATGGTCGTAAAGGTTTAGTACAACAATTTTATACAGAAAAAAAGGTTTTTCGTATTGAAGGTGTTGGTGGAAAACCAGATTTTATCACAATAAATCAACAAGTTACACAAATAGGGCCTTTTGGGCAAGCTGTAACAACGACTTTAAATGATATAACTCAAGGTGATTTTGATATCATTGTGGCGGATACACAGGCTAGTGCTTCACAAAGACAAGCACAGATGTATTCACTTATTGACGCTGTTAAAACATTGGGTGTTCCAGGTGATGCTGTATTTGATTTAATCTTAGATTTATCAGATATCCCTAATAAAGAAGATATAAAACAGAGATTACAACAAAGACAGCAAGCACAACAAAAGGCACAAGAAGCTCAAGCTGCTGCTGAACAAGCAAAACAAATCCGTATGAGTAATTCTATTGCTTTTAAAGACGCACCACCTGCTATTCAGCTCGCTATGGCGGCAAAAGCAGGACTTATTGACCAAAAAATTGCTGATGAAGCTATTAAGCAGTTTGTTGCTTATAATTATCCACAATTATTACAACAGCAAGCAAATAAACAACAAGTGAATAATCAGCAAATTACAAATCAAATAATGCAAGCTATAAATCAAGGTATACCGACTAATCAGATTTTATCGCAATTAATTAATTTAGGTATACCAGCACAGACAGCTCAAATATTATTACAGCAAGTAAAAAATCAGGCAGAAATTAATAGTCAACCAATAAATCAAAATCAAGCACCACAACAAAATAATAGCAATATGACTTTAGCAGCTTTAAATTCGTTGAGGTCAGGAAATATTCCAGCTATGTAAAAGGAGAAAATATTGATGAAATATCGTAGAAGAGTAAATGAAGTAGAAGCTATAAAATTAAGTTTTAACAATGTAGAAGATTTAAAAAATATTCAAGATGTATTAGGCGAACCATTTTTAAATGTAGATTTTTCTGATGTTAAAAATCCAAGACTTTTGGTCGAAGATATTTATAAAAATAGAAAATTTACAGCTAGATTTAATAAAGATTATCTTGTAAAAAGTATTGATGGAAAAGTATATCCTGTACCAAATGAAGTATTTGAAAAAGTCTTTGAGCCTATTTATCAGATTGATTATCAAAATGATGAAGACAAGGAGTAATTTGTAATGGCGGTAAGAAAAATAACAAAAGCAATTAGTAAAGAAGTGGAAGATAAAAAGTGGAAGATAAAAATACTCAAGAACAACAATCTATCAGTCAAGCAAAAGAGCAAGCAGATGAAAAAAACGAACCAGTGAATAAAATAGAAGAACTGCAAAAATCAGTAGAAGATTTATGCGGTAAAATTTTAGATTTTAGTATTGAACGTATGGATAAATTCAAGAATAATCCAGGTTATCAATTAACCGAAGATGAAAGAGAAACTATAAATACTTTTATGAATGTAGCCGAACGTATGGATAATCTATTAAATAAGAAGACTGGTCTGAACTTTGCAGATAAATTACTTAATAAAATTTGAGTTAGGAGATATATTATGGACGTATTAAGAATTTTTAATTTGCAATTATTTGCTGAAGATGATTTTGAAGATAATCAAATTGATTCTGATGTTGTAGCTGATGAAACAGTAGATGATGTAGATAATAATGAGAATGATGAAATAAGTATTCCTGAAGAGTTTGAAGGATTAGATCCAGAGATTGCTAGAGAATTTACTAATAAATTTAGAGAGCAACAAAAAGCTGAAGATGAAAAACTTGAAAGTAAAAAAGATGAGCAAGAAGAACAGCAATCTAAACAAGATGATGAAGAAAAAATAGAAGATAAACCTACCGAAGGCATTGAAGAGCAGCTTGCTAAATTACGCAAAGAAAATGAGCAATTAAGAAAACAACAAGAGCAAATTCCTAAACAACAGGAATTTAGACCTGCACCTTTTAAACCTATTAAATTAGAGCAAGTTCCAATTGAATTTGCACGTACTGTAATAAGTGAAGCGAAAAAAATAGCTTTAAAATCAGTTAATTTAACAGAAGAACAATTAAATGATTTAGAGTTTGAAGATAATGGTGCTCAAAAGAAAGCAGATTATGAAGCAGCTTTTGAAATTGCTAAAGATAATATTATGAGCAATGTTAATAGTGAATTAGCATTGAGAAATCAAAGAAAAGAAGCATTTATGCAGGCCCATAGAGAAAATATGGCGGCATTTAAAGCATTTGAAAATGAACAAAAGAAAGATACACATTTTAAAGAGATACAAGATTTTGCTATAAATGGATATTTTGAAAAGCAATCTGTGGTTAATCAAAATATAATTCGTGATGCTTATGCAAGATTAGAACGAGGAGTAGCTTCACCATCAGACCGATATACTATTGAAGCTTATTTTGAAAATGCTAAACGTGAATATTATAAAGATATAAATGCAAAACAGAAAGAAAAACAAGATAAAGTCGTAAATAAATATAAACAAGCTAAAAAAATGCCACGAGCAGATAAACTATCAGGTGGCGGAGATACTTCAGGCAAAAGTGATGTAGATATTGCTATTGAAATGATGAACAACCGACCATGGGAAAAAATACCAGAAAAGTATCAAAAAATTTTATTAGGTGAATAAATAAAGAAAGAAGGTATTATATATGTGTTTAAGTAATTTTAAATTTAATGAAGACGAATTGAAAAGAGCATTTCCAAAATACTTTAAAAATATGGGTTTTCCAAAATACTTTAAAAATATGGGTTTTGAAGGACGAGGAATGCAGATATCTTTACCAGCAAATATGGATTTAAGACTATTTGCAGAAACAACTGTTCCTGAAGAACTTGTAAAAAAAGCATGGGCAAAACAAACATGGACTACAGCTATGAAGGATTTATTCTTTGGTAAATTCATGGGTGAAGGTGTTAATAATATTATTCAAGTTCTGAATGATTTAGAGAAAGAATCTGGAGATAGAATAACACAATCATTGGTACTTAAATTGAAAGGTGATGGTGTTACAGGAGATGATATCTTAGAAGGCAATGAAGAAAAAATGGAATACAGAAGCTTTGACTTCACTATTAATCAGCTCAGAAATGCTGTACGCCTAAAAGGTAAATTTGAAGAAAAGAAAAGTAAAGAAAATATGCGTAAAAATGCAAAAGATGGATTATCTATTTGGCTTAGAGAAAGAATTGATGATGATTTATTTAAAGTACTGACAGCTAATCCAACAGCAGATAAAGTTATTTATGGCGGTACTGGTATTTTATCTGAAGCTAATATTACAAGTACTGCTAAAATGAATACTACTGTTTTAGGTAAAGCAAAACGTTTGGCACAGATGTCTAATCCTAAAATCAGACCTGTTCGTGTTAATGGTGGAGAATATTATGTAATGGTATTGCATCCTTATCAAATTCGCGATTTAAAAGAAGATGAAAAATGGATTAATGCACAGCAATATGCTAATATTCGTGGCATGAAAAATCCTATTTTTACAGGTGCTACTGGTTTATATAATGGCGTAGTCGTACATGAAAATGAAAATGTTCCAATTGGTCAAACTGGTGATACTTCTACATGGGTAGGACATGGTTTATTATTGGGTGCTCAAGCAGGTGTAATGGCAAATGGTATTGATTTAGCATGGAAAGAAAAATTATTCGACTATGATAACCAATATGGTGTGGCTATCTCTCGCACTTATGGTGTGGCCAAGTCTGTATTTAAAATTGATGGAAGTACACCTACAGATTTTGCTACAGTAAATATTTTAACTTCAGCTGTACCAGATTGATGAGGTATCAAGATGTTAGCTGTAGAAGAATTAATAAAGCGAGTTAGAATTTTAGTACATGATGAGCAAGAAACAGGTTATGACGATATAGCTATACTAAATTGTTTAAATGCTGGTTCTAGATTTTTAAGACGCATGATTTTACAGTTAAAGCCAGAATTGTTGTCTAATGTGACTAAAGGTAATTTAAATACTAATGAAAATATAATTGAGTTGGATTTTATACCTGTAAAAATAGTAGATATTAGAATAAATGGCAAACGTATAATTTATAAAAGCCGTGCAGATATACTAAATATGGATAAGCACGGCTTTCCTTATGCTTATTTCATAACAGGTTTAAAGACTATAAATTTGTATCCTATGCCTGATAAGCCTATTAATTATGAAATTTTAGCTGTAGAAGATATAAAAGAAATGACTTTGTCTGATGATGATAATGGAAAAAGTCCTTTTCCGAATGAATTTGATGATATGCTAATTGAATATGCATTAATTCGATTATCCATGGGAAATGAGTTTGATATGTCTCAAGAAATGTCGGTTATGAGTCAAATAGTAGCACAATTAGAAAATATATTAAGAGAAAGAGATACAGTATATGTTATTTCTGGATATTATGATTCGTTGCCTGATGATTGTGATGTAATAAGGGCGGTATGGTAATGAGATTATCTACAAAACATGCTAATCAACAATCTGTGATGTTGCAAGACTTTACTGGCGGTCTTAATGTATCCTGTACAGAAAATCTAATAGCAGACAATGAATTATCTGAAGTAGTTAATATGGAAATAGACAGTAATTCTAAATTACTTCGCACAGTGCAGGGCACAGATACCTTATATACTACAACTGAATATACATTTAAAAGTGCAGCGTTTGATATTTTGAATTCTGCACTTATTTTATTTACAGAAGATAATAAAATTCTGGCTACAAAAGATTTTTATGAAGTAAAAGAAGTTGGAACTTTAACGGGAACAGGCGAAGTAATAACTGCTATGTGGGAAGATGGTATTTTGATTGCTAGTGGCGGTAAGCTTCAATATGCTAAGGGGATTGAAGATGTAGAAACAATAGAAACAAGTCCAGAACATTGTAACGGCGTGTATATTCGTTCTGGTCGTGTGCTCATTTTTGATGATACAGACCAGGTATTATTTTCTGGAGTTGGTGATGAAACCAACTGGACTCAAGACTCAAACGACCCATCGGCAAGTCTATTTGCTCAAATTGGATATAAAGTTGGCGGTCATATCATGGGCATGGTCAATATGAGTAAAGATATTTTATTCATAAAATCAAATGGAATGGTTTTCCGCTTAGAAAATGAATATCCAGATTGGCGAATTAGTGAATTAGGAAGAAATATATTCTGTAAAGGTACTGCTAGTTATTGCAACATAATTAATAACGTACTGATTATGAGCGATATAGCCCTGCAAAGTATTCAGACAACGCAAGAATACGGCGATATGAAACCTACAAATATAGGCTCTAAAGTTGTTAAGGAGATTTGTAAGTTATCTAAAACTACAAAATTACGTTATGTACCATCATTAAATCAAGTGTGGTGTATAGATGGTTCAAATGAATTTGTTTTAGTATTAGATTGTAATACTAACGCTTTTTTCAAAAGAAGATTTAACTCTGTAATTGTAGATGTTATGGCCATAAATAATGATGTTTATGTAATAAAGAAGAATGCTGTTTGTAAACTACGAGCAGATAATATTTTTTATGATGATGATAAGCCTTTATGGTTTAAAATGACAGCAAAAACACATATGGCTGATTATGAATATTTGGTTAAAAGAGCTACATTATGTATAACACCGCTAAATTACGACCATAGACCAAAAACTCATTTTGATATAGGTAAGGTTTCATTCGTACTACCTAGTATGAAGCCTATTGAAATAAATGGAAAATATAAAGCAGATAAGAACATATTTGTTGATTCTACTGGATTTGTACTTGATGATATTCAGCCTATCACAGAAAAAGACGATGATATACACGGTATTCAAACATTAAGACAGTCAAAACGAGTTGTATATCGTGCGCCAGATATCAAAATTACAGCTACAGGCTGTGGCGATTCATTTATTTTGAATTATATTAAAGCTGATGTTGTGGAGGTGTAAGTATGTTTAAAAATACAGAATTAGAAGCAAGGTTTGGTTTTGAAGCATTGTCAACAATTCAAGATGGTAAATTAGCTGCTATTTATCCGTTAAATATAATTCACCCTGGAGATAGTCCAAGAATTTTTTCTGGTAAATATGTAGGAGAAATAAACCACATCTATGAATTATTAACAAAAATAGTTACGAACCAAACCATAGATGAAAATAATCCGATGCCTTATGAATTTAAATTTGAAAATAATCAAATTTATGTTCGAGATAAAGATAATTCGAAATGGACACTTATTGGTGATGTAACTAAGTTATATTTTGGTGCAAAAGATTATGCTGATAGTACATTTATAAAAGAGTTATCAGTAAATAATGATACTATAACTGCTAAAAAAGGTGATGAAAGTACATTTGCTATAACAATAAATAATGTAGCTAATGCTAATATTGCTAATAAAGATAGTTTAGGTCAATCAATACATGGAACATATATAAAGAAGTTATCAACATATGGCGGAAATATAACTATGTATAGAGGTGATGGCGGTACTTCTATAGTTGAAATAAATAATGTAGAAACTTGCTCAAAGTGCAGTTAAGGCTACGCAAGATAATTTAGGACAACAAATAGATATTACTTACGTAAAAGATGTATTAGAAAGTAATGGCATAGTAACTGTAACTAAAGGAAATGAACAAAGTGAAATATTATGTTTTACTTCTATAAGTAATGATATTATAAATGATATTTTAAAATTAGATGAAGATACAACTATAGAAGAAAAAGAAGCTATTGCTGATGAAAACAATAGAAGATATTATTATAAATAAAGGAGATGGATATATAACAATATATAGTTTAAATTCTGCTGTTGATACAGATACTATTGATGATTTGTTTTTAAATAGTAGTTCATATTCTGAACCATCTGGAGAAGAATGTATTAATTCTAGTGAAATAAATAGTATATTTAATAATGGAGGTGTAGTAGCATGAAATTTTTAGATGCTAATGGATTAGCTTTATTTACAAAAAAGATTTTAATAAATTTATATCTGATATATCTGGTGTAGATAATAAATTAACTATTACCAAAGGTGACGGGACTACAACAAATATAAATTTAAACGAAGTAATAAAAAATGACACAATAGCGGAAAATCCTCCTGAAGATGATAATACATTAAAAATAGCTAGTACAAGTTGGGTTCAAAGTTTTGTAGCAGTTATGGTTTTTAAACTAATAGCTAAACTAGCAGAAACATCAGAAACTGGTGTTGGTAGTAGTGGAAATTTTTTAGGTGTTAATTGGCTTATTGCTAAAAATGGATATCTTTATTTAGGAAAATTATTTAAAGGAATAACGTTTGAATGGGGAACAGTCGTATTAAGTAAAGATATTCAAGAAGATATAGTTCAAAAAGTAGTAACTTTACCAATTGAATTAAGTAGTGTATTAAATGTTGTATCTTCTTGTAATGCTTTAATAAATAATTTTTGTTATATTCATCCTACATTACCAAATATAACTATAGGTAGGGGAAATTATAGTGCTGACACAACACATTATTATTTTTTAGTAGGGAAAAAATAAGAAAGAGGAACAATAAATGGATACAATATATTTTGTAAAATTTTATGATAATGGTCTACCAAAAAGTTTTATACCATCATTTACTATAAATAATATAGAAAAGGAAAAACTTATATCTGAAGGATATATTGAAATAAGCTTTGAAGAATACAATTATTATATAGGCAATATGAGTAATAAAGAAAATAATTATGCAAAATATAAACGAGATAGTGAAACTGGTAAGCCTGTTGTTTATGTTCCACCTGAACCAACAAAAGAAGAAAAACAAATATCTAGTATAAATTCAATCACAAACGATACACAGTTACAGGCGGAAGAACTTAAAAATGCTATGATAACAGCTATATTAAATGATGATACTGAATTACAGGAAGAATTAAAACAAGAATATAAAAGTTTGATGACAAATTCTTCTGAACAGATGCAAGGAGTGGTTGAAAATGACTAAGCGTTGTAATTTATGTGCGAAAAAATTAAATGAGGAAAGTAAATGTACAAATGAAAAATGTCCTAATTATATAAAAGAACAAATTATATCTGTAATAGAAAATAATAAAAAAGAAGGTGCAAATAATGCGTAAATTATTATTAGCGTTATGTTGTACCTTCTTTTTATGTATGCCTAATGCGAATGCTAATAGCTTACATGATATACAAGACAGTATACCAACAGATAAAGCCCTGCATTTCATGGCAGGATATGTAATTCAAGACCAGCTTCAGCGTAATGTAGGTTGCAGTGCGTTTGAAGCTTTTTTAATTACTTCAGCTATTGCATGGAGTAAAGAAAAATTCGTAGATGACCATGTAGATAATAACGACGCATACGCTACAATGGCTGGCGGTTTGTTTTATCAAATTAAATTTTAAGAAGGTGATTAAAATGCAGGAGTTTTTGGCGGATATGGTTTCGTTTTGCAAGACGATTATACCAGTCCGATTAGAGATTGAATGGGGAGCGTGTTTCGTCACAGTGGGGACTATATGTAGTCATTTGTTTGGTAGTTGGTCTAATTTGTGGGAAGCTATTTTGTTACTAATGGTGTTAGATTATATAACAGGTCTTTTATCAGCCTGGATAAACCCTAATAAAAAATTAGACAGTAGAAAAGGTTGGCGAGGATTAGCAAAAAAGGCTGTCATCGTCATTATTATTATGGTGGCACATACCGCAGATATTGTTTTCAATCAAGGAACTATCACGCGAGATATTGCGATTTTATTTTATATCGCAAATGAAGGCTTGAGCATATTAGAAAATGCTACAAACTGTGGTGTACCAGTTCCAACTAAATTAAAAAATAACTTAGCTCAATATGCTATGCAAAAAGAAAAGATTAGAAAATAAAAAGAAAGAAGGATTAATAATGATTAGAAATTATGTTAGTGTAAAATTTGTTAAAGCTGAACCATGTAAGGCATGGAAAAAATATGGTGAACATGATGTAGGAGCAGATGGATATAAAATTTATTATCAAAATAAAGACAAATATGTATCTTGGTGCCCTAAAGAAGAATTTGAAAAACAATATTTACAATTAGAGGAAGATAATAAAATTACTCAAAAAGATGTTGATAATTTTATTACTAAAACAGAAGCAATAAAAATGGGTGATAAAACAACTGTGGTACAAGCTACATGTAAAAATGGATTTACTATTACTGATGGATCCGCATGTGTAGATGCAAAAAATTTTGATATGGAAATCGGTAAACAATGTTGTATGGAACATATCAAAGATAAAATCTGGGGATATTTAGGTTTTTTACTTCAATCTGCTAGAAAAGGATTTAATGATAAATAATGGGAAGTAATTCTATAAAAGTTTTAGGTGCAAGCAATCATGCTAAATCAAAACGTGAAGAAAATGATTTTTATGCAACTGAACCTAAAGCAACTATTTTATTAATGGAAAAAGAAAAATTTAATAATGTTATTTTAGAACCAGCATGTGGACAAGGACATATGAGTGAAGTTTTAAAAAGTTATAATTATAATGTTTTATCAAGTGATTTAATAGATAGAGGGTATGGGATACAAAAAGATTTTTTTGGTTATAATAAATGGGCAGGTGATATAATAACTAATCCTCCTTATAAAATAGCTTTACCATTTTTGAAACATGCTTTGAATATTATTAATACTGGTTCAAAGGTAGCATTATTTCTAAGATTATTATTCTTAGAAGGTATAGAACGTGGTAAATTTTTTAAAGAATTTCCACCTAAAAAAGTTTATGTATCTAGTGCAAGATTAAATTGTGCTAAAAATGGAGATTTTAAAACATATAGTAAATCAACAGCAATGGCTTTTGCTTGGTTCGTATGGGAAAAAAATTTCAAGGAAAATACTATTATTGATTGGATTTAGAAAGGTGAAATTATGGAATTAAAAGATACAATAAACTTAATGACAAGTAAAAATTATAAAGAAAGATTATTAGCGGAATATTTTCAAGCGGATATTAGAGCTAATAAACTGCATAAAGTTTTAGAAAAATATAAGCAATGTTCTTTAGATTTTAAGCCTAATTGTAGTTATGAGCTATTAAATAAAAGGCTTATTCATCTTAAAGAATATTTAGGAACTTTAAAAGAAGAAGCAAATATTCTAGGTATTGATTTGGCGGTGATTAATGATGAAAGTAATTGATATTTCTGCTTGGCAAGAATGGATTGATTGGCAGGCAGTAAAAGATGCTGGAATTGAAGGAGTTATTCTAAAAATAGGAGAACATTATAAACTTGATGAAAAGTTTATAGAACATGTAAATAACGCTGTAGCGTATGGATTACGCTATGGCGTTTATTATTATGGACACGCTTCATCTATTAATGAAGCTGTAGCAGAAGCTAATTGGGTTGATAAACAGATTAAGACATATCTTAATGGGAAAAATCCTGAACTCGGTATTTGGTATGATGCTGAAGATAAAGATATGTTAGAAGGATACTTAAACGTAGTTTATCCTATTGCTAATTTTATCAGTACATTGTTAGAAAAAGGGTATAACTATGTAGGCTTATATAGTTCTTATAATTGGCTAACAAATATTATAGATTTAAAAGCATTGCCAGACTATGTACCTATTTGGGTAGCTCAATATTATCATCAAAATAGTTTTGCTATAGAAAATCCTAATCGTATATGTCGAATGTGGCAATACACCGATTGTGAACGAATTGGAAATATGGGACTTGATTGCAGTGTCTACTATGAATGATTACCAGGATATAATAGATAATTTGCCTAAGCCATATTCTGCGGAAGAACAATATTTATATTCTATTGCTTGTGTTGTGGCTGAAGTTCCCTATGAAATACCATTTCAAAATGCTTTTTGGCGTAAAGAGCAGTATTTTAAAGCTATATGGCAAATAGCTATAGAAAAAGTTGCTGAACCAACTATACCAAGTGATGAAACAGTAACAACAGATAAAATTATTGATAAAGCGATAACAGAAATAAAGCTGGCACAAGAAGTGACTGATAAGTTATTAGGTGATGACAGAATAACGACATCAATGTTACAAGATAATTCTGTAACGACTGGTAAAATAGATGACAGTGCAGTAACAGAAGTAAAGTTAACACAGGAAGTTATTAATAAGCTGTTAGGCGATGACAGAATAACGACATCAATGTTACAAGATAGCTCTGTAACGACTGGTAAAATAGATGACAGTGCAGTAACAGAAGTAAAGTTAACACAGGAAGTTATTAATAAGCTGTTAGGCGATGACAGAATAACGACATCAATGTTACAAGATAATTCTGTAACGATTGGTAAAATAGATGAAGAAATTGAGCAAAAACTACTTGATACGAATAGAGTTACAGAAGAAATGTTAATAGATAAAAATGTTACACTTTCTAAATTATCTGATGAAGTAAGAAACAGATTATTAGACAATGATAAAATTCAAACAAATATGATAAAAAGCTCATCAATAACTACAGAAAAAATAGTTGATAATGCTATAAATTCGGAAAAGATAGCTGAAAACACTATTATATTGAGCAATTTGTCTAAAGAGGTAACAATTTTACTCTTAACTACAAATCATGTAGGTATAATACAACAACCTCAAATAAATCAAATTACAGAAAGCGGAGATATGCTCACGTTAGATATAATAAAAAATAAAATTAACGAGATAATTCAATTATTAAATAACGCAGAAATAACAAAATAAAGGAGCGGTTTATCATGATTAAAACTATTAAACTTGTAAGTAAAGAACCAATTGAAGGTATTACAAAAGCAAAGATTAAAGATATTTTTGAAACATCTAAAAATCCTAACCAGGTATTATTGGATAATGTACCTGAATTTTGCTTTATGCAGGGCGATGTACTTTATTTTACAGGACTTAGAACATTACACCCACATATAGAAGAAATGGAAGTGAACACACTTGAATGATGTGCTTAGTAAGATTAAAAAATATAAATATATTATTATTGGCGGTATTATTATTGTGGTCTTGTATGTGTGCAGTCTGTGGAGCGACAGAAAAGACTTATACGATAACGGAGAGCCAACTGACGCAATTAGAAGCGAACTTAACCGAGCTGAAGGAGCAAAACAAGATATTGCAGGAACAGCTTCAAATATCGAAGGAACAAGTACAAAACTTGAAAACGCAATCGGAACAGCTACAGACGCAAGTTCAAACTTTGAATCAATCATTGACGAATGCCAATCAATTATTGACGCAGTACGAAAACAATCAACAGATTAACAAAGAAAAGAACTATGCTATTGGTTTAGGTATAGGAAATAATGGTATCGCCATAGCTGGGGATATAAAAAATACCTGGATAGTTGCTGATGAAAAGACAGTTATTCTAGGTTATAAATTCAAGTTTTAATGCCATTTTTCCCACGTGGGAAAAATGATTTATGGAGATATCATGAATAATACATTAGATGAATATATAAAAAAATATGAGCAAAAAACAAAAGATAAGTTTAAACCAAAAGAAGGGTTTAAGCTTTTTTATTTGCCTTCTCGTGGCTTTTGTGAAATTGGCACTACTAAAGATAATAGTATGCTAATGATTTATCAAATGTCTGGTGATGGCAGATTTTGGCGAGATTTCGCTACAGTATTTGCTCAAATGCTAGGGATAAAAAAAACTAGGTACAATATGCATACGAGAAAATATAAAAGCTTATATTCGTTTTTTGGGGATATAAGATAACTAAAAAAGAGCCGCTTCATGACGGCTCTTTTATCTATTATGCAGAAAACAAAGAAGGTAAGAAGGCTCGTATATCACCTGTACATATGCATGATGATATAACAAGGATTTCTTATTATGTAACATGGGATATTTAGATATAGAAAGTAGGTGAGGCTATGCATGCATACAAACCTAAAATTTATTATATAGATTTGCAGTTATTCAAAGGAAATACAACGGTAAACAACCAATCGTATCAACCAACTCAGTATGAATTACAATTACAAAAAGTTCAAGCAGACCTAGCCAATCAATATGCACCTAATGCATCATGGCTCAATGATACTGCTAAAAATTTATTACAAAATTCATTAGGTGCTGTTCAAGTAGATTTTAACAAATTAAATAATCAAGCACAAAATCAAATAAATAGTGCTAATCAATCCAATCAAAATCTAGCTAGTGGAATACAAAGCCAATTAAATGATACTAATAAGACTAATCAAAGTATATCAAGCGGAATACAAAGTCAACTAAATAATGCCAATAAAACTAATCAAGAACTAATAAATGAAGCATCATCACAAAACAATCAAGCAAGTCAATTTAACCAAAATTTGATGAATGGTGTATTACCACAAACATTTGTTGATAATATGACAAATGCTATTCAGTCTAGTGTTAAAAATAGTTATGGTAATTTATTAAATAATTCAGCAAGTAGCGGTGTATTAAATAGTTCAGTAACACAAACAGGACTAAATGATATTTCTAAAAATGTATCAGATACAATGGCACAACAATACCAAAATAATTTAAATCTTTTAAGTGGCATTAATAGCAATAATGTTCAACAGCAACAAAATAATCTTAATTTACGAGGAGATTTAAATAGTTCTAATACTCAGCAGTATTTAAGTGGTTCTGGTATATTGGGAGATTTAAATAATTCTAATATGCAACAATATTTAAGTAGTGCTGGATTAATTAATAATATTAATAATAACAATATTGGTAATGCATCGGCAGGAATAACAACAGCAGCAGGAGCACAAGAAGCGGCCCAACAGCCAGCACTAAATTTGTGGAATGCTTCAACAGGGCTTGCAAGTTCAGGCAATTCTACGCTTAATGCATTAGCAGGTAAAGGAACGACTACAACTACTCAAACCACTAGCGGTGGCGGATTACTTGGTGGATTGTTTGGCGGATTATTTTAAAAGATAAAGGAGAATGATTTTTATGGAACAAGGAATAAATGCATATCAAAATCAAGACCAGTGGGATAAAATGTATAACTTAAAAAGAGGATTAGCTGTGGCTAGTATGCCATGGGAATCTGCCTTAGGTTTTGCTTTAGGTTCATATATAAAAGATTATATTGATAGAGGGAATGAAAATAAAATAACAAATGCATCAAAAGAACCTCAAACAGATTTTTTAAAAGGTTTAACACCTGAAAACTTATCGAATTATAGTATAGACTCTACAAATGCAATAACTTCTGGTGGTGATTTAAATTTAAATAATAATTTAGAGTATAAGGGTAATGCGATAACATCAGATAACATAGCTGATAAAACAACAGAAAATAATATTTCAAATAATACGTCTCCTGTAGCTCAAACTGTAAGCTTATTAGGAGCAGTAAGTAATTTAAAACCCAAAGGAGAAATCATATCTTCATCAAATTTACCAAATTATGGAGATTTATCATCTAGACAAAATCAACAGCAACAAATGGTACAAAATGCTATAAATGAAGAAAATCAAAAACAGCAAAATGAAATGAATTTAATAATGAAATTTTTACCAATGTCTTTTAATAATGCCGTCGCTTCTAGTAATGAAGTGGCGGCTAATTCTTTACCTGAATATTTAAAACCACGAATTGATTATTATGTAAATATTATCAATAGTGCAAAGGCAGATTATATGAAAGCTCAAGCTAATAATGATACTGAAGGAATGCAGTCTGCTAATGCACAGGCAAATGCTGCTAGAGAAGAATTAAATAAATTAGGTGTAGATAGTAGTTATTTTGGTGCAGACAAAACACAGGAACAATCTCAAAAATCTATGGCGGATTTAAATTATTATAAAGAACCTATACCACAAAATGTATCACCATTTCAGCAACAAATAGCTGATAAAGTACACAGTGAAATTATAGCTGCTAAATTTAATTATGATAATGCTACTAATGAAAATGAGAGATTACTTGCTCAATTACAAGCTAAAAAAGCTAGAGAATTAGCTAATCAATATGGATTAGATATGAGTTCTTATGGAGCAGATACTACAGCTGAAAGATCATTATTAGCTAGTTTAAATGAAAGTCCTAAATTTAATATGCAAGATGCAAGTAGTGTATATACAGCCAATCCAGTAAGTACTCAAGAATATTGGCAACAATTATATGAAGAAGCTCGTGCTAAGGGTGCAGGTAGAACAGCAGCAGAACGATATGCAACACAAAAATCAGCTGCATATCAGTCAAGAAAAATAAATGATTTATCATCGCAGTTTATACAATATGGAATAAATCCAGATGGAAGTGTTGGGGACTTAGGAATGGGTATTTTGGCTCAATTAAGAAATGAAAATCCTGATGCATATACTCAATTATTATCAGCATATGGTATGCCAAAAGATGTATTTGCATTTAATCAACAGATTCAAAGAGATAATAATAATGCTCAAAATCAATTAATAGCAATGAATAATCAAGGAAGAATTAATTCAGAATTGCAAAATCAACAATATGAAGAAACAGCTAACTTACAAGCTCTACAAGCAAGACAGCAGGCAGAATTTTATCAAATAAAAGCTCAAGTGGATAGAAAATATGCAAATTTAGGATTGCAAGATAAGATTAATGTCATGGCAAAAAGTTTAATAAAATATGGCGGTTTAGATAGTCAAACAGCTTATTTATTAGCTTCAGGAGTATATAACAATATAAATGGTAAATCATCTGATAAGCAAGAAAAGCCACCAACATATATAACGGAATTAAATAATTTAATTTCACAAGCCATGACAGCAGTAAATCAATATGCTGAATTTGATGGTGACTCTGATGAAGCAGATAAACTAAGAATATCTTCAGGTGAAGCTATTGATGCAATTGAAGATTATATAGAAAAAAATAAGGAAAAATTAGATAGTGATGATTTATACAATTTAAATCAAGTTATGTATGAAGCAAATTATAAACGAGCTATGGCTGCATATACTAAAACTGGTAATTCTGCATATAAAAATGAAGCTGAAAGTTATTTAAAATATATTGATAAATAAGTATTAATTTTATTAAGAAGGTGAAAATAATGTCTAAATGGTCACAATCGTTTATTGATACAGTAAATAAACATTATGGTGAAAATATATATAAAAAAACAAAAGAAGAAGATCCAGGATTTTTGGAAAGTGCATGGGGAAACTTTAAAGGTGGTGCAGAAGGTGCTATAAGTGGTATTGCTAATTTTGCTGGGGCTAATTTAAAAGCATTGGCGGATAATCCATATTTGAATAAATGGTTATCTGCAAAAGGATTAGAAGCACAAGGACAAGCTATAACAAATAATGGATATAATGGCCCTAATCTATACCAACCTGTAACAGAAAGTAATCCAACACCATATAAAGAAACAATACAGAAAAATGCTGATGCATTATTGAATGAAGGTGCATATTTAGATACATTAGCACAAGATAATATACGTAAATATGGTTCTCGTGATTCTTATGGTGGTTTATGGGATAGAGTTTCAAATTTTGATTATTGGACAGATCCAAGAGGTGCTATAGCAGATATATCACAAGGTGTAGGAAGTACGTTACCTTCATTAGCAGCTTCAGTAGTTATACCAGGAGCAGGAGCTGCTAAAATAGGTGGAACAGTAACAAAAGGCATTGATTTATTAAGTGGAATAACTGGTAAAAAATTAGCTTCAGCAGCAATTGGAAAAGGTGCAGAAAGTGTAGCTAATCATATGATTAAATGGGGTGTTGGTGGCGGTCTTACAGAAGCAGTGTCGGATGCAGGTTCTATTTATAATGATTTAAAAGAACAAGGTTATAGTGATGTAGATATTGCAAATACTATTAATAAATTAGCCATTAATGAAGCACCTTATTTAATGGCTTCTGATGCATTAACAGGTGCTTTGATTACAGGTAAAATGGGCTCAGCCTTGAAGAAAAATAAATATTTAGGTGGTAATGATTGGTATAAAAAAATAGCTAGAAATATAATGACAGGTGTTCCATTAAATATGGCTGGTGAATATATTACAGAAATGAAACAGCAACAGCTACAAAAGGAATATACTAATAAACCATATGGAACACTTTTTAATCCTATGTCTGATGAAGAGCAAGCTGGTGCAATGGGGGCTATAGGTGCTTTAGGATTTGCTGGCATTGGTGGTATACGAGGTGGTATTAATAGAACATATAATGCATTAGTAAAAAATAAAGTTAATAATACAAATACTAACAATATATCTATTCCAAAAGGTATAGAAAATGCTGATGCATGGAAAGCTGCTACTATTGCAGCTAATGATGTAGGAAGACCAGATTTAGCAAAAGCTATTTATTCACAATGGGCTTTAGAAAGTGGTAGATTTTCTGCGGATAATGCAGTTAGAACTAATAATTTTGGCGGATTGAAAGATCCTAATACTTCTGAAAATAGATTACAAAGATTTGATTCAATCGAAGAATTTGCCCATGAATATGCTAGACAAACATTAAAAAATTATGATTTAAATAAAATTCGTGAAGGAAATATAGGAGATTTTTCACATGTACTTAAAGAAAATGGATATTATGGTGCATCAGAAGAAAAATATACTAGCGATTTAGAAAGTATTGCAAGTGAGATAGAAGATAGTACGAATAGCATTTCTTTGCCTGATAAGAAATATTACAATATCTTAGGAGAAGTTAGTGATACAGGGCTTACTACATTAACAGAACAAAAATTAAATTTATTGGCAAGAGATTTCTATAATAAATTTGGTTATAATTTAGATGTAACTAGCATGAAAAGAAATGGAGATGGTTCTTCTTGGCATGATAGTGGGCAAGCGATTGATGTGGCTAATGACTTATTAGCAAGTGATCCTGAAGCTAGAGCATGGCTTATAAAACAAGGCGAAAAATATGGTTTAACATCACTTGATGAATATACTAATCCATCAGCAAATGCTACTGGCGGACATATACATTTTTCAGACCATGGAGAGCCTATACCTGGTGTATCAACTCAAGTAGATAGTACACCAAACATTGATAATTCAACTGCTAACGACTTTTACAATAATGATAGTTATGTATTAAATAATGATTATTCTAATATGAAAGCAGATGATATATCACTTTATGAACCTGCACAAGCAGAGCATAAAACAGAAAAAAATGATAATATAGTGAATTTAGATACTTTATCTGAAGATGTAAAAATGGGATATTGTTGATGAGGAAATAGCTAAAGCTCAAACAGATGGAAATATTTTATATTTAGATAAATTAACTAAAATAAAGCGTAATAATGATATATATGCTTTAGATAATTTAATTGATAATATAAAGAAAACAGATAAAAAATTTCTAACAAAATTGCAGGCAAAAAGAGCTGAAGAAATAGAGCATATGAAAAAAGGCTTTATGGCGGATAATGCTTTTAAAGTTAATAAAAATAAAGATAATAAACCCAAATTTGATACAAACAAACTAAAAATTTTAGGAAATAATTTATTAAAACAATTAGAAAAAAGTAATAATGA
>ENA-OPYX01000500-OPYX01000500.1-human-gut-metagenome-genome-assembly--contig:-NODE-500-length-22910-cov-4.795857_pt1 | contig 22910 bp, 24 predicted proteins | sample MGYA00242639_ERZ504486 | MGnify/ENA primary metagenome ERZ504486 (study PRJEB26092, sample SAMD00036296) | human gut metagenome | host: Homo sapiens | study: EMG produced TPA metagenomics assembly of... | reverse complement strand
GGTATGGAACCTGAACAAGAAGCCTTATCTATTGTTTCCTTCAAGGACTGAGAGGCCGCTTCCCAGTTAATAAATTAAATCCCAAATTATTTTAAAAACATCCGCAACATCTTCCTCTTAAACTTATTATACCTTTGATACCGCACCGGAAGATCCATCCAGGTCTTTTTATCCACAATACTCCTGTAATGTGTAAACTCATCGAATCCGGCTTTTCCGTGATATCCACCCATTCCGCTTTCGCCGACACCGCCGAACGGCATGGCACTGGTAGCAAGATGAATGATGGTATCGTTGATGCAGCCACCACCGAAGTGACAGCGGTCAAGGACTTTCTTCTGTGCAGCTTTATCTTCACTGAAAAAATACAGTGCCAGCGGATGCGGATGTGATTCCACGGTCTGAATGGCATCATCCAGTGATTCGTAAGTCAGGATCGGAAGGATTGGTCCGAAGATTTCCTCGCCCATGACAGCATCCTCCCATGTAACATTCTTCATCACAGTAGGTGCAATGCGTAAGATCTTGGCATCCGATTGTCCGCCGATCACTACTTTGGAAGAATCAATCAGCCCCTGCAGACGCTGGAAATGTTTCCGGTTGATGATCTTACCATAATTAGGATTCTCCAATGGATGTTTGCCGAACTGACGGCGAATCTCGGATTTGATTGCATCGGTCAACTGGTCACGGATCGCTTTATCACAGAGAATATAATCCGGTGCGACACAGGTCTGTCCGCAGTTTAAGTATTTACCAAAGACAATACGTCTTGCGGCAAGAGGAATTTTGGCCGTAGAGTCTACAATACATGGACTTTTACCGCCAAGTTCCAAAGTTACCGGTGTTAAATATTCGGCTGCATGTCTTAAGACTTCACGTCCGACTGTCTTTCCGCCGGTGAAGAAGATCTTATCAAAACGCTGGTTTAAAAGAGCCTGGTTCTCGGCACGTCCGCCGGTCACAACAGCGACATGTTCATCCGAAAAGCATTCTTCGATGATCTCCTGCATCACACGGCTGGTAGATGGTGCATAAGCACTTGGCTTAACAACAGCGGTATTACCGGCGGCCAGTGCATCGATCAGTGGTTCCAGTGTCAGCAGGACCGGATAATTCCATGGACTCATAATGAGAACATTTCCGTATGGGGAAGGAGAGCGGAAGCTTTTGGCTGCAAACTGTGCCAGCGGTGTCGGAACGACCGTTTCTTTTGTCAGTTTTTTTATGTGCTTCAGCATCCAGCTAAGTTCTGAAAGTGTGAGTCCTATCTCACACATATAGCTTTCCGTCTCGCTTTTTCCAAGGTCGGCTTTTAAGGCAAGATTCAGATCCGGTTCGTGGCGGGTGATAGAATCTTTTAATTTCTGAAGTTGTTCTATTCGATAAGCTACAGGCAGAGTCTGGCCTGTCTGGAAAAATTTATGCTGCTTTTCCAGGATGTTCTGAATTTCTGTTTCTGTCATTTTCATTTACCTCCTGTACAAGATGATACATCTGTTCCAGTTTTGAAGGTCCCCATAAAACAGGTACCGGATAGAGAGGGTTCGCTTCTTTATCTGCATAACGGGCCAGCTTCGGAATATCCTCATTGCGGATACCATCCAGTGTCTCAGGGATATTCATGGAAAGATTCATGTTTCGGATATGCCGGATGAATTCTCCGGCAGCAACTGCGTCAAGGTCCGAATCAGAGATGCCGGTAAGACGCGCAAGTCTGGCCAGCTTTTTGTGTGCGGCAGTTCCATATGCTTCCAGTATGACCGGAAGGAGTACAGAATTGGCAAGTCCATGAGGAATTCCGTAACATCCACCGAGACTGTGGGCTACGGCATGCATCATATCCGGACATAACTTTTTGTAAAGGCAGTTCCGGCAAGATAAGAGGCACGGAGCATATAATGTCTTGCAGTTTTGTCATTTTCCATTATTATAAGCGTTTTGCAGATTGTCGAAGATCAGTTGGATGGCTTCGACAGCTGCGCTGCGTGTCTGTCTGGTAGTAGAGCGTCCGATATAAGCTTCAATGGCATGGGTCAGTGCGTCCATACCGGTAGTTGCCGTAAGCTGCGGCGGAAGTCCGTAAGTGACGGATGGCTCCAGTACCGCATAGTCTGGAATCAGATTAAAATCGTTGATTGCATATTTGTGATGCGTATCGGCATCGGTGATCACAGCTGCAAGAGTGGTCTCACTTCCGGTTCCGGCAGTTGTCGGAACTGCGATCAGGAGCGGAAGTCTGTGCCAGATCTTTAAGATGCCTTCCATCTTAGAAAGAGACTTATGCGGGCGGGCAAGTCTTGCACCGACTGCTTTTGCACAGTCCATGGAAGAACCGCCGCCGAATGCAAGAAGTGCCTGACATTCATGGTCAAGATAAAGATCCTTCGCATCTTCTATGTTGGCAGAAGTTGGATTTGCAACTGTATCTTTATATATTGTACATGAAATCTGAGATTTTGAAAGCTGTTTTTCCAAAGGTTTTGTAAGTCCAAGCTTGTAGACACCTGGATCTGTGACGAGCAGGATGTGGGAAATGTGATGCTTTTTCAGTACGGCAGGGACATTTTTGAATCCATCGATTAATTCTGGTTCCCGGTAAGGAAGAAACGGAAGAGCAATTCTAAAACAAGTCTGAAAAATGCGACAGTATATTTTCTTAAAAGTATTCATGAGAAACCTCCATATAATATAAAAAATTGTGTGTTCAAAAGAATTGGAAAAATACAGTGTCATACTGCAAAATCCTGTGCTAGAATAAAACTGGGGGTAACACCCATGTCAAGAAAGAGAGTGAAAGATATGCAGAAAAAAGACGAATACTGCATTACTGCAGGTGAATTTGCAAAGATGTGCCAGACCACCAGAGATACACTCCGCTATTATGAGCGCCAGGGAATTCTGGTGCCGAAGAAGAATCCGGTCAACGGATATCATTATTATAGTTATGCACAGATCAGTTCCTATTATTTTATCCGAACATTCCGTGAACTGGACTGTTCGGTGGGAGATATTAAAGAATACCTGTTGGGCGGGGAAGAGGTAAGATTTGACGCTTTTGTGGATCAGCAGTATGACAGACTGCTCATGATGAGAAGAGAACTGGACCGGAAGATCCACACGATTGCCGGAACGAGGAAGATTCTAGATCAGATCCGGATCGCAGATGCAGGGAAACCGGTGATCAGAAAAGTGGAACATTCTTTATATCTGATGCTGACAGAAGTCCGGTCGTCACCGGCGACTTCGTCCGGGGAGATAGCAGAAGATATACGCAGACATCTGAAATGTTGTGAGATTCCGGATGTCCAGGCATTTCCAATGGGATCCGCAATTGGGAAAGAAGCATTTATGAAGGGAATATATTCGTATAAAAATGTGTTTAGTTTTGCGGATAAAAAGCAGAAAGTATATACAGAGATGAAGCCGGGGGAATATCTTGTGGCTGTATCGCGGGAAAGTGACGGAGATATCAGCAGAACTTACAGAAAGATGATGGAATTACTGCAGAAAGAGAAGAAAAAATGGAGTTCAGATATTTACATTCTCAGTATTGTCAATGTGATCGACCCAAACGAAGAACGGAAATATCTGAAATATATATTTGCAGCGGTCAGTGATTTATAGTATCATTTTCATCTTATCTTTCTCCATCTGCATCCAGTAATCTTTGCGCTCTTCAAATTCCTGAGAGATCCATTCCAGTGATTCATCCAGTCCTTCTCCGGTGAATGGAAAATCTTTCAAAGTCTTTACATCATCAGAAGTCTGTTCGAAGCACCATGGTTCCGGATACACCCATACGTGCAGAATGTCATTTTCTGCACGCATGAAGAAGCGCATGCCATGATGAGAACCAGAGAAAGGTTCTTTTTTAATACTTTTGTATTGAGACCGATAACCTTGATCATAAGAAATCCTCCCTTGTTGTTCAGTCGGTATTCTCATCTTATCACAAAAAGAATGATTCATAAAGGCAGATTTCTAAAGGCAGATTCTTTTATTTCTGAGCCTCTTCTGCAAGTTTTTTGTAATAAAGAATCAAATCTGCAGCCTGCTGATAACTCAGATGAGTGGTGTCAATGGACAGGTTGTAGTATTTGGACTGTCCCCATTCTTCACCGGTGAATTCTTTGCGGAAAGTACTGCGTTTTTCATCAATTTCTTCAATCTTACGTTTGGCTTTTAAGCGGGAATTGATGTGGTCACGGGCCATGACTGCAGCAATCCGCTTGTCCATATCTGCATGGATGAATACACTGAAGGCATTGTCCTGTTCACGTGTAAGGTATCCGGCGCAGCGGCCAATGATGATGCACGGCTTCTCGGCGGCCAGTTCTTCTACGAGTTCAAAAGGAAATGGCTTCTTCTTAGGTCTGGAGTAGTTCATAGCGATGGAATACAGCAGACTGTTCATCGGCTGTTCTTCCAGATATTCTTCAACTTCCCCCTCAAATCCACGTTCTTTTGCAATTGCAATGAAACGTTCTTTATCATAGAATTCATACCCGGTACGTTTTGCAAGAATCTTTCCGATGGCATGTCCGCCGCTTCCATATTCACGTCCGATACAGATAATTGTTTTTTCCATAATCGTTAACCTCCATTTATCTGATTCATAATTCATTAATATAACTGATAGAAAATCGTTGCACCGATAACCGTCATAAGTCCCGAAACAGCGATAGAAAGACTGCTCATAGCACCTCAATCTCTCCTATCTCCATAGCTTTGGCCGTTCCCATGGCATGGGAAGCCGTTCCGATGGCGAGACCTGTGGCGATCGGATGCCTGATCCCGCACAGCCGGCAGATCACATCACCGAACATATTTCCGATGATTCCGGTAATGATGATAGCTGCAACGGTGATCGTAACGATTCCACCAAGTTCCTCAGAGATTCCCATTCCGATCGCTGTCGTGATAGACTTCGGAAGCAGGGTTGCATAGATCTTCTTATCCAGATGGAATAACATCGAGAAGACCCATACACCGGCCAGACTGGTGAATACACCGGAGAGAATACCGGCAAGGATAGCTTTCATATTCTTTTTTAACAGTCCCATCTGCTGATGCAGCGGAATTGCAAGGCAGACGGTAGAAGGTGTCAGCAGATAGCTGAGTAACGAAGAACCATCTTCATATACTTCATATTTAATATTGGTAACTTTCAAAATAATAATCACAAATACAATTGAGATCAGCAGTGGATTGCAGAGCGCAAGCTTTGTCTTTTGTCGGAGAATGATACCGATCTCATATCCGATCAGGCTGATTGCCAGACAGAAAAATGCTGAATCCTGTAATAATTTACTCATGTTTTTTGTCCTCTTTCTTTAAGATAAACTGTGCAATACGTCCGCTTACGGCCATAACAAGGATGGTTGTAACGACGATAATAATACTGATCGGAATGATGACTGGCTTTAAAGCACCCCAGGAAACCATAAGTCCGACTCCGGCAGGGATAAAAAGCATTGGCATGATTTCAATCAGAAATCCTCCGGCTTCATTTACTGCACTGAGTGGAAGTATACCGGTCTGTAAACCGATCAGCATAAGAACGAGGCCGTAGATGCTGGCCGGAACCGGGAGCGGCAGTAATGCGTGCAACAGTTCTCCGACGAATGAGATCGCCAGGATGATCATAAATTGTCTTACAAACTTCATGTGTTCCTCCCTATATCTTGTGAATCATAAGATATCCACTTTACTTTGGTGAAATTGTCCTACCAATTATACCACTTCTGAAATAATATGCACGGAAAATCTTAGCGAAAATTGTATAAAATATAATACGTGTGATATGGCGCAGGAATTTAAACGGCATAAATGAGAAATATTATCTGAACAGTCGGAGGTATTAAGAAAATCTTCATAATTTATAAGAGGAAGTCTTTATATTTTTATAGTAAAATGAATCCATATTCTGAAAAGTCTGAAAAACGACAGAGAGGAGGAGTATGAGGAAGGTAATTGAAGTCAGGAATCTATACAAGCTGTACCGTGTTGGTGATGAGTTTGTACGCGCACTGGATGGTGTGGATTTTGAGATATATGAAGGAGAGTTTTGTGCAATTGTCGGGACCTCCGGTTCTGGTAAATCTACACTTCTGAATATGCTGGCGGGGCTGGAAAAACCGACAAAGGGAGAGGTCATCATTGCGGGAAAGCATATTGAAAAGTTAAATGAAGAACAATTGGTGACATTCCGGCGGGATCATGTGGGATTCATCTTTCAGTCATTTCATCTGATGGGAACGTTGAATGCGGTGGAAAATGTAGCATTGCCGCTTAGCTTCCGCGGCGTTCCAAGAGATGTAAGAGTACGAAAAGCCAATGAGATGTTAGATCTGGTAAAACTTGGAAAGCATAAGAAGCATCTGCCGAATCAGATGTCGGGCGGACAGCAGCAGAGAGTGGGAGTTGCCAGGGCACTGGTAGTAGATCCGGATATTATATTTGCCGATGAGCCGACAGGAAATTTGGATTCCCATACATCGGAAGAAGTCATGGAACTGATGCAGCGGGTGGTCAGAGAGCAGAAGAAGACACTGGTCATGGTCACACATGATGATCATCTGGCAACTTATGCGGACAGGGTATTTCATATCCGGGACGGCAGGATCATTAAGATAGAAGATAACCGATGGAAAAAAGGAAAAGAAGAGGGAGGAAGACATGCAGAAACGAATACAGAAAGAGATAGGAAATAATTGCTTGAAAAGAATCATTGTTGCCTTTCTGGCAGTGATCATGATGACAACTATGCTGCATCCGCAGATGGTACAGGCTGCAACAGGCACAGAGAATGGAATTTTTATTGAATCGAAGAACAATGAAGCACCCGTATTTGAAGCAGGGAAAAAGAAAACTGGAACTTTGTAATAACTAATAATTCTGGAAATGTGTTGAATAATGTTACAATAACGCCAGATTTGGGAGACAAGAATGAAGATTGGCCATTTAAAACCGAAAAACAAAGCTATCAGAAAAGTTTAGGAACGCTTGAAAAGGGACAACAACAAGAAGTTTCTTTTGAATTTATTCAAAGAGATGATGTTCCAACAAAAAGATATAAATTGAAATTTACAATATCTGCGGATGGGCAGGAAGAGACAGCAAAATGGTTTTATATGAATACCACAGCAAAGCCGGTACAGAAAGACACACAGGATAATAAAGACAACAAAGATACAGATGATGACAAGGATACAGGAAAAGGCAATGGAGCAGGCAGTGTTTCTGACACATCTTACCAGACACCGGATGCCGGCGGTTACAGTAACGGAGAAGCAGCTTACAGCGGAGGAGCCGGTGGAAGTACGGATGGAGGTGCAGCTTCGGGAAATGGTTCTGTTCCGCGTGTGATCGTAACCGGATTTACAACCGATCCGGCAGAAGTCCGTGCGGGCAGTAATTTCAAGTTAACGATCCATCTGAAAAATACATCCAAGATGAAAGTCAGCAATATGCTGTTCAATCTTTCAGCACCGACAGAAGGCAGCGATGAACAGACGACATCACCGGCATTCCTTCCATCATCCGGTGCAAGCTCCATCTATCTGGACAGCATTGCCCCGAATGGAACAGCCGATATCAGTATCGAACTGAATGCAAAAGCAGATCTTCTTCAGAAGCCATACAGCATGGAACTTTCCATGAAATATGAAGATCCGAATGCTACGCAGGTAGAAGGATCGTCAAGTATCTCTATTCCGGTGAAGCAGGATGCAAGATTTGAAATCAGCGATTTTGAGATCAGTCCGCAGAGCGTTGCTGTCGGTGAAGAAGCAAATGTGATGTGTAGTCTTTATAATCTGGGACGGATCAAGCTCTATAATGTAAAAGCTACATTTGAAGGAAAGAATATCAAAAAGTCGGAAGTATTTATCGGAAATATAGAATCCGGTGCAACCGGTTCGATTGATGCCATGCTGGAAGGAAAGAAAATATCGAATGGTCCGGCGAAGGTAACGATGACACTTAGTTATGAAGATGAATCGGGGAACATTTCAACAACCACGAAAGATCTGAATCTGGAAGTGACAGAAAAAGTGGATGATGATGAGGCGGCAGCTTCCGATATGCCGGAGGAGACACAGAAAAGTTTTCCTGTAATTCCGGTTGTAATCGCAGCAGTGGTCATTGCAGTGGTGGCAGCAGTCGTAATACTTAAGAAGCGCAAAAAGAAACAGCTGGCAGAGATTGAAGAGGAGGAGTTATTGGATGAACTGGAACGATCTTCTGAGGATGAGCATCAATAGTCTGCGGAGAAGGAAACTCCGTACATTTCTGACGGTCCTTGGTGTGTTGATCGGTACAGCTTCGATTGTAGTGATGATCTCACTCGGACTTGGTATGCAGCAGTCCCTTTATAAGGAAGTGGAACAGTCGGGAGGTCTGACCAGTATCACTGTGACCGGATCGGACAACAGTGACGGTATGACGACAGAAAGTAGGGGATCAGGACAGGAGACAGAAAAAAGGATAGATGACCAGTTGGTTGAAAAGATCAGTAAAATGGATCATGTGAAATTAGCTGCACCAATCTATGAGACTTCGGTGATCCTGCTGAAAGGCTCCTATAGGGCGCAGGTCCAGTTGCAAGGAATGACACCGGAAGGCCTGAAATCCCTAAATATGGATCTTGGCGATGGAACGCTTCCAAAGACCGGAACAGGACATCTGGAGCTGATATTCGGAAATGGCGTGATCACTGATTTTTATGAAACAGGAAGCGGCAACGGATATTATGATACCGGGAAAGTCCCGAATATCAATCTGATGAAAGATTCTCTTTTCATGATCACGGATACAGAGAATTACAATAGTGACAGCAGCACAGCCTTTGGAGACAGTACAGACGGAACGGCAGGTACAGGGAGCCAGTCAGATTCCGGAACCGGGAAGACAAAACCTGTTCAAAAGTATGTAGTAAGGGCAAGCGGTGTGATAAATGGCGGCCTGGATGACTATTCCAATAATTATGACAGTGTATTTTGTGACCTGGAGACTTTAAAGCAGTTATTGCGGAAAGAATATGCAGGCAAAGTCATTCCGGGACAGCCGAAGACCAAAGCTGGAAAGGCATTAAAAGGCTTCTATTATACGTCATTAAAAGTGAAAGCAGACGATATAGATCACGTGAATGAGGTCGCTGATGTAATCCGTAATATGGGATATAATGTTGAGACCAATGCGGAATATCTGGACAGTATGAAGAGTCAGTTCGCGATTGTACAGGCGGTGCTCGGAGGTATTGGTGCGGTGTCATTACTGGTAGCTGCAATCGGAATTGCAAATACGATGATGATGTCCATTTATGAACGGACAAAGGAAATCGGTGTGATGAAGGTACTTGGATGCAGTCTTAGGAATATCCGGGAAATGTTCTTGCTGGAAGCAGCGTTTATAGGTCTTCTCGGAGGAATTTCCGGAAATATTCTAAGCTTCGTAATGTCAGCAGCCATTAATATAATTGTTGGAAGCAGCGGTGCTATGTCGATGGGAACAGACAGCACGATATCTTATATTCCGTGGTGGCTTGTGCTGATGTCCATGGTATTTGCAGTGCTGGTCGGAGTGCTGGCGGGATATTTCCCGGCGAAACGGGCAATGAAGCTGAGCCCGCTTGCGGCGATCAGGAATGAATAGAACATAAGAAAGAAGTCAGGTAAGCCCTCAAAACGGTGGCCGCCTGACTTCTTTTTTGTTATTTATGCATAGTTTATTCTTCAATAATATGAATCTCCAGATAATCAAAATCAATGGAATCTACAAAATTATCCTGATAGAACCTTGTCTTGTCATGTCTTTTGAATTCATCAATATTATGATCCAGCCAGATTGGCTTGCTAAGATCGAATTCATAACAGATCGAGTCCAGAGCATTGAAGATCTTATGCGTTCTGGTGTCATCCGTCTCATCGCAGATTACGGTGTCGCGCAGCATATGATTGTCTTTAAATTCTTTTCCCCATAAACGGAACATATGAAGTCCTCCTGTTGTTCGTGTATATATTTGGATTTTCAGATTGGAAAATCTAAAGAATATTACAATTTGATATTCCAAGTATACAGGGAATCAAAAGTAAAGTAAAGATAGGATTTCATGGAAAAAACAGCAAGACAATAGTATAATAATGTATGTGTCAGACAATCAGAAAACAACAGATGAGGAGGAAGAGATACAATGAAAAGTTTAACGGATACATTTCAGTTGAGAAATAAAGTAGAAATTCCATGTATCGGATATGGAACATGGAAGACTCCGGATGGAGAGACTGCTTCAGCAAGTGTAAGAACTGCAATCGAACTGGGATACAGGCATATTGATACAGCGGCGGCATATGGAAATGAAACCAGTGTAGGAGAGGGAATCCGGGAAAGTGGTATTTCAAGGGAGCAGCTGTTTGTCACAAGCAAAGTATGGAATACGGAACGGGGTTATGAAAAGACACTTCATGCTTTTGAAAAAACATGTCAGGATCTGGGAACAGATTACCTGGATTTGTATCTGATACACTGGCCGGCTTCTGTGAATCAGTTTGAAAACTGGGAAGAGATAAATATTTCTACATGGAAAGCAATGATGGAACTTTATAAAGAAGGCAGGGTAAAAGCAATCGGAGTATCTAATTTTATGCCACATCATCTGAAGGCTCTGATGGAGACAGATATCATTCCAATGATTGATCAAATTGAATTTCATCCGGGATGGATGCAGAAGGAAACTGTAAAATATTGTAAAGAAAATACAATACAGGTAGAAGCCTGGAGTCCGCTGGGAAACGGACTGGTATTAAATCATCCGAATTTACAGCAGATTGCACAGAAATACGGAAAAACAGTTGCACAGATCTGTATTCGCTGGTGTCTGCAGCATCAGGTGCTGCCATTATCGAAATCGGTAACACCGTCCCGGATAAAAGAAAATTCGGAAGTCTTTGATTTTTCATTATTACCGGAGGATATGGAACAGATAGACAAAATGGAGAACTTCGGTAACTCTGGTTCACATCCGGATAAGATTGATTTTTGACAGAAACAAAACAATTCTTGTTTTTTCGGTAGCCGTATGATACACTCGTGACATGTGACAAGACACATGTAAATGCAAACGATATATCTGAAAATCAGCAGTGCCAGACATAAAATAGCAGATATGGAAGGACGAGGAGAACGTTATATGGAAAAAGTAAAGAAAGTATTAGACCGCATCTTCATTGAAGGCTTAAGCGCCATGGCGCACGGTCTGTTCGCAACACTGATCATCGGCACGATCATCCAGCAGATCGGAACATTTATGGGCGGAAATATCGGAGAGATGATCTTCATCGCAGGCAAGCTTGCAGCAGCCCTTACCGGAGCCGGTATTGGTGTGGCAGTAGCCTATAAGTTTAAGGAAGCACCGCTGGTAGTGGTGTCGGCAGCAACGGCCGGAATGGCAGGTGCATTTGCAAGCAGTATACTGGCCGGAAAAGTATTCGTAGACGGAGCTATGGTATTTGCCGGACCGGGAGAGCCGCTGGGAGCGTTCATTGCTGCCTATGTGGGAATCTTCTTCGGACATATGGTATCCGGTAAGACGAAGGTGGATATTCTGGTGACTCCGGTCGTGACGATCGGAAGTGGATGTCTGGTTGGATTCCTGATCGGACCTCCAATCTCGGGATTCATGAGCTGGCTTGGTTCACTGATCAATTGGGGAACGGAGCAGCAGCCGTTTTTGATGGGGATTATTGTATCGGTACTGATGGGAATGATCCTGACACTGCCGATCAGTTCGGCAGCACTTGGTGTGATCCTGAATCTGTCCGGTCTGGCAGCAGGAGCCGCAACAGTAGGATGCTGCTGTAATATGGTAGGATTTGCCGTGGCAAGTTACCGTGAGAACAAAGTCGGGGGACTTCTGGCACAGGGGATCGGCACTTCCATGTTACAGGTTCCGAATATTGTGAAGAAACCGGTAATCTGGCTTCCGGCAATTATATCGAGCGCAATTCTCGGACCGGTAGGAACAATGGTGCTTCATATGACGAATAATGCGACCGGTTCCGGTATGGGGACAGCAGGTCTGGTGGGACAGATCATGACGTGGCAGACGATGATCCAGACAGAGTCCGCACAGATGGTTCTGATCAAGATATTGCTGATCCAGATCGTACTTCCGGCAGTCGTGACACTTGGTATTTCGGAATTCATGAGAAAGAAAGACTGGATCAAGACCGGAGATATGAAACTGGAATTTTAGAGAAACTACCTGTATTTACATTTTCGGTGTAAACGATTATAATGTCCTGTAGAATGAATGTGAGTTCAGATTTTACAGAGATATTTAGGAGAAAGCAGGTAGAAAGTTATGATGGGCACTGGGAGAATTCATATGTATTACGGAGATGGCAAGGGAAAGACAACAGCAGCAGTCGGACAGGCAGTCAGAGCCGCCGGAGCCGGACTTCAGGTGCTCTTCTTTCAGTTCCTGAAAGATAATTCTTCAAATGAGAGAAAGATTCTGGAATCTGTACCCGGGATCACCTGCCTTCCGGGGCGTGATCAGGTAAAGTTTGTAAGCCGGATGAACGGAGATGAGAAAGCGGAACTCCGCCATTATAATAATAAAGCGTTGGATGAGATCGTAAAGTTCTGTACGAATTTTGATGTGCTAGTGCTGGATGAATCGCTGTGTGCGATCCATCTGAATGTCTTAAGTGAAGAGAAGATCAGAAGTTTTCTGGAACATAAGCCGCGCGGACTGGAGATTATTATGACAGGGCATGAGGTATCGCAGGATCTTCTGGATCTGGCAGATTATGCGACGATGATGATGAAGGTAAAGCATCCGTATGACCGTAAGGTACAGGCGAGGGAAGGAATTGAATTTTAAAAAATGAGTGGAGAGAGGCTGTCTGAGGATAGCTTCTTTTTATTTTACATATGTAGAATCTTTCTAAAATAAATGTGAAAAATAAGACATATTAGCAGTACTTATGGTATAATATTAACAGTGCTGGTTTAACTCTTCGTTAAGAGAGGAGAGAGAACATTTATATGGAAAATACGATGAAGAACTATGAGGATGTCGACAGTTGGAAGACGATCATGTTCCTGTATAATTCAGCGTTGAAAGAAGTGGGGACAAAGCTGGAGATACTGAATGATGAATTTCAACATGTGCATAAATACAACCCGATCGAACATATCAAGACAAGAATTAAGACACCGGAAAGTATTGTAAAGAAGTTACGCAGGTATGGTTACGAGATATCAATTGAGAACATGGTAAAATATATCAATGATATTGCAGGAGTACGCCTGATCTGTTCCTTTACGTCGGATATTTACCGGCTGGCAGAGATGATCGGCAATCAGAGTGATCTGAAAGTATTGTCGATCAAAGACTATATTAAGAATCCAAAAGAAAGTGGATATAAGAGCTATCATATGCTGGTATCTGTACCGATATTTCTTTCTGACAGCGTTGTAGATACCAAGGTAGAGATTCAGATCCGTACGATCGCGATGGATTTCTGGGCAAGTTTGGAACATAAAATCTATTATAAATTCGAAGGAGATGCGCCGGAGTATATCAGCAGGGATCTGAGAGAATGTGCAGAGATGGTATCAACGCTGGATGAGAAGATGCTGTCTTTGAATGAAGCAATCAAAGAATGTCTGGAAAAACAGGAAGAGTTAAATATAAGTACAAAGACAAAAGAGACGAACAGGCAGGATCAACGGGTTCTGCAGGGCCTGGATTAATATCTGGGCCCTTAATATAGAATTCATCTATAAGGGAATGGTTATATTAAGATTCTCTATTTGAAACCCGGAGCGGTTATTTATATAATGAGGAGTGAGAGAAAAGCTTGTAATATAAAGGAAGATCAAAGGAGCCGGGAAACATGTTTATAGATACACACATGCACGAAATGACCTGTTCAAAAGACAGTTTCTTAAAATTAGAACAGATGGTGGAAATTGCCAGGGAGAAAGGTCTTGGCGCAATCTGCATCACAGACCATGATGATATGGGACTGAAAGAATATGCGGAAGAATATGCGGAGAAAACCGGATTTCCGATCTTTGTCGGGATTGAGTTTTTCTCTTTGCAGGGAGACATCATCGCATTTGGAATTGAGGAATACCCGGATGAAAGGATTCCGGCCCAGGAGTTTATAGATCTTGTAAAGAGTCAGGGAGGCTTCTGCTTTGCGGCACATCCATTCCGAAATAATAACAGAGGTCTGGAAGAGAACTTAAGGACAGTAAGAGGTCTGGACGGTCTGGAAGTCCTGAATGGAAGTACTTCTGTAGCAGCGTGCCAGAAGGCAGCAAGATATGCACAGGAACTTGGACTTTGTACGATGGGATCCAGTGACTGTCATGTTCCGGAGAAAGTCGGCGTCTGTGCGACCTGGTTCCCGGAAGAAATAAGGACAATGGAAGAGTTCCTGGAAGCTCTGAAAAAAGGTGGTATGAAACCAGCATATTATGAAGATGGTTCGTACCATATACTTGAGGTACAAGAGTATGGGAATGGCTATCCGGAGATAGGATTTTAAGGATAGACGTTTTCAGGCTTTTATATAATTTATATATTTACCTTTTCCATAAATAATGATAGAATATTTCTATATGTATTGATTGTGGGAATGGTGATGGAAAGGTGGAATCATTATGATTACAGTTAATGCTATGGGGGATAATTGTCCAATCCCGGTTATTAAGACCAAAAAGGCAATAGCTGCACTGACCGGACCGGAGACAATTGAAGTTCTGGTTGACAATGAGATCGCAGTGCAGAACGTAACAAAGATGGCAACAGGTTCGGGAGGAAAGGTTACTTCTGAGAAGCTTGGGGATGCCGAGTTTAAAGTTACGATTGAAATGGAAGGAGCACCGGAAGCAGACGAAGCAGAAGCAGTATGCGTACCGGATGCGAGAGACAATACAGTTGTTGTTGTATCATCTGACCGTATGGGATCTGGAAATGATGAATTAGGTAAAGTACTGATCAAAGGATTTATCTTTGCAGTGACACAGCTTGATACTCTGCCAAAGACAATGCTTTTCTATAATGGAGGAGCAACCTTGACAACAGAAGATTCGGATTCTCTGGAAGATCTGAAATCACTGGAAGCACAGGGAGTAGAGATCATGACATGTGGAACCTGTCTGGATTACTATGGTCTGAAAGACAAGCTTGCAGTTGGTACAGTTACGAATATGTACAGCATTGTGGAGACAATGGCAAAAGCAGGAAGAATCGTCAGACCGTCATAAATTTACTTACATATCTGGATAAAAGCCGGATTCCTGAAGAAAGATACAGGAGTTCCGGCTTTCTTATACTATCATGTATGTATAATGAATACAAAAATCCGGGCGTGTCAGAGAGATAAATGGATTGTTTCGGGAAAAAGGTATGAAAAACAGGAGGAGTAATAAGAATGAAATCAGATGTAAAATTAACGAGTTTAAGCAAAACCGCAGGTTGAGCGGCCAAGATTGGTCCGGAGACCCTTGCTCAGGTTCTGAGTAAGCTGCCAAAATTTGAGGATGACAATTTAATAGTAGGAATCGAGACTTCCGATGATGCTGCCATCTACAAAGTGACAGATGATATTGCGATGATTCAGACGGTTGATTTCTTTACTCCGATCGTAGATGATCCATATATGTTCGGACAGATCGCCGCGGCCAACTCGCTCAGTGATGTGTGGGCGATGGGAGGAGAGCCGGCAGTAGCATTGAACATCGTAGGTTTCCCGAACTGCCTGGATCCGGCGATCCTTGGCGATATTCTTGCGGGAGGTGCAGATAAGGTAAAAGAAGCAGGTGCGGTATTAGTCGGCGGTCATTCAGTACAGGATGATGAGCCAAAATACGGTCTCTGCGTATCCGGATTTGTTCACCCGGATAAGATCTTTAAGAATTATGGCTGCAGACCTGGCGATATATTGATTCTTACAAAACAGATCGGAAGTGGTATCGTGAATACTGCGATCAAAGCAGAGATGGCATCGCCATCGGCAATCCGCGAGGCACAGACGGTTATGGCATCCTTGAATAAGATAGGCAAGCAGGTTGTAGAGAAGTATGATGTTTCCGCATGTACGGATATTACAGGTTTTGGACTGCTTGGACACTGTGTTGAGATGGCATCCGCAAGTGATGTGACATTTGAACTCAGCGTTACCGACATTGCATATCTTCAGGATGCATATGATTATGCGAAGATGGGACTGGTTCCGGCAGGTGCCTATAAGAACAAGAGATATTCGATTGATAAGGTGGAAGTGGGATCGGTGAATGAGACATATTTAGATCTTCTTTATGATCCACAGACTTCCGGCGGACTTCTCATCAGTGTATCACCAAAAGAATATGAGAATATGATGAGAGATTTTAAAACATCAGGACTGGATACAACCGTTTCCGTAATCGGAACAGTTGCGCCAAAGAGTGATAAGCTGATCCGGTTATTCTAAAATTAATATTTGAAAAGAATGACAGAATGGAGAAGTATAATGAATAAGAATTTATTGTATCGGAGTATTCCGAAGGTGGATATTCTTCTGGCAGACGAAGGGATAAAAGTATTGATTGAGACATACAGCCGTGAAAGCGTCATGGAAGCGATCCACAGTGAGATGGAAAAACTCCGTGCATTTAATCGGAGTGTGTGAAGAGGAAGAAAAAAGCAAAGCAGCAGATTGCTCTTCTGAATGAAAATATCGCAAAAGCCGTATCTGCAATGCATACACCGAATATGAAGAAAGTGATCAATGGAACGGGAACCATCCTGCATACGAATCTTGGCCGTGCCCCGATAAGCTTCGGGCATATGATGAGGGCAGCTGAGATCGTCAGTGGATATTCGAACCTGGAATATAATCTGGAAGCAGGAAGAAGAGGAGAGCGGTATTCACATTTTGAAAAATTACTGTGTAAGTTAACCGGTGCAGAAGCTGCCATGGCGGTCAATAATAATGCATCTTCCGTGCTTTTGATCTTAAGTTCCCTGGCAAAAGGCGGGGAAGTGATTGTTTCCAGAGGGGAACTGATCGAGATCGGCGGAAAGTTCCGTATTCCGGATGTAATGGAACAGAGCGGTGCAAATCTTGTCGAAGTCGGAACGACGAACAAGACGCATTATGAAGATTACGAAGAGGCAATTACAGAAGAGACAAAGGCACTTCTGAAGGTGCACACCAGCAATTACCGGATTGTAGGATTTACAGAAAGTGTGGGAATTGACGAACTGGTACCGATCGCAAAGGAACATGGGATTCCGGTAGTAGAAGATCTTGGAAGCGGTGTGTTGATCAATTTGGAAAAATATGGACTGATGCATGAGCCTACTGTACAGGAATCCATTGCACATGGTGCTGATGTGGTGTGTTTCAGTGGTGACAAACTGCTGGGCGGTCCACAGGCCGGAATCATCATCGGTAAGAAGAAATATATTGATATGATGAAGAAGAACCAGTTGACCCGTGCACTCCGTATTGATAAAATTTACGGCGGCGGCACTGGAGATGGTTCTGATGGAGTATCTGTCAGAAGAGACAGCCGTACAGAATATTCCTGTTCTGCGGATGATCGCAATGCCGCTTGATGAGATTGAAAAAGAAGCGGGATATTTTGCCAGAATCTTACGCCGTACAGGAATGGATGCAAAGATACAGGTCGTGTCTTGTGAATCACAGATCGGTGGAGGATCCCTTCCGCTTGAAAGGATGGAAAGCCGCGCCGTATCCATCCAGCCAAATGGTATGAGTGTAGCTGAGATGGAAGAAAAGATGCGGCATCTGGAGATCCCGATTATTCCAAGAACAGTCAATGATAGTATCTGTCTGGATGTCAGAACGATCGAACGCAAGGATTATAAGATGATCGCATCAGAACTGACGGAATTACTTGGACAGAAAGAAAAAGAAGAACGGTAGGTGTGAAAGAAGGCTATGAAGAATATTATTATCGGAACGGCCGGACACATTGATCATGGTAAGACGACACTGATCAAAGCACTGACCGGAAGAAATACAGACCGCTGGGAAGAAGAACAGCGCAGAGGAATTACGATCGATCTGGGGTTTACCTATTTTGATCTGCCGGGCGGAGACCGCGCGGGGATCATCGATGTACCCGGACATGAGAAATTTATCAACAATATGGTTGCCGGAGTTGTCGGAATGGACCTGGTACTTCTGGTAATTGCAGCGGATGAAGGAATCATGCCGCAGACAAGAGAACACATGGATATTTTGAATCTTCTCGGAATTGAGAAGAGTATCATTGTGTTGAATAAATGTGATCTTGTGGATGAAGAATGGCTGGAGATGATGGAAGAAGATGTGCGGGAGGAGCTTTCCGGTACTTTTCTGGAACATGCACCTCTGATAAGGGTATCTGCAGCAACAGGTGAAGGACTTGGTGACCTGGTGAAAGAGATTGAGCATCAGACCAGAGATGAAGTCGTGCAGAAAGACATCCATACCATTCCGCGTCTGCCGATTGACAGAGTATTCTCCCTGTCGGGATTCGGGACGATCATCACCGGAACACTGGTGTCCGGAACGATTACAAAAGAAGATACGCTTCAGATGTACCCGGTCGGAACAGAATGTAAGATCCGGAGCATCCAGGTGCACGGGGAAGATAAAAAAGAATGCTATGCCGGACAGCGTGTGGCGATCAACCTTTCGAATGTAAAGAAAAAAGAGATTAAAAGGGGATGTGTGCTGGCACCTCTGAACAGTATGAAGAATACAGATCTTCTCGATGTAAAGTTAAATGTGCTGGATTCATCCGTGAGAATCCTTACGAATCACACCCGGCTGCATTTCTTTACAGGAACCAGTGAAGTCCTGTGCCGTGCGGTACTTCTGGACAAAGAAGAGATCGGACCGGGGGAAAGTGGATATGTACAGCTCCGGATGGAGGAAGAAGTTGCTGTAAGACGTGGCGATAAATTTGTCGTACGTTTTTATTCTCCGATGGAAACCATTGGCGGCGGCGTCGTTCTGGAGCCGAATCCGAAGATTAAGAGAAGATTCCAGCCGGAAGTGATCGAAGAACTGAAACGGAAAGAAGAGGGGTCATCTGCGGATGTGATCGAAATGCATGTGAAGAGTCATGCAGATACCCTGATCACAGTCTCTGAACTTGCGAAACTGACGGCACTTTCACTCGAAGAGGTAGAACAGGATGTAAAAGAACTGGAAGGGCAGGGAAGTGTATATGTATTTCCGATGAGGAAAGATACATATGTATGGCACTGCGATTCGGCAAGAGAGGCAGAACACATTTTGCTGAAAGCTCTGACAGAATACGAAGAGAAGTATCCATACCGCTACGGAATCAAGAAAGCACAGGTACAGACAACGTATTTTAAAAAGGTAAAAGCAAATGTATATGACAGAATCCTGACGCTCCTGGAAGAACAGGGAAGTTTGAAGAGAGTGGATGAATTTTTGAGCACTCCGGGATATGAAGTGAGAAAAGATAAGATCTATGACAGGGTATCGGAGATCATGCTGGATACATTTAAGAAGGCCGGGTTTGACTTTGCAAGATATTCCGAGATCACATGTAAAGATGTACCGCAGGAGATCATGGATGATATCCTGAATATCTTATTAGAAGAAAAGCAGATTGTAAAAATAAATGATGAAATGTATACACTGACTTCTTATATGGAGACTGCGAAAGAGAAGATCAGAGAACATCTGAAAGAAGATCCCCTGATCACGATCGCACAGGTGAGGGATATGTTTGCGACAAGCAGAAAGAGCGCAAAACCGATCCTGGAATACATGGACAGTATCAAGGTAACGAAGAAGACAGGAGCAGAGAGCGAAAGGGTGGCATACTGATGAATCTGAAACAATTAGAAGCTTTCGTTCAGGTAGCAGAGGGAGGCAGTTTTTCAAAGGCAGCAAAGCAGCTGTTCCTGACACAGCCGACCATCAGTGCACATATTTCGTCACTGGAGAAAGAACTGAATGCAAGGCTTTTTGTAAGAAACACAAAAGAAGTAAAATTATCGGACGATGGAAAGGATCTGTACCGCTATGCGAGACAGATGATCGATCTGCAGAAAAAAATAGAAGAACGGTTTGAAACAGGAAAAGAAGAGAGCAAGCATCTGATCACGATTGCAGCATCTACGATTCCGGCACAGTATCTTCTTCCGAAAATTCTGATGAAATTCAATGAACGGTATCCGAAAGAACAGGTTAAACTTCTGGAGACAGACAGCAGTCAGGTGGTTACACAGATTATTGATCATATGGTAGATGTCGGATTTACCGGTACGGTTCTGGAGAAGAAACACTGTAAATATATCCCATTTTATAAAGATGAACTGGTTGTGATCACACCGAATACGGAGAAATATCAAAAGCTGTTGGAAGATATGCCGGATGATATCAGCTGGATTGGCGGGGAACATCTGATCATGCGTGAGGAAGGTTCCGGTACAAGAAAAGAAGCAGGAAAACAGCTCCGTGCGGCAGGAATCAATTTGGATAAGCTTAAGATTATCGCCAGTATCGAGAATCAGGAAACCATAAAAAAATCAGTCAAACAGGGAATGGGGATCTCTGTGATATCCAGGCTTGCGGCAGAAGATGAAGTGAAATATGGAGATCTTCTGGCATTCTCAATCCCAAAGGCAGATCAGGGACGGGATATCAACCTGGTATATAATAAGAATTATCAGATGTCAAAAAGTACCGAACGCTTTGTAAAGATAGTAAAAGAAATATACGGAATTGAAGAGTAACCGATAATACGATTGATAACATGAACCCACTGTAATGATAGAAAAAATCTATTAATACAGTGGGTTCATACAATGTTTCAATTAGACGAAAAAAGGAAAATGGACTATACTGAAAGCATATGAATAATGTACAAATTTGTTCGGAAATAAATGAGTATTGTATAAACAGGGTGTTTTTATAATAATGCTTGAATCGTATGCGGGGAAGATATTAGGAGGAATCAAGTATGATATATATGGATAATGCTGCGACGACAATGCATAAGCCACAGGAAGTGATCGATGCGGTAGTAAACGCTATGAACTCAATGGGCAATGCCGGTCGCGGTGCAAGTGAGGCGGCACTCAGTGCATCCAGAGTTATCTATGATACAAGAGACAGACTGGCGGAATTGTTTGGGGCAGAAGATGCAAGACGGATTGCATTTACTTCGAATTCGACAGAGAGTCTGAATATTGCAATAAAGGGAAGCCTGAATCCGGGAGATCATGTGATCACAACTGTTTTGGAACATAATTCGGTGCTTCGTCCTTTATATGAGATGGAGAAAAATGGAGTAGAACTTTCCATTATAAGGTGTGATGAGAAGGGAATGCCTGACATTAGTCAGATGGAAGCTTCGATAAAAGAAAATACGAAGATGATCATTTGTACAAATGGATCGAATCTTACAGGGAATTATGTAGATGTATCAGTCATAGGGAAGATGGCGCATGCACATGGACTGATGTTTGTGGTAGACGCATCTCAGACAGCAGGGGTTTTCCCGATTAATGTGCAGGAGATGAATATTGATATTCTGTGTTTTACCGGACATAAAGGACTGCTTGCACCACAGGGAACAGGCGGAATATATGTAAAAGAAGGAATAGAGTTAAGACCGCTGAAGACAGGCGGAAGCGGAATCCAGACATACAGTAAGGAACATCCGGTACAGATGCCGACAGCTTTGGAAGCGGGAACGTTGAATGGGCATGGCATTGCGGGACTGCATGCGGCTCTTGGGTATCTGAAAAAAGAAGGAATAGACAATATCCGCAGAAAAGAGCAGGAACTGAATGTGGAGATTTTATAACGGGGTAAAAGATATCCCGGGCGTTAAGATTTATGGGGATTACAGTCAGAAAGAACGCTGTGCGATCGTAACTTTGAACATCGGTGATTATGATTCTTCAGAAGTGAGTGATGAGCTTCTTATGGAATATAACATTTCTACCAGATCAGGAGGACATTGTGCACCGCTTATGCATAAAGCACTCGGAACGGTAGAGCAGGGAGCTGTGAGATTCAGTTTCTCGCATTACAACACGGAGGAAGAAGTGGATGCAGCGGTAAGAGCTATCCACGAACTGGCAGAAGAACCGTAAATATGTATGAAAAATGATATAAATTCATAAAAAAGTATGTCAGGCATAAGTTATGGGGAAATGCAAAAATGAGAGTGTAGGAGGAAATACGAATGAATTTATCAGATTCAAAGAAAAAAACTGGCGCTGGCCGGTGTTGTATGTGGTATTGTAGCGGCATGCCTCGCAGCACTTGGAAATCCGGCAAACATGGCATTCTGTATTGCATGCTTTATCCGCGATACGGCAGGAGCAATGGGACTGCATCAGGCGGAAGTGGTACAGTATGGCGCATTTGTATTACTTGCGCTGATTGGTGGAAATATGATTCACGAAGCATTGGACAATGACGAAGAGGAAGCCGATGCAAGCCTGGATGTGAAGACCATGTTCCTTCTCGCAGTAGCAACCAGCATTGATGCACTCGCTATAGGAATTACCTTTGCATTTCTTAAGGTAAATATTATTCCGGCGGTCTGTTTTATCGGAATCGTGACCTTCATCTATTTCCTTTGCCGGAGTAAAGATTGGTAATGTCTTTGGAGTCCGCTATAAGAACAAAGCCGAAATTGTCGGTGGGGTCATCCTTATTCTGCTTGGTCTGAAGATTTTGTTAGAGCATCTTGGCTTTTTATTTACAAAACTTACTAAATTTCTGATTATCTTTTCATAAGTTGGTAAATGCCGATATATCCCGTATTTTAGGGCTTTATCGGTATTTTCTTTTTGGAAGATACCTTGCATAAGCTGGCATTTACCAGCATGA
>ENA-OPYX01000499-OPYX01000499.1-human-gut-metagenome-genome-assembly--contig:-NODE-499-length-22916-cov-3.439203_pt1 | contig 22916 bp, 19 predicted proteins | sample MGYA00242639_ERZ504486 | MGnify/ENA primary metagenome ERZ504486 (study PRJEB26092, sample SAMD00036296) | human gut metagenome | host: Homo sapiens | study: EMG produced TPA metagenomics assembly of... | reverse complement strand
CTACACATTGATAAGGGAAAGTGCTATATTTTTTAGTGAAAAAAAGGGAAGTAAATTTATATAAAAAGGGAGAAGATATTATGAAATGTCTAAAGAAAATAGCAATATTTTCATTAGTGTTTTTTGTGTCACTATTTTTTATAATGCCAGTTCAAGCAAAGAGTACACAAACTTATTCTATTATCTATGATTTACAAGATGCTAATGGAAATAAACTTGCTCAAGTAAAGTATAAAAATAAAGATTTTACTTCTGAAATAGGAAGTGAGATCAAAGTAAGAACGACTTATTTTGATAAAAAATATGGGGATTTTGATTTAGTGAGTGAACAAAGTCAAAAAGTAGAAGCAGGTAAAGATCAATATATTTTTGTTTATAGAACATATCAACCCATAACGATTAAAGGAAAAGTACAGTTTACTACAAAAGAAGGAACGATTCTTTTACAAGATACATTTGATATAGATTCTTCAGCAACAGTTGAAAACCCTCAAGTATATGCTGTGCCTGATAGTTATACAATAGGTAATGTGACTTATTTAAAAGTTCCAGGGCAAGTAAGTGAAATCAAATCTATTTATTATAATGATCCAAGTGATAATACGTATTCAATTACTTATTATAATCCAAATAATACAACAGATTATGATGTCGCTTTAAAATACGTTGAAGAAGGAACAAATGATGTATTGATGCAAAAATCATTTCATGTAAATGATCAAGATTATACATATATGCTTCCAAAAACAATGAAAATCAATGATATTTATTATGGATTAGCTGAAAATCAAGAAAATATAATTCATCATGCAGTTTCAAGTGATGTTAGGGAGTATACAGTTTATTATAAGAAAATGGATGAAAATACGTCTTATAAATGGTCTATCTATAAAGTAGATGCTTCGACAAATAAGATTCTTGGAGAAGTAGTACAATTAGAAGTTCGACCTGGTCAAAGTGTTGAATATCAAATGGAAAAAGAATATAAAGATTCAAATGGGAATATCTATACAGTAGATCAAGGAATGTCCCAAGTATTAAAGCATAGTTATGGTGAAAGTGAACATGTAAGTTATGTTTACTATAATCCCAAAGGATACACAGCACCAAAGAGCTATGCTGTAGAAGTGCAATATAAAAATATTGCAACTGATGAAACAATTGCTTCACAAAAAATAGAAATTAATAAAAAAGCTGAAGATACAACAATAGATATCGTTAAAGAGTTAACAGTTAATCAACAACAATATGTTTTAGTCAATGGTCAATCAATAACGATTAATCATAGTTTTTATTCTCCTAGACGTATTTATACGATCTATTATAGAAATGTTAATGATCCTATTAATGTCGATACTGAAATTATTCGTGAAGAAGTTATTGAAGTAGAAGGGTAATCTTCTGTTATTGGCGGACAAACAATTTATCGTAGAAATAATCAAACAGGAGCTTTTTCAACGGTTGGTGTTGAAAATAGAGATGGTAGTGAAAATAATAGTAATGAAGGAAGTACTTCATCGGTTGATGGTATAAATGTTGAAGATGAAGCAGTACCACAAGCAAATATAGATGCTCAAAGCCAAGAGTCAAGTTCATCGCAAGTATATTATCTTGTTGCTGGATTGTTAGCAGTTCTCATTGTTATTATAATTATTTTTAAAAAGAAAAAAGCATGGAAAGGAAGTGTAATGAAAAATGAAAACCTTTCATATGAAAAAAATGTATAAAAAAGTTACAGCATTTATTTTAGCTATTGCTATGATTGTGGCTTATATTCAAATAAAGGCTTATGCTTTTGATAATAATGTTTCAGAGATCACACGTAATCAAGCAGTGTCTGATGCGACGATTCAATCTGGTTTAGGTGTTGCTAAAAACTATGGTTTATTTTCTTTAGATGCTAAATCATATAATGATTTAGAATGTAGTGTTGCTGCTAAATATGCTGATTAGGTGCTGATTATAACTTTCAGGGAATAATACAAAAGTTTATAAAAATCAATTGACAGTCAGTAAATCATTTATGATCAATAATCAACCTCAAGCAAATAAAAATGTAACTTTGAGACTTTATCGAATGGATAGTAGTCAATCTGTTTTGATTGATGTAATGACACAAACAACAGATAGCAATGGAAATGCTAAATTTGTATTTGATGGGATGAAAGATAGTAGTTCAAATAAAAGATATTCTTTTATAGATGGTGACTATCAAGTGAAAGAAGTTATCAGTGAAAATGGTGTTGAAAAGGAAATTATTCCTGATGGTTCATCTTATATTGATGAAAATGGAAATAAGATAGAAGTTAATGCAGATCATAGTGGCTTGATTCATTTGGAATCTGGGTTCCAAAATGTGAGTCAATTTGGACAAGTTAAAAATCATAGTATTTTTAAACCTCGTAATGGCAGTATTGTTGTTCTTGAAAATCAAGATGATTGGAACGCAGTTGATAAAGAAGCTATCAATCAAGGTAAAAATAATTATCGAAATGTACCTGCTGGGGTAACTTATTATAATAATGGTGAAGTAAAGATTATTAAAGCGGGTACAAATGGATTTCAACCTATTGCATGGGATCAAGAATTTGATAATTTAAAAACACTTTCAAAGAATTTAGCACATGCTCAAGATTCAAATGATGTGCAAGTTTATTATTATAATGCCGATTATTTAAAGAGTGTAGGTTCTTTAAATTTTGATGCTTCAAAAAAATGGGCAGTTGTCAATGTTGAAGTTCAAGATGGACAAAGTACCATTGATATTACAGGTGATTATACGAAAAATGGCATTAAATTAGATGCAGATTTTAATAACTTAGAAACAGGAGTTATTTGGAATTTTTATACAGTAAATAATGGTGATGTGCAACCTTATACAGGTAAAGTGACATTAGCTAATCAAAATGGTGGTATTTTCTTATTACCTGCGGGTGAGTTTTATCATAATGGAACTATTGGTGGAAAAGTAATTGCAGCAAAATATAATCATGATAATGAAATTCATCAAAAAGAAAAAGTTGTCAATGTGAATAATTCTTTATCTATGTCTAATAATGGTGCATCAGAAAAATTAGAGGCTAAACAAACTATTAGTGGAACAAAGAAATTAATAGGAAAAGAATTACAAGGCAATGATTTTAAATTTGAATTACAAAAATATACAGATAGTAGTTATAGTACGCCAGATGATGAAGCTGTTGTAACTACTAATAATGAAAAAGGTCAATTTGTTTTTAGTGATGAGGATATTTTAACTTATACAGAACCAGGTGATTATTACTACATAGTTAAAGAAGTAAATGATGGTAAGAATCATGTTCAATATGATAGCCATACTTTTAAAGTAAGTATTCATGTAGAAAAACAAGATAATGCTTTAATTGCAGATGATCCTGTTGTTGAAGGTGGAAAGATTGAATTTAGTAATGAGTTTAAGTTTGAAGGAAATGCTTTTTTAAGTCTTGCTGGTAAAAAAGTATTAAATGGTAAGAAACTTGAAAGTGGTGAGTTTACTTATGGATTACAAGAATACAAAGATAGTGAATATTCAACAAAAGTAGGACATGAAAAAGAAGTAACAAATGATCAAAAGGGAAATATTCAAATTGATCTTTCTTATGATGAAAAAGATATAGGTGAACATTATTATCAATTAAAAGAAAAGAATACACATCATGGTGGTATAAATTATGATCAAAGAATTTATAACATCATAGTCGATGTACAATATGATGAATCGAAAGATCAATTAGTTGTTAGTAAGACAATGACTATTAATGGACAAAATGTAGATTCTATTACGTTTGAAAATACGTATTCTTCAAATGCTGCTACGACATTTAAAGGTCATAAAATATTAGAAGGTAGAGATTTAAATGCAAATGAATTTAATTTTGTTCTTCAAGAAACAAAATCGGATTATCAAACAGCAGTTGGTGAAAGCAAGACAGTTTCAAATGATAGTCAAGGTGATTTTTAACTTTGGAAAAGATTTCTTATAAAGATTTAACTTATGGTGAAAAACAAATACATTATTATAGTATTAAAGAAAGTTAATCCTGTTTTACAAGGAACTTATCAAGGTGTAAGTTATGATCAAAAAGTTTATAGAAATAAAAGTGGTTGTGACTGATCAAAAAGATGGTACAGCCACAGTTGAAAGAACAGTTGAAAATAATGATATTCAATTTAAAAATACGTATCAAGCTGAAGGTTCTACAACGTTAATTATTCATAAACAATTAACAGGTGGTACTTTAAAAGCAAATATGTTTAAGTTTAAATTGCAACAAACGGATGAAAACTTTAAAAAGACCATTGGTAATAGCCAAACAGTAACAAATAGTTCTTTAGGTCAAGGTCAATTTGTGATTCATTTTAATCAAGCAGGGACATATTATTATACGGTTTCTGAAGTAAATAATCATAAGTCAAATGTTACGTATGATTCGATTGTCTATCAAATAAAGATCAAGATGGAAGATGATGGACAAGGAAATATCAAAGAAGTTTCTAGAAGTATTTCTTATGTAGATGAAATGACAAAACCTACAAGTGAGGAAAAAGAAAATTTAACTTTTAAAAATGCGGTAGGTATTCAAGTAGTAGGTCATAAAAAATTAATCAATAAAAAATTAGAAGAAGGTATGTTTACTTTTAGTATTTCTAAAATAGATTATGATAAAAAATAACAATAAATATACTGTTGAAAAGCAATTGATGACAACAACAAATGATGAAAATGGAGACTTTTCATTTATAAATTTTGATGAATATCATCAAACAGGTGATTATTATTATGTTGTAAAAGAAGTTAATAATAAATTATCTTATATTGATTATGACAAGCAAGAATATATCATTCATGTAAGTGTTGAAAATAGTGATGATGGTTTAGAAGTATCAAAAGAAATTCTTAAAGATAGTACTTCTGTTGATGAAATGAATTTTAAAAATACTTATCGTGGTCAAGGAAAGGTAAGGATTGATGGTAAGAAAGTATTACTTGATCAAGGTGTAAGTCAAGTATTAAGCGGTGGAGAATTTAAGTTTAAGATTACAAGAGTAAATGATGAAAAAGGAAGTTTGTATAAAGGAGAAATCTTAGATTCGATTGAAAAAGAAACTGTTAAAAATGATAAGAATGGTCAGTTTAAATTTAATATTGCTTATAAAGATTTAGATTTTTCTAAGAAAGATATTTATACATTCTATTATCAAATTAATGAAGAAAATAGTGGATCAACTAAAGATGGTGTTACCTATAATAAAAATAATGATTCTTATATTATAGAAGTAACTGTAAGTGATCAACAAGATGGTAATTATGATGTTTCTTATCGAATTATTGATCATGATGAAATAATTTTTACAAATGAATATAATGCAAGTGGTGAAACACAAATTATTGGAACGAAGTCTTTAAAAGGGAAGAAGCTAGTTGATGATGAGTTTACTTTTGAATTAGTTGAAGTTGATGGTATTCAAGGTAAAGAAAAGGAAAATGGTAGAAAGTTAGAAACAACAAATAAAGAAGGTCAATTTGTTTTTGATATTCAAGATATTAGAAAAGCTGGTACGATTTATTATAAGATTTATGAAAAAGCTGATAAAAAGAAAACAGGTATTCAATATGATGAAACTGTTTATTATGTTGAAGCGAAAGCTGTATTTGAAGATAATCAATTGAAAGTAACTAATACGTTATATGACCAAGATGGACATCAATTAGATAAAAATAAAGGTATTGAATTTGAAAATGAATTTAAAGCTACTGGAAAGATTGATTTAAGTGGACATAAGAATTTTATTGATCAAGATGGACAAGATGTAGCTTTTGATGCAGGTGATTTCAAGTTTAAAATTGAAGAATTAGATCAAGATGGAGCAACTTTGAAAAAAGATGGATATAGTGAAACAGTTGAAAATGATCAAGATGGTAATTATCATTTTAAAACAATTCATTATCAAAAAGCAGGAATATATTATTACCGTGTAAGTGAAGTACGTGATAATTTAGAGGTCACTTATGATACAACTCAATATATTGTAAAAGTTGATGTAAAAGCAAATGATAGTAATCAGTTTGATATTTCAGTTGATATTGTAAATGGTCAAAATGAATATATTGATCAAGATAAACTCGACTTTACTAATAGACTTTTTGAATATAAAGTAGCTTTATTATCGATGGGTGGTATTAAAACTGTCAGTGCCGGACAATCCGTTATAATGGATGATGGTTTGTTTAGATTTGGTTTATACGAAGGAAATGATAATGAACAAAGTAATATGATTGATACTGCTAAAAATGATACAGTAGGAGCTTATAGCTTTGATGATGTAGAAATTGATCAACCGGGTACTTATCATTATACGATTGAAGAAATGAATGCTGGTAAGGAAGTTGCTGGTATTGCTTATACAAATCATCAATATCATGTAGAAGCTGTTGTAAATAAAGATGGTAAAGGTGGCTTGAATGTTGATTCGGTTAAAGTAACGAATGAAAATAATCAAGTTGTTAAAGATCAATCGGTAGTTGTAGAGACTTTACAAGATTTATCACTTACAAACCAAGCTGTTAAATCATTAAAAGTAAATAAGGTATGGAATGATCAAGGACATAGCGACACCATCCAACCTGTAACAGTGCATTTAGTTAAAAATGGTAAAGTTGTAGAAGGACAATCTATTGTATTATCAAATGATAATCAATGGAGTGGTTCGTTTGATAATTTACCTATAAAAGATAGACAAGGAAATTTAAACGTTTATACTGTTAAAGAAGATAAAGTAGATTATTATAAGACACAATATATTCAAAATGAAGATGGTAGTATTACGATTACAAATACTTATATCAATCCAACGGCAGTAGATGTTCAATTGATTGCTAAAAAGAATTTAGTTGGTGGAAAAGCATTATCTGCAGGTATGTATCAATTTGATTTATTAGATAGTAATAATGAAGTTATTGAAACACAAACAAATGATGATCAAGGTAATATTTACTTTAATACATTGAATTTTAATCAAGAAGGACATTATGTTTATTATATTCAAGAACATATAAATGATAATGATCCATTTGTTGAATATGATCAATCTATTTATCAAGTCAATATTGATGTTTCAAGAAACGGTAATAATTTACAAGCTGAAGTAGAATATCTATTAGATGATAAACAAGTGGATGATGTTACATTTAATAATATTTATCATCCGTTATCATTAACTGTTCAAAAACGTTCTAAAGATTTATCGAAAGATCCTTTGGAAGGTGCTGTTTATGGATTATATAAAGTAAATGAAAAAGGAACAGATATTCTTATTGAAAAACAAACTTCTAATAGTGAAGGATATATGACATTTATGAAAGCTGTTCCTGGATATCAATATTATTTTAAAGAAATCTCTGCACCTAATGGACATACAGTTGATGAATATAAGACAAGAACATTTACAATTAAATGGATACGTCATAAAAATGGTAAAATTTCTTATCAATTAATTTATGATAATCAAAAAGAAGATTTAGAAGAAGAAAAACAAGAGGATAGTTTAAACTTATATGCACAACAATCAATAGCACTATTAGAAAATGAAGATACAAGTGTCAACTTAGAAGCTATTGGAGTAGCAGATGAAGTAACTAAATTAAACGTAACGAAAGTAGATAATCAAGGTAATTATTTAACAGGAGCACATTTACAAATTCTTGAAAAAGAAACAGGAAAAGTTATTTGTGATTGGATTTCCACAACAGATACATTTAGCACTTTAAGAGAATTAAATGTAAATACTGTTTATATCTTAAGAGAAGTTGAAGCTCCAACAGGTTATGTAAAAGCAAGTGATACAGAATTTAAATTAGATGATTATGGTATTATAACGAAGATTTCTGGAAATGCTCAACTTGTAGATGATCAAACATTTAATTTATATAATTCTAAACAAATTAAAGAAAAAGTTGTTTATAAAACAAATGTGACAACTGTAAAAACAGGAGATAATACAAATATTGTTATTTATGTAATCTTATTGTTTGTTTCTTTGTTATGTATCTTTGGTTTCTTGAAGAAAAACAAATAAAAGAATAATTTGTGATTTAAAATAATAGATATCTTTTAAATCATCAAATGTGTGGGATGAAATTCATCCCACTTTTCTTTTATATCAAATTGACAAGCGAAGAATGAATCTATATAATATAAGTAAATGATACTCATAGTCTCAATAATAAAAAGGAACGAAAAAAGTTTGAAAAAGTAAAGATTTGTAACTATGGCGGACACCCCTTATATATTTATGAACATATATTTTCTATAATAAATGTGTCAATAGATAGAACGGAGAAAGGAATATTAGTGCAGTTTAGATTTAAAAAATGTCGTTTTGGTTTTGAAGAATTGTCAAAAATTGAATAAGGATATAAACTAATAAAGTTAAATAAAAAATATGTGAAAACGGAGAAAATTTGTCATAAAAAATGGCTTTTGAAAAATTGAAAAAGCGTTGATTTTATGATAGAGTTCTAGTGAAGGATAATAGCAAAATTAGTGAAAGCTAATGACGCAAAGTCACGGGTCTAAGTACAAAAGTATATGATTGCCGGGCCGCCCAATTCAAAAAAGAATAGGCGGCTTTTTACCGTCTTATAGGAATATTTAATAAAATGGTGAATATATATATTAAAATGGGAGGTAAAAATTATGCTGAAACGTATGAGAAGAATTGGTTTATTTGTTCTAGCAATAGCGGTAGTTATTAGTAGTGCAATTATTGCCTCTGCTAATGAAAGAAGTGTTACAAACGGAAGTGCAACAACCCAATCAACCGCTTCTAGTTATGTAATAGAAAATAAAAATAGAAATGATATTAAAGTTACTATAAAACATTACAATAAAGATACTAACAAGGCAATATATTCTACTGATGAAAAAACATTAGCATACGGTGCTAAAATCAATGATTACGCTAAAGCTCTTAACTGGACTGTTAACTATGTTACAGTAAATGGAACGAAAGTAACAAATAGTAATTACCTTGAGTTAACAAAAGACAGCACAGTTAAAGTTTATTACAAAGCTAAAAGTGCAACAGTTGATGGTCCGACAACATTTTATGATTATACAATCGCATCTAATGATGGATATACTAAATATGAAAGTTGGGATCAATGGAATCAATATGGACAATGGATACAACAATATCAATCATTTAATAGTCTGGGTGATGCAGTTGGAATAAATGGAAAATTAACATCGGGGACAAAAAATAATAACTGGGCAAATAATTATCAGTATAGTTATGACTGTAATGTTACGGAAAATAACGGAACTATTACTAATGCAAATGTGTGGACAGGTACTGACAGGTCTGTTACAGGTATAATAAGCGGTCTTAATGCAGATGGCTCTGTTCGTTTTAATTATCCTGAACCGGGATTCTTTGTAAATGAAGATGCTACTTATAAGGCAGCAAGTGATGGAAGTACAAGATATTTACGAAAAGTATATAATGACAAAAGTTACAATTTAGTAAAACTGGGGATAGCTATAGTTTAACACAAGTAAATGATGCTGACGGAAATAAACTCACTAATTCGGGAACAGATTTTTATCCATTAGATAATTATAAAGATAAATATGAATCAGCAGATACTGCACATAATTATTTCTTTGGAATGAGATATGATGTTACATTTAAACTTGGCGATTATATTGGACCTTTGGATTATAGTTTTACTGGAGATGATGATTTATGGGTTATTCTAGATGGAAATAAGGTGGCTATTGACTTAGGTGGTATTCATAATACAGCAAAAGGTGAAACTGATTTATGGGATGATTTAGGATTAACTCCCGGAAAATTAACAGAAGATCAAAAGAATCAAACTCATACATTAACAATTCTTTATATGGAACGTGGGGCGAATGTTTCAAATTGTACAATGAATTTTACATTACCTTCGGCAAGAATTTCTGAAGTAACTAATGTTCCAATGGCTGACTTGACTTTTAATAAAATTAATAGCAAAGGCGAAGGTATATCTGGGGCATCATTTAAACTTGTTAATGATGCAGATTCTAGTGAAGTATACACAGCTTCTTCATATGGTAATGACGGAACAGTTAAATTTGATAAATTAAAAGTTGGAACTTATACGTTAACTGAAACGATGGCTCCTAATGGTTATATGACATCTACTGATACTTGGAAAGTTAAGGTAATAGAAGAAAACGGGACAGCTGTTGCTAGGTTGTATAATGCTGATGGTACAGTTGAAGTAACGGATTATAAAATAAAGAATACGTCAAATGATGAGTATTTAAATAGTTCCTTAGAGGTTAATAAAACTGCAAAGGTAACTGATTGGGATGCAAGAAAATATGAGATTACTTTAAGTGCTTCTTCATATGCCCAAAAGGAAATACCTGCTGATCCAGTAGATGTAGTTTTAGTATTTGATACATCTGGATCAATGAAGTTTAGAAGTTCTCTTCAAAAATATAAAAATTGTACAGTAAGTCAATTATCTGGAAGTGGACCTTACTATTATGTAACAGAAGATAGTTCTGCTACAGTGTACAGAATTCAAAAAAATGGTAAAAAATGGTATTATCAAGATGATTCATATAGTGGTTTAGGTACAGAGATAACATCAAATTCGAATGTTATTAAAAAAGGGGGAAACTATCAATTCTATACAACAAATGATGATCATGATCGTTTGTATTATTTGAAACAAGCAGCAACAACTTTTACAACTGATTTAGCTGCTAAATCACCAAATAGTAAAGTCTCATTAGTAACGTTTAATGCAAAAGCAACACAACAGTTTGGATTAAAAAAATATTGGAAAAAAATTTGAGTTTTATTAACAATAAAATTAATGATCTTACAACTGATGGTGGAACAAGGCAAGATTTAGGATTGGAAAAAGCAATAGAAATTGCTCAAGGTAGCAATAGAAATAAATATGTTATCTTACTCACTGATGGTTGCCCAAATGCTAAAGGTAATGACTATGTTATGTCTTATCAAGCAATGATTGATAAAGCAAATGCTTTAAAGGCAATGGATAATACGACTTTAATGACAGTTGGAGTAGGATTAAATAGTGAAAATAGTGCATTAGTAGGTGCTAAAGACAAACTAAAGGAAATTGCCTCTGAAAATGGTAATAGCAAATATGCTTATACAGTAGAGGCTAACTACTTATCTGAAGTATTTAATAGTATTTTAGGATCAATTACAAGTGATGCTTCTATCACAGGTGCAACTGTTAAAGATTATATTGATTCAAGATTTATTATTTTAGATGATAATGGAGAAGAAATTACAAAGGATTATCCTAATATTGAAAATGGTGTACAGCTTTCAAATGGTGGAAAAGTATATTATGACGGTGATAGACAATACATTGTTTGGAAAGATCAAGGTATAGGTCCTAAGAATAAAACAAATAATACGCCTGGATGGAAAAGAATAATTACTGTAAAAGCACAAGAAGATTATATTGGTGGAAATGATGTAACGACAAATGGAGCTGATTCTGGAATTACAGTTGGTGATAATCCAGTATATTTTCCTCAACCTAAAGTAAATGTTAAGGCTGAATTACCAATTACTAATAAAAAGATTACAATTTACAAGGGCGATTCTATTCCTTCTGATGAAGAAATTTTAAGAGATTTGTTAGGATCTAAATATCTTAATAAATATGGCATTGAATTAAAGAGCTTTACAATAGAACGTTCTATTTCTTCAAGTTTTGACTCCTTAGTGGAAACATTTGAGGGATTAAAACCAGAACAAGATACGAGATATTATGTAAGGGTAAGCTATAATGCAGGTGAACCTAGTAAAGAAAGTAATAAAAATACGACACTTGATGATAATGTTTATCATGCTGGTGATGATAACAATATTGTTTATGCAAAAAATAATGGTAATGTTCACGAAGGTGATAAAAATTACAAATGATGATAAATTGAAAAATCAACAATATGGTGTTTATGATGTAGATGTTAAGAGTGGTACGTTAAAAATTGTTAAGAAAGTTGATGTAGCAACAAATAAGAATAGAACATTTACATTTAATGTAAATGGTTCAGATGGAAGTAAACAAACTATTGAGGTAAAAGTTCCTAAAAATGAAACAGAAGGAACAATGAGTTTAAGTAATTTATCTAGAGGAACTTATACGATTGAAGAAATTGTACCAACAGGTTATGAAGTAAGTAATATAAAATTTGTTGATAAAGATACAGATTCACTTAATGGAATAAATGAAACGATTGCTACTATTACATTTGGAACTGATAAAACAGACAATGGTGTTACTGACAACAATGTTATTGATAATTATCAATACAAAGGCAATGGGATTAAAGGTAAATTAGAAATAACAAATAGAACAGTTATCACTAATTGGAAAATTGTTAAAGTTAGAAAAGATGATAATAAAACAATAATTAGTGGTGCAAAATTTGCCTTAAAACAAAATGGTAAAGTTAAATATACAGGTGAATCAGATGAAAATGGTTATATTATTTGGTCTAAAGGATCAGAAAATAATGCAATGTTAGCATCAGGTGAATATATATTAGAAGAAACAGAAGCTGCTGAAGGATATGCTAAAGGTGATACTACTTGGACATTAAAAGTGACAGATGGTGGAAATCTTGAGTATATTAAAGATGCGGATGGAAAAGTTATTTCACCTTCAGTTGTAGAAGAAGTAAATTTATATAAATTTACAAATGATGTACCATATGAATTACCTGAAACAGGTGGAATTGGTATTTATTGGTATACAGTAGGTGGTATGTTATTTATGGTAATGGCTGCAATTGTTGTATACAGAAAGAGGTATAATGAGTATATGAATAAATAGGAGACTATTTATTCATAGCTCTTATATATAAATAAAAAAGAAAGGGAGATTGAATATGAAATTATTTAAAAAAGTTTCAGCAATGATGGTTTCATTATTGATGGCACTAGCAATGATGGTACCAGTAGCTGCCGCAGATGCAACAGTTACAATTAAAAATAAAGGTGACAATGAAGAATTAAAATATATTCAAGTAATCGTACCTGATAGAGAAACAAAGACTGGTTGGAAATTTGCAGATACTACAATTGCTGAAGAATTCACAAAAGTATTTGGAAAATCAAAACAAGAAATTTTAAAAGAAATGACAACTGATAATGCAGTTGCTTCAAAAGTTAGAACTGCTTTAAAAGGTGTTCAAGTTGCAAAAGCTAATGATTTAGTAACAATTAATGGAAATAGTTTTACAGCTTCAACAGCAGGAGCATATGCTATTTTTGGTACTGATAAGGCTAATGAAGTAACTTATAGTCCAATGTTAGCATATGTTGGTGTTAACTATGAAAATGGTAAACAAACTTCATTAAAAAATACTTCAGTTACAGTAAAAAAAGAAGAAACAACTGTAACAAAAGATGTTAAAGATGAAGATCAAATCGTTGAAATTGGAAGAGATGTAGAATATACAGTTACGTCTGTAATTCCTTATGTAAAAGATGGAGAAACTAATCCAACTTATCAAGTAATTGATGAAATTACTGGTGCAACTTATAAAGTTGATAACAATGGTGAACTCTCAGTTAATGTTTCATATGGTAGAAAATTCAGAAGTAAATTAAAGTAACACCTGCAAAGGGTTCTTTCACTTTAGATTTAAGTAAATTAATCAATACTAAAAATGAAGGTGTTAATGCTAAACCAGGACTTAAAGATGAATATTTTAAATGAAAATGCTGGTTTAACTTTAACTTTAACTTATACTGCTACTGTAACAGATATAACTGTAGGAAATACTGTACATTTTGGTAATGGTACAAATGAAGGTAAAGATAAATATGGACATGATAGTGTTACTATTAAATCTGCTGAAGTAGAAATTTCTAAATATGCTGAAGATGGGAAAACTCCATTAGAAAACGCTGGATTTGTTTTCTATAGAGAAGAAAAGGGAACTAAAAAATATGCATTATTTGATGAAAATAATGTATTTAAAGGATATGGTTCTTTAGAAGAAGCTAAAGCTAATCCAATTATGACAGATGCAAATGGTAAAGCAGTTGTTAAAGGTTTAGATTCTGAATATACATTTATCGCAAAAGAAGTTGTTGCTCCTGAAGGATATTCTGTTGCTGATGATGATGAAAATATGGTTCAATGGACAACAGAAGAAAAGGGTGAAGTTTCATTTACAGATACTAAAGTAGGTTCTTTACCTGAAACTGGTGGTATTGGTACTACAATCTTTACAGTAGGTGGATGTGCAATTATGGTTGTAGCTGCTGCATTATTCTTTATGAATAAAAAGAAACATGAAAAATAAAATAATTATCAGAGGCTTTTAGCCTCTGATTCTTAAAATGATATAAGAATAAGGAGAGTCCAGATGAAAAAGAAGTTAAGCAATATAGTTATAATCTTGATATTTGTTGCTGGTTTGTCCTTATTGGTATATCCATTTGTTGCCAATAAGTGGAATAGTTATAGACAGGATTGTTTAATCAGTAACTATGAAAAGATAGTAAGTCAAAAGAGTGATTCAATAGATTATGATGCAGAAATGAAAAAAGCAAAGGCATATAATGATGCTTTAGCACCACATATTTTGCCGGATTCATTTATTAAAGCAGAAAATCAAAAATCAGAAGATAAGTCATATACTTCAGCTTTAAATCTTGCTGGTGATGGAATAATGGGGATTGTTGAAATTCCTAAAATAGATGTGAAGTTACCTATTTATCATACAACGAGTGAAGAAGTATTAAGTAAGGCTGCTGGACATTTGGAAGGAAGTTCTTTACCTGTAGGGGGTAAAGATACGCATGCAGTTATCTCTGCACATAGGGGGTTGCCAAGTGCAACATTATTTACTGATTTGGATCAAGTTAAAAAGGGAGACCACTTTTTGGTCCATGTTTTGAATAAAACGTTATGTTATGAAGTTGATAGTATTGTTGAAACTGAACCTGATGATACATCAGCTTTGGCTGTGCAAAAGGGAAAAGATTTAGTTTCGTTGCTTACATGTACACCTTATGGTGTGAATACTCAACGTTTGATTGTAACAGGTCATCGTGTTTCTTATAACAAATCTGTTGTAAATAAGGAAAATAAAAATGGTTTTACAAGTCTTCATACGAATTATTTGTTATGGGTATTGTTGGTTTAGCTGTTACTGGTGGGTTTTATCTTTATTTTATATAAAAAAGGATAAAAAGATGAGATCTAAGGAGTAGTTATATGAAAAAGAGATTACCGAGTATTTTGGTTGGATTGTTATTTTTAGTTGGGTTGGGTATTATGATTTATCCTACTGTTTCTAATCAATGGAATACTTATCGACAAAATAAATTGATTAGTAATTATGAAAAAATAGTTGATGATATGTCTGATGAAGACTTTAGTCAAGAATGGCAAAATGCACAAGCATTTAATGAAACAATAAGTGGGAATAATGTTTTTGCTGATGTGTTTGGTGAAAAGTCCAAGGATAGTGAAAATAGTGAATATAATCGAGTTTTAAATATGAATAATGATGGAATCATGGGATATATTTCTATTCCTGAAATCAATATTAAATTAGCTATTTATCATGGTACAAGTGATGATGTTTTACAAACGGGTGTTGGTCATATTAATGGGTCTAAACTTCCTATTGGAGGTGAAAGTACACATTGTGTTTTAGCAGCGCATAGAGGTCTTCCTAGTGCAGAATTGTTTACTGATATTGATCAACTACAAACAGGTGATAAATTTTATTTGCATATTTTAGATAAGGTTTTAGCTTATGAAGTAGATCAAATTTTACCAATGGTTGATAAAGATGATCATCAAACTTTACAAAATGCTTTGTCTATTATTGAGGGTCAAGATTATGTTTCATTATTTACTTGTACACCTTATGGAGTGAATAGTCATCGTTTAATTGTAAGAGGACATCGTGTTGAATATAATGGTGAAGAAGATGTTAAACAATCTGTTGGAGATAGAATGTTAGAGTCTATTAAAAACTATTATATGTTGATTTTAGTTTTAGGTTTATCAATTACGATACTTGTTATTATTATAATGAGATATGTTTTTAATAAAAAGAAATAAGGGAGGATATGAGGATGAAAAAGAAATTTTGTAAGTTATCGGCTATCTTTATAGGGTTGATAATGATGTTTACGGTTGTTGTTTTACCAAATGTTGAAGCAGCATTACCTGTAGATGTTAATAAAAATGTAGTTTAGAAATTTCAATTAGCTCTCATAGTTATGCTGAGGATTTATCGAAAAATGATGTTCAGGTGGATCTTTATAAGGTTGCTTCTATTAGCCAAGGTGGCAATTATACAGGTTTAGATGCATTTAAAGACATTGATTGGTCAACTGTTAAATATGATGCAACTCAATCAGCGAAGACTTGGAAACAAAGAGCAAGTGAAGCTTCTAAAGTTATTAAAGATGCTACTCCAGCTTATACAGCAACTTTAAAAGGCGGATATGTTAAGCTAACAAATTTACAAACAGGACTTTATTTAGTTGTTGTTAATGATATGAATAGTCAATATTATTCTTATAAGTTTACACCTTATTTAGTTTCTCTTCCAAATAATTATTATTATACAACTAAAAAGGATGATACATGGTATTATGATTTAGTTGGTTCGAAAGCTATTGGTATTAAAGCTGATCGAGAATTAAGAATGAGTTCTATTCAAATTACTAAAAAATTAACAAGTCAAAATACAACTTTAACAACAAATGCAACATTTGTTTATCAAGTTGATATTGAAACAATTGAAAATCAAAAAGAAACAAGATTTATTACTTTAAATTTTGATGAAGTAAAAGAGAAAACAATTAGAATTGCTGATATTCCAGCAGGTTCAAAAGTAACTGTTACGGAAGTTTATACAGGAGCTGGTTATGAAATTGTTGGTGATTCTAAAAAAGTTTTGGAATCATTAGTGGCAGATGAAGATAGTCAAGAAATTGCTAGTGCAACTTTTGAAAATAAGGCTTCTAGTGAAATTCATGGTGGTTATGGAATTGTTAATAATTATAAATATTCAAAAGAAGATCAAGATTATACAGTTAAACAAAGTAAAGAAAATAAGACAGTTCAAGAGTAGGAGGATAGAGATATGAGAAAATTTAACAAAAAATTAGTATTATCTATTGTTGCTCTTGTGATGATTTCTACTTTAGGTATTGGTAAGGCTTTGGGATATTTTACGACTCATACGAATGCAACTGGTGGATATAAAATGGATTTAGGTTTTACAGATACGAAGATTAAGGAAGATGTTGATAAAGATGGAAAACATGTTGTGATTACTAATGTTGGTGATTATGATTGTTTTGTGAGAGTTAAAGTTTTTGCAGCGGATAACCTTAAAATTAGATATAATTTAGGTGAAGATTGGCAAGAAAGTGATGGATGGGTATATTTATTATAATAAAGTGCTTTATTCTAAAGATAAAACAAGTGAATTAAATATTAAATATACACTACCTGAAGTAAATGATGATAATAAGGATAAAGATTATAATATCGTTGTTATTCAAGAATTTACACCGGTTGTTTATGATGATCAAGGAAACTTAATTGCTAATTGGCAACAAGTTTATGAAACAGAGTAGGAGGTTATGGTAATGAAAAAAGTGAAATCGATTTTTATGAAACCTACAATCCTTCTTGGTATAGCTGCTGTTTTATTACTTGGAAGTGGTGTAGGAAGTGCACGTGCAGCGCTCACATATTATAGTGATCAATATTCGGCTTCTATGGATATGTCTACAATTGGAGTTTCTTTAAAGGAAAATGGAAAGGTTGTTAGTTCAAAGACGTATGATGATCAAGGAGATGCAACAACTAATGGTGAAGGTAAACTTCTTCAAAATTTATTAAAAGATGATGAAAAGTTTGCTTTAGGAAAAACTTATGATGAAAAGTTAGCTGTAGAAAACAGTGGTAATATTGATACTTTTGTAAGAGTTGTTTTAACAAAGAGTTGGCAAGATAAAGAAGGGAAAAATGTTGATTTATCACCAGCATTGATTGAATTAGGATTTAATCAAGATGGATGGGTCATTAATGAGGCTCAATCAACAGATGAACGTGTTGTTTTATATTATACAAAGGTAGTTGAAAGTAAGAAAACAACACCGGATTTTATGAAAACTATTCGTATTAGTAATCAATTGTCAACAATGTATACGAAAGTAGAGGATAAAAAAACAATTAAATATCAGTATACTTATAATGGATATACATTTACATTAGATGCAGAAGTTGATGCAGTACAAACTCATAATGCGAAAGATGCTATTAAGAGTGCTTGGGGAATTGATGTGAATGTTAATGACGATGAAACTGAATTGAGTTTAGGATAGGAGGGTACAGATGATGAAAAAAAGAATTTTGTGCCTTGCTATGGCACTTATGATGATGGTTGGTACTTTTTCAACAGTTCAAGCTAAAGAATTAGTAGGAAAAGATCATTGGAAGGTTTCATTTGATGGTAGCCAAATGACAACTAATTTTGGTAAAGATCAAATGAATGATGAATTAAGTAATATCCAGCCTGGAGATTCAATGACTTTAAAAGTTAAAATCGAAAATAAAAATAGTCAATATACTGATTGGTATATGACAAATGAAATTATTAAAACATTGGAAGATGGATCAAAGGCAACTAATGGTGCTTATGAATATCGTCTAGCTTATGTAGATAGTCAAAATAATGAAACTTTAATTTATGACAGTTCTACTGTTGGAGGAGATAGATCACAAGGGTTAAAAGAAATTAAAGGTCTTGATGATTATTTCTATTTAGGAAGATTGGCTAAAAATGATGTTGGGTATGTCACACTTACACTAAGTGTTGATGGAGAAACACAAGGGAATAGTTATCAAGCGACAATGGCACAATTGGAAATGAATTTCGCTGTAGAAAACGTCTCTAATCCAGCAGTAACTGTTAATAAAATAGAACATAAAAATGTTTATTCTACTGTTAAAACGGGAGATAGTACAAATATTTTATGGTATTGTGCGTTAGGTTTAGTAAGTGGTTTGTTACTCATTATCCTTGCAATTTTCTTTAAGAAAAAATCAAAAGATGAAAAGAAAGGAGAATAAATGATGAAGCGATTAAAAAAATTATTTATCATGATGATGTCTTTGACAGTTTTCCTTTCTCTTGCTTATACACAAGTCTGTGCATATGGATATAAAGTTACTTTATATACTGGTAATCAAGGAACAATTAATAGTCAAAATGAAATGAGTATAAATGTTTCTAAAGGACAAATGGTTTCTTTAGATCTATCACAAATAGAATTACCTCAAGATAGTAAATATTATGTTAAAGGTATTCGTTTGAGTGGGCATGATAGTGTTGATAATTTGGATCCTGCAACTTTTGTAGTTAATGGTGATTTAGATTATGTTGTTGTTTATGGAGTAAAAGGTAATCAGGTTGCTTATACGATACGTTATGTAGATGAAAATGGTAAGCAATTATCTGAAGATACCGTTTTATATGGAAATGTAGGAGATAAACCGGTTGTAGCTTATAAATATATTGATAGTTATATACCTCAAGCCTATGCTCTTACAAAAACACTTGTTGAAAATGAGAAAGAAAATGTCTTCACATTTACTTATAAACCAGGTGAAACGGGTGAAATAATAGAAAATACAAATATTGTTACAACAGTTATTTCAACAACACCTTCAACAAATGCAAATCAAGGTAATAATGGAACAGGAAATGCAACAGGCGGAACACAAAATAATGATGGGGATACGACAACAGCTGAAGATGAAGATGTTCCACAAGGTTTAGTTGATTTAGATGATGAAGATACACCAAAATCTAATATTTCAGTTAATAATGAAAAAAATAGCTCAACACCAATTTATGCAGGTATAGCAATCTCGCTTGCAGCAATTGTAGGAATTATTGTAGCATTTATGACAATTAGAAAGAAAAGAGTTTAATGTCACAAAAGAAAAAGAACCCAGTAGCTACAGTATGTAGCTTGCTGGGTACTATTTTATTAATTGTTTTAATATTAGGGTGTATACCATTAACTGTTCCTAAAGCATTTGGATATAATATTTATACTGTCATTAGTGGTAGTATGGAACCTGCAATTCCTGTAGGTAGTCTTGTTTATGTAAAGTATCAAGAACCTGAAACAATTCAAAAAAAAGATGTTATTGCATTTTATGGTGCTAAAGATGCCTCTTCTATAGTGACACATAGAGTTGTTACGAATAAAAAACTTTCTGGTGAATTTATTACAAAAGGAGATGCAAATCAAACAAAAGATATGAACCCTGTAAATTATAATAATTATATGGGTAAAGTCGTTTTATCAATTCCTATCATTGGTGGTATTGCACAATCTTTGACAACAGCTAGTGGTAAAATTGCTTTATTTTGTTTAATAGCATTTATTCTATTATTAGAAATTTTAGGAAGTTTGTTACACAAAGTAGTAATTTAAAAAATAGTCTTAAAAAGTCCTAAGGGACTTCATTTTTTTGGACTATTTGTCCATTGAAAGGAGGAAAATAGAAAGATAAAATAATAAAAAAGAAATATTTGTGAATAAAGTTTGAGACGAATTATCTTTAAACATATGATACAATTAAATTAAGAAAGCCCCTTACATCAATATTAAAAAAGAGATAAAAAGCGATGATGACTAACTATAAAACACTCATGTAAGGAGGTAAAAAAATGAGGCAAATAAGAAATGCAAGTGATACAACCTGTAAACAGTTATTAAGAGACGAGGAATGTTATGCCGTTGCAGGGCACACACTTTCCACCTGTTTATTATTTTAATTTGCGGTTGTATTTTATTATGTATATAGTTTGCGGTTTAACAAAGAACAACTTAAAGTAAAATTAGGAACTTTATCAAGTCCTTTAGAAAAACAACTCACAAATACATCGCTAGAAAAATTAAATGTTCTTACATTAAATATCTTTAACATCAATAGTGAAGAAGATGTTTTAAAAATTATTTGTTAATAAAAGCCCATTTTCATCTTAGGAAATGGGCTCTAATTTTACAATTTCTTTTTTAACATTTCTTCATTTGTAGCGTAGTTCAATGCAGTTTCTTTTGTGATTTTTCCTTCTTTATAGAGATTGAGTAAGCTCATATCAGTTGAAATCATATCAGGTTTATTAGATGCATAAAGGATACCATCAATTTGAGGTATTTTATGATCTCTAATCATATTACGAATTGCAGGTGTGACTGTCATAATTTCAAAGACAGGAATCAGTTCTCCATTAATAACCATTTCGCATCCTGATGCCAGGATAGCTTCTTCCATGGTGGCGTTTGAATGGAATTTGCCGGTTCCCAGAAATAAACGGGAATCAAATTCTTTTCCGGCAATGATGAGTTTCTTCATTGTGGGTATAGTTTATTTATTGTTTATCTTTTCTATATTTATGATTCGTCTTGTTTCTTCTATGGGGTTGTCTGCACGCAGGATCGTTCCACTAAGGGCGATCCCTGTGACACCGGTTGCCATGATAGAGGGAATATCTTCGAAAGTTATGCCTCCGATGGCAACGATGGGCAGATGTATACCTGCTTCTTTCATCTGCGAGACGATAGAGCGATATCCTTCCAGTCCCAATACCGGTGAGAGGTTCTTTTTGGTGGTAGTGAATCGGAACGGACCGCAACCAATGTAATCGGCTCCGGCTTCGTAGTGCATCTTTACATCTTCAAATGTATTGGCTGTGCCGCCTATGATGAAATCTTTTCCCAAAATTGCGCGTGCTTCTGCTACGGGCATATCTTTTTTACCCAGATGCACTCCGTCGGCATGTATCTTCTTGACCAGCTCTACGTGGTCGTCTATGATGAAGGTCGCACCGTAGTCTTGCACAAGCGTTGCAGGCGTAAGGCTTCCCGCTCCACTTCGCTGACGAGAGCATCTTTCATGCGCAACTGAATCCAGCGGCAACCGCCTTCGAGTGCCATGCGCGCCGAATCATAATAGGAATAAGTATCGGTGAAATGTGTAATGAATTGAAGTTCCATCGGCCTCATCCTCCACAGGCAGCTTTTATCACTACCAAATTGTCATTGGGTTGCAATATGCGTTCGTTCCACTCTGTGCGGGGAATCATCTTGTTGTTTACGGCGATGGCTACACCTCTTTCGGGGAGTGCCAACTGTGAGGCGAGTTCGGCAATGGTGCATCCGTCCTTTGCTTCTGTTTCTTTGCTGTTTACTTTCAGTTTCATAAGTTAGGAATTTTATGAATTTGTATGTAAATACAAAGAGTTGCTTTTAAAATCGGATAGATGTATGATAAGCAGTAACAATCCCTTCGACGGTACTAACCGCATCAGGTTCACAGGGTATAATCTCAGCCCATTCATCGTTATCCGTGGGGCACCCCTTTGTTTTACGGTCACAAAGATATAGGAAAAGAAATGAATAATACTATAAATCAGGCATTATTTTTTTGTTCGGCCGGGCAGACCGGCAATGTAAACACAAAACGTGCTCCCTTCTGATAGTTGCCGTCTATCCATATCTTGCCTCCCAGCTTCGTGATAATCAGCCGGGTGATGGAGAGCCCCAATCCTGTGCCTTGCACATATTCATTGAGTTTCACGAAACGCTTGAACACGTTTTCGTGTTCTTCGGGGGGAATGCCGCATCCCGTGTCGGTAATTGAGAAGACGACCGTTTCGTCGTCCTGGTCGGGCCGGATGGATAATTCTATATAGCCTTTCTTGGTAAACTTGATGGCATTGTTTATCAGATTGATGATAGCCTGTTGCAAGTCGATAAGTATTCCGTCGTGAGCT
>ENA-OPYX01000498-OPYX01000498.1-human-gut-metagenome-genome-assembly--contig:-NODE-498-length-22944-cov-4.378797_pt1 | contig 22944 bp, 23 predicted proteins | sample MGYA00242639_ERZ504486 | MGnify/ENA primary metagenome ERZ504486 (study PRJEB26092, sample SAMD00036296) | human gut metagenome | host: Homo sapiens | study: EMG produced TPA metagenomics assembly of... | reverse complement strand
TCGGAAACTGCTGATTTGTCATAGAGCTTCCATACATGGAAATTCCTTTTTTCCAAAAACGCCTCACGCAGAGTCATTGCCTTTTTTACAGCCTCGCCGCAAATCGCTTCATACAAACCGTCTGTAAACAGCGTATCAAACTGAATGCCTAACAGACGACCCTTTGCAAACATGCCGCCGCGCTGCTTAATCATATAGCGAAAATCCTTTTTAAGTGATTCCTTCAAAATGACAATCAGCCTCACCGAAAAGCGCACCGCACTTTGTTCCGCCGATATAAAATACATCGCAAAGATTAGCAAGCTCTGGCAGTGTAACATCACATGCCGGACTCTGTAAGCCATAGCCAAGGCGTGCACCGTCAATAAAAAGCGGCATATCATGTGCTTTGCAGACTGCATATATATCAGTCAGTTCCTGCTTGCTGTAAAGTGTTCCGCTTTCAGTCGGAAATGAAATATATACCATACCTGGCTGTACAATATGCTCACGGCTGCCGTCTTCATAATGCTTCTTCACAGTCTCCTCAATCTGAGCTGCTGTAATCTTTCCATCCTCTGATGAAAGTGCCAATACCTTGTGACCAGTTGCCTCGACTGCTCCAGTTTCATGGCACGCAATATGACCTGTATCCGCACAGATTGCGCCCTGCCATGGCTTTAACGCTGCCGCAATGACAGTCATATTAGTCTGCGTTCCGCCAACAAGAAAATTGCACATCGGCATCCGGTCTTCCAACCGCCTTTTTAATCTTTTCTCTTGCACTCGCACAGTACGGATCCATACTGTATCCTACCGTCTGCTCCAGATTTGTCTCATTAAGTCTTTTTAAAATGGCCGGATGACAGCCCTCCTCGTAATCACACTGAAAATATATCATGAATTTTCCTCAAATCTTGTATTTTTTTCTATCAAATAAGGTAAAACACCACATTTGTAAAACTATATTTGTGAATATTTTATTTTATCGCAGTAAGTTTGCTGACTTTGATGGGATCACAATCTTACCATCCTCTACGACCACTGCGCCGCCAATCTCATAGAGAGTTTCTTTCCAATCACCCGGCACATTCAAAACTGCCTCGCGATCGGCTGGATTTACGACAACCAAAATTTTCTCATCGGCACTGCTTCGAATATACGCAAGCGGTGATCCATCTGCTCCATCTGATACAAACTCAATATTGCCATCACTTAACAAAGCACTGTGCTCTCTTCGAAGCGCAATCAGCTTTTTCACCTCGTAATACAGAGAATTTGGATCCTTCATCTGATCCTCTACTGTCGGACTGTTTGGCTTGTCATCAGTCGGAATATACAGTTTTTCTGGTGACGCATTGCTAAAGCCAAAATTCACCTCGTGATTCCACTGCATTGGAGAACGGGAACCAGTACGGTTGTAGCCGCCCTCAACTGATACCAAATTTTCGACATAGCGAAGACCAATCTCATCTCCATAATAGATAAATGGTGCACCTGGCATCGTCAAAAGGAATGCAAATGCAACCTTTAACTCATCGCCATGCAAGGTTCTCGCCAGACGATCCATATCATGGTTTCCAGATGGGATACAAATTAGGCCCTTCTCTCCTGCCTTTTTGCGGCTCTCCTTATAATTTTTTACAAAGGCTGCCGCGCTACCCTTTCCTCTAGAGGAAAAATACGGTTCCTCACAGCGAAACAGATCATTGTAGTGAGATGGTCCAAAGTGCAGCAAAAAGTCCATATCAAAACCTGCCTGAAGTGACTTATCCGGCTCACCCCACTCTGATACCATCGCTGCCTCTGGAAATTCTTTATCAAGGAACGGACGAATGGTCTGCCACAGGCGAATAGTTCCAAGTCCATCAGGGTCATTTTTTACAAGTGAGCCTGCCATATCGACACGGAAACCATCGCAGCCCATCTGAAGCCAAAAGCGCATGACCTTTTCCATCTCAACAATTGTTGCCTTCGGTCCCTCTGCATCCATCGGCTGCTGCCACGAGCGCTCACAGATATAGTGACCATAATTTAATGCCGGCTGGTGGGAAAAGAAATTTACCACGCAACAACCGTCTCTGTCCGAAATACCCTTGATCGAGGCAATTCCCTCTGGCTGCTCCCAGATATTGTCTGTCCAGATATAGCGATCGGTATATGGATTTTTCTCTGCCTTAAGTGATTCCTTAAACCACGGATGTTCTACTGACGTGTGTCCAGGAACCAGATCCAGAAGAATATGCATTCCTCTCTTGTGAACTTCATCAAACAGTCTCTTCAAATCCCCATTGGTTCCATAACGCGGTGCTGCTGTGTAATAATCGGACACATCATAACCAGCATCGCCAAATGGAGATTCAAAGCATGGATTCATCCAAATCGCATTGCAACCCAACTCCTTAATATAGTCTAGACGATCAATGATTCCCTGAAAATCACCGATTCCATCTGCGTTGGTATCCTGAAAAGACTGTGGATAAATCTCATAGAAAACTGCATCTTTCAACCACTCTGCCATACTTCCTCCTTCTTGACTGTTATACAGTCAATTTTGTATTTTAAGTCAATTTCAGTCTTTATTCTACTTCGCTGTACGCGATCTGTCAATTTTCTATTTCAATTCTTAACTTCTTGATTTTTTTTTGTGATAAGACGGTACACTTATTCTACTGATACGAAAGGTAGGTTTGTTATGTCCACAAAAAAGATTACACTTCCAACACATTTTATTGACTTACATTTACATCTTGACGGTGCAATTACACTAGATATTGCAAAAGTACTTGCAAAGCTTCAAAATCAAACGCTTCCCTCATCCTCCGATGCCGAGCTTTCTAAGCTTCTTAGCATCCCTCCTGACTGCGAGGACTTAAACGAATATTTGCGCCGCTTTGATCTTCCAATCTCACTGTTACAGACAAAGGAAAGTATCAGCGAGGCTTTTTATCTGGTTCAAGAGAAATTGATTGCGCAAAATGTTATCTATGCAGAGCTTCGCTTTGCCCCTCAATCTTTCATGCAAAGAGGCTTAAGTCAGCGTGAAGTTGTAGAAGCTGCCCTTGATGGACTTTCTCGGTCTCATCTTTCTAGCAGCATCATTCTCTGCTGCATGCGTGGACTGGAACGTGAAAAAGCCAATCTGGAAACAGTTCAGCTTGCAAAAGAATATCTGACAACTCACGATGGCATTACTGCACTTGACCTTGCCGGTGCAGAAGGCTTGTTTGCGACAAGCGATTATAGAGAACTATTTGCACTTGCATCAAAGCTAGACGTGCCATTTACACTGCATGCCGGAGAAGCTGCCGGTGCCGACAGTGTGCGCTGTGCAATTGAGATGGGTGCCCGTCGCATTGGCCATGGTGTGCGCGCCTTTGAGGATGATGCACTTTTGTCACTTTTAAAGGGAAATCAGATTCCTCTTGAACTTTGCCCCACCAGCAACCGCCAAACGAAGGTTGTTTCTGATATGAAGACCTATCCGCTCTCAGATTTTGTAAAGCGGGAACTGGCAGTCACCTTAAATACCGATAATCCAGCGATCTCAAGCACAACGATTGCAAATGAGTTTGCCTACGCCCAGTCTCTTGGCATCACACTTGCACAGGAAGAAAAGATGCTTTTAACCGCTGTAGATGCCGCCTTTACAGACAAGGCTACAAAAGATAAATTAAAACAGTTGCTTTGCAAATCCAATTCAATTGAATCAATTTGATAAAGAAAAAATATCGACTTCCAATTATGATATCTAACGATTGGAAGCCGGTATTTTTCATTTTAAGTATTGCTAATATCACTTATTTACTTTTCGGTTTTACTCGTGTCGCAGTGCCTCAATTGGGTTTAGATTTGCCGCTGAAATGGACGGCAGTAAACCAAAGACAACTCCAATCAGTGTAGAAAATCCAACTGATACTACGATGGATGTACCATTGATTGCAACTGGTGTAGAGGACATCTTGGAGATGACCTCTGCAAGTCCGATTCCTGCTGCTACACCCAAAAGTCCGCCCATACTGGTAAGGATTGCCGCCTCGGTTAAAAACTGTCCGAGGATTCTGCCCTTCTTGGCTCCGATTGCCTTCTTTAAACCAATCTCCTTTGTACGCTCTGTAACAGAGACAAGCATGATATTCATGACACCAATTCCTCCGACAAGAAGGGAGATGCAGGCAACCCAGATTAACATGCTGTTAGTAGAGCTTTGCATATCCTGCAGTTGCTTTGCCTGCTGCATCAGATCCTCTGAGCGATATGTAATACTTGAATCAGACACATTCATGTTCTGGTTCATAATATTTGCTGCAGCCTTTCCTGCTGCCGCCATCTCATCTGCTCCGCTTGCCTGCAAAACAAGATTCTGCGCTTCGTCAAACTTATAGATTGTTCCCCATACGCCCTTTGGAATATAGATATTACCACTTGAGGAACCACCCTGATAATATGTCCAGTATTCTTCCTCTGAGTTAATAACAAGTTCGCTTTGGCCAACCTGCGTACATACACCCACTACTGTAAATGGTTCTCCATATATCTCAATTGTTTTTCCAATTGGATCTTCATCTGGAAACAATGTACGCAAAACTGCCTCATCGATAACTGCCACCTGACGCTTTTTTTTGCTGTCCTCCTGAATAATTTCACGCCCCTGCATTATCTGATAGCCTGCTGTGCCAAAATAATATTGATCAATGCCAAGCACCGTACAGCTGCTTAACGACTGATTATTATAAAAAACAACACTATTATACTCGGAACGCACCTGATAAAATGCAGCACGCAGCACGTTTGGAATTTGCAAAATCTCCTGACGCGTATCCTCATCAAAGAGCGGTACACCCTCTGGTGATGGATTCCATGTGCTGATCTCATATGTATAATCATCCTGTGACAGCTGAACCTTTACCGTATGACGGTTATTGCCCATCATGTTCTGCTTGATTAATTCATTTGTTCCTTCAATGGTAGAAACAATAGCAATAATGGCTGCAATACCGATGATAATGCCAAGCATTGTCAGAAACGAACGCAATTTATGTGACCAGATTCCCTGAAAGGATAATCGTATATTTTCAAACATTTACTGATCCACCTCCCCATCATCTGCCATGCTTTCATTGTACATCATGCCATCATCTGCCATACTTGTATCATACATCATTCCATTGTCATACATGCTTGCATCCACATCTGGATTCATACCTGGATCCATCTGTCCATTGCTGTCATCACCATACTCACTTGTCGTCTTAACACCTTCCTTTACAGTCTTTCCAAATGGTACTGCAATCATATCATCATTTGTTAATCCTGATTTGATCTGGTAATAGCTGCCATACAGACTCTTTCCAATCGTGACATAGCGCTTTTCAAGAAGACCAGTCTGTTGATTTCTCGCATATACAAAGTATCGATTATCTTCCTTCTTTACATACATCTGACTTATATAAAGAGAATCAGCATCACCCTGAGTCGTCAGGCTGATATCAACGTAAGCGCCATTTGTAAGTCCCTTTCCATCCTCTGGCGTAATATATGCTACAAAAGGATAATATGAAAGATTTGGATTCTGTGAACCTCCCATCGTATTTGTAGTTGGATATTCAGAAACTTCTGTTACTACCGCTGTACAGAAAATTGATGAATCATTCACCCAGCTGCTGCATGAAATCTCCATTCCCGGCACAAAAGTATCAAGAAGATCCTCTGTGACTGTTCCCTGAACATAATATCCTTCGCCTCCGTTAATAACGGCAAATGGCTCCGAATAATCAATATCATCCATATCTTGCAGTTCTTCCACTGTTCCCTTTACGGTACTGCAGATAGTTGCGCTTTTTGCCAGCTCTTTTTGCTGCTTTGCATATTCAAGCTCTAACTTTCTGCGCTCCAAATCCATATCACGCAGACTCTCCTTCTGAGACTGAATCTCCTTCGCAAGTTCTTCTGCTGTGTAGCCGCTAAAATCCTCATTCTGGAATGTTGGAAGTGAGATATCAGCTGGTGCTGATCCCTTGCTGTCATCATCTCCACTGCCTGCCGCCGTCAGTGTATGACGTACAGATGCTGTTGCCAGCATTGCCGTGCGCTCCTCTGTGATATTATATGCGCTCTGTGTGCCAGACTCTGTCGATGGTTCTGAAGATGGAATTGTTGGCTGCACATAATTAGGATTTGCCTCTGTCTTTGTTGCACCGCATACACTGCACTGGTAATAATTCCACGGACTTGTCGTGCCGCCATCATAATACAATACATACTGATGTGCATTCGGATCCGGGTCAGTCTGCTGCGTTTCAATCACACCACATACTGAACACTGTCTAACAAGATATCCTTTTGTCACACATGTTGCAGGATTATTTACAATATCTACAAATACATGATCTGCCTTTTCACCCTCCTGCACAATATAGCCATCACCGCATCCGTCGCAACGATATGTTACAATTGACGGCGACAAACATGTGGCCTCTGTGCGGCTTTCTTCTATATAATTATGTGTATGAATAATCGGCTTGTCATCCTCAGAAAGAATCATCTTTGATAAATCAAGATCATACGCCGGCATTCCACTCTCATTATAAAAACGAATTGTTGCATATTTTTTCTCACTTACAAGCTTACGGATCAGTGCATTATCAAGCTTTGCATCAGCACCGCAAAGGAACAAATATGGTGACTGCTCGCTTCCATCACCGCTTGCTGCCTGCTCTATTTTTGTAATTTCTTTTCCAATCAGCTGTTCTCCATTTGCGCCTGTCGGATCAGGTGCCGTGGTCGGTTCTTGCGTTGATTCCTCACTTGGCTGCGTACTCGGATTTTCTGTGCTTGACTGATCCTGGCTTGACTGCTCCGCAGACGATTCTGAAGATGAGCTTTGAGATGGACTTTCCGAGGACGGCTCAGTACCTGTAGGCTGCTCTGCACTCGTCTGCTCACCGCTTGACTCCTCTGGCTTTGTTGGCTCTTCACTGCTTGATTCCTGTGATGAGGTCGGCTGCTCAGAAGAACTTTCCTGTGCAGATGAACTCTCCTCTTCGGATGAGCTCTCTTTTTCGGATGAGCTTTCTTCCTCACTTGAGCTTTCTTCTTCGGATGAACTTTCTTCCTCACTTGAGCTTTCTTCTTCAGATGAACTCTCCGTTGGCTCTTCCCAGCCCGGATCCCAGCCTGGATTCAGCCTGGATCAAAATCACCCGGATTAAACGGTGCTGCCTGGTGTTGTCTTCTGCAATTTGTCCAACCGTTTAAAGCCATCTGAAATCTCAAGAACCTTTTCTGAATCTGAATATCAAGATCCTGCAAATTCAAATTATCCATTGTTGTGTCCATCTTTAAAATAGGATCACCAATATTTACCTTGTCGCCTTTTTTCACTAAGACCTCTGAAATTTTCTGTGAGGTCGTAACACTTATTCGCTGGCGCTGATTATTGACAACCTGTCCATACATATACATATCGGAACCATAATCAGATGTCGATATGCTGCTGACAGGAACAACTTTTACATATGTATTTGCCTGCTTATTTTTCTGATACACATATACACCGGCTCCGCAGCTTCCTACTATCAGCGAAGGTACCAGAATATAAACTGCTAATTTTTTCATACTGCCCTCCATTTGCCATATTTTATGATGTTGGGGTCAAAAGGTATTTTGCCCCCAACCAATACACACGAATTGCTCCGTTGCTATGCAATCTGTCCATCGCGTATGTGAATGACACGCTGCGCATGTGATGCAATTTCTGAATCATGTGTAATCATAATAATTGTTACACCTTCCTCGTGAAGACTCTGAAAAAGCTCCATAATCTGTGCACCTGACTTGGAATCAAGCGCACCAGTCGGTTCATCCGCAAGCAAAATTTTAGGATGATTGGAAATGGCTCTCGCAATAGCTACTCGCTGGCACTGTCCACCTGACAGCTGTGTCGGTTTATAATTCATACGGTCTTCCAGTCCGACACGCTTTAGCGCCTGCGCAGCAATCTCCTTTCTCTTTCGCTTTGGTATTCCCGCATATGTCAACGGAAGACACACATTTTCAAGTGCCGTCTGCTTCATCATCAAAAAGAAACTCTGAAATACAAATCCAATCGTATTTAAACGCACAGTTGAAAGTGCATTGTCTTTATATTTTAAAATGTCCTTTCCATCCAGGTAAAAGCTTCCTGAAGTTGGCTTATCCAGGCATCCGATAATATTCATTAATGTTGATTTTCCGGAACCTGACGGTCCCATGATTGCCACATACTCGCCTTCCTCTACACTAAAATTGACATTTTTTAAGACGGGCATTTCCTGCTTTCCCTGAAAATAACTTTTATTTATATCTTTTAGCTCTAACAGCATACTGCCTGCCCCCTTACTCCATCACATTCATCGCACCGGCATTTCCTGCATCGCCCTGATTTTCACCATTCTCCATGCTGTCCGGCAAAATAGCCTCCATACCTTCCTGTGTCAGCTCATCTGGAAAAGCAATATAGTCATTCTCTGTCAGTCCATCAAGAATCTGGTACTCAAGCATTTCCTCATCAATCTCGCCAACACTTATCTCTTTCTTGCAGACCTTTTGATTGTCATCACAGCTCCACACATAGTAAGTATTCGTCTCATCATCTGATACTACATAGTAGTTTGGAATCCAAAGACCTGTCTTTTCCTCTGTTTCTCCGGTATCCTCCTCCATGATTACATGCTGTCCAAGCATCAGATCCATTGCCTCATTGACAGTCACATAGAAGTGATACTTGCTGCTCTCTGCTGAGGAATCAGAATAACCGTTATTATTATTATCTGTTGCCGGCTCTGTCTCTATTTTGCTTACAACACCAGTATATATTTTATCCTCATCAGCTCTTGGACGAATTACCATCTGCTCACCCACATATAAGCTGTAAATATTCATTTCATTGCATGTTCCCTTAATTCTATAATCACCAGTAGCCAGAATTGTCATAAAGGCATTTGAACCAGAAGAACCATAATTATATGAATCACCGCTGCCTGATGAATCAGAATTGATACTCTTTATAATACCGTCAATATCTGAATAGACAACTGCATTATCAACGTTTTTCTCCAGCTGTGCACGCTCTAGCTGCTTGACACTAATATTATATTCCTGCTTATGAATTGAATTTTGTGCTGAAAGAATCTGAAGATTATACGCCTGCTTCTCAGACTCCTTTGCCTTAGATGCCTGCACATTCAGCTCATTTAACTGTTGGTTCATCGTCTGGAGTGTATTATTCATCTCCTCTAATTCCAGATCAGCCTCCAGAATCTTTTGCTTCATTGCCTCAACATCGTAGGAAAACAGAGGATCACCCTTTTTCACTTCATCGCCAACTTCTACAAAAGTCTCCTTGAGCTGCTTATCGGAATCAAGCTTTATATCCTTTGATTCCTGCGGATCTACAACACCGACAAGGCGCGTCTTTATGCCAAGTGCGCCCTGATCCATAATATCAGATACCTTGCTCATATAAACAGATCCTTCTGCTGACTCTGCAGATGCCAATTTTTCCTGATTATAATAATTTTTATAATAATACCAACCGCCGCCTGCAGCAGCAATTAAAACAAGACCGATTAAAACGGTTCTTTTTCTCATACTTTCCATCCCTTCCCGCAATGCGGTTTGTTGTTCTTTTTTTTAATTAGATACAGTATATCACTTTCTGACAATATTGAAAAGTGTTCAATTCTTACGATAAATTTAAAATGTAATTTCAGTTATTAACTTTTCTTTAAGGCAAAAACCAAGAAAGGTCAAAACCTCATTCAAAGCGAAAGAAAGGTTTTGACCTTTTGGCAGTTTTGTATTATGATATAAAGAGATTAGAAAAATTACACTTTGATTTTTTGATTTCAAATAATTTTAAATAAAATCTATACTCGAAAAGGAGTTCTCTATGGCAGCATCAAAAATTTGTCCAAAAGAGAAATTGAGATTCTCTCAATTCTCGCTCATGCCGAAAATCCAATGACGATCTCCGATATTGTTGCAACAAACAGCGCATATACCACCAATATCGTTCAACCAATCATTCATAAGCTATCTGATTTGGGACTCGTTGAGGTCGACTCCATTGTTTTTCGCAAAAAGTCCTTCGCTAGAGCATTTCGCATTGCCGATAATTCAAAAAATGTCCTAAGTGGCATGTTCTTGGAGGAGTACCAGTCCTTTCGACAGCTTTTTGCAGACAGCTATCTTCTCGCTCCCCTTGTGGAATCTGAGCTTAAAAATCCACTGAGTTCCCAAGCAGAAATTGAGCGTTTAGAAGAAATTCTGGAAACTGCCAAAAAGAAGCTGCGTTGATTCTGTTATATTGATTCTGTTATGGCTGTAAAACATGAAACTGTGCATCTTTCTCTAGCATAGTTTCCTTTTCCAGCCAAAATACAGCATCGCCATCCTCTGCTCTTCCGGTAAAGAAAATCTGGTTCTCATCAACTCCAATGCACTGGGAATCGGGCATTCCATCAACAAAAATAATCTGTTGCAGTTCCAGATTTTCTTTCTCGTAAATGGCTACAAACTCTTTTATTTCTTCCTGTGTCGTTACACTTCCCTGAAAATAAAAATAGTCAGCGTCTGTGGACAGAAAGCTATACAACCAAAATTCATCTTGATCCGATATTCCAAATTTATTCTTATTACCCGACAGCAGTGTCCCAATCTGTTCTACCTGCTTTAAATCCAGGCTGATCTGAAATAGCTTTCCATTGTCCATTCCAATAAAACCCTCTTCCCACGGTATAAAAAAGAGAATATTTTCTTGCTTAAAGCGTCTTGCTGTCGTTTTTTCTGTCTTGGAATCATAGACAAACAAATACGTCACATTCTCCATACCACACCAACCATATACAAAATCGCCATACGGATAGATCTCGAAAATCGCATTGCCCTGTACCTCTGCAATCGGGACTGGATCTCCTCCATCTAGTGGCACCCGGTACACTCCTTCTGTCTCTGTTAATTTTGCAGGATCTGTTACATGCGTAACATAATATACATTTCCTCGCTGAATGCAAAAGCGAGACGCATTTTCCATTTTTAAATTCATTTTTTCGCGACTGCTACCATCTTTTTTGACTGAATATAAATCATCTCCTGCATATGTCTTGCCATCTTCTCCTATACCTTGTATCGCAAAATTCGCATATAATGTATCCTCATTTTCTTGAATTCCGCTGAACATAGTAATATTTCCAACTCCAACATAAGCCATGCACAATTCCTTCTTCTCGCTCGATTTTTCCTTACCGTGCAAGCAATCTGGGCGAACACAAAGTGGTATCAACTTTTCACGTTCAAAGCTACAAAAATAAATATACTCGCCAAGGCGAATATAATATCCTTTCTCGCCTTTTGCAATTTTTGAAATATGATTTCCACCATAATATGACCAATCCCAGTCGGTTTCTGAATTATATGAAATTTCGTTTATATCTATATCCAGTTCTTTTTTGATAGTTTTTCCCAACTGCAAGGTATAATCTTCTTCCTCAAAGGTTGTTGCTTCCTGAGCATTTATTTCGCCCGGAATTTGTATTATGCATGTCATTATCCCTAGATTTACTAACATCGTGAGTAAAATTTTTCTCTTTTTTGATTTCATCTTTTATATCTATTCCTTTCACTTCACTCAAGCACAAAATATTATAAAATGACTGCCTGAGTTTTTTTCTTATAATTCTTATTATATGGATCTCAATACTACAAACCATAGTGAAAAGGGTAAACTATTTAACTTACTAGATAACCTTTTTATTTTTAGTAACTAACTTCTTTTGGTAAAGAAGTAGTAACTACTTTTAAAATTTTTCTAACTTCTAGCGGTAACTATATTATATTTTAAATATTGTTTTTTGTCAATAATTCTTTTGACTTTTTTTATAATTTTATATTATTATACAAATATAATCTATTTTTTAAGAAAGGAGAGTTATGATAATTGTTCTTCAAAAGCCAGCTAAAAAAACATTTAATACTTTAAGAATTCATGTAGTACAATAGATATATGGAGGTAAAAAAATGTTTGAACTATCTTTTTACACAATTTTAATGGCTTTTCTGACATCCACGGTATTATTTTCTCTTTCCTGCATTTTCTTTAGCAGTTCAAAACGAATCCTGAATGTCGGATACAAAACGATCTCATTCATTTCATTTCTTTCTATTTTACGTCTGGTTGTGCCGATTGACTTTGACTTTACAGCAATCCTTCCAATGAACGAACTAGCCAAGCAAATTTCCTTTTTTATTTGTCAGCACCGCATTACTTTCTTTTCAATTCGGCTATCCATATGGGATATTCTGCTTGTTATTTGGTTGATTGGAATACTTTTTCAACTCATTCTTTATTGGCGTCAGTATAAGCAAATTAATCGCATTGTTGTACAAACCGGAAAAAACGTGTCGTATCATCCAAACTATATGAAAGCATTTCAGTCCATACAAATTTCCTATGGAATCAGCCAGCAGTTTCCTGTCTATGAGATTCCGATGCTTTCAAGTCCAATGCTTTTTTCCATACGTAATCCTCGCATTTTATTACCTGCTGAAAATAACTATTCCGATGACGATTTGCACTTTATTTTCCGCCACGAAATGACCCATTTTCTGCATCATGATCTGCTGTATAAGTTTTTCTTTCAGCTATTATTTATTGTGTATTGGTGGAATCCGTTGAAATATATTTTAAAAAGACAAGTCAACAATCTTCTCGAAATCAATGTGGATTCTTCTCTCACGCAAAACTTTGAGGATGCCATTCCCTATATGGAATGTTTGATAAAAATAAAAAAGCAATGTGCAGTATCAAATAAAAACTACTTTGATTCCTGCACACTCTCGATTAGCAATATAAAAGAAAGAAGTCTTGAAAAACGCTTTCAGCTGTTAGCACATCCATCCAAACAGCCTCGCCGTTTTTCTGGAATTTTTCTTTTGATCAGCATTTTCGTTTTCTTGTCCTCTTACTTTGTAACATGGGAACCGCTGCCTGTCGATAACAGCTCAACTATGAACGAACAAGATTTTATTCTGACGGAAGAAAACGCCTATGCCATTTTAAATGAAGATGGTACGTATGATATTTACCTGTATGGCGAATACCTAGAAACCGTCACCTCATTAAAATATTATGATTCTTCACTGCCAATTTATACTAGAAACAACTCGAATTAAAAGGAAAATACAAACTAATCATGCATACATATATCAACCCTCAAGTTCTACTTCTACAAAATATGATTGTATCACCTCTGCAAATTCAATATAGATGGCATTATATGCAAAAAAATGGTAAAATTTACAAGCGCTTATACAATGAAACAAACCAAGAATGGGTAGGAAACTGGATTTATGTAAGAGACGTTTAATTTTATTTTTGTAGTACTACTTAAAATCAACTACTTCGATAAGTATTTTTTCTTATAGCAAGGAAACTGCCTCCTACTGCCGCCAGCATTCCAATCCAGTACACACCATACAACATGACCTGTCCGTTTTGGAAAGTAAGCTGCGGCAAAAGGCCGCCGACAACGCTCACACCAGACAGATTTACCTTCCAAAGATATAAAATACATGGTCCCAAAAACAGTAAGAAACAGATTACGCTTCCAAGTGCCTGTTTCTTTACTGCACTGGTAACAGCTGCTGTGATGATGCTGCAAATCACTGCTGTCAGATAGCGAAGCACAAACATCACAACAAATGCCTGACGAATGGACAACGACACAGACAACTTTTGATAACCTGGCACTCCATTTAAGACAAGGGACGCATCCACCTCTAACAAATCGCGCCAGATTGCTGCATAATACGGCACATACAAAATTGAATACAGCACCGTTGCGCACAAAATTGTCTGCAACAATTTTCTTCTTTGTAATGGCTGCCGTCCCTTTTGCGTGGATTGTAACAGCGCCATCATGCCATTTCGTTCCTCGATTCCAAACAGACCCGATACGCCCAGAATCAATGCTGAAAGCAGCACACAGGCAAGAAACATTTGATTATTCTCATCCTTAAACAGATAGGACATCTTATATTGATCGACAAATCCTGCATTTTCAAATCCATTCTCTTTCGCATTCTTAATCACCTGTTCCTGTGCCAAAATTTTATAAAACCCTCTTGACCGCATTTCAATCAACTGCTGGCGTTTCTCCATCCAGTCTGTGTATGTCTCCGAAGAAATTTCTCTGTTTTGAAATTGCTCCTGAATTTCAAATGCCTCTTGATCGGTCATCTGCATAATTTGTGTTTCCTGATCCAGCCATGCCCTTGTCTCTTCGGTATATATGCCTTGCAGCTGCTCAATATAATACCGATATGCCTGTATTTCTGTCGTTCCTGTATGATAGGGAATTCCCTCTGCCATGTGCATTGAAATAGCCGAAGCCACAATCAAAAATACCCCCATTCCGCCGAACACATAAAACTTGTATCCCTCATGTGCAAAAATGCTCACATGCTTTCCGCTCAATGAACAGACTGCAATTCGTCTGCCTGACGCTATGCCATATACACGCTTTCCCTCACGCTCACGACAGTAAATCAAAATCGAAAGCACGGTACACAAAAGAATCGTTGCAATACATAGAACCATCTTTGCAAACTCTGACCAAATTGGATAGGAAAACAAATTTAAATTCCAATAAACCGTAAACGGCTGTGATGCATCCAATATTGAAAACAAATTCACATAGCGAAACCAATTCCATTTTGAAAGGCTATTTACAGTGGTATACAATACATATTCGATCAGCATCACCCAAAAATAGCTGCAGACAGCAGGCACAAATCGTTTCCATGTTATCATAAAAAATACAATCAGGCTACCGAATACCAAACAAGCTGCCACTTTAATTTCCAAAAACAGCCATATATATGTCCCGATTGAAACTGGAAGCACACAATTTCGATACTCGGAGAGTGACTGCAATGCCACATCTAAATTTCCAATCCCATACAAGGAAAAAGCGAACAAAAACATGTGCCGCATAAAGCAAAAAAGAAAGGATTGCAAGCATCAAAAAATACGCCGCAAGCTTCGCACTGATAAATGCCACGCCTCCTCTTTTTGCCGTCTGAAGAATCGGATAGATTCCATTCTCGCGCTCCCTGCAAAAGATCTGCCAACCAATCAGGATCACCAAAAACAAGATCATCATATCAACCATCACTGTATTGGTTCCCATATAGATGGCCGCACTGTAATCATATTCTAGTGTGAGATCACCCAGCTTTTTATAGGCCTCTGCTGTCTGTATGATGTTGCGGCTGCTATATCCGCTAATATCTGAAAAAAGTGCCAGATCTTCTAATTCATCGGCTTTTTGCTGAATGCTCTCTCGAAACTGCGGATACGATTCCTGATAGGTTAATCTCGACACAATATTATTATAAAATTTATGCATTGTCAGATGACTCATTTCTTCTGGTACTTCTTCTGACTGATGCAAGCGTGCTTCCATATCCAAATCTGGATAGAGTTCCTGAAACTCCATCAGTGATGACTCAATATCTTGTCCATTCTCTTCTGCCGCTAAAAGGCCATGATACCAGCCTTCAATCTCAAAATATTGCTTTAACTTGTCACGGTCTGTTCCCTTTGTTTTTTCTAGTTCTTCGCTCCAAAAGGATCCGCGCAGCCCGCTGTACTGATCGTATTGTCCGCCTGAGCGTGTCTCACTCCACTGGTAAGCAATGCTGATGCCCAAACACAAAATTATAGTTGCCAGCAGTGCTTTCGATGCGACGGTCTTTCTTAACTCATATAAGAAAAGTTCCAAAAGTCCCATTTTTCTTTCCCCACTCTCTATCCAATATCTGCTTCCATCCGATACAAATATACATCTTCCATATTTGCCGCAGCCTTTTTTCGTTCAGCCGGGAACTGCTCCCCATCTCCTACTGCACGAACAAGCATCCCAGCATCGGTCATCATAATGTTGCTGACCATATATTTTTTCTGCACACCTGCCATCTCCTCCGGCTGAATCAAAAATTCCCATACCAGCCCGTCCATTTCTCGGATCAACTCCATCGGCGATGCTTTTTTGAGAATGCGTCCTTGTTTCAATAAAATGATTTCTTTCGCGATGCACTCCACGTCCGTAACTACATGTGTTGCCAATAGAACGATCTTATCTGCTGCAATCTCACTGATAAAATTGCGGATGCGAATGCGCTCTTTCGGGTCCAGACCCGCCGTTGGCTCATCTAACACAAGTACATCTGGCTCATTTAATAATGCCTGCGCAATTAAAAGGCGCTGCTTCATTCCACCGGAATAGCCTCCGATACGTCGATCTGCGGCATCCTTTAAATTCACCAACTCTAGCAGTTCATTTACACGCGTTTTGGCTTCTCTATGTGACAATCCCTTTAACGCTGCCATGTACCATAAAAAACGTGTCCCGGTAAAGGAACTGTATAGCCCTTGCTGCTGTGGCATATAGCCAAGCCTTGCACGATACGCATTGCTGTTTTTCCAGATCACATTTCCATCGAGCGCCACTTCACCCGCTGTTGGCCTCAGATTATCAGTAATGATGTTCATCAGCGTTGATTTCCCTGCGCCGTTTGGTCCTAAGAGACCATACACACCAGGGGTAAGACTTGTGGAAATTTCTGATAATGCTTTTTTTCCATTTTTATAGGTGTGCGATACATTTTTAATTTCCAGCTCCATCGGTGTCCTCCTTTTTTGTTAGCTCATTGGGTTCATTAATCTTATTTGGTTCACTATTAAAATCTGCTTCATTATTAAATATTATATACTGTATTTTAAATAAAATATCGTTTTTTGTCAACGAAAAAAGGAACTCTGCCACCACAAAATTCCCCTCGCTCTAACTATCTCTAACGATTATTCGTAAATAAAAATAACACCGCATTCTTTATATATAAGATCAATCTAGCAATTTTCCTTCTCTATATGACCACTCAAGGTAGTTTGGATTTTGATAATATAAATCGGTATTAAAATTCGATATCTCATCACTGATAAAAGAAGAAAATATTTTCATCAACTCTGAAACTTCATCTCCCGGCTTCGCACAGTCCTCTATCATAATACTATATAATTTACCAATATCAAGAAAACTAGGGATCGAATACTTGCAAGCCGATATTGTATCAAAATCTCCCTGCTTTATTTTATAATAATCAACTACTTCATCGCTAACCTGTTCAAAACTAAGGCAGTGATCTACCTCTGCATCATACAAAAGCTTTTTATACCATCTTCACCAATTTGATTCACAATATCTCCACGATGATTTTTTGTTTCTCTTGCAATATATTCAATTAGTGCGCATACGTAAAAATAATCATTTCTTTCCTTCTCTGTCATAAACTACCTCACTCTTTACAAACGTCAAACAATCAAGTGCCGACAATGTATGGAAACTTATTTGATGTGTCGGATATTTAAATTCTGCCAACACCCAAAACTGCTTTCTGTTTATTTGCCCATCTTACTGCCTGTTTAAAATTATTGGTGCAATAAATCCCCAAGAAAAATCTTTTGTATACCTTGCCTTTCTTACTTCTGGGTACTGAACAATCTCTTTACTCGCATGATATAGTTCCATTCTTCACCTCCTATTAAATGACCATCTTTTTCTGCTCACTTATTATAATAGTAATGAAAAAAAGTGTCTGTCAAGTTTTTGCTCTTCCACATTTTTGGTTGTTTTCTTTCGTTTCTTGTGGTATACCTATTACGAGAAAAAGATTGACTTTGAGAAAGGCTTATTATTATACATATGAATATCCAAAACATCGACTTATTTGAAATGCACGAACCTTTAACGGGTTCTTTTCCTTTTGCTGCCCTGACGGCTGTTCTGCCTGATGACATTTCTTCTGTATCTATTCACTGGCAGGATACTATGGAAATTCTTCTAATCCGTGAAGGAACCGGACAAGTATCAATTGACCTTGAAAAAATTTCAGTAAAGAAGGGCGATATCTGTCTGATCTTACCAGGTCAGCTGCATTCCATTGAAGCAGATTCAAACTCCTCACTGAAGATTAGCATGATCCAGTTTCCACTGTCTCTTCTTTCTGGAAGTACAGATAATGACGATGCATTTGCATTTTTAAAGCCGCTCTCAGAGGGTGAACAAGTCATTCCATGGCTTATCACGCCTGAAGACGGCTGGTACAATGAGTTTCGTCAATGTTTTGAGGAAATGTTTCAGCTGCAGACGTTTTATTCAGCAGCTTACCCGCTTGGCATAAAAAGCTGTCTCTTTCGCCTGTTTTATCTGCTATTTTACAATGAGCCGTCTGTAAAGCCAAAGAGCCGCCCACAAAAATCAGTAGTAAAGACAAAGCAAATCATTAGCTATATCACAGATCATTACAGTGAACCGCTGTCTACTGAGCAGATGGCAAAAGTATGTGAATTTAGTGAATCTCACTTTATTAAGTTCTTTAAGTCCACGATTGGCATAACATTCACAGAATGCTTAAACAGCTATCGCCTGTCTCAAGCTTCAAGACTGCTGCTTGCAGACACTGACGAACCAATCATGGACATTGCAAGAAAATGCGGTTTTAACAGTATTCCTCATTTTAACCGCGTCTTTAAGAAAAAATATGGAATTACGCCAAGTGCGCTTCGCGGCACAAAATCTTCTCCAGAGACGGCAGATCCATCGCTCTCATAACAATATCACAATTTGCCGTCTCTCCTTCTGGTGACAAATTGGAATGAATATAGCATGCACCCATACCAAGTGATTTTGCAGTACGTATATCATCATATTCACTATTTCCGATCATCATTACCTTTGTGGGATCTAAGCCTTCTGACGTTAATAATGCCTTAAAATAAGCAGCATCTGGCTTTTTGCAATGGTAATCTGATGACAGGCACACCTTATCAAAGTAATCGTAAATACCAAGATAGCGCAACTCGCTAGCAGTAAATACCTGCTGCGCATTGCTAAGCACATAGAGCTTTTTTCCTTTCTTTTTCAGGTGGGCAAGAAGCTCTTTTGCACCATAATATAAGCGAACATAGCGCAGTGAAAAGCTTCGAAATACCTGCGCGGCATCCACAGCCTCCTGTATGGAAACACGCACACCCTTTTCTTCATATAAACGCATAAAGACACGTTCTACCTGTGGCTCAGGAATCTGTTTGGGATTTTCATGCAAAAGCCGTTCTTCCTCATCATGAATCAATGCACCATATCTCCAGCGAAGCTCCCATGAACCGTACCTTGCTCCTTTGTAGGCATAATATTTTGCCATAAACTCCCAAAGATTATGATCATCCTCTTCTGTATGAATGTCAATCAGAGTACCATACAGATCAAAAAAATATGCCTGATACTCTGGCATGTTAGGTGCAATAATCGGTGTATATCGCTCATCTTTGATATAGCGTCCCTTTTTTCCTGCTTGTGAAATAATGATGCCATCGCCGTCATTTATGGTACAGATCTTTCGTCCTGTCTCTTCCTCGTAACTTTCAAGTATCTCCTTTGTCTGTTCATAAGCCGTAAGATATGCCAAGTAATGCGGCATAATATTTAACGGCACAATGCCAAAACCACTGCAGTCCACATTTTCTCCAACTTCCTCGATACCACCGGGTTCAATCTGACAGGCAAACTCCATCGTATCACCAAGAACCATGCTGCCGGCACTTATTCCTATAAGCACATGGCGGTTGGCAAGCTCAGTCAAAACTTCCAGACTATTTTTCCACTTTTTTAAATGCTTGCGCAGATAAAATGGATTTCCACCCATCAAAATAACAACATCATATGCCAATAAAAAAGTCGCGTCCTGAAATTCCACGTCCACGCACTCCGGCTCAAGTCCAAAGCGCCTCATGAGCGCACTTAATACTGGAACATTATGATCTTTTTCTTTGTACCGGCACGAGGCGGTTGTCACAAGCGCTGCTCTTCTTGAGATTGGCACAAGTGCTTTTTTTATTTCTTCCTCCAACTGCGGGGATGTTATGCCGTCCGATGTCAGTAATATCATTTTTTCCTCATTTCCGCACAAAACTGTGCTAATTTTATAAACTAATTATAACCTTTCCCACTCCGATTTGCAAGCAAAAGGGCGCGCACCCTGCGGTACGCGCCCTAAATTTTTTATTAAGTAATTAGAAATCTACTTCTTCATCGTAGTAGCAGCACTTTAACAGTTTTGCCATCTGCTCTGGGTTAATGCTTCTTGGATTGGATCCTGTACAAGCATCACCTACTGCAAGCTCTGCAACTGTTGGCAGCTTCTCCATAAATTCTTTCTCGTCGATGATTCCGCCCTCATAATCCTTGATGCAGGTCGGGATATCAAGCTGCTTATTCATGTTCTGGATATGAGCGATCAGTGCATCTACAAGCTCTGCATCGGTGCTTCCCTCTAAGTGAAGGAATCTTGCGATATTTGCATATCTCTTCTGTGCTTCTGGCTCTACTGCATTGAAGCGGATAACCTTTGGCAGATACATTGCGTTTGCACATCCATGAACGATATGTCCGCCGCTGTAAGCTGCACCAGTCTTATGTGCCATGGAGTGAACGATTCCAAGCAGTGCGTTAGAGAATGCCATACCAGCCAGACACTGTGCATCATGCATCTTTGCACGTGCATCCATGTCGCCATTGTAGGATGGAACCAGATACTCGCTGATCAGCTCGATTGCATGAAGTGCTAACGGATCAGTGTACTCGCAGTGAAGAGTAGAAACATATGCCTCGATTGCATGAGTCATAGCATCCATACCTGTATGTGCAGTCAGCTTCTTTGGCATGGTCTCTGCTAACTCTGGATCTACGATAGCAACATCTGGAGTGATGTTGAAGTCTGCTAACGGATACTTAATACCCTTCTTATAATCGGTGATAACGGAGAATGCTGTTACCTCGGTAGCAGTACCTGATGTAGATGAGATTGCACAGAACTTAGCCTTTGTACGAAGTGTCGGGAAGTTAAACGGAATGCACAGATCCTCAAATGTAACATTTGGATACTCATAAAATGCCCACATAGCCTTCGCTGCATCGATTGGAGATCCTCCTCCGATTGATACGATCCAGTCTGGTCCAAACTCGGTCATTGCTGCTGCACCCTTCATGACAGTATCCACTGATGGGTCTGGCTCTACACCCTCAAACAGCTGAACCTCCATACCTGCCTCCTTAAGATAGGAAACAACCTTATCCAGAAAGCCGAAACGCTTCATAGAACCACCGCCAACAACGACGATTGCCTTCTTTCCTTTCAGCGTCTTTAATGCTTCAAGTGCTCCCTTGCCATGATACAGATCTCTTGGTAATGTAAATCTTGCCATGATAATTCTTCCTTTCTATTCTGGTCTGTCTAACTGCAGCCAGTTTTTATTAAATGATATATTTTTATTTGGTCCTGCTTTTGCAAGACTTCGTTTGTTAATTATCAAACAAAGTAATTTTATCACATTTATTAGAAATAATCAAGCAATTTTTTGTAAATTTTCCAAAAAATTTCTGTATAAAAAGATCTGCTCATCCGTTTTTTTCAACAGATGAGCAGATCTTGCTACTCGTTTAATAATTTCACTAAAATCTCATTTACAGCTGTTGGATTTGCCTTGCCTTTCATGGCCTTCATAGTCTGTCCAACTAAGAAGCCGATAGCCTTTTGCTTTCCTGCTTTATAGTCTGCTACTGACTGTGGATTTGCAGCAACAACCTCCTCTACCGTTTTCTGCAGTGCATCTGTGTCACTGACCATACCAAGACCATGCTCTTTTACATAACTCTCTGGTTCAATGTCGTCTGCAAAAATCTTTTCAAAAACTTCCTTTGCAATTGTCTGGTTGATTGTTTTTTTCTCAACAAGTGCAATCAGCATAGCCAAATGCTTCGGTGAAAAATCAAGCTCATCCGGATCCATCATCTGCTCTTTTAAAAGACGCATCGTTTCTGTCATCAGCCAGTTTGATACCTTCTTTGGCGCTGCACCAAGAGCAACAGTCTGCTCGAAAATATCAGCCATACGCTTAGAACCTGTGATAATATCAGCATCATAATCCGGTATCTCGTATTCTTCCTTATAGCGTGCCATCTTTTCATCACGAAGCTCTGGCTGAGATGATTTTAACTGTTTAATCCACTCATCTGGAATCTGAAGCGGCGGCAGATCTGGTTCTGGGAAATAGCGATAATCCTGCGCATCCTCTTTTGAACGCATAGGATATGAATATTCCTTATTGTCATCCCAGCGTCTCGTCTCCTGAACAACACTCTTGCCTTCTTCAATAAGCTCAATCTGACGCGCTCTCTCTGATTCTATGGCACGCGCAATAGCCTTAAATGAATTTAAATTCTTCATTTCGGTACGTGTTCCAAATTTCTCTGCACCAACAGGGCGAACAGACAAGTTGACATCAGCACGCATAGAACCTTCCTGAAGCTTACAGTCTGAAGCACCAAGATATTGAATAATCAGGCGAAGCTTTTCAAGATATGCAATAACTTCATCAGCACTTCTCATATCTGGCTCAGAAACAATCTCTATAAGCGGCACACCTGAACGGTTATAGTCTACTAATGAGACATCCTCCCACTCATCATGAACAAGCTTTCCTGCATCTTCCTCCATATGGATCTCATGGATACGTACAATCTTTTTCTGACCGTTTACATCTATCTTGATTCCGCCATCATGACATATCGGATAATACAGCTGAGAAATCTGATAGTTCTGCGGATTATCTGGATAAAAATAGTTTTTACGATCAAACTTGCAATACTGATTGATCTGACAATTAGTTGCCAGTCCAACTGCCATTGCATACTCAACAACCTGCTTGTTTAATACAGGAAGAGAACCTGGAAGTCCAGTGCAGACAGGACATGTATGGCTGTTTGGAGCACCTCCAAATGCGGTTGGAGCAGCCGCAGAAAATTTTTG
>ENA-OPYX01000497-OPYX01000497.1-human-gut-metagenome-genome-assembly--contig:-NODE-497-length-22987-cov-4.095451_pt1 | contig 22987 bp, 17 predicted proteins | sample MGYA00242639_ERZ504486 | MGnify/ENA primary metagenome ERZ504486 (study PRJEB26092, sample SAMD00036296) | human gut metagenome | host: Homo sapiens | study: EMG produced TPA metagenomics assembly of... | reverse complement strand
ATTTAAAGAAAGATATAAAATATCACCAAGTGATTATCGAAGTACTTGTGTGAAAGAGATGTTGTCATAAAAGGTTCTGTTGATCGAAATATTTACTTTGATTTTACAGTGCTATGTATTTGATTTCTTCACAGACTCCTTAAATCCTATAATTTCAAGCGTTTGCAAGTGCATTTGTATAGGATACTTGTTCTTGATATGCAGTAGGTAATATCTGAAATATATCTCGGAAGGCCGATGTAAATTTACTTTGGCTTTTATATCCCACAGCGGCGGCAAGTTCCGAAATAGATTTATCTTTCTGCAACAGCATATTCGATGCCAACTTCATACGGTATTCTTTCATGTAAGAAGCGATGGGCATTCCATAGACTGCTTTGAAAACGGATTTCAAAGTAGTGGTGTTCATCAGGTACTGTTTTGACAACTCTTCAATTTTGGTAACTTTTTTGAAAAAATTTGGATTAGACCACCAGTTAGGGGCTAACCCTGTAACTTAACGAAATGACATTGAAGTAACATAAAAATAAGATTTTTTGTACTGTACACAGGACAGTTCTTGACGTATACAACTGTGAAACGTATAATAGGCAAAGGATATTCAGACAGAAGATGGAGGAAATTTCATGGCATTAAGTAAAAAGCCGGTCAACGGCATGAAAGATATTTTACCGGAGGAGATGCAGATCCGGGATTATGTGCAGCAAGTCATCAAAGAGACTTACCGCAGTTTCGGATTTACGCCGATCGAGACACCTTGTATGGAAAATATTGCAAACTTGAGCAATAAACAGGGTGGAGAAAATGAAAAACTGATTTTTAAGGTAATGAAGCGCGGTGAAAAGCTGAAAGTCGCTGAAGCAAAAGAAGAAGCGGATTTAGTTGATTTTGGTATGCGTTATGATCTGACTGTTCCGTTAGTTCGTTTTTATTCGAATAATGCAAATGATCTTCCATCTCCGTTTAAGGCGATTCAGATGGGAAATGTCTGGAGAGCTGACCGCCCGCAGCGTGGACGTTATCGTCAGTTTATGCAGTGTGACATCGATATTATCGGAGAGCCGACGAACCTTGCAGAGATCGAGCTGATCTTAGCAACAACTACAACGATCGGAAAACTCGGATTTAAGAATTTCGAGATCCGCATCAATGAGCGCCGGATCTTAAAGGCGATGGCAGCATACAGTGGATTTGCAGAGGAAGATTTCGATACTGTATTTATTATCTTAGATAAGATGGACAAGATTGGACTTGACGGTGTGGCAGAGGAACTCGAAAAAGAGGGCTATGCAAAAGAGTCGATCGAGAAATATCTTGCACTTTTTAAAGGTGTTGAGGAAGCAGAAAACGGCATCAAATACCTTGCAAAGACTTTGGAGGGATATTTAGATCCTGAGGTGGAGCGTAATCTTTTAGAGATCATCGATACCGTGGAGGGTGCAAAGGCGGCTTCCTTTAAAATGGTATTTGACCCGACTTTGGTTCGTGGTATGAGCTACTATACCGGAACCATTTTTGAGATCTCCATGCCGGAGCTTGGCGCAGCCTGTGGCGGCGGTGGACGTTATGATAAGATGGTTGGCAAATTTACCGGACAGGATGTGCCGGCATGTGGATTTTCCATCGGTTTTGAGCGTATCATCCTTCTTCTGATGGAGAGCGGATTTACGGTTCCGACACAGCGTCCGAAAGTTGCATACCTGATCGAAAAGGGATGCCCTGCAGAAAAACTCGGCGAGATCATCGGAAAGGCACAGGAAGAACGTGCGGCAGGCAAACAGGTGCTGGTTGTCCGCATGAACAAGAATAAAAAATTCCAGAAGGAAAAATTAGACGCCGAGGGATACAAAGAGATTGTAGAATACTTCAATAAATAGATATCGGATAAAAGTACAATCTCTTCGAAATCATTGAGTTTTTCAATAAATAAAGTTTAATGACAGAGTGAATAATCTCTTCGAGATTGTAGAATTTTTTAATAAGTAAAAGGAAAGAGGTTTGCAGTAATGGCAGAATCAATGAAAGGCTTACACAGAAGCCATAGATGTACCGAGGTTTCAAATCAGAATATCGGTGAGACCGTAACCGTCATGGGATGGGTACAGAAGAGAAGAAATTTAGGAAGTCTGATCTTTATCGACTTAAGAGACCGTTCGGGTATCTTACAGCTCGTATTTAACGAAGAGAGCGTCGGCAAAGAGGGATATGAGAAGGCAGAGCGTTTAAGAAGTGAGTATGTGATCGCGGTAACCGGAAAAGTTGAAAAACGTTCCGCAGCAGTGAATGAGTCTTTAAAGACTGGTGATATCGAAGTGATCGCAACCGATATCCGCATCTTATCCGAGGCAGAGACACCTCCATTCCAGATCGAGGAGAACAGCCAGACGAAAGATGAAGTCCGTTTAAAATACCGTTATTTAGACCTGCGCAGACCGGATATCCAGAAGAATCTGATGCTCCGCAGCAAAGTTGCATATCTGATGCGTGACTTTATGGCAAAAGAGGGATTCCTTGAGATTGAGACTCCGATGTTATGTAAATCAACACCGGAAGGTGCAAGGGATTACCTGGTACCGAGCCGTGTCCATCCGGGACATTTTTATGCACTGCCGCAGTCACCGCAGCTTTACAAACAGCTTTTAATGTGTTCCGGTTACGACCGTTATTTCCAGATCGCAAGATGTTTCCGTGATGAGGATCTTCGTGCAGACCGTCAGCCGGAATTTACACAGGCAGATATGGAACTTGCATTTGTGGATGTGGAAGATGTATTAGATGTCAACGAGAGACTGCTTAAATATATTTTCAAGGAAGCAATCGGTGTGGATGTGACACTGCCGCTGCCAAGAATGCCATGGCAGGAAGCAATGGATCGTTTCGGTTCCGATAAGCCGGATACACGTTTTGGCATGGAACTCTGTGACGTATCCAAAGTTGTAGAGGGCTGCGGATTCTCCGTATTCACAGGAGCACTCGAAAATGGTGGTTCCGTCCGTGGTATCAACGCAAAAGGACAGGCCGGCATGCCGCGTAAAAAGATCGACAAACTGGTGGAATTTGCAAAAGGCTACGGTGCAAAAGGACTTGCTTACCTTGCAGTGAATGAGGATGGCACTTACAAATCATCCTTTGCAAAATTCATGACAGAGGATGAGTTAAAGGCACTGGTATCTGCAATGCAGGGAGAGCCGGGAGACTTATTATTATTTGCAGCAGACAAAAATAAGATTGTATGGAACGTGCTTGGAGCGCTTCGTCTTGAACTTGCGAAAGAATTAGATCTGCTTGATCCAAACCAGTACAACTTTTTATGGGTAACAGAGTTCCCGCTGTTAGAGTGGTCTGACGAGGAAAACCGTTTTATGGCAATGCACCATCCGTTTACCATGCCGATGGAAGAGGACTGGGACAAGATCGATTCTGATCCGGGCAGTGTGCGTGCAAAGGCATATGACATCGTATTAAACGGTACAGAGCTTGGCGGTGGTTCCGTCCGTATCCATCAGGATGACATCCAGGAGAAGATGTTTGAGGTGCTTGGATTTACCAAAGAACGCGCACATGAGCAGTTCGGATTCCTGTTAGATGCATTCAAATACGGTGTTCCGCCACACGCAGGATTAGCTTATGGACTGGACCGTCTGGTTATGCATATGGTACACGCAGATTCCATCCGTGATGTCATTGCATTCCCGAAAGTAAAAGATGCATCCTGTCTGATGACACAGGCACCTGGTATCGTGGATAAAAAACAGTTGGAAGAACTGGGACTTGAAGTTGAGGAAGTGTCAGAAGAATAAGTAAAAATCTGGCAGGGCGTCACATGGCGCCCTGTTTTTGCTTACTTATTGGAAAATATATTATGGGGGAAAATATGGGAGAGGAAGTTAAGAAAAACGAGTCGTGGGATGCCAGATGGCTCACTATACCGGAGTTTGCTGATGCTGTGCCCCTTAATCTGTTTCATAAGGAACAGGTACAGCCGTCTGTTGAAGACATCAAAACGGCAGAATTTCAGAATGTCCATGTGTTTGTGCGCGGGCATTTTACTTTAGAGCGTGCACAGAAGATTTTCTGTAAGGTCACAGCCGATGACCATTATAAGGCATATCTGGATGGAGCGTTTATGGGGGAAGGACCTGCCGCGGCATATCATACGAAGTATTATTACAATGTTTTGGAACTGGGGACATTTGCTGCCGGGGAGCATGTGCTGGCACTCCATCTGTATTATCAGGGACTTGTGAACCGTGTGTGGAATAGCGGGGATTTGCGTTTTGCCTTTGCGGCGGAGCTGTGGGATGAAAAGGGAAAGGAGATACCGGTTTCTTTTTGCTTTTTGAAAACGGATTGTTATGAGGGAGAGACAGTCGGATACGAGACACAGTTTTTGGAAAATTTTGACAGCCGGAAATACCCGTATGGGTGGAAAAATACCGGGTTTGATGCGGACGGCTGGGAGAAACCCGTTCCGGCGGTGTGGGCAGATTATACGCTAACGAAGCAGCCAACGGAGATGCTCTCTTACATGGAATATCAGTTGGGGACTATAAAGCTGCACGCTGGTAATGAGCATCCACTAGAACCGACAAAGCTGCACTCTGATGCCGTACAGCCATTGGAACCGGCAAAGCTAGAGCACAAGTGTGCAGATCATAACGGTCACATACATCAGATCACACCGTCCGTGATAAGACAAGATCCCGATGGTTCGATGCTTCTGGATGCGGGCGAGGAGATCACAGGCATGATCCTGCTCACCGCGGAGGGGAAAGACGGCGATCAGGTGAAGTTGTTTTACGGGGAGGAACTGGACGGGAAGGGCAGTGTGCGCTATGACATGCGGTGCAACTGCTGTTACAGAGAAATCTGGACGCTGGCGGATGGCAGATGTGAGTTTGATCCGTATGATTACAAGGGATTCCGGTATGTTAAGATCGTGCCGGACGGGGGCGTTAAACTGTCGGATATCCGTTTTCTGGTAAGGCATTATCCGATGGATGAATCACTTTGTGAGTTAAAGACAGAGGAGAAAACATTAGAAAATATTTTTCAAATCTGCAAAAATGCAGTGCGTCTTGGAACACAGGAGAATTATGTGGACTGCCCGACGAGGGAAAAAGGTCAGTACTTAGGGGATGCGGTCGTGACGGCGCACGCGCAGGTACTTTTGACCGGAAAGACGGATATGCTGTTAAAATGCATCGATCAGTTTGCACAGACAGCGAGGGTCTGTCCGGGACTGCTTGCGGTTGCGCCGGGCGGCCTGATGCAGGAGATTGCAGATTTTTCACTGTTGTATTCGCAGCTCCTTTTGCTGTATTATCGTTTTACCGGGGAGAAAGAGACGGTGGACCGTTATTATGGAATCGCAGATGGGATTTTAAAACATTTTTCGCAGTATGCGAGGGAGGACGGTCTGTTAGAGCAGGTCGCTGACAAATGGAATCTTGTGGACTGGCCGGAAAATCTGCGGGATGGATATGATTTTCCACTGACGAGACCTGTGGTGGCGCTGGGCTGCCATAATGTGATCAATGCACTCTACATCGGGGCGATGGAGACACAGAATACGCTGGCAGAGATCTGTGGAAGGGAAATGCCGTATCAGACGAAAGAAATTAAAAAAGCATACCGGAACGCTTTTTACCGGGAAAAGACAGGACTTTTAGCGGACAGCGAGACGAGCAGCCACGCGGCACTGCATTCGAATGTTTATGCGATGTACTTTCATTTACTTCCCAAAGCGGATGAACAGAAAATACTGACATTTATGGAACAGAAGGGATTTTCCTGCGGCGTGATGCTGAGTTATTTTGTACTGCGTGTGTTCGCAGAACGCGGACAGTACGATACGGTGTATGAGCTGCTGGTCAATGAGGGGGAACACGGATGGGTCAACATGCTGCGCGAGGGTGCAACGACCTGTTTTGAGGCATGGGGGAAAGACCAGAAATGGAATACCAGCCTGTGCCACCCCTGGGCATCTGCACCGGTCCCGATTTTGATCGAGGAGATCGCGGGGGTACATATCGATGCGGCAGAGAAGGATGGATATTACTGGACACTGCACATCCCGGAGAAAATCAGGGAGTTTCGCCTCTGTGTGCCGGTGAAAGGGAAAAAAATCATTGTTGAAAAGAAAATGGGGGAAGAATATGCAGTTATCAGAGAAGACAAAGAATAATTTAAAAGGCGTTATGCCGATTACAAAAGAGGAGCGCGAGGATGCGCTGGCATCTGCCTGCATGCAGGTAAAGCGTGTTCTGCCGGAATTTACGACAAAATTTCAGAATGCATACAGTGAAAATGGATTTTACCGTCCAATCGACAACGTGGAGTGGACGACGGGATTCTGGACGGGGGAGATCTGGCTTGCCTATGAATATGGCGGGGGGGACGTTCTGTTAAAGGCGGCAGAGATCCAGATGCAGGATTTCCTGCACCGGATCGAGCAGAAGATCTGTGTGGATCATCATGATATGGGATTTTTGTATACACCATCCTGTGTCGCAGGTTATAAGCTGACCGGTTCCGGGACGGGAAAAAGAGCGGCGCTCCTTGCGGCAGACCAGTTAAAGAGCCGTTTTCAGGAAAAGGGAGAATTTATCCAGGCGTGGGGCGCTATGGGAGAGCCGGAAAATTACAGGCTGATCATAGACTGTCTGCTCAACGTACCGCTGCTTTACTGGGCGTCACAGGAAACGGGAGATGAGAGTTACCGTCAGATCGCTGACCGGCATGTACATACCACACTTGAAAATGTGATCCGCCCGGACTTTTCGACCTGGCATACATTTTTCTTTGATCCGGTAACTGGAAATCCGGATCACGGGGCAACCTGTCAGGGCTACCGGGACGGTTCTGCCTGGGCGAGAGGCCAGGCGTGGGGAATTTACGGAACGGCACTCGCATACCGCTATACAAAAAGAGAGGAATACAAATATATTTTCCGTGGTGTCAGTAAATATTATATAGAGCATCTGCCGAAAGATCTCGTACCGTACTGGGATCTGGAGTTTTCGGATGGTGATGCACAGCCGAGGGATTCTTCCTCCGCCTCCATTGCAGCGTGCGGAATGCTTGAGATGGCAAAATACTTATATGATGAGGAGGCGGCATTTTACCGGGATCTTGCGGAAAAAAATTTATTGGTTCTGTATACCGGAACTATGCGGTAAAAGATTTTGAAAAATCCAACGGGATCGTACTGCACAGCACCTATTCGAACCGTTCGCCGTATAATACCTGCAATCCGTGCGGTGTGGATGAGTGCAATAGCTGGGGCGATTATTTTTACATGGAGGCGCTGACGAGGCTGCAGAAAGACTGGCAGATCTACTGGTAAAGGGGAAGAGATGGAATTTTACAGGATAAATGCACAGATGCTCCCGAAGGTAAATTTTGTGGATGAGACAGAGATAAGACCGCCTTATGTCCACCGGAAACGCAGGGCGGGAGAACAGATCTTATATTTTATCCGGCACGGGGAGATGCATCTGCTTGAGGACGGAAAGCCTCTGATCTTAAAGCCGGGGGATGTCTGTCTGCTGGATAAGGATCGCACGCATGAGGGAACAAAGGCGACGACCTGCAATTATTATTATGTACATTTCATGCATGGGGAGATGGAACTGGTCGATGCAAAAGAAGAGGAAGTCGCCAGGCAGCAGTTTGAACGCCGGAGAAAGGCGATGGCAAAGGAGCCATGTGAGCCTTATGGAAGTTATGATGAGAGCAAGATCTGGCTGCCGAAATACTGGCATATCAAAAAAGTCACCGACCAGATCCACATTGATGAGCTGATCAAGCAGGCGATCGCGGAGGATTACAGCACGTTTGAGAATCATAAGATCCTCTGTGCCTGCCGGATACAGGAGGCGTTGATCGAGATCGCGCGCTGTTTTGCGACAGCGGAACGCGAAAGGACTGCAGGCGGGTTCCCGGAAAGCTATTATAAAGTCCAGAAAATACAGGAATGGCTGAATGCGTCTTATGCGGCAGACATTTCGGGGGAGCGGTTAGAGGAGGAGTTTGACGGCAATTTTGATTACATGAACCGCATCTTTAAGCGCGTGACAGGACAGACCATTTTCCAGTATCTGACGGCAGTCCGCATGGAACATGCCAAGCGTCTGATCGCGCAGACGACGATGCATACCGGGGTGATCGGCCAGGAGGTCGGCTACCCGGATGAATATTATTTCAGCAAAGTGTTTAAGCGCAATGTCGGGATGTCACCGCGCGCCTACGCAGATTCTCTGTCAAAAAATAAATCATGAAAAGTCGCTAAAAGACAAAAAGTGTCACTATTCTCCATTGTATCATACCTCTGTTTTTTACTATGATGTGTTTAAAAGAAAACATAGACCGTAGTAAAAATGGAGGTATTTTTTATGATTATGAATAAAACAGAACTGTTATTAAGTGAGGGATGGAAGTTTCATTTTGGAGAATGTGAGGAGGCATGGTATCAGGGATATGACGATCGTGCATTTGAGCGTGTCATGCTGCCGCATGACTGGGCAGTGGCTTATCCTTTTTCAAAACAATATTCCAGCGGCACCGGATATCTCACGGGCGGGATCGGCTGGTACCGGCTGCATTTTTATCTGCCAGAGGAATATCAGGGGAAATCGATCCGTCTGGTATTTGACAGTGTGTATAAAAACAGCCAGGTGTGGGTCAACAGTTATTATCAGGGAAAACACCCGTATGGTTACACCGGATTTTCCTATGATATCTCTGGGATCGCACATTTTGGGGAGCAGGAAAATGTGGTCAGTGTGAAAGTGACACACACGGACATTGCGGATTCGAGATGGTATACGGGAAGCGGGATCACGCGGAAAGTCACTCTTGTGGTGGAAGAACAGGTGCATCCGGCAGAATATGGCGTGACGTTTGTGACAGAGAAACTTGTGGCTGATGGGAAAGAGTTTCCGGAAGTGCAGGCGGCAGTCAGTATCCGTCATGAGATATGCAACCAGACGAAGGAGCAGAAAACATGTGTGGTCTGCACAAAACTGTCTGATCCGCAGGGAACACCTGTGGCAGAGTGGAAAGAACAGGTACAGATCCCGGCAGGAAATACGGTATCCTGCAGCATGCATGGCACCATCCGTGATCCGAAGTGCTGGTCGCCGGAGCACCCGGATCTCTATGGGATGGAAACCTGGTATGAGACAACGGACGAGGATGGAAAGAAAATATCTTATCTTGCAGATAAACAGAAGGTAGGGATCCGTGTGGCAGAATTTGACGCGGACCGGGGATTTTTCTTAAACGGTGTGCCGATGAAAATCAAAGGTGTCTGTGTGCATCATGACGCCGGCTGTCTCGGCGCTGCGGTGACAAAGGAAGTATGGCACAGACGGTTTGCAAAACTAAAGGAATGTGGCTGTAATGCGATCCGGTGCAGCCACAACCCGCATATGCCGGAACTGTATGAGCTGTGCGACACGATGGGATTTCTTGTGATGGATGAGGCGTTTGATGAGTGGGAAAATGCAAAAAACAAATGGTCCACGGGACACAATGTTTATCCGCCAAAACATCAGGGTTATTTTGAAGATTTTCCAGAATGGCACGAAAAGGATCTGCGTGCCATGGTAAGGCGTGACCGCAATCATCCGTCCATCATTTTGTGGAGCATCGGAAATGAGATTGACTATCCAAACGATCCGTATTGTCATCCGAGTTTTCTGGAGATGACCGGAAATAACGACGCGAACAAACCGGCGGCAGAACGGCAGTATGATCCGGCAAAACCGGACATGCGAAGACTGCTTCCGATCGCCGAAGAACTTTCCAGTATTGTAAAGAGTGAAGATGAGAGCCGTCCGGTCACCATGGCACTTGCCTACCCGGAGCTGTCTGCAAAGCTTGGTATGTTAGAGCATCTGGATGTGGCAGGCTACAACTATAAGGAGCAGTATTACGAAGCCGATCACAAAGATTTCCCTCAGATCCCGTTTTTAGGGAGTGAAAACGGGCACAGCTATGAGGCGTGGGATGCGGTAAAATCAAATGATTATATCAGCGGACAGTTTTTGTGGACCGGGATCGATTATTTAGGGGAGGCACATGGCTGGCCGGTTCATGGATCTGGAGCCGGAATTTTGGACTGTGCCGGATTTTGAAAAAAGCAAGATATTACCGCAGAAAATCATTGTGGTGTGAAGAACCGCAGCTTTATCTTGCCACAAGACCGTGGAGTGAGGAATCTGCAGAGTGGATCCCATGTCGGGAAAACTGGAATTACAAAGCTGGAGAAAAGGTCATCGTGATGTGTTACTCAAATCTGCCGGAGACAGCTGTTTTTATCAATGGAAAAGAGGCTGGCAGACAGATTGGCTATAACGACGACGGCGCATATCGTTTTGAGGTATTCTGGGAGGCAGGGATCCTTGAGGCGAGTGGTTATGATGAAAACGGAAATATCATAGAACAGGAGAGACTGCTTACAACGCAGAACGCCGCTGGTATCAAAGCTGAGGTCTATCAACCGGAGGAGATTCCTTTTTCAGAGACACAGGAAAATGGATATCTCTATCAGGTCGCGCTCACACTTGTGGATCAAAATGGGCAGAAGGTTGTCTGGGATGACAGAAAACTGCGTGTGGCAGTGAGCGGGGCAGGCATGTTAGCAGGAATTGAGAACGGGGATCTGTCGGATGTGACTCCATATGCGGAAAACATGAGAAAGACAAAGGATGGAAGGCTCATGATTTATGTGAGAAGAATAAAAAAGGGAAAAATCCGTGTAGAAATTTCAGAGACAGACAGCATAGCGGAAATAAGTACTATCACAGAAAAAAACAGAATCACAGGAAAGACCGGCATAGCAGAAAAAGACAGCACAGAAGAAAAAGGAGGAATGCATCTTGAAGTGGAAATGGATTGATGCAGACTGCACCAGCGTTACTACGGCAGAGGGAACGCTGACGCTGAAAGGATTGTTTATCCCGTTGTTTATTGAACAGCTTTTGATGAATATGACCGGTACGGTCAATACGCTGATGCTTGGGCACTATGCGGATGATGCGGTCGCGGCAGTCGGTGCGGCAAACCAGGTGATCGGATTTTTGTACACGTTTTATGCGGTATTCAGCGGCGGCGCATCGGTCGTCATCAGCCACAGACTGGGGGGCGGGAGATGAAAAAAGGGCGTCGGATGCAGCGTTTACCTCCATCGTGTGCGGAGGCGCGATCAGCCTGATCTTAGGAACGATACTGGCATTTTTTGCAGGTGCAGTCATGCGTCCGATGCAGTTAGAAACATCGGTGTATGAGATGGCGGTGGTATATTTTCGCATCTGTATCGGCTTTTCCGTACTGCAGGGCATTATTTCTGCTATCTCCGCGGTACTGCGCAGTTATGGAAAACCGAAACTTGCAGTGACGGTATCTTTGTTTATGAATATCGTGAATGCAGTGTTAAATTACGTTGTGATTTTCCAGCCGGTGAAAATTGTGCCGGAGGGCGTGGAAGGGATTGCAATGGCAAACGTGGCAAGTCATGGGACGGCGCTTTTACTTGGCGTCTGGTTTCTGTTCCATTGCGGACTGCATCTTGATTTTGCATCGAAAAATTTAAAGACATTATCCTGCGTGGGTGGAATCTTAAAGATCGGACTGCCGGGAGGGATCAGTTCCCTGTCGTATTCCTTTTCACAGATCGTGTCAACATCGATCTTAGCAGTGCTTGGAACAGCGGCGCTCACCGCAAAGATCTATGTTTCATCCATCGTGTTTTATGTCTATGTGACCGGAATGTCACTTGGACTTTCCACGGCGATCCTGATGGGATGGATGACGGGGGCAAAGGAGTATGAAAAGGCATACCGGCTGAACCAGCAGGTGTTAAAAATCGCGGTCAGCTTAAATATCGTGCTTTCGGTTCTGATCTTTCTCTGCCATAGACCATTGATGCATTTGTTTACGCAGAGTGAGGAGATCATCGGGATGACGGGCGTGATCTTTTTTATCGATATTTTTGTGGAAATCGGGCGTGCATTCAACCATGTCGAGGACAATTCGCTCCGGGGAGCGGGGGATGTGTTCTTTCCGATGGTCATCGCCGTGATTTCCTGCTGGGGCGTCAGCATTTTGTTTGCATATCTGCTTGGGATACGCCTTAGGATGGGGCTGGCAGGATGCTGGATCGCGTTCATGCTCGATGAGATGTTCCGCGGAAGTATCATTTTTTATCCGTTTCCGCTCACGAAAATGGACGAAAAAAAGAATCTGACCGAATATTGACAAACATGCAGAATCCCGATAAAATTAACTTGAAAACGTTTCAAGTTAATTTTAAGGGGGATGGCCGATGGGCAGTGAGTTAAATATTTATAAAATTGCACAGGAAGCGGGAGTTTCACCGGCAACAGTGTCGAGAGTCATGACAAAAAATGCGAGGGTGAGCGAGGAAAAGAGAGTGCGTGTGGAAGCAGTGATCCGCAAATATGATTACAGGCCAAACGCGCTTGCGCAGGGACTGATCAAGACGAAAACGAACGTCATCGGTGTGCTTGCTGCAGATCTGGTCAATCCTTATTATTCATCCATGGTGGAAAACTGTGAGAAGGAGATCATTGCGCGCGGGTATGTGCCAATGATCTGCGGAACATTAAGCAATCCGGATCTTGAGGTGGAATATATTCAGAAAATGTTTGACATGCGTATGGATGCGATCATCATTATCGGGGGAAAATCAGACAGCCTTGTCACGGAGCCGGAATACGCAGATCTGATCAACCGTGTCGCTGAATCCATCCCGGTCATCACAACAGGAAAAGTGGAGGGCGGTGAGTGCTGCCAGGTCACAATCGACGAGGCAGAGGGTATGAACCAGAGCATGGAGTGTCTGATCGGTTTAGGACATAGAAGGATCGCACTGATCGGCGGAGTCGAGGAGATGAAATCCACCTATGATAAACGCATCCGCTACCGCAGTCTGCTGCGAAAGAACGGTCTGACCTACCGTGAGCGCTATGTGATCAATTCTGATTATTCGATCGAGGGCGGTTATCAGGGATTTGAGGCACTCTTTCAGGGAAATAAGACACTTCCCACGGCGGTGATCGCGATCAACGACTACAGTGCAGTGGGTGTGATGCGCTCCATCAAAGAGCATGGATTTAGGATCCCGGAGGATATTTCTCTCATCAGTTTTGATAATACGTTTATTGTAGATACCGTCATACCAAGGCTGAGCAGTATTTCCTATGATTATGAAGCATTTGGAAAGCTTTTGGTTGACACCGCATTAGATAAGATTGGCGGAAAAGAAGTACCGGAGGTACAGAAAGTAACACCGACTCTGATCATCAGAGAATCCGTAGCGGAGTTAAAACGGTAAAATCCGTTAGAATGACGGAAAAATAAAATAAATGTGAAATAAATATGTACAAAAAGTAAAATAACCTGTTGACAACTCATAATATGTATTGTAATATAACAATATGAAAAGGGTTTCAAATTAAAAAGCACTATAAAATACACAACTGGTGTAAAAACCGGCTGCATGGATGGTGTTTACGCAGCGAAGGTGTAAGATAAGTGCGGGAAACATGCAAAAAAGAAGATATAAAGGCGTTTCTGACACTTAAGATCAAAAAATATTACACCTTATGGAAGATGGCAGACAGTTTTGTGAAAAATATAAGTGCTTTGTTTTTACAAGGTTTTGAAATCGGTTTCAAGAAAACGTTGGAGAGGGGAAAATATATGAAAAAGGAGAACGGTGTTACAAAACAGGTTGGCAAAAAACTAAACTTCTGGCAGAAACTCTGGAAGTACCGTGTACTGACACTGATGTGTGTCCCGGCAATGATTTTTTTCTTTGCATTTAACTATATGCCATTGCCAGGAATCTATGTTGCGTTTGTTAAATACAATTACCGCGATGGTATTTTTGGTAGCAAATTTGTAGGGTTACAGAATTTTGAGTTCCTCTGGGAATCAGGAAAACTTTTATCACTGACGAAAAATACAATTTTATATAATCTGGCATTTATCCTTCTTGGAAAATTTACTTGCGGTCGTGGTAGCGATCCTTTTAAATGAAATGAGATGTAAATGGTTCAAGAAAGTATCACAGACGATGATGTTTCTTCCATATTTCATTTCACAGGTTTTAGTCGGATTTCTGGTATTTAACTTATTAAATTATGATACCGGATTTGTAAATGAGATCCTTACTAGACTTGGAATGGAAAAATGGGGACCTTACAGTGATCCACATGTATGGCCGGTACTTTTGGTTATCATTTATCTGTGGCAGCAGACAGGTTACAACTCCGTTGTATATTTTGCATCTATCTGCGGAATTGACGCAGAGATGATAGAGGCATCCAAGGTCGATGGAGCAAATGCATTTCAGAGGATTCGTTACATATTGCTCCCGAGTTTAAAACCTACCGTGATCATCCTGTTACTGTTTGCATTGGGCGGCATCGTAAAAGGTAATTTCGGATTGTTCTACAATATCATTGGTACGAACTCCTTATTATATGACACGACAGATATTATTGAGACGTTTGTTTACAGGGCTACGATGACAGATTTTAACTTCTCGACAGCGTCGGCAGTCGGTCTGTATCAGTCAGTCGTTGGTTTTGTGATCGTTATGATCGTAAACTATGTGGTTAAGAAAATTGAACCGGATTATTCCCTGTTTTAATATCTATGGAGGTCGACTATGAAGAAAAATAACAGCAATAAAGTAAAACTTGGAGCTTCTGATAAGATTGTGCGGGGATTTGGATATGTAGTGATTACAATCTATGCACTGGCATGTATATTTCCATTCCTGTTGATTCTTGGAAGTTCATTTACGGCAGAAGAAGTGATCCGTACGGAAGGTGTACAGTTGATTCCGAAACAGTTTACACTGGCAGCTTATGAGATGGTCTGCAAGGGCGGTGGTATCTGGAAATCCTATCTGCTCACGATCATCCTGACGGTGGTCGGTACGGCGGTCGGACTGACAATCATAGCAATGACAGGTTATGCACTGCAGAGAAAAGATTTCCCGTTCCGCAACGGAATTTCCTTCTACATATATTTTACAAGCCTGTTTTCCGCAGGACTTGCACCGTACTATCTTCTGATGACACAGACTTACCACTTAAAGGACAGCTATTTTGCAGTTTTATTACCGCTTATGATGTCGCCGTGGCTGATCATCATGATGAAAAACTTTGTGAAGGCGATCCCGCATGAGATTACAGAGTCCGGCAAGATCGACGGCGCCGGGGATATGAAGATCTTTGTTTCCCTGATCCTGCCAATGTTAAAACCGGCACTTGCGACGATCGGATTATTCCTTGCACTGGGATACTGGAATGAATGGTATCAGTCCTCTCTCTTCTTAAGCTCGAAAGTGGATGTAAAACCGTTACAGTATACATTATATGAAGTTGTAAATAAATGGATCAGCTTAAAACTCCATTGCAGGACAGTATATATCATTGGCAGATATTCCGACAGAGGGAATCAAGATGGCAAATGCGATTCTTGCAACCGGACCGATCATTTTCCTGTATCCATTCGTTCAGAAATATTTTATCAGCGGTATTACCGTTGGAGCCGTAAAAGGCTGATCGATACGATTATCGCTCTGCATGGGGCAGAGTCATAATAAAAGCAGTTTTGTCTTAGAAAAAGACAGATCTGCTGCAAAAATAAATCATATGGAGGGTATGGTATGAAGAAAAGATTTAAGAGACTTGGGGCAATGTTACTCGCAGGTACAATGTTACTTGGCGCCACAGCCTGTGGCGGAGGAAGCAATTCTTCCACAACAGGAAATGCAGCAAAATCGGAAGACAGTGCATCCACTACGGAAACAGGGGGAACGACAAGTAGTGGTGACATTGACACATCCGAACATGTAGTGATCACTTATATGGTGACCGGTGATAAACCGGATGGTAAGAGCGCAGAGCGTCTCGATGAGATGATGGAAAAACTGAATGCGATCCTGACCGAAAAAGTAAATGCAGAACTTGAGATTTATTACATCGGATGGACAGATTATCTCTCCAACTACAATCTGACACTGGCACAGATGGATGGTTCTGTCGACCTTGTCGGAACTGCTTCTGACTGGCTCGATGCCTGGCCAAACGCAAAGAACGGAGCATTCTTAGAGCTTTCCGAGGATATGTTAAAGACCTACGCACCAAAAACATGGGAGAGCGTAAGCCAGGATCACTGGGATCTGTGTAAATATAACGGCTCAATCTATCTGATCCCGGAGGATAATTACGCACAGTGGACCAACCATGGATTCATCTATCGTCTTGACTGGGCAAAAGAAGCAGGACTGACAGATGGTGTCAAGAGCTGGGAAGACCTTACAACTTACTTTAAATATGTAAAAGAAGCATATCCGGATGTGATTCCATGGGATTCTGACGGTACACAGTATGCACAGATGGCAAACGGCTGGATCACCTCCCACAGCAATTTTGTTGCAATCGACGGTGTCTGTTCCGGCGCATTATGGGGCGGTACAAAAGATGACCTTTACACGATCACAACACCTGCATACACAGACACAGATATGATGGTTGAGTATGCAAAATTAATGAAAGAATGGGATAACATCGGCGTATGGAAGACAGATGTATTAAACAATACTGCTTCCTCAAACCGTGATGATTACCGTATCGGTCGTGTTGCAGCAGAGCAGCACCACACACAGACCTGGACAGATCTTTGCAGTGCAACTCCGTCAAATACGATTTATCAGGATGATCCGGATGCAGAGTCAGGTTTCTTCTACTTCGGAGAAGAGACCGGAAACGTGGTAGCACTTTCCATCACACACGGTGCAATGGCAGTTTCCGCAGCAAGCAAGAACCCGGAAAGAGCACTGATGGTATATGATTTATTAAGAAATGACGAAGAATGCTACAGATTACTCTGCTATGGTATTGAAGGCGTATCTTACGAGATCAACGATGAGGGACTCCGCACAACTCCGGAAGGCTACAACTCAGACACAGACAACATCAACGGTATGACCAACTGGTGGTGGGGGCGTAACGACGATCTTGAGATCAGAGACGCTACAAGAAACTGGGATGCAATTGACAAACTTTACAGTGAGTATGATTCCTTAAAGATTGATTATCCGTATGGACAGTTTGTACCGGAAGTTGATGATATCCAGTCTAAGATCGATAACATCAACGAAGTATATACCAACTATACAAAACAGATCTCTTATGGTAAATATCAGGGAACTGCGGAGGAGATCGTTGCAGAGATGCAGTCAGCATTAAAACAGGCTGGTATTGAAGAAGTAACCGCAGCACTGCAGGAACAGTTTGATGCATTATACAAATAGGTATACAATAAAGGCATGATGTGCCGCTATTGAACAGAAGGTGTTGATTCTAAGAAATAGGGGATCAACACCTTTTGTTATAGGAAAGAACTGATACAAAAGGAACATTTTGTGAAAAAGAGGAGAGATGGCATGGGCAATTTTGAGATCACAGACAATTTTTATCTGGATGGAAAACCGTTTCAGATCATATCGGGTGCAATTCATTATTTCAGAATCGTTCCGGAATACTGGCAGGACAGACTTGAAAAATTAAAGGCAATGGGATGCAATACAGTGGAGACATATATCCCGTGGAACATGCATGAACCGAAAAAAGGTGAATTCCACTTTGAGGGGATGCTTGACATAGAACGATTTGTAAAAACGGCGCAGGAACTTGGGTTATATGTGATTTTAAGACCGTCGCCGTACATTTGTGCGGAGTGGGAATTTGGCGGACTGCCGGCGTGGCTGTTAGCGGAAGATGGAATGAAACTGCGCGTTTCCTATCCGCCGTTTTTAAACATGTGCAGGATTACTATGATGTATTATTGAAAAAAATCGTGCCGTATCAGATCAATTACGGCGGGCCGGTCATTTTGATGCAGGTCGAAAATGAATACGGATATTATGCAAACGACAGGGAATATCTGCTTGCAATGAGAGATAAAATGCAAAAAGGCGGTGTCGTTGTCCCGCTTGTTACCTCGGACGGACCGTTTGAAGAAAACTTAAACGGGGGTCATTTAGAAGGTGCGCTGCCGACCGGAAATTTTGGATCTAAGACCGAGGAGCGCTTTGAAGTCCTGAAAAAATATACGGATGGCGGACCACTCATGTGTACGGAGTTCTGGGTAGGCTGGTTCGATCACTGGGGAAATGGCGGTCATATGACCGGCAATCTGGAGGAGAGCGTCAAGGACCTCGACAAAATGTTAGAACTTGGTCATGTCAATATTTACATGTTTGAGGGCGGTACGAATTTTGGATTTATGAACGGCTCGAACTACTATGATGAGCTGACCCCGGATGTGACGTCGTATGATTATGATGCGCTATTGACGGAGGACGGACAGATCACGGAAAAATACCGCAGATACCGCGACGTCATTGCAAAATACAGAGAGATACCGGAAGTTACATTTACGACCGAGATCAAAAGAAAGGCATATGGAACACTGCCAGTAAAAGAAAAGGTAAGCCTGTTTTCAGTGCTGGATGACCTCAGTGCTCCGGTGGAGAGCAGTTTTCCGCAGAGCATGGAAAAACTGGGGCAGAATTACGGCTATATTTTATATCATTCCACATTAGATACGGAGGAGAAACTCGAAAAACTCCGCCTGTGGGAGGCAAACGACCGTGCCAATATTTTTGTGAATCAAAAACCGGTCACAACACTTTACGATCTGGAACTTTTAAAAGAAAAAGAGCTGGATGTCACGTTTGAAAGGGGAGCTGATTTTGATATCCTGATGGAAAATATGGGGCGTGTCAATTTCGGACCGCGCATGGAGCACCAGAGAAAAGGCATCAGTCAGTGCGTGCAGGTCAACGGACATATGCATAACCACTGGAAACAGTACACGCTGCCGCTCGACAATATCGAAAAAGTTGACTTTTCCAAAGAATACAAAGAAGGACTGCCGGGTTTTTACCGTTTCACGGTGGATATCGATGAGACGGCAGATACATTCCTGGATTTTGAGGGATGGGGAAAGGGCTGTGTCTTTGTCAACGGATTTAATATCGGAAGATTCTGGGAGATCGGACCACAGAAAAGACTCTATATCCCGGCGCCGCTGCTGAAAAAGGGCGAAAACGAGATCATCGTATTTGAGACGGAGGGAAAGACCCGCGATACGATCGTGTTGAAGGATGAGCCGGATATTGGCTGAGTGTCCACGAAAATAAAAATCAAGTAATATGAATGGAGCAGGGTATGGCAGGATATTTATTTGTACATTTTACCGGGGAACAGAAGGACGGCGAGCAGATCTATTTTTCCGTGAGCCGGGACGGACTGCACTGGACGGATCTAAACAATGGAAAACCGGTACTGTATTCACATATCGGTGAGTGCGGTGTGCGCGATCCGTTTCCGGTAAAAAATCCGATGAACGGACGTTATTATCTGATCGCAACCGATCTTCGGATCGAAAAGGGTGAAGGCTGGCAGGCAGCGCAGGAGCGCGGCAGCAGAGATATCATTATCTGGGAATCAGAAGATCTTGTGCACTGGGAAAAGGAGCGTTCCCATACAGTCGGCATCCGTGAGGCTGGCTGTGTCTGGGCGCCGGAGGCTGTGTTTGACGAGGAAGAACAGGCATTTTTAGTCTTTTTTGCATCCAAAGTAAAATGTGATGGGGAAGAGACTGCAAAACACCGTATCTATGCCGCTTATACAAAGGATTTTGTCACATTTTCGGACACATTTTTATACGTGGAACGTGAGCGGGATGTGATCGATACCACGATTTTAAGGAGTAACGGAAAATATTACCGGATCTCAAAGGATGAGACCGACAGCAGGCTGATCTTAGAGGAGGCAGACAGTCTCCGCGGGGATTTTAAGCGGATCGCCTGTCCGGTTTTTGAAAAATTAAAAGGCGTGGAAGGCCCGGAGGGCTATCTTTTGCCGGATGGCAGGAGCTGGTGTGTGATCGCAGACCAGTTTGCCGAGGGAAAAGGGTATCTGCCGATGATCACGGAAGATCTGTCATCGGGTGATTTCACGATTTTGGAAAAAGAAAAATATGATCTTGGCAGGACGAAGAAAAGACACGGCGGGGTGCTGGAATTAAGTGATGAGGAATTTGAAAGACTGATGATCAAAAAGTGCTGGTAAAATGGGGCAGATGATATACAATGAGCGCAGAAATGGAGGGGTAACATGTTATATCCACAGGAAAATAAGATTCGTGGGATCATTGATTTAAACGGAGTGTGGGATTTTGCACTTGGGACAACGGAGGAACCGGGGGATGCGGTGACATTGCCGGAGCAGATGGAGCCAATCGCAGTTCCGGCATCTTACAATGATCAGAAAGATGATATTGCTTACCGGAATCATTACGGTTATGCGTATTACCGGAGAAATATTACAGTGCCTTCTTATTACAAGGGACAGAGACTGGTGCTTCGCTTTGACGCAGTAACACATTTTGCAAAAATTTATCTGAATGGGGTATTGCTCACACAGCATAAAGGAGGATTTCTTCCATTTGAAGTGGATATCACTGACAAATTATGTGCAGGGGAGAGTGCAGAACTGGTCGTTGCTGTGGATAACCGCATTAATCACAGCACACTTCCGGTTGGAAATGAGGAGGGAACCTCATTTATGGGAGCAGACAATGCAGGAGTGCCGGGAGTTGAAGCTGCAAAACGCTGGAGAAAACCACAGAATCTTCCTAATTTTGATTTCTTTAATTATGCAGGGATCAACCGTCCGGTCAGAATTTATACGACACCGAAGGCGTATATCAAAGATGTAACGCTTGTGACAGATATCCGTGGAACAGATGGCATTGTGAATTATCAGGTTAAGACTTCAGATACAGATGGACAGGAAGTTGTACTGCAGATCTTAGATGCCAATGGAAATGAAGTGGCACAGGCAAAAGGCACTTCCGGGGAGATCGTGATACCGGATGCAAAACTGTGGGAGCCATATCCGGGAACACCGTATCTGTATACGGCAGCAGTCACGTTCGGTGATGATTATTATGAGGAGCCGTTTGGCGTGCGTACGGTGCGCGTGGAGGGGACTTCGTTTCTGATCAATGGAAAACCGTTTTATTTCAAAGGGTTTGGAAAACATGAGGATTCGGCATTTCATGGACGGGGTATGGATGTCTGTCTGGATGTTAAAGATGTCAATTTGATTCACTGGCTGCGTGCAAATTCTTTCCGTACCAGCCATTATCCGTATGCGGAGGAGTGGTATCAGATGGCAGATGAGGAAGGCTTCCTGATCATTTGACGAAGTTTCCGGCGGTTGGTTTGATGCGCAGCTTTACGAATTATCTGGCAGCTGGAACAGGAAGCAGTTACACTGGATTTTTTCCGTGGCGATCATGTGGAGAAGCTGCAGAAACATCATCTGCAGGCAGTGGAGGAGATGATCCTTCGTGATAAGAATCATCCGAGTGTTTTTGCATGGAGTATTTTCAATGAGGCAGAGACCACCAGTCCATTTGCCCATGATTATTTTGCACCGGTATTTGCAAGAGCAAGAGAACTGGATATCCAGCACCGTCCGCTGACTGGCGCATTGGAGAAGAGTAGCGGTCCGGATTGCTGTCAGGTATATCCATTGATGGATTTTGTGTGCCTGAATCGTTATTATGGCTGGTATATCCATGGTGGGGTGATGGAGGACGCAGAAGCAGAATTCTTAGAAGAGATGGATCAATGGGCGATCCATTATCCAGGTCATCCATTTATCTTTACAGAGTATGGAACTGACACACTTCCGGAGATGCACCGCCTTCCAGCCAGCATGTGGAGCCAGGAGTATCAGGATGAATATATGGAGATGTACGCAAAAGTATTTGACCGCTATCCGTGGGTAGTGGGAGAACTGGCATGGAACTTTGCGGATTTCCAGACAGGACAGGGAATCATGCGTGTAGGAGGCAACCGGAAAGGCGTCTTCACCAGAGAGCGTCAGCCGAAGCAGACGGCTCATCTGTTGAGAAGACGCTGGGAGACAAAAGTAATGCTTAAAATATTATTTTTCGGAAGACTTCTTAAATAGTACCTTTCCGGAATGTACCACAATGATCAGACCCAGCACCATCAGCAGAATAGCGATGATCAGCTGCAGGCCCTCTACCATAAATACGGCAGTCCCGGCGCTGTAGGCTTTGACCAGAGCGATGGAACGCTCAACCAGTGCGGTAAAGGTAACACATAACATGATCACCAGAGGAACAAACAAAGTACGGTTTTCACGGCCAGTTACCCGTAAGAATACGCACAGGGTGATCAGTACCAGGGCGCTTAACAGCTGGTTGGCGCTGCCAAACAGCGGCCAGATGTTGGAGTAGCCGATCTTCGTTAAAATGTAGCCGCATACCAGAGTGATAACCGTTGCAAAATATTTGTGCAAAGAAGTTTTCTCCATCCTTCGGCGTGTTCCATGTCATTGACGCTGAACAGCTCCTGGAAGGACATACGTCCGATAGCGTGCAACGGAATCCAGGCTTGTCAGGGCAAGTGCGGAGACGCACATCGTCATAAAGCACTGGGCAGCGTAAACTGGGATTCCAAACATCTCCAGGAATCCGGCAACACCGGAGGAGAAGATAGCAAACGGAGTACCGGCTGCAGGCGTGCCATCAGCGGAAGCGGCAGCACCGGCAACGCACAGAGCCAGGACAGCCAGTAAACTTTCCAAAAGCATAGCGCCGAAGCCAACTTTCGGCATATCCTTTCATTGGTGATTGCCTTGGAGGAAGTACCCGAGGAAACCAGGCTGTGGTAAACCGGATACGGCGCCGCAGGCAACGGTTACAAACAAAATCGGGAACAGGTCACCGGATTTCTCATTGTGGAAACCAAGTGTAAGGCGCCAGGGTTCATTGCCGGATGTGCGACAAGCAGTCCAACGACGGCACCGATAATCATACCGGCAAACAT
>ENA-OPYX01000495-OPYX01000495.1-human-gut-metagenome-genome-assembly--contig:-NODE-495-length-23017-cov-5.078287_pt1 | contig 23017 bp, 23 predicted proteins | sample MGYA00242639_ERZ504486 | MGnify/ENA primary metagenome ERZ504486 (study PRJEB26092, sample SAMD00036296) | human gut metagenome | host: Homo sapiens | study: EMG produced TPA metagenomics assembly of... | reverse complement strand
GTTTCTCTAAGAAATTTAAGCATCGTACCAGTGTACTTTTTCCAGCTCCCGACATACCGATGATTCCGTAGATATCGCCCTGCTCCACCGTCAGATTGATATCACTTAATGCCTCAACGGTCACTCCCTTTTGTTCAAACCTTTTATAGAGATGTCTGACCTCAATTGCTGCCATACATGTTCTCCTTTCTTCCTGCCCTATGTGAGCACCTGTCTGCACTCCGCGCTCCATATTAACACAAATTTTATTTTAAGGCAAAAAAACAGATGCTCCCTCGCGGAAACATCTGTTTTACATTTTCTATCAACGCATAAAATCAGATATCTTTCCGCACACGAAATCGTCCCATACAGCACATACACATCATGCCGCACATGGATCCTGTCATCATCATTTTGTCTGCTGTTGTATAGGTCTTAATTTCTGTACGCATATCTGATCTCTCCTTTCTCCTACTGCTCTGTCTTGATTTGATAGTCCTTATTATAACAGGTAGTTACAGAAAGTGTTAATATTGGAAACCTTGAGTTGGTTATAGGTTTCACCTATAACTGATTACATCACATTTTCCCTGTATTTTTTTAATTCTTCGATATAGATCTCCCCGATATGGCTGACTTTTGCCCCTTTCCGCTTCACATAGCCAATGCGCATTTTCTCCGTTTCCTTTAACGGGATTGCCATATAGTCACTGCCGTTTAGTTCCTCACAGATAATTCCGGAACAGAGCGTATAGGCATTTAATCCAATCATCAGATTCAGAAGCGTGGCACGGTCATTTGCCTTGATGAGTCTTTTATAATCATAAGTACTCTTCATTTCCTCCGCCAGATAAAGCGAATGGTGTTCGCCCTGATCAAAAGAAAGACATGGATACGCATCGAGTTCTTCCATCGAGATCACTTCCTGTTTTGCCAGCGGATGCCCGGACCAGAGATAGACATAGGTGTCGCAGGAAAACAGTTCAATAAATTCCAATCCGTGTTCTCTGATGATCTTATTCATGACTTTCTCATTGAAATCATTCAGATATACAACCCCGATCTCACTCCGGAAATTTTTTACATTCTCAAGTACATCATAAGTGGTCGTCTCATGGACTGCAAATTCATACTGTTCCATTCCGGCCTGTTTTACCGTCTCCACAAATGCCTTGACTGCAAATGTATAGTGCTGCATGGATACACTGAACTTTTCTTTGACCTGCTTGTCGATATAGCGGGAAGTGAGCAGTGTAAACTGCTCCGTGACCTGTCTTGCATATCCTAAAAACTCTTCCCCCTCCGGTGTCACCAGGATTCCCCGGTTAGAACGCACAAACAGATCAAACCCGATCTCCGTTTCAAGTTCCCGGATCGTCTCTGAGAGACTCGGCTGGGAAAGAAATAGTGTCTTTGCCGCCTCATTCATCGATCCGCAGTCCGCGATCGTCAATGCATATTTTAACTGCTGCAGTGTCATCTGATCCTCCCTTTAACCTTCCACATCCCCAGTCTGTTTTAAATATCTCTTCTTGCTCGAAAAACCTCTTCCCGACACTTCACTGACTTTATTGATAATCACAAAGGCATCCGGGTCTACTTCATGGATCAGTTTTTCCGTTTTGGCAAGCTCACGCATGGATACCACCGTCAAAAGCATCATCGTGTTATTTCTTAAGAACCCTGTCTCACTGTTTAACAGTGTCACACCGCGGTCAATATCTTTTAATACCGCTGTGCGGATCTCATCAATATGGCTGCTGACGACCTTGATCTGCATTTTCGTAGTTCCAAGCATCAGACATTTATCCAGCACTGCGCTGTATACGATCACAAGCAGAATGCCATAGAGTACCTGTTCACCTGTGCTGTGAAATACCTGAAGGAGTAAGATCAGCATATCAAATACATAGATGGAACTTGACACCGGAATCTTAAAATACTTATTTAAGATCAGCGGCGGAATATCCATGCCGCCCGTGGAAGCCCCCATCCGGATGACAAGTCCGATCGCTGCCCCGATACAAATACCGCCAAAAACAGTACACAAGATCAGGTCATCGGTAATCCGGTAACCCCCAAGCAGCCTTGTGATCAGTTCGAGTGCAATCGGGTAGCTGAATGTGCTGACAATCGTATTTGCCGCAAACTTCCACCCGAATGCAAAAAATCCGATCAGAAACATAATGGTATTAAATACAAATACAAACACGGTGACCGGCGTGTGGAAAACATCATTGACAAACAGTGCGATACCGGTCGTTCCACCGGTGATCAGCCCGCTTGGCAGAATAAACATTGCAATTCCAAATGCATAAATGCAGTTTCCAAATATCACAACCAATGTTTCCACAATTCTTTTTAAAATCTGTCGCATAAAACTCTCCATTCCTGCATGTGAAAAATCTTATTCTTCACACGGATGTCTCTCCGTAGTTATTCTTCGTCATCCTCATCCATGACATCTTCTTCATATTCGTCATACACTCTCTGATGTCTCTTTTTGCTGCGGTTTTGATCCTGATGCGCCACATCCCGGATCAGACTTACGATTCCTTTATAAATCTCCCGGATGACCGCAAAAATAAAAAACATCACGATAAACCCGACTACTCCAAATACGATATCTGCAAATTCCATATTGCCGGTATTCGTCACCTTCTGTCCGATCTCAATCGCAAATGTGATCACGATGATCAGTGTAAAAACATAAATCCATGCGATCACCATCACATGATCGTGTTTTGCGAGCCATTTAAAAACAGGATACACCACAAAAATAAACATCATTCCCAAAATTCCAATGACTAAAAAATGCAATTCCTTATCACTGAAATTGTATTCGTATGCATCATTGAACCGGAGCAGATAACTATGTATCTTCGCGAGCAGTTCCACAATGCCATAAAGTAATTCTTTCATAAACCTCATCCTTTCTACCGGGAATTATCGTAATATATCTTTTTTAATTTGTAAAGAAAGAAACCTTTAATTTCCCATAAATCAAAAAATACCCGGGGTCTTGCGACTCCGGGCATCTCTCATCTACTTTGTAACCTGTGATCAATATACATGTTTCTTTGACTTATGCGCTTCTCTTGCCTCTTCTACTGCGGCATGATCTGCAATATTGATCTTGGCTGCTGCCTTTTTCTTTTTTAATGGATGTTTTGGATTCTTATCTGACATACTATACGCTTCCTTTCTGCATATCATCTTTCATCCTTTTACTTTATTTCCTTGCTTCGGTTACGTTATAGCACTATAAATCAGCAAAGTCAAGTATTATCCATCTGTTTTTTTGTTATTTTATGATTTCTTTTAAATTTTCAGAATATTTTTATAATTTATAATCTGAACCTAATGCAGTGTAATATACACGAAATCCATGCCTTTTCTTCTCCACATAGTCCATCCGAATCAGCAGATTGATAAATTCCTGTATCAGACCTTTTTCCCAGCGTCTGTTATACACTTCATTCACTGCTTCCGTTAACTCATCAGTACACATCTCTTCATTTCTGTCCCACAGAATATTTAAGATCATATTGGCTGTGTCCGGAAGATTGTCTAAAAATACACTTTCCATCTCCATCACTCTGCTCCTCATCTTTCGTAATGCTCCGGTACTTATTCAAACCGTGACTTTCTGCCCATGAGTTTAGCATAGATTTGATGGCATTAAAATAGATATGTCCGATATTCTCGGAAACACGTCCTTTTCACATTTATATTCTTAATATAGCGGATTTTTCCAGGTTTATGCGTCAATTCCAAGTTCCGCCGGAAGGAAACGCGGACAGACATTCTCGGATGACGTGATCACGGACGCCGCCAGACGTGTTCCAATCTCCACCGCTTCCTCTAAGGTTTTTCCGTATGTCAGACCACTTGCCACACCTGCGCAAAACGCATCGCCTGCTCCTGTCGTATCTTTTACCTGTACTTTTTTTGCCGGGCAGATGCCGTATGTGCCTTCCCGGTCTGCATAGACCGCACCTTTGCCTCCCATCGTCACAACCATGGACGGAATATTGGCACGTTTTACACAGCCTGCAAGAATTTCTGCGAGTGCTTCCGGTGTCTTTTCGCTGTAATCATCCGAAAAGAACATCCCTGCCTCTAACTGGTTACAGATAAAACAGTCAAATTTCCGCAGGAAATCTCTTCTCTCTGCCGCAATACTCATATTGCTGACAACCCCGTAAAGCGGTTTTTTAAACTTTTCACACAGACTTACCACTTTTTTTACGATCTCTTTATCCATATCCACTTCGATCACGACAGAATCAGCATTTTCAAAAATCTCATCCCCGGATTCTTCCAACACATCAAGAATCGGCATCAGATTCGGTCTCTGTGAAATTGAACCGGCAACATCTCCACGATGGTCAAATACAGCAAGCCAGGTTCCCATTCCATTTGGAATCGTTAACATGTATTCTGTATTTACTTTATGATTCTGCAGTTTGTGAATGACATCACTTCCAAGTGCCGAATCATCCACAATTCCCAAAAATGTAGGGCGCAGTTCGATATTCGCGATATCTTCTACAACGTTACGGCTGACACCTCCATGGATATATTCGATTCTTCCCGCATTTCTCCCATCCGGGATATAAATATCTTCCGGAAACCCCTTGATATCCACAAATACTGCACCAATTACTACAATTCCATTTTTATTTACTGCCATATATTTCAATTACCTTTCTATCGTTTTCTGATATGGATCTCCGGGATCGCCACACTGTCATAAGTAATTCCCGGCTTTTTTTCATCTTCATCTGCCGCATCCTCCGGTTCATGTGTATGGATCTCCGGAACCGCAAGATTATCATAAGTCAGATTGTATTCGTGACCTTTCTCTCGTTTCTTTCTGAATTTAAACATACTTACTCCGTTTCTTCTATTATAATATATTGATGAAAAATGTAATAACCAGACTGTTGATAAAATCTGCAAACAGACTTCCGATCAGAGGAATGATCAGATACGCCTTTACGGACGGAGCATATTTTTCACACAGCACCTGCATGTTTGCCATGGCGTTCGGTGTCGCGCCCATTCCAAATCCACAGGTTCCGGCTGCAAGCACCGCTGCGTCATAATCTTTTCCCATCACATAAAATACCACAAACCTTGCAAATACACAGATCAAAACTGCCTGTACTGCCAACAGTATGATAAGCGGCAGTGCAAGCGACGCAAGCTGCCACAGTTTTAACGTGATCATTGCCATTCCAAGGAACAATGACAGCGAAATACCACCAATATCATTGATCTCTCCCATATGGATCACAAACTTGCCGGAATACTCTCCGATATTACGAAACAGTGCCGCTGCGATCATTGCGCCGATATAGATTGGGAACGTCATTCCTGTTTTCGTCAGAAGCCAGGAAAAAACGGTGCCCAGTCCGATTGCCAGAATCAGCTGAAACACTGCAGATGCATACATATTCGTATGACGCTCATGTTTCTTTTCATCTTCCACCAGAAGACTGTCATCTTCCGGCACAACCGTATCGAGCAGATTTTTCTTTTCGATCAGTTTCCTGCCAAGCGGTCCGCCAACCAGACTTCCCGCGATCAGTCCAAATGTTGCCGCCGCGGTACAGATCGTCGTTGCACCTTCCACATTCAGATCCTCCAGAACCGGGCCAAACGCGCCCGCAGTTCCGTGTCCGCCCACCATCGGGATCGAACCGGTACACATACCGATCAGCGCATCAATGCCAAGCAGATGGGATGTTCCGATTGCAAGCAGATTCTGTAAAACGATCAGGAGAATGACCAACCCTAAAAATATCGCCAGCGACTTTCCACCACTCTTTAACACCTTCAGATTTGCCTGAAATCCTACTGATGTAAAAAAGAATACCATACACACTTCCCTTAAGGTATCATCAAAAGAGATCTCCATAAATCCACTGCTGTAGCAGATACATGTGACGATTGCAAATAGCAGTCCCCCGACGACCGGCGCCGGAATACAGAATTTTTCCAGTACATGTATCTGTTGTTTTAGATAACTACCCAGCATCAGCACCAGCACCGAAGCTGCCAATGTCTGATACATATCCAACTGAACTTCCATATTTATCCTTTCGATTCTAATTCCCAAACCGGATCTTATTTTTCAAATCCGGTATTTACTCTGTCGGCACCTCGATACCGCACTCTGCATAATATGCCGCCGCACCCTTATGAAACGGGATTGTAATACCTCCAATCGCAGACTGCTCGTCCTCTTTTAATTCGATTGAGGCCGCATAGCGGATATCCTTTCCATGTAAAAATAAAAGTTCCGTCAGCTCTTTTACCGTATTCTCCGATAAACTGTCACCTGCCAGAAGCACCGCCTGTACAGACAGTGTTTTTACCTCTTCTGTCTGACCGGTATAAGTGCCTGCCGGAATCGTATATTCGGAATAAAACGGATATGCCGCCTTTAACCGGTTCCGGCATTTTACATCAATACTCAACAGCCGGATTCCGCATTCCTTTGCCAGTTCCCCGATCACCGTAGTCTGTGTTCCCGCTGTACAAAAGAACGCATCGATCTCTCCATCTGCAAGTTTCGCTGCCGCCTCCGTGTAATCCAAATTGACAGTCTTTACCATATCTCCGCTGATGCCCTGTGCCTGCAGAATCTGGTTTGCGTTCCGCTCTGTCCCGGATTCCTCTGCCCCGATACTGATCGTTTTCCCAAGAAGATCATCCAATGTCTCAATCTCTGAATCCGTGCGCACGACGATCTGGCATGCCTCCGGATAAAGCGCTGCAACCGCTTTATATCCCTGGTATGCTTTGTCCCGGAATTCCCCGGTTCCATGATAGGCTTCCTCCACCAGATCTGCCTGGGCAATCCCCAGTTCAATATATTTGCCCGAAAGAAGTCTGACATTTGCTGCAGATCCGGCAGTATTCCTTGTTTCAAGTTTATACGAAAAATCCTCTTTATTTGCAAGACTGACATATGCATTGGCAAAGGAATCGTACATTCCGCCGATTCCCGCAGCTCCAAACCGGATTGTTTTCCGGTTTGCGCCGCATCCTGCCAGCATTAAGATCATTGCCAGTCCAAGAAAAATATACCGACTTTTTATCAATCTATGCCCCCTCCTTTTCGATTAACTTTTATCTGCATGTTATGCATCTGATCTCGCATATGCATTTTTCATCTGACCGCTCAGTTCAAACAGTACCTTATCGAGTGTATCTGTGGTTTCTTTCTTTAACATTCCGGCAACCGCACGGTTTGCCTCATGCCGGATCTCTTTTCTTTTTGCTGCATCCGTCGCTTGGGAAAGAAGTGCATCATAACGATTAATCAGCTCATGACCTTTCGCTAACACATGTTCCTTATATCTTTCAATATGGAATACCGAACTGCGGTAAGAGGCGTCTGCCATCGCCGCGATCATCCTGCCTGACCAGTAAAAATTGTCCGTGGAAACCTCACCTGTGGTGTTGCAGAGATAGTCCGGTGTCTCATCGATATCCGCATAAAACGGAACCAGTACATTAAACGCATTGGATGCAAATGCGATCCACTCGATCACATTACAGTCACATTCCATTCCCGGACGCATCTGGATCACAGCCAAAAAGTCATTGCGGTTGATTCCGATCGAGCGGTATGCACCGCGCATATTTTTCTCCCCGTATGCCGCATACGGATCGTACGGCGTCCCCTGGAAGTGGGAGGACAGCACATATTTTACATCCTCCACCGTGATCTTCTTTTCCGGTACCATACACCACGGAATGTCGTCGGACTGCGGGGTATAGTCTGCATGTTCTCCATCCCAGACTTTCGTGTGCGGATTTAAGCAGCGCTCCATATACCACGCTCTCGGCGTATTGTATACATGGTCTGCGTCATCATGGCTGCCAAACGCATCTCTCGGATTTAAGCTGCCGTCCATTGAGAGATTCAGATGATTTTTCTCAATAAATTCTTTCAGATCTGAAGAACACATGTATTCTTTCTGATCAGATAGCGCATCCTCAAGATCAAAGTGGTCAATGCCAAGCTGGTTTGGCATGACAACATATACATCATCCGGCACCCTTCTTGCAATCCAGTGATGTCCGCCGATCGTCTCAAGCCACCAGATCTCATCCTGATCCTGAAAAGCGATTCCGTTCATCTCATAGGTGCCGTACTGTTCTAACAGAGAACCAAGGCGTTTCACACCCTCTCTTGCACTGCGGATATACGGCAGAACGATACATACGATATCCTCCTCGCCGATCCCGCCAGGTACTTCTTCTTTTCCATCTTCCGCCGGCTGAAGTTTAACTAACGGATCTGCTCCAAGCACACGCGGATTTGATGTGATCGTCTCCGTTGCTGTCATCGCAACATTTGCCTCATTGACACCTGCCGCTGCCCAGATTCCTTCTCCCTCCACGGCATTTGGCACCGCCGTATAGCGCATCGGATCATCCGGAAGTTCGATTGTCACATGGGAAATAACAGATTTATATGTTTTCGGCTGCTCCTCCGGATGAATAACAACAAACTTTTTCGGTGTAAAATGTCCGGAACCGGAATCATCATTTCTTGCGATCATCGTAGAACCGTCATAAGATGCTTTTTTCCCAACAAGTATTGTAGTACATGCCATTTTTATTATCTCCTCTCAAGTGTTTTGTCTATTCTGCCTCGTCATAAAAAATTTTGTCTTTTTCTAACACCGTTCCGACACCATCCTTCACCTCAACAATGCAGACAGAACAGGTTTTTCGGGATTCCCCCGCGCCAGATATCTTCTTTATCATCATAAAAATTTGCCAGAAGACAGCGTCCGGCTGCCCCGTGTGTCGATATGAAGATCGTAGCATTTTCATATGCCTTGTTCTGTACCAGCGACTGATAAAAATCTTCGGTCCGTTTTAAAACATCCTGAAAACTTTCCCCGCCCGGAGCCCTCATGCAGTGATACGGATCATTGTAAAACTTATCAATAAAATCCGGTGGAAGGACTTTGCTGTCTCTCACACATTCTCCCTCCCAGTCGCCAAAAGAAAGTTCTATGATACGTCTGTCTGTGATCATAGGAAGATGTCTTCCCGCCATCACAAGCTCTGCCGTCTGTTTTGCGCGGATCAGGGGACTTGAAATGACAAGATCAAAATCTATGTCTTTCATGCCTTCACCGGTTAATTCTGCAAGACGGATGCCCGCATCATTTAACATGATATCGCGCTGTCCCTGCAGTTTTTTCTGTTTGTTCCACGATGTTTCACCGTGCCTGATTATGTATAATTTCATCTTTTTGCCTTTCTGTATTTTATCTCCGGGTAATAAACGAATTTTCTGCTCATTGCCTAACACATTATAGCATGAGATTTTTTCTTTTCCAAATCTTATCTATGATTTCAGATTACACCTGTCACTGACGTATTTTTTCCAAATCTGGATTCTTCACAGCCGATAAGCATTTTTTTCGTACAAAATAATAGCAGATCACCTGCATTATGATCGTAGCCAGCCAGGACGCCGGATACGAGATAAACAGAAAATACAGGGATCTGTGAAGCGGGAAAAATACAAAGATCCATAAAATACGCATCCCGACCGTGCCGATTACAGACAATATCATGGGAACAGAGGAATACCCCATACCACGCAGTGCGCCTGGAAAAAGATCCATGATGCCGCACAGGAAATACGGCACGGTTGTGATGGAAAGTATTTCCAATCCACATGCAATCACATCCGGTTCTTTGGTATAGATCGTCAGTATCTGTGCCCCAAAGAAATATGCGCTGCATCCAAGCACAGCAGCAACACTCACAGACAAAATCAGACAATCCATCAGCACCCGGTCCATTCTCTTATATTTTCCCACACTAAAATTCTGACTCGTAAAACTCATGCAGGCCTGTGTGATGGAATTGACTGAAACATACAAAAAGCCAAGCAGGTTATTGGCTGCCGTATACCCCGCCATCGCCGTCGCACCAAAAGAGTTGACGGACGACTGTAACAGTGCGTTCGAAAAGTTGATCACTGTACTCTGAATTCCTGCCGGAATCCCAACCTGAAAAATCTGTTTCAGATAAGCACCATTGATGGACAGCTTTGAAAAATGAAGCTGGTAACTGCCCTGCGTCCTGCAAAGGCAGCGCAAAACAAGGATACAGGACACACACTGGGAAATGATCGTTGCGATTGCAACCCCGGCAACATCCAGATGGAATCCAATCACCAGGATCAGGTTTAATCCCGCATTGATACAGCCTGAAATGATAAGGAAGAAAAGCGGTCTTTTGGTGTCCCCGACGGCACGGAGTATCGCTGCACCGTAATTATAGAGCATAAAAAATGGCATCCCCATAAAATAGATCCGCATATATAAGGTCGACTGACTGATCACGTCATCCGGTGTGCCCATCAGTTCCAATGCCCCCTTCGCAAACAATACACCAACAAATGCCATCACAACACCGCTGATCAGTGCTAACGTGATCGCAGTATGTACGGTCTGTGACATTTCTTCCTCCCGTCCTGCGGCATAAAATCTTGCCGCAAGCACATTCGCTCCAAGTGAAATTCCGATAAACAAATTCACAAATACATTGATCAGTGCCGTTGTCGAACCGACCGCTGCAAGCGCCTGACTGCCGCTGAATCGTCCCACGACGATGATGTCGACTGCATTAAACATTAATTGTAAAATTCCCGAAAGCATCAGAGGGAATGCAAAGGAAATTAATTTATCCATGATAGTGCCGTTACACATATCGATTTCATATTTATTATTTTTCAATGAGAGGACTCCTTTCCTGATTTCTTACTATCTGTATTTTATTATGCGTATCTTGTTATGCATAAATTTGTATTGAGTATTTTACATTGCGTATCTTACTGCCTTTTTGGGGCTTCGTCAATAAATTTTGTTTGGTTATCAAAAGGGGGATCTAGAACGTAATGGAGCAGCCTGCTGGTGAAAGCAGACTGCCCCATCTTCAGAAAACATGTAAAAATTTTATTATCGTGAATGATTTAAGAACCGGACGGGATGCGCACGATATAATGCTCTCCATCCCGTTCCACCCGTGTTAAGACCGGAATATGTTTTTTGCGAAGCTGATGCACGACCGGATAGGTCAAAAAAAACTCGCCTTCCACATAAACAGCTTCCGGTTTTTCTTTTAAAATCCGTTTCACCTGGTCTTTGATCCGGCTCTTCCACTGCTGCTTTTCCATGATAACTTCTCCGTAAATTCCCTGCACCTCAAGTTCCGGGACATCCGGCAGCACACAGTGTGAAATGCGGGCATGCTCCATTCCTGGCAGCTGCTGTAAGAGTTCATCCGCTTCTTTTCCACCGCCAAAATTTACGATCACCGGCTCCTCCTTAAAGCAGGACAAACTGATCTTACATGCCGCCACGGCATCTTCTAATGTGCCAGCCGTCATCAGAAAACCTCCCTTGTGGCAGAAGCCTGCACTGAAAAGTCCTGTTGCCTGCACCAGCTCCTCATTTTCTAATCCAAGCCATTTTTCCGGGAAGCTGCACTTGTAATTCATGGAGTATTCTCTTTTCTGTGGCTGGATACAGTAACCGCCGCGGTTGGATGGGAAAACCACAAATGCGATATCGGTTTCTGAGAGCCTTTTCTGACACGGGATAAATTCCGGCAGAACCAGTATTTTCGCCTCATCTTCCGGTTTTTCTCCTGCCTCAAGTGCCTTCTGCTGTGCCTCTAAAACTTCCTCGATCCGTTTATCTGCCCGCTCATTTCCAAGATAACGTTCAAATTTATTTTCCAAAATCATTCCGGCTACACCGACTGCCCGGAAAAAATGCGTCATCACTGCTGCCCGCTGCATCCCAGGTCGGATTGAAATTTCCAATCAGTGTTGCGAGTTCATTTTTCTCCCCGGTATTGTCATTGTTATCCAGCGGCTGCACGAATGCCTCATCAAACGTCTGCGCGAGTTCCTCTCCTAAGATTCCGGCTCCAAGCTGCTCCCAGAGCAGTCCAAATGCCGCATACGGCACTCCGTTTTCACGGATCCTGCTGTCTTTCTGATGATGGTCATACTCTCCGCGTCCGATATCAAATACGATCCCGTCATAGCCTTCGGGAACTTTGCTGCCACGCGTGATCGTGATTTCCGGATTTAAGTAGAGCAGCAACGCTGAGGAAAAAACGTCATCCGCGTGAAACTTACCGCTGTGGGTAAATGCTTTTGCGTCTTTTTTGGTGATCTGTTGTAATAATGTGTGATTCATGATGATATCCTTTTACCTTTTTACATGATTACCTATTTTAAATTTTAAACTGACTGATGATCTTTTCAAGTTCATCCACAATTTCTTTATTGTTCAAAACCGCATCCACAATTTTCTTAAACTCTTCATCGATCTGTGTCATATATCCGGAATTTTTCACTACTTCTTCCTTCTGTTTATCAAACCCATCCATAATGTCATTTACATAATAATGAATACGTTCCATACTCTGCTGCAGTTCATCTATACAGCCACCAAACTTCTCCATCTGATTTTTAAAATTATGTGCATCGCTTGCATATTCCTCGCCTGTATGTACAAGAACATCATAATCTGAAATAACATTTGTTTTCACATAGTTTAGCAATTCAAAAGAAGATTCCGCCAGTTTATCTACTATATCCACGATAAACGTATTAATTTTCTGAATTTCCCCTGCAGTCTTTGATGATTCCTCTGCAAGACTGGATATCTCGTTTGCCACAACTGCAAACCCTTTGCCACTTTCTCCCGCTCTTGCGGCCTCAATGCTTGCATTCAGCGCAAGAAGGTTTGTCTGGTCTGCAACATTCAGAATCTGGTTTGTAAGCTGTTGTACCCGCTCTACTTCCTTCGATTCTTCAATTTTATCTTCAAGCGTCTTTCCAATTCTCACAATCGTATTCTGCATACATTCTCTGGCAGATACGGCATCTTCTTCTAACTTTTCCGCTTTTTGTCCAACCTCACCAATGTACTCTGCCTGCGATTTTGTCTCATGTATGACGGATGACATCATCTCCTTATTGCTCTGTGCATTTTCAGCGATCTTATGCACCATGTCGCTCATTTCAAGAACCCTGCCTTCCATAGCGTTCATGGTAGCATTTACTTTCGACACTTCATTTGCAGACGAAGTTACAATATTATTTACATGCTCTGAATTACTTAAAAGTTTCTTTTCACTTGCACTGATATTTTGAATGATCTCACGCAAGTTCTCCAGAAAGATATTTAAACTGTCTGCAATATTTCCAACCTCATCTGTCGATCTTACATTTATCTTCTGTGTAAGATCTCCCTCTTTCTTTGCAAGCTCACTCATTTTCTCCGCTATCACACTTACATTTCTTGACAAAACACCACTAATAATAAGCGAAAGTGCTGCTGCTATCACCAATCCTGCAAGTTCAATGATTACAAATTCTTTTATAAATATGTTTTCCTGAAGTCTGATATCAGTTGCAGAACAATCCACTCCTACAATTCCTGCAATTTCACCGGAACTATTGTAAACCGGAGCAAATGCACTATAAAAATCTCCCCACTCATCGGATGTCATTTCACTATCAACTGTGGCATTCCCGTCAAATGCCTCTGCTATTTCATCATAAATCTCATATTCTTCGCCAATCGCAGCCCCTTCTTCGGTATCAGCATCAACAATAAATTCCAGCCTGTCACCATTCATCCGCATTGTATATATGTATTTGATATCATCTCCACACAAGAAATCCTGCAGCTGCGATAATATTTCTTTATAATTTTCTGTTTTCTCATCTCCGGCTTTAATTTATCCTAAAATATCACCATCGATTCTTTCCGCGGCAATTTTAGCTGAATTTCTGGCATTTTTCTTACACTGTTCTAACAATGTATCTTTCGCCTGTACGATAAAAAACCAGCCGATCAGATTCGTCACAATCAAAACACATGCTATCATTCCGGTCAAAATTTTTGCACGTATGCTGATTTTAAAATTTTTCTGTGATTTACCCTCTTTCATGCTGTCCTCCGCCCTTCATATCATTTATATGAATATTATAGCGTTTTGCCTTCTCTCTGGCAAGAAAATCAAACTTGCTAAGTTCTTCTTCCCTCGTCCGGCAATGAATCATTCCATCGTCAGCATACCTTTCAAATGGTGCTTGCGGAAAATTTCTTTTTCCGCATATTCCCCGATATCCTCGACCTTGCGCCAGGGAGACCGGAATAACATTTTGCATTGATTGACGGTGACCCTGATCAACCAGTTTTTCAAATGGAAATCTGATTCAATCCGATACTTTCCTGATAGCCCGCCACCCCATATTTTGTTACCGCATCCACGACAGGGAGCAGCCTTTTATCTGTAATCTTTTGCAGCATTTTCTTTCTCTTTTCAGAAATTATTTCTTTCGATCTGCACTGCTCATAATCGAAAGGCGTCATATGCCAATAGCAGAATGTTCCCCGATAGTACTGCGATAATTTTTGTGCGATCAGTATCCCCTCCGGATCGAGATCGCCGGAATAATATACCTTAGTTCCTGACTTTGCAAGCAGTTCTAACACCAAAAGCCCTGCCAGTCTTGGCTGCCCATTCATGCACATGCACGACTTTTCTCCACAGATCAGGGCAAAAACAGACGGGTTTTCCACGATAAAGATCTCATGATCCACACACTCGATACGCTCCCATTCAGAAAGTACTGTAAGCGGCACCTGCACCATATTTTTTTCCTGACAGAATCCGTCCATCCCTCTGTGCAATTCTCCGTTCTTTTTGATCGCATGCACGTTATAAAGCAATGCATAATTGGAAATATCATCGATTAATATCCCGGCAAGAAGATAGCTTTTCTGTCTCTTATATGCAGGAAACATTTCTAAAGTTTCCACCTGTATGCCCCTCTGTCCTAAATCCATCTGTATGACCTGATAAAGGATCTTTCCCTCTGCCGTGCCCTGGTCAAATGCATGCGGATTTCCGGTTACAGCAGCGGCAAATACCGCGAGGTACACACTCTTTTGTGTGCGGTACGGCAAAGCGTTATATAGGTTCGCACACAGCCAGAGAAGGCGTTTCCACTCTTTTAAGTTCTCTTTGTCGCTGCTTTTTAAAATATTTTCGAATGTATCAAACTCCAAAAAGGCAGGAGTCCCTTTGAAATTTTCAAGGAACTCCTTTTTTATCTCCCGTATCTGATTTTCTTTAAATGCCTTTTCCTCTGCCTTTCCAATCAGCGCTTTTCCAAAATACTCTGCCAGCACTTCTTCCGGTGTGACCGTCCCATATTTGCTGCAGGAAAGTGCTTTTCGGAATTTTTCAGCAGAAACCGTAATACTTTTTTTGCCATGAAAATTCTGGCAGAAGAATCCTTCTAACGTGTCAAGTCCGTCCCCAGATATATTCTTTACAGTCACTTTACCCGAAAATCTGCCGTAGGAACTGTATTTCTCACGAAAACCTGTAAAGATGCGCTGCCAGATCTCATTTTGCCTGAAATATGCCACGCAGTCACGTTTTAACTTTTCATGCCCTGTCAAATTGTTCAATCTCTATCCCTCTTTGTTCTACTTTTTCTTCATCATCTAACAGTTCTTTACTGTGTCCGTTCCATAAATAAGGCATTACGGTAACAAATTTCGCATTTTCCGGGCGGATCAGCTGATAAATTGCCAGCGCATCCAGCGTATCACAGTCTCCCCACAATACCTGTGAATTGATAATAAAATCAAATTCAAACTGTGTCATCAGGCGGAACATGTCTCTGATATTCCGGTTGTCGACACCGGCAAATGCCTCATCTAACGAGATCAGTCTCGGCGCATCTGCCCTGCCGCCCTGATATTTTGCAACGACAGCAGAAAAGAGCGGTACATACATGGACATTGCTTTTTCTCCTCCACTGAACGTACCAAATACACTATTGGTCAGTTCCTTCTGGCGCTCTCCGCTTTTTTGGGAGAACAACTGAAATTCAAACCATTTTCTATAATCAAGTGTTTCTTTCATGATCTGATAAAAGGAGATCATTCCGGCACTCTCACGCGCATTGCGTCTCGCCTCGTCGACCTTTGACCTGAAATGTGCAGAAAGTCTTGCCGCCTCTTCTTCACTCATCAGACGGTAATCTTTCTTTAACAGTTCTACCAGTTCCCTGGTGTCAAGCTGATCCTCTTTTTCGGCTGTCTTACTCCTCCATCTGAGACTCAGTTTCAGACCGCTTGACGTATCCATGCCATTCATCAGCGTATTCATTTTCTGCACCCACAGATTCGACGCATTGATCTTTCCCCGGATCTTGCGGCTCACAGTATTGGCCAGAATATCTTCGAATAATTCCCGGTCTCCGTCTTTGATCAGGTTTTCAAGCTCACTGATGTCTTCATCAAGATGTGTCAGCAGACTTGCAAACGTTACCTTCGTCCCCTGATATCTTGCTGTGATATCAAGCCGCTTTGGGGTATAATCATCTATTTTTTCACTCTCATCCGATTCTGCAAATAATTCATTCTGCGTAAGCTGATAATCGGTCAGAAAACCTCTGTTTTCAAAATATACCCTGTTGAGGTCAGCGATAATACTGTTTTTTTCCATATCTTTGATATCTGTCAGCAGATAATCATAAATATGCCCTGCATCATCCGTAATCTCTTCTGGTACAGCCACATAAAAAAGTCCCCGCTCCTGTTCATAACATTTCCGGTAAAATTCCACTTTCTTTTCATATACCTTTATCGTATCCGCATTGCTGATACGATTCGCTTCGATCAGCTTTGCTTCATCCGTCTTTTGTGTCTTTTCGGTCACACGTTTCTGAAACTCTTTCGGAAATGCATTCAGCCACGAAATGCAGGCATCTAACCTGTCTTTGACCGCTTCATAATCTGTCAGGGCAAGCTGTTCCAGAATGGATGTTCTTTCTTCCTGTTTTGAACTGATCTGCTTTTCGGTCTCCCTTATGTCATATCTGATCTGATCCATATCAAGATCTAAATCTTCTAAATGAACTTTGCGCTCCCTTAAGTATGCCGCGCTTCTTAAAATCATTTCATGTGCCGACTTTAACTCTACCAGATTTTTGTCATATTCCTCCGCTGCACTTTTTGCACTCTGGAACGTCTCATAAGTACAGTTGAGATACAATTTTTCAGCGATCTCAATCGCACCCTTTTTCTTTTCCTTTATTTCTTCCAGAAAGGCTGCCAGCTGCTCCCCCGTCTTTTCATTTTCACTCCGCAGCAATTCATACTTTTGTTCTTCCGCTAAGAGCAGCTTCATTGCCTCCCTCAGATCCGTATCGCCCGGAAGCGCATCATATTCTGATTTCAGCCGGTCCTTCCGTTCTGATAAATTGTTTCGTTCTCTCTCTAAACCTGCAATCTTTTCCTCTAACACCAATATCAGATTTTTACATTCTTCTATTTTTGCAAGCCTGTGTCTTTCCCTCGCTTTACTGCCCAGATACCCTGCTTCATATTCCCCGGTAACTGTTCCAGCCAGAACACCCATATGATAGGAACCATCCTCAGAAACTGACACATCATTCTCACCGCCATAAGCGATACTTGAAAGGATTTTTGTCAGTCTCTGGTTTGAAAAAATATCATTGACTTCCTCGTTTAGTTCCAGTACGTCCAACAGACTCTTTTCTGCCTGCGTTTTTCCTGCAAAAAGATAATGGTCTTCGCACCCTTTTACCGGTGTAAGAACCTGTTCCCTGTATTGCTCATCCACCACAATTGCATCGAGTATTCCCATTTTTAGCAGGGCTTCTTCTAAATGGTTACAGGCATCTTCATCCAGCTCCGATCCAAACTCTATCACTTTATAAAATTCCTGATATGGAATCCCTGCTTCATCCAGTCTCTGGCGGTTTCTTATCACAGCTTCTGATCTCTGTGGCTGTGGTTCTTTCTGATTTTCCCACTCACTCAGCTCTGTTTTTGCTTCATCGAGTTCTGTTTTTGCTGTTTCCTGCTCCAGAAGAATGGAATTGATCTGCGTTTCTATTTTAGACTGCTTTTTGATCCATTGATCTGCAGCCTTCTGGCGTACCACCGCGTAGTCAGAATTTTCCTCATACGTATCTGCGAATGTACTGAGCTCCCTCAATAGTTCCTTTTCCAATTTCAGTTCCACATTGTTTTCATTCCATTGATAAAGTGCTTCTTTCCACTCATTTTCTACCTGGATCAGCATGTTTTCAAATTCCGATATTTTTCGCTGGAGTGCGTCTAATTCCCGGATCTGCTTCTCCCTTTTCTGGATCATTTCATCCTTCTGCCGGTCAAGACTTTTAAGTTCTGCGAGCAATTTTTCTCCATCATTGATATATTGACGTGTATGTTCAAACTGCTGCCTGTGAAGATCAAATTTATAATCATTTTCCAGATCAGCACACAGTTCCTCACTCATAAATGCAAATTCCTGGAATGCCATCTGGTCTGCTTCCTCACGCATATCTTCTAACAGAGTCTCTACTTCTTTTTCTTTTCATACTTTCTGTTTCTTCCTCTTTGATCTGGTTTGTGACATCTCTGTACTGTGCTTCCTTTGCAGCCAGAAATGACTTTTTATCCGCAAGGATTTTATCATGAGCCTCAAGTTCTTTGGTGAGCTGTGCCTCTCTGCCCTTTAGCGCAACTGCATCACTTTTATTGAGGGACTCCTTTTCTTTTCTAAGGTTTCCTTCTTCTGATTCATCTGCAGAATCTCTGTTTCAAGTTCCTCAATCTTCCGGTTACATTCTGCATATTTATCCTCATATGCCTTTTGTTCTGCTGCCGCTTTTTGTAATCTCTGCTTTGTACGTTCATATCTGTCCGCTTTTTCACAGAGCAGAAGTTTATTATATTTCTGGAAAACCGCATTGATCTTTTCAGCAGCCCCTCTCGCCTCCCTGCGCCCCTTTAAATTCATATTCATCATGTCCATATTTTCAATGGCTTCTGACATCGGACGCAGATCCTCATCCGAAAGCGGCTGGAGAGAATCACTCAATATATCATTGATCACAGACGGTTTGAAATCCTTTGACAGCTTTGGGGTTCGAAGCTGGATCAGCAGATCTACCATTTCCTTATATTCATCTGCAGTCTCAAATCCAAATATCTGTCTGTTGACATAATCCATGTAATCTGCCTGACGATCAAATACTCTTCCGCCTTCTGCCACCCTGTTTTCCAGTTCTTTTTTGGAAAGGGTCACTTTCTCACCCATATCTTTGTATAAGAAAAAGTCTTTGCCGATGCGTCTTCCATCTGTCAGACTGAAATACCATTTATCGAGCGGTTTATTTCGCTTTGCGCGGATTCCCATTCCGATCGTCAGATATGTTTCACTGTCTTTTCTTTTGAACTCAAGATAAAGATAACCAGTTCTCTCTTCCCTTCCATCATTTTCCTCGAGAAGATAACTGCTCATTTTACGATCCCTTGAACCAAACGGATCAAGTCTCTCCGGACTCATATTTCCGTCTAATAGTAACGGCACAACACTCTGCATCGTTACCGATTTTCCGGAACCGTTTGAACCACGGAGAAGCATCCGCCCCTTTACAAAAGGAAATTCCTGTTCATCATAATACCAGAAATTGATCAGCCCAATTTTATTTGCCTGCCATCTACTGTTCATTTTCATTTCCTCCTGTGTAATCCTGCGGATAACTTCCCTGTATTTTTCCGACAAGCGGACAGATTTTTATCTGATGCATATCATCCACTTTTTTTATAAACATCCAGCGTTCCATTTCATCTGTTACGTTTTTTATAAACTCCCCTTCCGGCATATCCCGGTAAAGTTTCGCAAAACCAGATCCATATTCCTTTTTCACATCCAGGATCAGAGATTCAAACTCAATCTTATCAACAAGACTCATTTCTTCCGGCGTTATTTTCCACACCTTACCTTCTATTTTTTCTCTGATCTTTCCAAAGGCAAGCATTAAAATATCTGCCAGGGAATTGTTCTCCGGAAAAGCAGCTCCCATCCGGCAGTCCTGTCCGGATAAAAGAAATGCACTTCCCCGATGAATCTGTACATGACATTCAAAAAGCTGTTCTAATTCTTCAGAAAGCCTGTATCCGTAATATTTTAAATACTCGAAATCCTCCCCGGATCCATCTTCCCTGTACACTGCCGGTGCAAACAACAGTCTCTTATATACTCTGTGCCTTCTGGCTAATCCGCGGTCCTCGTCCACTTCAAACCATTCACTTTCCCGGAAATCTTCCGGTTTTGTATACTCCATGATATCCCGGGAAAAAATTTCTCATAAAATATTTGGATGCCCCTGTATTTTCATATAAGACCTCGCCCCCGGCATCATCCATAAACACATCATCTGTTCCATCCGTCACACGGACCATTCCCTGTTCCACAGTATAGCGGAGTACCCGGATGAGTTTTCTCCGGTTGTTGTACAATGTCCAGTCTGTGATCTCACCGGGCATCACCGCCGTCATATATTCCGTCAGCTGTGACAGTATAAACTGCTCCTGTGCATCTTTATCTTCCAGAAACATCAATAAAATACACAGATACACATATTCTTCTTTCGAAGAGAACTGGCCAATTCCCATAAACTGCTCCGGGATGACCGGTATCTTTTCCAGTTTTATCAGCAAAGAATTATCTATGATCTGACAGCCTAATTTATCTGTCACATATTTCCGGATCTCCCCGACTGCATCCCTGACCCTGTAATACAGTTCCTTATCTTCTGATTTCAGTATCCAGCGTCTGTTTAACAAAATTTCAAGCTCTTTCATACGCTCTCCTCCTGAAATACGATCCTCATCTTTGGCATGGTAAAATTGCCATCCTCACAATGCACCACACATTTTTCTGCCATATTACTTTTGTCTAAACGATATCTTCTGCCATCATCCGTCCTTGCAGAAAAATCAACCGACTCCATTGCATCTGAAATCCATTTTAAAAGTATTTTCCGGATTCTCGGCTCTAAAATGGGCAATGCAGAAAAGTCAATGGCTCCATCTTTTTCTAACATCTTTATTTTCTTTTCCTCTTCCTTTTGCTGCTCTAACATTTTCCTGCGTGTTTCTAATTTTTTTTCGGTTGATTCTATGATGGAACTTCTTTTTGTCTTTTCCCGGTATGTGCGCACTCTCGGTTTCAGTTCTATCTGAATCGGCTTTTCTTCATACACTCCCCGGTTCATGCTGTCCGTCTCTCTTACCTGATCCCCTGCGATATGAAATGTTTTTTCCATCCCAAAAACCATGGCAGACATTTTGTGTGCTTCCTCAAGATTTTCACATCTCATAAACATTTCAGCGACTTTTCTGTATTCCTCTTTGCGGTTTGCACCGAGTGCATTTTTTTCACTCAATTGTGCTGCATACCGCGTGATTCTCCGTATGATCTCATTTGTCACGTCAAAAAGTTTTGCTGCCTCATTTTCCTGTCCTTCACTGCCCACAAACCAGTCATAAATACTTTTAAAACGTCCCTCTGCCTTCCGCCGGATCATTTTTTCAGACACTTCCACTTCCATACGCGGAATCAAAAGCTCATATTCGACGATCTTATCAAATACCGCCTCGCGCATATCACTTTCCTGCGTTTTCAGACACTCCTCAATCACACCGACATTGCGCTGCAGACCTTTGATAAAACTGCGCAGATACTCAATCAGTCTGTCTTTAAACACCAGAAATTCCTTTGTGCGCATCATTTCCTCTGCCTTTACGCTGTTTAAGTCCCTGATATAATCCTGATAATTCTGATTCAGCCTCATAAAATCATTGTTTAAATCCGTCCACCATGTATAAACTTCATTCTTATCTTTCCCTGCCATCTCTGGAAAATGTTCCATATTTCTCCGTATCCGCTCAAGCAGCGTAGGTTCTAACGATGCCCCTTCAATAAAAAGATTTTCAAGACGGATCACAAGTCTCTCGATCTCGACACTGTATTCCGACATCTGGTAACGGTACTTCTTATTTTTAAATTCTTCTATGGAAGACACTCTTCTTGTGTCCTGTATCGTGTTTAAATTTTTCCATTCCGTAAGCATCGTCAGATCCTGCTGGCACTGCTCGATTTTATACTCTGACCAGAACGGATCTTTTAACATTTCCTCATAAACTTCTTCTAAATACAGCCAGTATTTTAACTTTTCATAATTCTCCAAAAAAATGCGCATAATGCAACGATACCTGCTGACATTATCCGCATTTAAATATTTTGCCTCTGTGAGTGGTTTTAATAATTTATCTGATACCTGCAACGCGACATGTTCTCCTTTATTCATGATACGCCAGAACCAACTGCCTGATTCTGATATTTGTGGTATGTCTGAATCAGCTTCAACCGCCTGATTCCAGTTACTCTCCAACTTTTATTCCAATGTTTATATTATACTTACAAATTGAGACAGCCGCAAGAAAATTTTTGTTTCATTTTAAGATTTACAGATTTTCTGTTACTGTTCGCACTTCAATGTGACCAACAACAATTACAGCCCATGAAAAGTGCCTCTTTGAGGCAGGGACTGTAATCTCACAACAATATACACTACGGCACATAGCTTGACAGCCAATCGTCAAGCTTGCGTCTGAACAGTAGCGATTTTCTCTCAAATTCACTGTTTTACATAACTTACCAGCCATTAAGTTGTAAAGAATCTTTTGATATCACAATCCTATAAAAAAAGACACTAAATTAATAGTGTCTTCCATACCTCAGTATAAATAGCGAGAAAGAGACTTGAACTCTTAACCTCCCGGGTATGAACCGGACGCTCTAGCCAGTTGAGCCATCTCGCCATATATTTATTTGAACAAAAAAATATTGATACCTTCAAAACTTCATACAGAACTCCGATTTTTTCGAAAGTGGTCATTGCCACTTTCCATGCGAACATTGTTCGCATTGTTTTGGTCAAGCCCTCGATCGATTAGTAACAGTCAGCTCCACATGTTACCATGCTTCCACCTCTGCCCTATCTACCTTGTACTCTTCAAGGGATCTTACTCACTTATGTGAGGGATATCTCATCTTG
>ENA-OPYX01000494-OPYX01000494.1-human-gut-metagenome-genome-assembly--contig:-NODE-494-length-23037-cov-2.968223_pt1 | contig 23037 bp, 29 predicted proteins | sample MGYA00242639_ERZ504486 | MGnify/ENA primary metagenome ERZ504486 (study PRJEB26092, sample SAMD00036296) | human gut metagenome | host: Homo sapiens | study: EMG produced TPA metagenomics assembly of... | reverse complement strand
CTGGTAGTCTGCGGCGGTGGACATGTGGCTGCAGCCGTTGTGCAGCTTGCAAAGCTGCTGGGCCTGACGGTCCTTGCAATGGATGACCGCGAGGAATACGCACAGCAGCTGCGGCTGGCCGGAGCTGATAAAGTGCTCTGCCTGCCGTTTGATAAAGCGCTTGCGCAGGTACCTGACGGCGCAGAGACTTATTTTGTGGTCGTCACCCGGGCACATGCATTTGATGTGGACTGCCTGAAGGTGATATTAAAAAAGCCTGCAGCCTATGTTGGCATGATGGGCAGCCGCGGGCGTGCCGCACTGGTGCGCCGTCAACTTCTGGAAGCCGGTATCGATGCCGAAAGAGTGGAGGCGTTGTACGCCCCCATCGGGCTTTCCATCAGCTCACAGACGGCAGAGGAGATCGCACTTTCCATTCTGGCACAGATCGTATCGATCAAGAATGCGCGTCCGCAGACGGAGGGCTTTTCATCTGCCCTTCTGGAAGCCATGGCTCAGACAGATGCCGCCGGGCAGCAGGCGGTGCTTGCTGTGATTGCGGCGCGGCACGGCTCTACGCCGCGGGAAATCGGCGCAAAAATGCTGGTTCGCACAGACGGCTCTATTGTGGGCAGCGTGGGCGGCGGTATTATGGAGCACCGCACCATTCTGGCTGCACAGGAAATGCTGACGGGAGCGGCTCCGGCGTATCAACGGCTGCATTTTTCGGCAGACGGCAAAAATGATGATGCTGCAATTGCTGCCTGCGGTGGGTCTATGGAGATCGTATTGACTCGACTCCAGCCCGGAGAGGAGATCAAATGAAGAAGGATGCACTGATCCTTGTGCGCGGCGGCGGCGACCTTGCTACCGGCACCATTCATCGGCTGTGGAGCGCAGGCCTGCGTGTGCTGGTGCTGGAAGCGGAGCATCCGGCGGCGATCCGGCGGCAGGTTTCTCTGTGCGAAGCCGTTTATGAAGGTGAGACCGCCGTTGAAGGTCTGCGTGCGGTACGGATCGAAACTCTGGCGCAGGCAGAAGAAATCTGGAAACAGAATGCCGTTCCTGTTCTGGTAGACCCACAAGGAAAAAGCATTGCGCCGGCAAAGCCGGATGTCCTTGTGGATGCGATCCTTGCCAAAAAGAATCTTGGCACAACGCGGGATATGGCACCCCTGACCATTGCACTCGGCCCCGGTTCACGGCTGGGCAGGATGTGGATGTGGTGGTGGAGACCAAACGCGGCCACCGGCTGGGACGCATCATTCGGGAAGGCAGTGCCATCCCTGATACCGGCATTCCCGGAATCATTGGCGGCTACGGCAAAGAGCGCGTGATCCATGCCGGCACGGCCGGTATATTTATGGATCTCCGCAAAATTGGAGATATCGTGGAAGCGGGTGAGACCATTGCGCAGATCCGCACGGCAGATGGTGCCATGATCTCTGTGACCACGCAGATCACGGGCATTCTGCGCGGACTTCTGCGCAGCAGTTATCCGGTAACGCCCGGTTTTAAGGTGGCCGATATAGATCCCCGCAAAGAGGAACTTTCCAACTGTTTTCTCATTTCGGATAAGGCCCGCTGCATTGCGGGCAGTGTGCTGGAACTGATCACAGCAGCGTGCTGGAACTAAAAGAAACGGGACTGTTTTTGCAACAGCCCCGTTTCTTTGTTACTCTGTCAGTTTTGTGATGAGCATCTGATAGATCTCGTTGCCCTTGAGGATGAACTGCTTCTTGACCAGATCGGCACTCAGCCGGTCAGGCGTGCCGATGTCCAGACAAAACAGCTCCTGATCCAGTGCTTTGATGGTGCAGCGGATGGAGCAGTGGCCGTCCGGCTTTTCGGTGATGCTGGCGCTGTACTTGGCCTCTTTGCGGGCCCAGGTCTGGCTGCGCAGAACCGCCGCCACCGCGCGCTCCCGCACACTGCGGGGCAGGTCATAGGCAAGCTCCTGCGCGACCCTGCGTCCTTTTTCGGTGATGGAATAGCGATCTTCCTTCAGCGTGACCAGCTGCTGGCGGGTGATATCATCCAGACAGGAGCCGATCTCAAAATAGTTGACCAGCTGCTCTTCCATCAGCGCATTCTCGATCTCCGTCCGGGTGATCGGCCCGGCATTCTTTACCAGATAACACAACAGCAACCGGATCTCCGTGCTGTCGGTCAGCCCGCCGGGACGAACACCGGCGGTAAAAGCATCGTTGGCGGCCATCGTTCTGCACATCCCCCTGTCATTTCAAATTGCTGCCCGGCACTGCCTCAGGGCAGGCTATAAAGAACACTTTCTTATAGTATAAAGGGTTTCAGACCGGATTGCAAGCCGCAACCGCAAAATCTGTCTCAATGCGCTTGCGGCTTTCGGGGGTGGAATACAGCCAGTGGTCGATATGCCCTTCGGTGATGAAATAGTGCAGGTCGAACCGGTGGCTCTGGCCCAGGCTGTGGTTGACGATGACCAGCTTGATCTTCATTTTATCGGGCAGGATGTTCTTGATGTAGACGCTCACCGCCTGCCCGGGGTGCAGGTCGGGGCAGGTCTCGGCAAGTCCGGCCAGATTGGGGGCGATCTCCACAAAGGTGCCATGATTCCTCCACGCTCCGCACAATGCCCACCACGGTCTCGCCTACGGTGAACCCGGCGGCGTTCTCCTCCCAGGTGCCCAGCAGCTCCCGGATGGCAGCACGAATCGCCCCTGCACATCCCGGCTTTTGATGGCGCACAGGATCTGCTGGCCCACACTCACCCGGTCGGCAGGGGAGGAGATGCGGCTGACCGACATGCAGTCGATGGGCAGCAGGGCGCTGATGCCGCACCCAACGTCACAAAAGGCACCAAACGGCTCGATGTGGGTCACAGTGCAGGGCAGGATGTCCCCGGGCTGTAAGGTGTCCAGATACTCTGCCTTGCACATCCGCTGTGCCTCGGCCCGGGAAAGCTGGTAGCAGGGCTGGCCGTTTTCCCCGGTCTCCATCCCTTCGATCACAAAGCAGGTGGGGCAGGCCCACCCGCGTCAGCACTGCAATGTCCCGCACGGTGCCGCTCTCGGCCCCATCGGCACACTGGCCAAAGGGCATCACGGCCTTTACCCCGCCCAGGTCGAACCGGAGCTGGCGCTGGGTGTCAAAGGCAAGGGCAGTGCTCTGTAAAATTTCGCGGCTGGCGATGGCGGTGCGCAGTTCTGCGGGGCTGAGCCGGTCTGCGGAACGGTAATTGCCTTCAGTACGAAATGTCTGCATCATGGTTTGTTCCTCTTTCTGTGTTATTTTAGCGTTTTCCGCTGCACGTCGGCACACAAAGCAGGTGTCGGCATTAAAACTCTATGCGCGGACAATTGCATTTTATACGAGTTTGGTTTATACTATATCTGTATGTGCGGCATGGAAACCAGCTGCACAGGGTACTGCCCCGCAAAGGGGCGGCAGGAGGGAAAGAAATATGGATATCGCAGTGGGAGATACCATCCAGACCCGCAAAAAACACCCGTGCGGAGCTTCCAGCTTCGAGGTGCTCCGGGTCGGTATGGATTTCAAGATCCGCTGCACGGGCTGCGGCCGTGAGGTCATGCTGCCCCGCGCGAAAATTGAAAAAAACATCAAGAAAGTGCTCAAGCCCGGCGCTGCCGAGTAACCATTGGGTCATGTAAGGAGAACTGCACAGTATGTCAAGACTGCTTTCCCAAATGGAGGCTGTCAGCCACCGGTTTGAAGAACTTTCCATCCGCCTGAACCAGCCGGAAACAGCGGCAGATCCCGCGCTGTTCCGCCGCCTGATGCAGGAGTATCACGAGGCGGAGCCCGTGGTGCAGGCCTATCAGGCCCTGATCACGGCGCAGGATCATCTTGCTCAGGCCAAAGCCCTGCTCGAGGGCGAGGCCCTTGATCCGGACTTTAAGGAAATGGTACAGCAGGAGATCAGCGAAAAAAGTCAGGAAGTGGCGCAGCTGGAAAATAATCTCAAAATTTTGCTGCTGCCCAAGGATGTCAACGATGACAAAAGCGTCATCATGGAGCTGCGCGGCGGTGCGGGCGGCGAAGAAGCCGCGCTGTTTGCCCACAGCCTGATGCGGATGTACACCATGTACGTTCAGAGCAGGGGCTGGGAGCTGGAGGTGCTGAACCTCAACGAGACGGAGCTGGGCGGTGTCAAGGAAGCCATTCTTGCCGTGAACGGCACAGGGGCCTATAACCGGCTCAAGTATGAGAGCGGAGTGCACCGTGTCCAGCGGGTGCCCGAGACCGAAACGCAGGGCCGCATCCACACCTCCACGGCAACCGTGGCGGTGATGCCGCAGGCCGAAGAGGTGGATCTTGTCATCGACCCCAAGGATCTGCGCATCGATACCTTCCGTTCCTCCGGCGCGGGCGGCCAGCACATCAACAAAACGTCCAGCGCCATCCGGGTCACGCACATCCCCACCGGAATGGTGGTGGAGTGCCAGAACGAGCGCAGCCAGTTCCAGAATAAGGATAAGGCGCTGGAGATCCTGCGCAGCCGCCTGCTGGCTCAGAAGCAGAAGGAACAGCAGGATGCCATCAATGCCAACCGCGCGGGGCAGGTGGGAACCGGTGATCGCAGCGAGAAGATCCGGACTTACAACTTCCCGCAGGATCGCTGCACCGACCACCGCATCGGCCTGACGGTCCACAATCTGGATAAGATCATGGACGGAAATCTGGACGAGATCATTGATGCACTGGCAACCCATGAACAGGCCGAAAAACTGCGTCAGCTCAACGCACAGGCCGAATGATACTGTGATGAAAAGAATAACGTGTTTGTGTTGATTTGATGATTGAAAAGTATTTATACTTTACATACAGAAAGAACGATGAATCGCATGAAAATGAAAACTGAAATTTTACCTGCTGAGGGCGAAGCAATCGCCAAAGCAGCTGATCTGCTGCGCAGAGGGGAGCTGGTGGCCCTGCCCACCGAGACGGTCTACGGCATTGCCGCCGATGCGCGCAACGGCGCGGCAGTCGCAAAGATCTTTGTGGCCAAGGGCCGCCCGCAGGACAACCCCCTGATCGTCCATGTCACCGGCCCGGAGATGCTGCCCGGCCTTGTCAGCGAGGTGCCCGAGCGTGCCCAGCTGCTGATGGCTGCGTTCTGCCCCGGCCCTCTGACCATCATCATGCCCCGCGGCCCGGAGGTGGCCGCGGAGTGCTGTGCCGGTCTGGACACGGTGGGCATCCGGATGCCCAGCCACCCTGTGGCACGGGCTGTCATTGCGCAGAGCGGCTGTGCCTTTGCGGCCCCCAGCGCGAACCTTTCCGGCAAGCCCAGCCCCACCAACGCACAGGATGTGTTCACCGATATGGATGGCCGTCTGCCCCTGATCCTGGATGGCGGCGAGTGCGATGTGGGTGTGGAGAGTACCGTGATCTCTGTGGTAGGCGAAAAGCCCACCCTGTTCCGCCCCGGCCATATCACGCTGGAAGATCTGGAGCGTGCTCTGGGGGAGAGGTCGAGTCTCCAAGGCCATCCTCGAAAAGCTGCCCGAGGGTGCTGTTGTCCGCAGCCCCGGCATGAAGTATAAGCATTACGCCCCTAAGGCAGATGTCACCCTGCTGGACGGCACCTTTGAGCAGTTCAAGGCCTATGTGGATGCCCATGCTGACCAGAACCCCAGCTGCCTCTGTTTACCGGCGAGGCCGAAAAGCTCGGCTGGCCCTGTGTGGAGTATGGCAGGGAGGGCGACGGTGCCGATCAGGCAAAGCATATCTTCCGCAGCTTGCGCGCACTGGATGAGCAGGGGGACGGCGTGGTCTATGCCCGCTGCCCGAAAAAGGACGGCCTGTCCATGGCGGTGTACAACCGCCTGATCCGAGCGGCAGCGTTCCGGGTGATCCAGCTATGATCACGCTTGGGATCACCGGCCGCAGTGGCTGCGGCAAGTCGACTGTGACGGCGGTGTTTGCCGCCCATGGTGTCCCGCTGGTGGATGCCGACCAGATCTCCCGCGAGATCCTGCTGCCCGGTTCTCCGCTGCTGCCTGTGCTGGCCCAGCGGTTCGGGGCAGATATCCTGTATGCCGACGGCAGCCTGAACCGCCGCCTGCTGGCAGACCGCGCCTTTGCTGCGCCGGAAGGAAAAGCCGCGCTGGATTCCCTCGTGCTTCCGGAGATCATCCGGCGGGTCTGCAGACTGAAGCAGGCCGCCCGGGAAGCCGGAGCACCGCTTTTTGTGATAGACGGAGCCGTGATCGTGGGCACTGATGCGGAAAAAGAGTGTGACCACCTCTGTGTGGTCACTGCGCCCTTTGCCACCAGTGTGGCCCGCATTGCGGCCCGGGACGGCATCGCCCCGGAGATGGCGGCACGGCGGCTCAACGCCCAGACCCCGGAAGAGGTCCTGCTTGCCAGGGCCGATCTTGTCCTGCGCAACGATGCTGACCTTGCTTCTCTGGAAGCGGCGGCAGCGGCGCTCTGTGAGCAGCTGCAGGCTGAGGGTGCACGGAAAGGGGGCGCGGACACTTCGCTTTGAAAAAGTTTTTGAAAACGCTGGTGCTGCTCTTTCTGCTCTGTGTGGTCCTGCTGGCGCTGCCGCCGGTGCGCCGTCAGGTGGAACAGCGGCTCTACCCGCGGAAATACAACGACCTTGTGGAGCAGTACGCCGCCGAGTATGATCTTGACCCGCTGCTGGTCTATTCCTTCATCCGCACCGAGAGCGGCTTTGACCCGGGCGCAACTTCCAGTGTCGATGCGCGCGGCCTGATGCAGATGACGGAGGAGACCTTCCTCTGGCTCCGCAGTAAGCTGGGCCTGGGGGAGGAGGTTTCCTTTGGCGACCTGTACGACCCTGATGTGAGCATCCGCTTTGGATGCTATTACCTCCACCTCTGCCTGGTGCGTTACAACGGCGATATCTCCACGGCCGCCGCGGCCTACCACAGCGGGTGGGGCACCGTGGATGCCCTGCTCCAGAAGGAAGAGCACTCAGAGGACGGCTGACCCTGTCGGGCTTCCCCTATAACCAGATGCACCACTATGTGGAAAAAATCACTGCCTGCTATGCCAAATACACCGAGCTGTACGGAGCCTGAGCAGGCTGCAAACCCGCTTGAGCCGGCTTGCGCCGGTTTAAAATATTTAGGAATACCGAAAGAGAAAGGCAGGAGAAATTCTATGGCAGAAAAAACTCCGAACCAGCAGCTGGCTGAAAAGCTGCTTTATAAGCCTGCTTACGTCGCCGATAAGGACGCTGACGTGAAGCAGAAGGCCCACGACTTTGCCGAGGGCTACAAGAAGTTCCTGGATGCAGGCAAGACCGAGCGCGAGGTCGCCGCCGAGAGCGAGCAGATGCTCAAGGACGCAGGCTACCAGCAGTTCGACCCGAAAAAGACCTACAAGCCCGGTGACAAGATCTACTTTGTCCAGTGCAACAAGGCTGTGGTGGCTTCCACCATCGGTACCAAGAGCTTTGAGGATGGCTTCCATCTGGTCATTGCCCACACCGACAGCCCTCGTCTGGACCTGCGTCCCACCCCGCTGTATGAGTCTGACCACCTGAGCTACTTCAAGACCCATTACTACGGTGGTATCCGCAAGTATCAGTGGGGCACGATCCCTCTGTCCATCCACGGCGTGTTCACCCGTGAGGATGGCTCCACCGTCACCGTCCGTGTGGGCGAGGACGAGAACGATCCCGTCTTCTGCATCACCGACCTGCTGCCCCATCTGGGGTGCCGAGCAGAACGCCCGTCCCCTGAGGACGGCATCAAGGCTGAGGAGCTGAACCTCCTCATCGGCTCTGATGCTGTTGATGATGAGAACGTCAAGGAAGCTGTCAAGCTGAACACCATGATCCTCCTCAACGAGAAGTACGGCATCACCGAGAAGGAGTTCATGCGTGCTGAGATCGAGATCACCCCGGCTTACAAGAGCCGCGACGTTGGCTTTGACCGCTCCATGGTGGGCGGCTATGGCCACGATGACCGTGTGGACGCTTATCCCGCACTGATGGCCGAGATCGAGACCAAGAATCCCGCTTACACCACCGTCTGCGTCCTGACCGATAAGGAAGAGATCGGCTCCGATGGCGTGACCGGTATGCAGAGCATGTACGCCTTCCACTTCATGCAGGAGCTTTGCCGTGCCGCCGGTCAGGATGATATCCTGGCCTTCCGTCACAGCGTCTGCCTGTCCGCTGACGTGACCGCTGCCTACGATCCCACCTGGGCAAGTGCATTTGAGCCCATGAACGGCACCTATGCAGGCCGCGGCATTGCCATCTTCAAGTACACCGGCGGCGGCAGCAAGGGCTCTGCAAGCGATGCCTGCGCTGAGCTGGTCAGCGATATCACCCGGATGCTGGACAACGGCAACGTTGCATGGCAGATCGGTGAGCTGGGCCGTCTGGATCTGGGCGGCGGCGGCACCATCGCCAAGTATGTCGCAAACCGCGGCATCCCCGTGCTGGATATCGGTGTGCCTGTGCTGTCCATGCACGCTCCCTTCGAGGTCATCCACAAGAACGACCTGTACATGGCTTACCGTGCCTTCTCCCTGTTCAACAACGCACAGTAAGCGCGATCCAGAATGAATGCCCCGGCAGGTTTTGTGCCCGCCGGGGCATTTTTGCGCTATTTTAAGAAAAATGCTTGACCTTCAACCGACTTTATGGTGTAGTGTAAGGGCGGAGGTGAAGCAAATGAACATCAAACAGGCTTCAGAACAAAGCGGTGTGTCTGCCCCGAACATCCGCTTTTACGAAAAAGAGGGGCTTCTCACACCGGCGCGCAGGCAGGGCAATGACTACCGCGATTACACCGCCGGGGATGTCCGCACCCTCAAGCTCATCCGAATGCTTCGGATGCTGGATGTGCCGCTGCCCACCATCAAGGCGGTGCTGCGCGGGGAACAGCCCCTGCAGCAGGCGCTGCAAGCCCAGCAGACTGTGCTGGAGCAGCAGGCGGCGCAGCTGGCAACAGCCATGCAGTTTTGTGCCGACCTTGCCCGCCAGCAGCCGCAGGCAGATACGCTGGACGTGGATGCCTGCCTGACCCGCATGGAAAGCCCCACCCCGCAGCAGGGCTTCTTCTCCGGCTGGCTGCAGGATTACTGCACGCTGGCGCGGGTGCAGCATCAAAAGCACTTTTTCTTTATTCCGCAGGGCAGCATCAACACCCCGCAGGAGTTTACGGCGGCGTTGCAGACCTATGCAGAAGAGCGGGAATGCAGTTCGCCCTGACCAAAGAGGGGATGTACCCGGAGTTCTCGCTGGATGGCATTCCGTATAAAGCTTACCGCAATCCGGGCAAATACCGGGACGAGATCTGCTGTGATGCCGTGCATCCCGAGCAGCTTGACACCGGGCTTCCCTCCCGGCGGGAAAAGCTGCTGCGCATTGCGCGTATCGTGCTGCCGCCGGTGTGCGTCTTTGCGGCTATCATGGCAGCGGGGTGGGCAGTCACCGGCGGCACGGACTGGCTCTGGCTGGCGGCGCTGGCATCCGGCGGGGTACTGCTGGGGCGCTGCTTTGAAAAGTGGCTGTAAGGCGCATTACCCCAGCGGCATCGCCTCGGCTACGGTCAAAAAGGTGTAGCCGTTGTCTGTATACCACCGTATGATATCCGGCAGCGCCTCGGCGGTGGTGCGGGTGGTGGCAGAATCATGCATCAGAACGATGCACTGGGTCTGCTCGCCGGTCTCACGCACCACATTCCGGTAGATGGTTCCGGCACTGGGCTTGCCGCCCACGGCATCCTCAGCACAGACATTCCAGTCTACATAGGCATATCCCTTCTCGGCACACTGCTGTTTCAGCTCGGCCATCACACCGCGCCCGCCGTAGCGGCGGCTGACCGTGTTGGTGCTGCCGCCCGGAAAGCGCAGGTAATGCAGAGAAGCTGTGTTGACATAGGGCGAGATGCGCTCTTTCAACAGCTCGATATCCTGCCAGTAGGCAGCTGCACTCTGGTAGATGTCACTGTATTCATGGGAAGCGGAATGCAGCGCGATCTGGTGGCCTGCCGCCGCCGCATCCGCAATGAGCGGCAGGTACTTTTCATTGTAGCCCGTGGCCACCACAAAAAAGGTAGCCTTGACCCCGGCGGCATTCAGCGCATCCAGAACCGCCGGGGTCGTTTTGCTGGGGCCGTCATCGAAGGTCAGACAGACCCATTTCTCCGGCATCGGCTCCTCCTGCGGCAATGAGCTTGCAGGGGCCGCCTCCGGAGCAGGGGAGGCAAAGCCGGTATCCGGTACCGGGGTCAGGTCGCTTTCCTGGCAGCCGGGCCCCGCCGGCACAGCAAAGAACAGCCCCAGCCCAAAGCCTGCCGCCGCGCCCGCCAGAAGCAGAGCTGCCCCGCGAAATAAAAACTTCCCGTTTGCTCTCAGCCATGAAACCATCTCCCAAACCTCCTTGACAAATCGCATTGGATCTGCAGTATCTCTTATAGGATATGACCCGCTGAAAATTTGTAGAATACAAAAGCAGGCAGAGGAATTGACATTTCCCGCAAAAATTGATAAACTAAATAAGTTCTCCGTGCAGGAGTGGCGGAATGGCAGACGCGCTGGTTTTAGGCACCAGTTCCCAGTGAGTGAGGGTTCAAGTCCCTTCTCCTGCATAAACAAAACGGCAGGCCCTTGGATAGAATCCGGGCCTGCCGTTTTGTTTGTGGCTTTGGTTGGAAAGCATAAGAAAAGTCCACGATCTATCACTAGACCGTGGGCTTTCTTTTATGCGAGGGAGGGGACTCGAACCCCCAAGGATAAACCACACGCACCTCAAACGTGCGCGTCTGCCAGTTCCGCCACCCTCGCACAACTATAAAATTGTTGCAATCCTGGATTTCTGAGGCTTGAAACCATTGTCGCGGACTGCTTGAATATACTACCACATTACCCCGGGAAAGTCAAGCGATTTTGATAGAAATTTCCTCGTTTCATATTCAACGGTTTCCCGGTGCATACTAGAACAAATTATCACCGGGGAGGCAGGACCGTGAAACGACGCAACAGAGCATACCGATTGCTGAGACTGACAGCAGTATATCTGCTCCTGCTGCCGTTTCTGCTGCTGGGCTGGCTGTACAGCCGCCTGCCGGATCGTGTTTATCTGGAACCCGGGCAGGCCTTGCTTTTGCCCCGCTTTGGCTGGGTGGAACCTATGGGGCTTCACGGCAGCCAGAATGCGGCCAGTACCCAGGTCGTGGGCAGTTACCAGACCACTCTGTCACTGGGCGGCTGGCTTCCCATCAAGAATATCCGCACGGTGGTCACGGAGCGCGCGCAGGTCACGGTCTGCGGTACGCCGTTCGGGGTCAAAATGTTCTCCGAGGGGGCACTGATCGTTGGCTTTTCCGATATCGACAGCCCCGGCGGGAGCACAGTGAACCCGGCAAAGGCAGCGGGACTGCGCCTGGGAGACCGCGTGATCCGCATTGGACAGATCGGGACGGAAAACAATGACGCTGTGAAGGAAGCGCTGGAAGCCGCCCGGGGAAGCGCCGCAGAGGTCATCTATGTCCGTAGCGGGGAACAGCGCAGCACCACTCTGACCCCTGTCTGGGATGCCGCTGCCGCCCAGTGGCGGGCAGGCATGTGGGTGCGGGATTCCTCTGCCGGTGTGGGCACTCTGACCTTTGTGGACCCGGAAAAGGGTGTCTTTGCGGGGCTGGGGCATCCCATCAGCGACGGCGACACCGGCGAAAGCATCGCTCTGCGCAGCGGGGAGATCGTGCCGTGTGAGATCACCGGGTGCAGCATGGGCACTGTGGGTAGCCCAGGGGAGCTGAAGGGGAAGTTCCTGAGCGCCCACGCCATTGGCAGCATCCGGATCAATGGAGAAAACGGCGTTTATGGCACAACACGGACAGGCTTTTCCGGGCAAACCATGCCGGTGGCGTTTGCGCAGGAGGTCGAGACGGGGGATGCACAGATCCTGGCTACCGTCGCCGGGGAAACGCCCCGTACCTACCATGTCCGCATCGAGAAGATCAGCGATGCCGATCCGCGCCGCAATATGGTCGTCCGGGTGGTGGACAAAGCCCTGCTTTCCCGGACCGGCGGCATTGTGCAGGGGATGAGCGGCAGTCCCATTTTGCAGAATGGCGGCTGGTCGGCGCGGTGACCCATGTTCTCGTCAACGATCCGACACGGGGCTATGGAATTTTCGCGCAGACCATGTTGGAGCAGGCTGAACAGGTTGCAACGGCGGAAAAATGAGCAGATTTGGTAAAACAAAACAGGCTGATTCGACTGAAGATTCCATAATATGGCAAAAAGTAACAGTTGAAATCCATGGGAATTTATGGTAAAATCAGAAACGTAAGGAAAACCGCACACATTGGAGGAATGAACGATGGACAAGATCAAATTTTTGATGTCGGATACTGGCGCAGAGATCACGGCAGCCTGTCGTGAAGCTTTGGAGCAGAAGGGCGTAGAGGTGACCGTGGTGGAAAAAGACGGCCTGAAGGTCCTGCAGAAAATGCTTGCAGTGCGGCCCCAGGTGGTGTTGCTGGATGCCTTTATGCCCGGGCTGGATGCGCTGGCCGTGAAACAGAAGTACAATGCAGCCGGTGAGCGCCACACCTCTTTCTTTGTGACGGGGGCGTTCCAGAGCGAGGAAATGGTGCAGGAGCTGCTGGATGAGGGCTTTGCTTACTATTTCGTCAAGCCCTTTGACGAGACGGTTCTGGCAAGCCGCGTGCTGAAGGTGGCTGCCGGGCAGGAAAAGCGCATTCTGCATACCAGCGTGGACAGCGATGAACTGACAGTCACTGAGATCCTGCACCAGATCGGCGTTCCCGCCCACATCAAAGGTTACCAGTTCCTGCGGGATGCCATCCTGCTCACCATGAACGAGCCGGAGTACATCAACGCTGTGACCAAACGTCTCTACCCGGAAATCGCCAAGAAAAACGGTACCACTGCCAGTCGGGTGGAGCGCGCCATCCGCCATGCCATTGAGGTGGCGTGGGACCGGGGCGATGTGGATACCCTCAACAGCTACTTCGGCTATACCATCCACAACCTGCGGGGCAAGCCCACCAATAGCGAATTCATCGCGATGATCGCTGACAAGATGCGGCTGGATAAGCGGCAGAGAGCAGTGTGATGAATATGCATGCCAACGTGATATTTTGTGCGCAAAGCTGGTAATTTGGGGATGGTGAAAAATGTTTATCGCTATGGAATTATAGAATTATGGATTCCGTAGCGATAAACAGAAACCTTCCATAGCAATAAACCTTCTGGATTCATTGGGGTGGTAGCAGATGATCCATGAGACGGATTTTAATCAAAGCTTTTTCAAAATCATGCACTTATGTCCACGTTGACGCTTTTGTTGTACAAAATTGAGGGATTTATCCTAATGACATTCCTTCTGCTGTGATATAATTGTATCGATCAAAAGGAGGAATGCAAAATGATCCATCTGCTGTTAGCGGTGATCTATGTTTCTTTTATCAGTCTGGGCCTGCCGGATTCTCTGCTGGGGGCTGCGTGGCCTTCGATCTATCCGGGGTTGGGGGTTCCGGTCTCCTACTCCGGTGTGATCTTCTGCATCATATCAGTGGGAACGGTGTTCTCCAGCCTGCAAAGTGACAGGATGACCCGCCGGTTTGGAGCAGGCGGTGTTACGGCCATCAGCGTTGCCATGACCGCCGCAGCACTGTTCGGGTTCTCTGTCAGCAGCTCATTCTGGGCCATGTGCCTGTGGGCAATTCCTTATGGACTTGGGGCTGGAAGCGTGGATGCGGCACTCAACAACTATGTGGCGCTCCATTTTGCCAGCCGCCACATGAGCTGGCTCCATTGTATGTGGGGAATCGGAGCCTCGGTCGGGCCCTACATCATGGGCGCGGCGCTTTCTTCCCGCGCCGGTGGCAGACGGGGTATCGGGTCATCAGTGTGATGCAGATGGTGCTGACGATCATTATTCTGCTGAGTCTCCCGCTCTGGAAAACGAAATCGGGTGCGAATGCCGAGGAGAGGGAAGCAGCTCCGGCAGAAGCGCTGACCCTGAAACAGATTTTCCGGATCTCGGGCGTAAAAGAGGTTCTGGTTACATTTTTCTGCTATTGTTCTCTGGAGCAGACCACCAGTCTGTGGGCCAGCAGTTATCTGGTGCTGAACAGGGGAATCGCGCCGGAGACCGCCGCCGGCTTTGCCAGTCTTTTTCTTTGTCGGCATCACCGTGGGACGGGCGTTGTGCGGCTTCCTGACCTTAAAATTCGATGATACCCAGATGGTTCGTATGGGGCAGGGGATCATCGCGATTTGGGATAACGGCGTTTCTTCTGCCGCTTGGGGAAGCAGTGACACTGGCAGGGCTGCTGCTGGTTGGTCTTGGCTGTGCTCCGATCTATCCCAGTATCATTCATGCAACGCCGGGCCGCTTCGGTGCGGACAGGTCACAGGCGATCATTGGGGTTCAGATGGCCAGCGCCTATATTGGCAACTGCCTGATGCCGCCGTTGTTCGGCGTGATCGCAAACCACACCACGATCGCGATTTTTCCGTATTATCTGCTGGTGATCCTGATTTTGATGGGATATATGCACGAAGCGCTGCAAAAGAAAACGAAAGCGGCGCAATAAATACCGCTGCTCTTGCATTTGGGGAAATGCACAGGAGCAGCGGTATTTTTGTACGCATATCATCCCGCGCCTGCACCGGAACAGCCGACAGCAATGCACACGATGATGGTTTTGGATGCGGCACTGGGGAAAAACCTTTACTCAGACGGCCCAGGTCGCTGGGGTTCTCTTGCCTGTATGCGTCGGCAGGCATCCTCCTTCACAAGCTCGATGATCACCGCCGTCAGGGGGATAAAGAAGATGATGCCGATGATGCCAAAGAGCTTTCCACCGATCATAGCGGCAACAAGGGTGTACAGCGGAGAAAGCCCCACGGATTTTCCCACCACCCGGGGGTAGATGAACTGGTTTTCAATAAACTGTACGGCAAGGTAAACAATGAGGCAGCGCACGGCCAGAACGGGATCCACCAACAGCACGAGGAACACGCTGACCACGCAGGAGATCAGCGCTCCGACGTAGGGGATAATGGCGCAGATGGCGGTCAGCATTCCCACCAGGCTGCCGTAGGGGATCTTGAAAACGGAAAACGCAAGAGCCATGAGAACGCCAAGGATCACGGCCTCGCTGCATTGTCCTGTCAGAAAGTTTGCAAAGGATTGCCGGAACAGTCGGCAGAACTTCAGCAGCCAGGCAGAGTGGCTGGGTTTCAGGTAGGCACAGACCAGTGTGCGGGCATGATGGCAGAGACTCTCTGAGCCAACGGACATATAAACAGAGATGATCAGAGCAAAGGATGCGGTCACCACGATATTTACCGTGGCAGATACGGCACCTACCGCATTGACCAGCACGGTGTCGATGCTGTCGGTGACCCTGTGAAGCAGCTGCTCCCAGTCGATGCCCTCCAGCCAGCTCATCAACCACCCCATGTCGGCGTCCTGTGCGCTGAGATAGGCGGTCCAGCGGGGGATGTTTGCTTCGATCTGTACATAGAGGCTGTGAAAAGACTGCACCAGCTCCGGGATCAGCAATGTCAGCGCCAGCACCAACACCAGCACAACACCCAGCAGGGTGATGAAGAAGCTCAGGAGATGGAGTACTTTATCCGAGGGCTGTTTTTTGGTCTTGCAGAACAGGCGCTTCAGCCGTTTTTCCAGCCCGGTCATGGGCACGTTGATAAAAAGTGCCAGAATGCCGCCTGCCAGAATGGGCAATACCAGGTCTACCAGCTGTGCAGCAAATGCCAGAACGGAAGAAAGCCGCAGCAGCGCCACAAAAAGCGTGACGCCTACAACAGTTATGAGCAGATATTGTTTTGTTTTTGGTTCCATGAAAAAATCCTTTCCCGGAGCTGATGGCTGAAATATGCAAAGAGAACGTCTGCGAACTCTTTTTTTGTATTGTAATCAGAAGCAGCTGGCTTGTCAAGAAGTCGGGAACTGCGGGGTTTTCTTTTTGGGCTGGGCGTGATATAATATGTAGGTCGCAATTCCGTGAAAAAACTCAAAATAAACGGGAATGCGTGGAAAAGCAAAGGAATATAACAGAGAGTATCTTTGCTGCTTGCATAAAGTTGAACGAAAATCAACTTAATACAAAATTCCATAGTACAGCCTGTATAAAATCGACACGAAAAAAGCTGAAATTTCCTCTTGCTTTTTCTGAGATCTGTGCTATAATATTAAGGCAATCGTTTCCAAGGCCGCTCGCGGGGGTAGCCGATATTGAAGGTTGTGATGGGCACATACATTTATAATATGGCCCCAATAAGTCAGAACCAGAAATGAGGTGAAAAAGAATGAAACAGGGTATCCATCCGAACTACGTTGACTGCACCATCACTTGCGCTTGCGGCAACGTCATTAAGACTCGTTCTACCAAGCCCGAGATCCACGTCGAAGTTTGCTCCAAGTGCCATCCCTTCTACACTGGTAAGCAGAAGCTGGTTGACACCGGCGGACGTGTTGAGCGCTTCAACAAGCGTTTCGGCCGTAAGTAATTATGGTTTTCTGAGCACCGTTTCCTTTGGGAGACGGTGCTTTTTTGCGCCTTTTTGGCATATGAAAGGGCGGCCTTAATCATTCTTAAGAATTCTTTTTGCATCCCGCCACAGGATTGTCTTAATTTTTACACATTTTCGGTCTAAAATATACCAGCATTGAACTAGATGAAAAAGGAGCGTTTGCTGTGATCGAAGTATCGCATCTGAGCAAAAAGTATGGCACGCACCCTGCCATTGAAGATTTGTCCTTTACGGTGGGCGACGGCCAGATCTTCGGCCTGCTCGGCCCAAACGGCGCGGGCAAATCCACGATCATGAATATCCTCACCGGCTACCTTGCCCCCCACCTCCGGTGAAGTGAAGGTGGCGGGCTTCAGCCTGCCGGAGCAAGCCCAGCAGGCCAAGGCCTGTGTGGGCTATCTGCCCGAGCAGCCGCCGCTCTACCCGGAAATGACGGTGCAGGAATATCTGGATTTTGCTGCAGAGCTGAAAGGCATCAAAAAGAAGGCTGACCGCAAAGAACAGGTGCGCAAAGCTGCCCGCCGCACCGGGCTGGAAGAGGTGCTGCCCCGGCTCATCCGCAGTCTGTCCAAGGGCTACCGCCAGCGCGTGGGCATTGCGCAGGCACTGCTGGGCGCACCGCAGCTCATCATTCTGGACGAGCCGACGGTCGGCCTGGACCCGGCACAGGTCATCGAGATCCGCAGACTGATCCGGGAGCTGGGGAAAAGCCACACGGTCATCCTGTCCAGCCACATCCTCAGCGAGGTGCAGGCGGTGTGCAGTCAGGTACTGATCCTTTCCAAGGGGCATCTGGTGGCGGTGGGTGCGCCGGAACAGCTGGCCGAAAAGCTGAATCCCGGCAGCCGTCTGCGCGCTACCGCTCTGGGCGGGGGGAAGACCGTGCTGAAAACGGTCGGCTCCATTCCGGGCATCCGCAAGGTGGAGATCGAATCCGAGGCCGACGGACAGGTGACCTTTACCGCAGAAAGTGCCGATGCTTCTGACCGCCGCGCCGAGGTGTCCCGCGCCCTTTCGCAGGCCGGATGCACGGTGCTGGCGCTGGCAGCGGAAAACAGGACGCTGGAGGAAGTGTTCCTTGCACTGACCGAAAACGAGTCTGAAACACCATCGGATGAAGGGGAGGAGAAAACGGAATGACCGCCATTTTCAAACGCGAAGTCCGCAGCAGCTTTCATGGCATGATCGGCTATGTGCTCACCGCCTTTATGCTGGCGGCAACGGCCATCTATTTTGTTGCCCTGAATCTGGGCTACGGCCTGACGGATTTTGGCTATTACACGCTTTACCGCACCACATTTGTGCTGCTTTTGTATATCCCGGTGCTCACCATGCGCTCCTTTGCAGAGGAACGCCGCACCCGCACCGATCAGCTGCTGCTTACCAGCCCGGTGTCTGTGTGGGAGATCGTGCTGGACAAATTCTTTGCCCTGTGCGTCATCTTTGCACTGCCGTGCCTTGCCGATGCGGTCATGATCCTTGTACTGGCCGCACTGGGTGCCACCGGCACGGCCACGCTGGCAAACTTGGCCGCTCTGCTGTGCTATTATCTCAATGGGCTGCGCCGCCATTGCCATTTGGCGTGTTTCTTTTCCCAAGCCTGACCGAGAATCAGATCATTGCTGCGGTGGCAGGTGTTGCCGCACTGCTGCTGGCCTACATGATGCCCAACCTGCGCAGTCATGTTCACCGCAGGCAGCGCAGTGGCGCTGGCCCTGTTTACCGCCATTGCGGCAGTGCTCAGTGTGGTGGTAGGTCTGCGTACCCGCAGCTTTACGCTGGGCTGCCTGACCTTTGCGGGCTGCTGTGTGGTGCTGACGGCACTGTTCCTGCTGCAGAGCAGCTGGCTGACCGAAGCGTTCAGCGCGGTGCTCAGCGGGCTATGCCTGTTCACGCCGTTTGAAGAGTTTGTCAACAACAGCTTTTCCATCCCGACGCTGGTGTACTACCTGACCGTGACCATGCTGTTTTTGTTCTTCACGGCGCAGGGGCTGGAAAAGCGCCGCTGGAACTGAGGGGAGGGGAACAACATGAAAAATTTCAAATTTTCTTCCTCCGCAAACGGCAAGGTGTTCCGCAATGGGCTGTACTCCACGGCCATTCTGGCAGCAGCCATCGTGTTGGCCGTGCTGATCAATCTGCTGGTGGGGGCCATCCCGAAAAATACACCGAGTTCGACCTCTCTGCCGCCAAAATGTACACGCTGGGCGACAGCTCCAGGCAGCTGATGCAGAGCCTGGATCAGGACGTGACCGTTTATTATCTCTGTGAGACCGGCAGCGAGGATGCCATTATCACCAAGCTGCTGGATCACTACGCCGACGAGAGCGGTCACTTCCACTGGGAGCAGAAGGACCCGGCGCTTTACCCGACCTTTGCAGCGCAGTACGGCGCAGAGAATGCATCCACCGGCAGTCTGATCGTGGTCAGCGGTGAGAACAGCGAAGTGCTGAACGCCGCCGAACTTTACGAGTACGACTACTCCGATTACTACACCACCGGCGCTGCCAACGTGACCTTTGGCGGCGAAAAGCAGATCAGCTCTGCCATCTACAAACTGACTGCCGCAGCAGAAAGTCATGCCTACTACACCACCAACCACGGCGAGCAGGCGCTTACCTCCTCGCTGACCGAGGCGCTCAAGGCGCAGAATATCGATGCCCAGCCGCTGGATCTGCTCACCGGCACCATCCCGGAGGACTGTGATCTGCTCATCATCAGCGACCCCGCTTCGGATTTTGCAGCTGACGGCCTTGTGGATGAGATCGCGCAGCTGCAGACCTATCTGGAAAACGGCGGCAAGGTGCTGCTGACCACCAGCGGCTATACCGAAACGCCCAATCTGGATGCAGTGATGGCACAGTTCGGCCTTGCACGTGAGCCGGGCCTTGTGGTGGAGGGCGATGCGGGCCACGCGCTGTACGGCTACCCGTACTCGCTGTTCCCGGACTACGCGGCCGCCGACGAAAGCACCGCGCTGGACGGCGTGAATCAGAGCACCCATGTGATGCTCTCGGTGGCACAGGGCATCACCATTACCGAGACAGACGATGTGACGGCGGAACCGCTGCTGTATACCACCGAGGATGCCTACAGCAAGCAGGACTTTGATGCCAGCTCTTCTTCCGCAAAGGAAGCCGGCGATACCGACGGCCCGTTCTCGCTGGCCGTATGGGCGCGCAATGAATCCACCGGTGCCGAGGTGATCTGGATCGGCTGCCCCAACATGGACAACGAGCAGGTGTACCAGTCCATCCCGGGCAACCTGACCTTCCTGCAGGGCTGTGCCGCTTCGCTGGTAGGGCAGAGCTTGCTCATCGACACCAAAGCACTGGAAGCTGCACCCATCACGGTCCCGGCTTCCGCATCCATGACGCTGGGCATGGTGTTCGTATTCGTGCTGCCCGCAGCAGTGCTCATTGCAGGTGCTGTGGAGGTGCTGCTGCGCCGCCGCAGGTAAGGGGGCACTGCCATGAAAACAAAACAGCGCACCCTTGCGGTGCTTCTGGTGCTGGTGCTTGTGCTGGGCGGGCTGCTGTGGTTTGTCAGCCGCAGCAATGCCGCAGAAGAAGCTGCTTCCAGCGCCGCCGCAGAGGGCAGCATCCTGCTTTCTTCTTTTGCGGCAGGCGATGTGACCAGCATCCGGTATGCCTATGGCGGCGAAACGCTTACCCTAAATTACGATTCCGGCAGCTGGACGCTGGCGGATGACCCGGACTATCATCTGGATGCATCTGCCTGCAATACCATGGTCACGGCGCTGGCATCCCTGAACGCCAAACGTCAGCTCACGGCTCAGCCCGGCGAGGACTACGGCCTTGCCGATCCGGCTGTTACGGTCACGGTGACGGCGGCAGGCGAGATGAACACCTTTGCCTTTGGCACCGAGAACCCGGTCACAGGAGATCTGTATGTGCAGAAGGCAGGGGACGATGCCGTGTACACCGTTTCTGGCAACAAGGCGGCCTGCTTTGAGCTGACCAAAGCGGACCTTTTTGGCGCGTTCAACCCGGCGGGACTGACAGCCTCCGCGCTGGAAAGTGTTTCCATTACGACGGGCAGCGGCACCCTTGCACTGAATGCAGTCTCTGAGCCTGCGGAAGCGGAGAGCGATTCTTCGGAAAGTGCGGCCGATTCCACCACCTATCAGACCGTGTGGCGGCTGGCCGATGAACCCTCTGCCGATCTGGACGACAGCAAGGTGCAGAGCATCCTCTCTGCTCTGGCAGGCTATGTGACCGCACAAATCGCGGATGCCGACCCTTCGGCCTATGGCTTTGATGCACCGCTTGCAACGGTGCGGGCTGCCTCTGCCGATGGGACCGTGACCCTCCTCTACGCCGAAAATGCAGACGGCTGCTGGATGATGGTGGAGGGGGACAGTTCCGTCTATGCGGTTGACCTTGACACTGTGCAGGCCCTTCTGATAACGGCCGCTGCCTTAAAAGCTGAATAAAAACCTTTGTGCGCCGTATGCGGAAAGCCCGCTGCGGCGCATGTTTTTTTATTGCGGCGTGTAAAGCTTCGGCAAACATTGGCAGAGTGATTGACATTTCAGCAAAGATTGATTAAGATAGACGAGACAGGGCAGAATAACTGCGCAATATAAGAGCCTGCTTTTGCAGGTTCTCCGGTCGTCATGGATGTTGTGCGGGGCTGGGTCGCCCTGGTACGAGGGATGGGGCATGGCCCTGTCTTTTTTCGTATCTGAGTTACAAGGAGGATAAAGTAAAAAATGGACAACTCGGTGATCGTTTCACTGCGGGATATCGTAGTGGAATTTGACGGTCAGCGCATTCTGGATGGGCTGAACCTCGACATCCATGACAAAGAGTTCGTAACGCTGCTGGGCCCTTCCGGCTGCGGCAAAACCACCACCCTGCGTCTGATCGCAGGTTTTCTGGAACCCAATTCCGGCAAAGTGCTGCTGAAAGGTGAGGACATTACCGGCGTGCCGCCCTATAAGCGCCCGGTGAACACCGTTTTTCAGAAATACGCACTGTTCCCGCACCTGAACGTGTTCGAGAACGTGGCCTTCGGTCTGCGGCTCAAAAAGATGGACGAAGAGACCATCCGCCGCAAGGTGCGCAACATGCTGGAAGTTGTTGGCCTGAAAGGCTTCGAGCGCCGCAGCATCAGCCAGATGTCCGGCGGCCAGCAGCAGCGCGTGGCCATCGCACGCAGTCTGGTGAACGAGCCGGAGATCCTTCTGCTGGACGAACCCCTTGGCGCACTGGACCTCAAGCTGCGCAAGGAGATGCAGCTGGAGCTGAAGCGCCTGCAGCGCGAAATGAACATTACCTTTATTTATGTTACCCACGATCAGGAGGAAGCCCTGACCATGTCCGATACCGTCGTGGTCATGAACGGCGGCAAGGTGCAGCAGATCGGAACGCCGGAGGATATTTACAATGAGCCGAAGAATGCCTTTGTTGCAGACTTCATTGGCGATTCCAACATCGTGGACGGCGTGATGCACCGGGATTTTCTGGTGTCCTTCTCCGGCGTGGACTTCCCCTGTGTGGATCGCGGCTTTGCCCGCGAGCAGAGCGTGCAGGTAGTGGTGCGTCCCGAGGATATCGAGGTGGTCTCTCCTGTGGAAGGCCAGCTTGTCGGCGTCGTGAACGATGTCATCTTCAAGGGTGTCCACTTTGAGATGCATGTGGAGTGCGAGGGCCGCGAATGGCTGATCCATTCCACCCGCGCCTGCACCCCCGGTGAGACCATTGGTATGCGCATCGGCCCCAACGAGATCCACATTATGGCGCGTTCAGAGGGGTGAGCCGCAATGATGAAGATTTACGATAAAAAGCTGGCCTATCCGTACTTTGTATGGATGACGCTGTTCACAGTGGTGCCTTTGATCATCGTGGTGTACTATGCATTTACGGATGCAAACGGAGCTTTCACGCTGGATAACCTCACCTCCATCAGCGGCTACGGCTCGGTGTTTGCCCGCAGCCTGCTGCTGGCCCTCATTGCCACGGTCATTTGTCTGGTCATTGCGTTCCCGGTGGGCTATTTTCTTTCCCGCCTGCGGGTGAACAAGCAGCACATCATGCTCATGCTGGTCATGCTGCCCATGTGGATGAACTTTCTGCTGCGCACCTATGCATGGATGGGCCTGCTCAGCATCAACGGCCCGGTGAACGCCGTTCTGGGCGTGTTCGGCCTTGGCCCCTTCAATATGCTCAACACCTCCGGTGCGGTGGTGCTGGGCATGGTGTATAACTATGTGCCCTATATGATCCTGCCGCTGTACACCAGCATGACCAAGATCGACCAGAGCCTGGTGGAAGCTGCGCAGGATCTGGGCGCTTCCACCACCAAGACCCTTCTCCGGGTGCTCATTCCCATGAGCGTGCCCGGCATCAGCACCGGCATCACCATGGTGTTCGTTCCGGCGGTGTCTACCTTTGTCATCAGCCGTATGCTGGGCGGCGGCTCCAACCTGCTCATTGGCGATCTGATCGAGATGCAGTTCCCTTGGCACAGCTACAACCTGAACGTGGGTTCTGCCATGAGCCTTGT
>ENA-OPYX01000493-OPYX01000493.1-human-gut-metagenome-genome-assembly--contig:-NODE-493-length-23110-cov-4.367402_pt1 | contig 23110 bp, 21 predicted proteins | sample MGYA00242639_ERZ504486 | MGnify/ENA primary metagenome ERZ504486 (study PRJEB26092, sample SAMD00036296) | human gut metagenome | host: Homo sapiens | study: EMG produced TPA metagenomics assembly of... | reverse complement strand
TTCAGAAGCCTTATCGATATTGCTGTGCGTAATGACATACGGATCCAACACCAGATTGTAGATTTTCTCACTTGTTGCAAGAACGGTTTTGTTTCGGTCTGTAATATCCCCTCGTTTATAGGGAATTAACAAATCTTCATCCACAGCTTCATCCACAGACACTTCTCCTGCCTCAAGCTCCTCTGCCTTAATTCTTTCTTTTATCTCATATGCCTGGCGCAGTATTTTTTTCTCTTCTTCTGTTAAATCTGGCATACTCGCCTCCTTTTTAGAATAGTTAAAAGTTACGGTAACTATTATAGTATAGAAACGCTTGATTGGCAAGAAATATCTGTATCACAGTTCACGGATCATGTTACGAATGCCCTTCGGACATGCTGCAAATATTGGATATCTCGTGAACATCAACCAAATATGGCCTGTCATACCCATTTGAATATGACAGGCCATCTTATGTACAAACTTTATAATTACTCAGCTACTGTTACAGCTGTTTCTTCTTCAACTGGTTCCTGTGCAGCATAGAACATTGCAACAGTATTCTTTACAACATCGCGAAGCAGTGTTGCTGTCGGTGCCTCTGTATCAGTAATGGTAACACCATCTTCCTGTGTGAAGCTGCCAGCCATAGAAACTTCTTCGTTTCCATCATTTGTTGTCAGAGCAATGCTCAGTCCATTGTCAAGTAATGTCAGTGCAACATTCATATTTACTGTCTCGCCATCCGCTGTAGCAGTCATATCCATACCAAAATCATTATCCTGTGCGGTAATTGTTCCGTTTGCATTCATGATCTCAGTTCCGTCCTCTGTTACAACATAGTTAAAGGCTGTACCATCAAAGGACATATCAACCACAACAGTTGACTCACCATTTACAACAGTAACATTCTCTGTCATAGTACCATCTACATTTACTGTAGCTGTACCGTTTATAGTAGCACCCTCATCAAGCATCTGCTGAATCTGGTCTGAAAGCTTGCTGCCATCTTCTGTCTGAAGTGGTGTTACATCAAATGAAGATACCATCTCCTCAACCAGAGAATTCATCATATCAACAATCATTCCCTTTGCATCTTCAACAGAAACATCTGGTGAAGCCATGTTGACTCCCTCTGCTGCTGCCTGAAGATAATCATCAAATACTGTTACAAGCTGTGATGCATCTGTTCCCTGAACCTGTGATACTAATACTGACATAGCATTATCAACTACATTCTCAACTGCCTTAACAGTGTTTACAATTGCCGGTCCGTCAAATGTAATTGTAGTAGAGCCATCTTCTGCCGTCTGAATATCAAAATTTTCTGCCAGTGCAGTAAAATCATTCATCATAGAATCTACATCAAAATCAGTCTCTGCTTCAGTCTCTACTGCTGCAAAATCAATTGCCGGAATCTCAACCCAATCCTGATCAATACCAAACATTGGAAGCATTGAGCTGATATCAGAACCTAACAATTCACCATATGTACTTGCAATTTCAGCGACATTAATATAAAGATCACCAGAAACAACGCGAAGTACATCATTAAGACCATAGACTGTATCAGCCTCTTCTCCTGTAACAGATGCCGGAAGCGTAACATTTGCTGAAACACTAACGCCATCCTCTGCAAACTGCTCTGCAGTTACAGAAAAAAGCATAGACTCTCCATCTGCTGTAAGAGAAAACTCACCTACATATGTAGATGGTGTAAACGCTGTTTCACTTTCTGCCATTACTGGCATTGTACTTCCCGCAGCCAACGCCGCACTCATAATTACCGCAAATTTTCTTTTCATACCTCGTCCTCCTAAAATTAAAAATTTGACAACATTGGTTATCTGATTTGTTTTTCTTCCACTTCTCATATGTGTGTCGTTTTTATTATATCACATTATGAACAATTTGTTCAAGTAAAAAAAAGCTAATTTTATTTTTTTGGTAATTTTTTATTTTCCTCTTGACAACTTTACATTATTGAAGTAAACTACGTTCAAACAAGAAACCTGTGATTAAGAGTAAGTAGTCATGGTTGCGTGTTCACAGAGAGCTACTGTTGGTGGGAAGTAGCAGCACAGATTATGATGAATGGGCTTATGAGGGCGGCCGAACGCGATTTTCGTTAGTAGCAGCCGACGGGGCGCGCAGCCCGTTATCCGTTGCGTATCGCATAGTTGTGCAGATTTTTCACATGAATGTGCGAGTTGAGTTGGATGCATTAGCATCAATATGGGTGGCACCGCAGGATTAACAGTCTTGTCCCATTATGATTGGGATAGGGCTTTTTTTGTTACCAAAATTTCTTTCTCCCGATCTATCTAACTCACTAACTGATGCCTACGAATTGCTCCGTTGCTTTGAAGCTTTTGCCCCTGGCATCCTACAAATTTTATTCATCAAAAGGAGAACACTATTATGAGAAAAAATTATTTAACCTGTGCCACACTGATTTCTGCAATGAGCATGAGCACCATTGCATCTGCACCTGTATTTGCATCCGACAATAGCGATGCCCAAACATTTAAGATTGGTATCTGCAACTATGTTGATGACGCTTCTTTAAACCAGATCGTTTCTAATATTGAAAAGCAGCTTGAAAAAATTGAAAAAGATTCTGACGGAGCTGTTTCTTTTGAAGTCACAACAGAAAATTGTATGGCTGATGCCACTGTTCTTGATCAGATCATTGCAAACTTCATCGCAGATGACGTGGATTTGATGGTTGGTGTTGCCACTCCTGTTGCCATGGCAATGCAGGCAGCTACCGAAGACAACGAGATTCCTGTTGTTTTTGCAGCTGTATCTGACCCAGTTTCTACTGGACTTGTAGAGTCCATGAAAGAGCCTGGTGCAAATATTACCGGTACTTCTGACTACTTAGACACAACTGCCGTTATGGATCTTTTATTTGCTGCTGATGAAGAAGCCGATCATATCGCCCTTCTATATGATCAGGGTCAGGATTCTTCCACAACTGCAATCGAAGAAGCTAAGAAATACCTCGATGATAAGGGTGTTGATTACACAGAATACACTGGAACAACAGTTGACGAAGTTATGTTAGCAGCTGATTCTATCATCGCAGACGGTGCTGACGCAGTCTTTACACCATCTGACAACACCATCATGACAGCTGAACTTTCCATCTATGAGGAATTAGCAGAAGCTGGCATTCCGCATTATGCAGGTGCTGATTCTTTCGCATTAAACGGTGCTTTCTGTGGATATGGCGTTGACTATATTAATTTAGGTGTTGAGACAGCAAACATGATTAACAGCATCTTAGTTGACGGTGAAGAGATTTCTAAGACACCGGTTATGACCTTTGATAATGGTATCGCAACCATCAATACAGAAGTTTGTGATCAGCTTGACTATGATTTCGATGAAATCAGCAAGACCTTTGAGCCTCTTTGCACCTGCGTAAAGGGAATTGAGACAGCTGAGGAATTTGAGGAAGAAACAGAGAGCGAAACCGAAGAAGGAAAGCTCTACTGAGTCCGAATAAAAAATATTGAAATAAAAGTCAAAGGGGTTTTCTCGTGGATATTCAAACAATTTTGTCACTGGGACAGACAGCTCTTGAACTTGGTTTAATCTGTTCCCTTACAGTTCTTGCATTATTTTTAAGCTATTCCATGTTAAATGTCTGTGATCTTTCTACAGATGGATGTTTTACTCTGGGCGCCGCAGTCGGCGCTCAGATTGCACTGATGGGTCATCCATTTTTAGCAATTCTTGCTGCCATGGGGGCCGGTATTCTATCTGGTTTTGTCACCGGCACATTGCAGACAAAATTTGGCATTAACAGTCTGCTTGCCGGTATTGTAGTCAATACTGGTCTTTACTCTGTCAACATTGCCGTTATGGGCGGTTCCTCTCTTTTAAATATGAACAAAACTGTTACGGTATTTACAATGATGAAAGGACTCCTCTCGGGCACGCCGCTTGCCAGCTATTATAAACTGATTGTGGCACTGATTGCAGTTATTCTTGTCGTTGCGCTGCTGACATTGTTTCTTGGTACCCGTCTTGGTCTTGCAATCCGTGCAACTGGAAACAACCCGATCATGGTAAAATCTTCTTCTATTAATACTGTTTTTACCACCATTGTTGGTCTTTGTGTTGCTAATGCATTTACCGGTTTGTCAGGCTGTCTGCTTGCTCAATATCAGAAATCCGTCAATATTGACATTGGATCTGGTATGGTTACGATTGCACTTGCCTCACTGTTAATTGGTGCAACAATCCTCGGACGCGGAAAAATTGTTACACGTGCCGTTGGTGTCGTACTCGGTTCCTTCATTTTCCGCCTTGTCTACACCATCGCACTTCGTTTCCATCTTCCGGCATTCATGCTCAAGCTGGTATCTTCTATCATTGTCGTCATTGCTCTGTCTTTCCCATATTTGAAGACACAGCTCCCAATGATGAAGCGCCGACTAACTCATTCAAAAAATAATAGATAATTTGTACCCTGACTGCAAAGCAGGCTACGGAAAGGCATTTGTAAGCTATGCTTGAACTAAAAAAATGTTTCGAAAACCTTTAATCCTGGTACGGTAAATGAAAAAAAAGCCCTTGATAAACTTTCTTTAAATTTAAATGAGGCGATTTTGTTACCATCATCGGTGCAAACGGTGCTGGTAAATCTACGCTGTTTAATGCAATCTGCGGTACCTTCTACACTGATGAGGGACAGATCATTCTTGACGGCGAGGATATAACACTTCAGCCAGACTATATACGAGCAAAAAAAATCGGTCATCTGTTTCAGGATCCCATGAGCGGCACTGCTCCTGGCATGACCATTGAAGAAAATATGGCTCTCGCAGGTTCAAAAGGCGGCTGGCTCTCTCACGTAAGCAAAAAAGAAAAGGAACTGTTTCGTGAAAAAGCTCCGTCCTTTGAATATGGGACTTGAAGATCGCATGCATCAGCCTGTCGGACTTCTCTCTGGCGGACAGCGTCAGGCTCTTACTCTTGTAATGGCGACAATACCCTCCAAAAGCTGCTGCTTCTTGATGAGCATACTGCAGCTCTTGATCCCGGCACTGCCGAGAAGGTGCTAAATCTAACCAAGTCTATTATTGCTGAGCACCATTTAACTTGCATGATGATCACACACAACATGCAGTCAGCTCTTGAACTTGGCAATCGTACCTTCATGATGAACAGCGGACACATCATTTTCGATACAGCAAATGAAGAGCGCTCAAAGCTTACCGTAAATGATCTGCTTGAGCGCTTCAAGGAAGGTGTTGGAAAGCAGCTTGACAACGACCGCATGCTGCTCTCCTGATATTTAACTATTAAAAATTTATATTTAGTTTTGCCATCTGATCTGCTCACCACACACAAGTGGGAAGCGGATCAGATTTTTTTGCGTCCAAATCTTCCTTATTCATATCCACTGCTGTAATCTGATGATTCTCATATGTTGTATAATAATAAATTCCCTTTGAAGCATTACAGCAAGAGGTGTAAATAGTAATCTCATATGCACCTTCCTTAACTTCACAGCATCCTCTTTGCTGATCTACTGAACCAAGTATGTGGAAAAACTGGCTCACACTCTCTGACTCCGAATCACCTGAAAGTGAATTCATCTTCACAAAGAAACACGAACAAAACGAGATTCTGATGAAAGATCACCCGGAAGACCAAGCGCACCCATTCCACGGCTGTAAGCCTGAAGCGGCAGCTCATTAGCTCCGCCAAATGTGTTCTTTGGCTGTTTTGCTGAAAGGCCCATATAGCGATTTAAACCAGCCAGTTGTCTGTCAAACGGCGGATTATTTGTTAAAACACCAACTGGATTGTCATAGATCTTAATGCCCTCACGTACAGACTCTAACGTAATTGCCTCATCTTGATCTGCAATAATCCAGTGAAGTGATGACACCGGCATTGATTCATGAAAAGAAGTATTTGTAATGCAAATACGTTCAAGAAGTACTCTTGCCTCCTTTACACTTGTGCACTGACCTAAAATCCACGGAATCAATTCAAACTGTGCCACGTTGTCTTTTCCCTCTTCCGGTTCTGTATAAAATGCATTGCCTACAAAATTAAGACCTGCCATTCCAAGACCCTTTTCATTAATCGCATCATAATACAGCGGATACTCGCCTGCCACATGTGCCATACCGATCAATGCGTACTTTGTCTGATATGGCTTTACGTGGCGCATCATAAATGTATAACCACGCGGTGTTATCGTTACTTCCTCTCCATAAGAACACTCATAATCAAGTGTTCTTCCCATATAAAAGTCCTTTGTCTTATAGGTTGCTGCTGTACACATAATTTGCCTCCTTATTGCTCTTCCTAATTGTTTTTTGCTTTTTCTGTTTATTTCTATTTGTTCTGCTGCTCTTTTCTTTTGATTTTGCTCTTTTTCTTTATTTCTTTATGCTGTCAATAAATGGCTCTGCAAGATCCTTTAGCTGCTCTATCTGTTCATCAGTCAGCAACAGTTTCGGCGCTGTTATCGTATTTTGCTCGTCTAGTTTATTTGCCGCTGCATGTACTTCTGTCTGAAGACAATTTCCATCATCATCTGAAATGGTTATTGTAAGAGTAAACGTATAGTTATCTTCTTTGTCTACCAAAAATGACAGCTTAGCATCTGCCTGCTTTGGCTGGATTCCTACAAGCTGTGCAAAATAATCAGCATCGATTGTAAATTCGGATGCTCCATCATTCTTGCCACTCACCTTTACGGCTGACCAAAGCTTTGGATCAAATAAATGATCTGGTTCAGCTAAAAACAGCACTGCATCCATTCCACCTGGCATTTTTAACGAATTCTCAACTGTTACGCCTGTAAGATCATAAATCAAACTAGTAAGCTGTTCTAATGTAGCACAATGATCTTTAATCCATCCATTGTATGCTGCCTTTAGTAAAAAGCTTTTGTCAATCTCATCACCTGCAAGTGCAGATATAATTGAGTCTATCCCAAAATAACATTTTCCATCCACCAGATAAAATGTCGTTAATGAAGTCTGCTTATCTGTTATATTTTCCTTTAGCTGCAGTTTTAAAATTTTTTTGTGCACTCTCGCCTGCTGCGGTAAATTTTGCCTTAAGAGAATCGGTACTTAAAAGTTCCTGAACAAGATCTGTTACTGGCTTTAGCTGATCTGATGGTTCAAATGTCATCACGCAATCCGCTGTAATCTCATAGCCATTTCCTGCCACCAGCTTTTGCAGTGTCTCGATGGTCTGTCCTGCATTCATAATAAAATGCATATAGAAGATGATTGCTCCAATCAAAAAAGCTGCCAGAACAAGTCCAACTGCAAGCACTGCTTTTTTTCTTTTGCTCATATACCCACTTCCTTTCAACCAGCTTGCAGGACTTTATCCCTTTACAGAATTATAAATCCTTTAGTCATTTCTGTAAACGGACAAAATGACTCTTTTGTAAGGCTATTAAAAATTAGAGAGATTTTTCTTTCTCATATCATTCGAATAAGCAAGCACAAAAATAAGGCGTATACCTTATTCAGATATACGCCTTTTCGGTGTACTAACGGTGTACTAACCGACCGTTATTTGACACGTTTTGTTGTTTTCTTTGGTTCCGATTTTCTTTGATTTTCCTTGAAAAATTAGAACTTACCAGCCTTAGCAGCTTCCTCGATGGAAACAGCTACAGCTACAGTCATACCAACCATCGGGTTGTTTCCTGCACCGATCAGACCCATCATCTCTACGTGAGCCGGAACTGAAGAGGAACCTGCAAACTGTGCATCAGAATGCATACGGCCTAAAGTATCGGTCATACCATAGGAAGCCGGACCTGCTGCCATGTTATCTGGATGCAGAGTACGTCCTGTACCACCACCTGATGCTACGGAGAAGTACTTCTTACCAGCCTCGATACGCTCCTTCTTGTAGGTACCTGCAACTGGATGCTGGAAACGAGTCGGGTTTGTGGAGTTACCAGTGATGGAAACGTCTACATTCTCCTTCCACATGATAGCAACACCTTCCGGTACGCTGTTTGCACCGTAGCAGTTAACCTTTGCACGAAGTCCCTCAGAGTATGACTTGCGGAATACTTCCTTTACTTCGTTGTTGTATGGATTGTACTCAGTCTCTACATATGTAAATCCGTTGATACGGGAAATGATCTGTGCAGCATCCTTTCCAAGACCGTTTAAGATAACGCGAAGAGGCTTCTGGCGAACCTTGTTTGCCTTCTCTGCGATACCGATAGCACCCTCAGCTGCTGCGAAAGACTCATGACCTGCCAGGAAGCAGAAGCACTCAGTCTCCTCTTCCAGAAGCATCTTGCCAAGGTTTCCGTGTCCAAGACCTACCTTACGGGTATCTGCAACAGATCCCGGGATACAGAAGGACTGAAGACCCTCACCGATAGCAGCTGCAGCGTCAGCAGCCTTACGGCAGCCCTTCTTGATTGCGATTGCTGCACCAACGGTGTAAGCCCAGCAAGCATTCTCAAAACAGATCGGCTGGATACCCTTGATCTGAGCATATACATCCAGTCCTGCATCCTTTGTAATCTTCTCTGCCTCTTCGATAGAAGCGATACCATAGCTATTCAGAACCGCATTGATCTGGTCAATACGTCTCTCATAGGACTCAAATAAAGCCATTTTCGTTACCTCCTGTATTATTCTTTTCTTGGGTCAATGATCTTAACTGCATCAGCAACACGGCCGTACTGACCCTTTGCCTTCTCCCATGCAGTATTCGGATCGTCGCCCTTCTTAATGAAATCAGTCATCTTTCCAAGGCTTACGAACTGATAACCAATAATCTGATCCTCTGCATCCAGAGCGATACCGGTTACATAGCCCTCTGCCATCTCAAGGTAACGAGGTCCCTTCTGAAGAGTACCGTACATTGTACCAACCTGAGAACGAAGACCCTTTCCAAGATCCTCAAGACCTGCACCTACAGCCAGTCCATCCTCAGAGAATGCACTCTGGGAACGACCATAAACGATCTGTAAGAACAGCTCTCTCATAGCGGTATTGATTGCATCACAAACAAGGTCTGTATTCAGTGCTTCCATAACAGTCAGACCCGGAAGAACCTCAGCTGCCATAGCTGCGGAATGGGTCATACCGGAACATCCGATGGTCTCAACGAGAGCCTCCTGAATGATACCCTCCTTAACATTGAGGGACAGCTTACATGCGCCCTGCTGAGGAGCACACCAGCCAACTCCGTGTGTGAAACCGGAAATGTCTTTCACTTCCTTTGCCTGCACCCACTTTGCTTCCTCCGGAATCGGAGCAGCACCATGATGAACGCCCTGCTTTACAACGCACATCTCTTCAACTTCACGTGAAATAACCATTGCAAAAACTCCTTTCAGTTCTGTATGTTGCACCTAAAAAGGTGCTGATTATGGCTTTGCCGACTGCTGATCAACAATTACAGCCATATCTTCAATATGTGTCTTCGGCATACCAGGCTACAAAACGCAGTATACCTCATACACTTCTATTTTCTCACAAAATGCGCTGTTCGTCTAGTCCTTTTTTTTTATTTCTCGCAAAATGTTGCAGTTTTTACTATTATTTTCAGTATTGTTTTTTATTTTTTTCTTTCAAGCGTCCGAATCCTCTGGATTAGCTGCCACGCAGTCTCATGCAATGCCTCATTTTGAAGCTGCAGTCTGGCATTCTCCTGTTCATAATAATCAAGACGTTTTTGAAGTGCGGCTGCCTGTTCTCTCCAGTCTTGTTCTTTTTGCTCATGATATACCATCTAAGTTCCTCCCTTTCTGCTGCCTTGCCTATTATGTCAATTTTGGTCTCCTGCCATTTTATGGAAACTTTATGGTTACATCATACTCCATATATGGTGCTTTTTCACGCAAATTTTCTCGCATATTTCGACTTTTATGTTACAGTTCATAGATAAGCCAATATTTTAGCAAAGCCCGAAGGTGAATGGATTTCACGAGACGGACACTTGAAGCAGGTCTTTCAAAGTAATGTATAATAAGAAAGGACATAAAAGGAACCTGCTGAGTTTGGTCCGTCGACGAAACCATTACACCGTAGGGCTTTCGTTGCATGACACATGAACTGTAACCAAAAAAAGCCGCACACGGAATTTCTTCCGCATGCGGCAGTCTATTGTACCGGTCAGGCCGGCTTTGTCTCATATTTTAGTTCAGTGCAAAACGATTTAACGCTACTTCGAACTGGTCATCTTTCAGTGGGTATCTGACAGTTAAGCTTCTGGTCAAATCAAGGCTGAAAACACCCATAATTGATTTTGCATCTACAACAATACGGTTATAACCTAAGTCTACGTCAAAGTCACATTTACTTGCCTCTGACACAAAGTCCTGGACTGTTTCCCGAGATAAATGAATTTCTCTTGTAAACACTGCTTTCACTCCCTTCAATATCGGTGATGTCTTTGTCTTTTTTGTTACCCTCTGCAGCGTACCGGTTCACTGCATTGACATACTTATAGCACATTGTCTTTATTTTGTCAAATCAACCGGTTTAACCTAATTTTTTTGCATTATTTACACTTTTTATTCAAAAAAAGCTCATTTCATTTTTTCTTTTTTATGCATTTTGATATTTTTCTTTTCATCATCATTTAATCATTGATTCCGTATTGAATTATTTTCATGCTCGTTTGCACTCGATTCTCTGCATTTTTGCAGAATTTCGATTGTTTTTCTCATTTCGCAGTCATAATCATTCAAACTTCGTCAAACTCTGCTTTATTCTCTGTTGTACTGTCTCCACCAATGTACACTTCAAACTTTCCTGGCTCGCTGCCATACGTCATATCGATCCGCCAAAAACGAAGCATAGGCTCGATGATCTCAAACGACACCTCACGGCTCTCGCCTGGCTTTAGCGTAATCTTCTCAAAGCCTTTTAATTCACGTACTGGGCGCACCACACTGCCGCTCACATCACGTATGTAAAGCTGAACAGTTTCCGTTCCCTCACGGTCGCCTGTATTAGTTACCATAACTGATGCCACCCATGCTGCTTCTGCCTCATTTGCTTTCGTATTTGTTTCCCGCTTAATGACAGTTACCGGTGAATAAGAAAATGTGGTGTATGACAATCCATAGCCAAATGAATGCAGCGGACGGTACTCTGTATCAATATAGCCTATGCAAAATGCCTTAGGATCACCCGGATTTCGCGGTCGACCCCCTTGAAACCGATTATAATACAGAGGCTCCTGCGAGGAGACATTTGGAAAGCTCATAGCAAGACGACCTGTTGGTTCTTTTACTCCAAATAATACGTCAGTAATCGCTACAGCTCCTTCTGTTCCTGGCATCCACACATACAAAACAGCCTTTGCAAGCGATTCAATCAAAGCGACCTCGATTGGACGTCCGGCAAACAAAACAACGATTACATTATTGTTAACTGCCGAAACCCTTTTTAGAAGTTCCATCTGAATCTCTGGCAATGTGATACAAGTTCTGCTTGCGCCCTCTCCAGTCTGACGGAACGATTCGCCCAAAAATAATACCACCTTTGATGCAGATTTTGCAGCCTGTACAGTCTGCTCAATTGACGCTTCTGCTTCATCTGGCGTCATGCCTTCCTCCACATAATCACGAATTACTTCCTTATCATAGAACATGCTGCAGCCCTTCATAAAATGGCAAGCATTTCCTATATGCTCCTGTATGCATTCCTGTACTGTTTTTATATTGTCGTAAGTTGCAGGGAACGACCACGCACCGCAAAGCGCTCTGGTATCCACATATGGACCTGCGAACAAAACATCTGCAACTTCCTGTTCAGAAAGCGGCAATGTTTTATTTTCATTTTTCAAAAGGACAAATGTTTTTGATGCTGCCTCACGCGCTGCTGCACGATGTGCATCGCATAAGATCAGATTTTTCTCGTCCTCCTCACTTGCATCCTTATATGGATTCTCAAAAAGGCCAAGATCATTTTTTAGTTTAAGAATACGAAGCACCGCCTCATTCACAAGTGTTTCATCTACCTCTCCAGATGTTACAAGCTCTTTTAAGTAATGAAGATATACATCCGACATCATATCGATATCCACGCCTGCCTCAATGGCAAGCTTTGCTGCTTCTCTCTTATCCTCTGCGATACCATGTGGAATCAATTCTTCTACTGCTGAATAGTCAGAGATTAAAACACCATCAAAGCCTAAATCTTCTCTTAATACCTTTCGCATCAGCCACTTATTTGCAGTTGACGGCACACGATTCAACGTATTAAATGAAGTCATTGCCATACGGCAGCCGCCATCCACAGCACCCTGATAGCCGCTCAAATAATCTTGACGTAAGGTGCGCTCTGACAGCTCCACATTGTCATACTCACGACCACCCTCTGGATAGCCGTAGCAAGCAAAATGCTTCAAACAAGCTGAAATGTTTCCCTTTTCTTTTAAATTCTCTGGCGTTTCACCCTGAAAGCCCTCTGTCATCGCCTTTGCAAAACAATAGTTCAGATATGGATCCTCACCAGGTGACTCCATAACTCTTCCCCAGCGTGCATCTCGCACCAGATCTGCCATTGGCGCAAATGTCACATGAAGACCCGATGCCGCTGCCTCCTTTGCCGCTATCTGCGCGCCCTTTCTAGCAATCTCTGGTTCAAAGCTGCAGCCTTGAGCCAGTGGAATTGGGAAAATTGTCTGGAATCCATTGATTACATCAAGCATAAACAGCATTGGAATGTGATGTGGCTGCGTGGCCATTGCATTGTCCTGAATCTCCTTTAACTTTGCTGCACCACTTGTTCCGAGAATTGTTCCGCAAAGCTTCATATCCTCTGGCTCGATTTTTGCGCTTCCCATCGGACCTGTAATGAGCATATCCGTTCCATAAAAATTTGCCGTCAGCTGCACCATCTGACCTATTTTTTCCTCCAAGCTCATTTCAGCCAGAAGATCTTTTAACTGTTGCTCTGTCATCGCACTTCTCCTTATTTTTCATTTTCAAGATAACTTGCACGCTCACCGCCTATAAACTTTAATCTCGTGCGTGCGCAAACCACATGTGCCTCTCCAATGTGCTTTGTGCCGATACGCACTGGAACAGCAACTGGACGAAGATGCATGCCAATTAGTGTATCGCCAATATCAATTCCAGCGTGAGCCTGAATTGCCTCTACTGCCACAGGTGCCTGCAGTGCAGCATAAACAGCCGTCGCAAATGAACCGCCTGCTTTTAACTTTGGCACTACATTTACCATTGGAAGGCGATATTCTTTTGCTGCTGCCTTCTCAATGATGATTGCACGATTCAAATGTTCACAGCACTGAGCTGCCAAATAAATCTTCTTTTCCTTGCAGCAGTTAAGAAATGTTTGTGCCACTGCTTCTCCAATCTCTGCACTTGAATATGAGCCAATTCTATGACTTGCGATCTCACTTGAAGAGCATCCAACTACTAAGATATCGCCCTCTTCCAATTTTGCCTGTTCCATCAGTTCATCAAATACTGCTTTGTCTGCTCCTTAATCTCATCAATATGTGTGTATTTTCTTCAGATATTCCATTCATAACTATTGCCTGCCTTTCATCAGTGTCATTCCATATTTTTTCAAATCAATTTTTCCATCTTCGCTCATCACGCCTTCCGCTGCCAGACGTGATGCCTGAACACCTGGGCCGCCAAACACAAATTCACCTGCCAACTCACCTTTTGAATTGACAACACGATGACACGGTATGGTAGATGGATCTGGATTTTTGTGGAGTGCATTTCCAACGGCTCTTGCCATACGCGGATTTCCTGCCATTTTGGCAACCTGTCCGTATGTCGCCACCTTGCCTTTGGGAATCTTCTTTACAGCCTCGTAGATACGCTTTGTCGGGCTGTCTGTCACCATACGGTAGCTCTCGTCAATCATATTTTTAATGGCATCATCTGGCACTGTTCCATCTAAAATAATCGTACTCCAATGCTCCTTATTCAAATGATATCCTGCTGTTACGGACGCAAAGGCAGACCTCCAGTAGTCACGCCACTCAGGGTCTGCCTTTACATTTAAATTGATATAGCCATCTTTCTCATAAGTCCACAAGAAAACTTTTTTACTGCTCTTAATACGCACCAATTGCCAATTTTGATCATGAAATGGTGCATCTTGGCAGGTATCTGGATAGGACAGACCAAATGCCAAAGCTTCTTCTCTCGTTGTCATATTCTTCACTCCAATCTTTCGCAAATTAAATCGCTTTGCTATTATTGGAATGATAACACACTTATGTTTACAAATCAAGCGCCCACTTCACTGCATAATACAATGCCCAATCTTGATCATTTGCCCATGGATCATAGTAATGTGCCTTTTTGCCATTTACTGTATCTGGATAGACCATCGCGCAGGATGCCATGCCATCTATAAAGAACAGATTCAGACAACCTCGAAGTGAAGCCTTTGCCTTATGCTCATATGATTTGTCTCCCGTAATCTGTGCGTAACTTGCAAATACATCACCGCTGAGTGTACTCCAATAATGTGGAAACGTATCGCCATAGCACTCATATTTTCCAAACCAATAACCGTCCCAATGACGAATCGCATTCTCAAACAAGTGATAATCGGCCTGTTTTCCATTAAACAGCTCCAAAAGTTTTAATTGTTTTCTTGCTTCTTCAAGATATTTTTGCTCCCCGCTTATCTGGTAGGCCTGCAGCAGACAACTTACCGCTGGTGCAACAATGCTCTGCTCATATTTTACCTCTGAAGTTGGATAATTGACGCTAGTCTGCGTAAGCTGATCAGCATGATTTAAAAATGCTTGTGTAAATGCTTCTGACTGTGCTTCAAATCCCGCCTCGTCAAGAAGTGTCTTTAATTCATACGCTTCAATTCCAATGGCATAGAAATGTTCACCACCTGAGCGATAATATCCCATCATTGTCTTATAGGCATTTAACAGATAACGCACGTCCTTCTTTAAACGATACAATGCAATCTGGAAATTTGCCACCCACGGATAATTATAGAGACGATGCCAGTCATTATTTCGATTGATATCGTTATATACCACACCAGTATTCTCATCATACAATTCGCGGTATACATATCTTTCGTACGCATTCAAGCTTTCCATACACTTCGCATCTTCAGGATGACGCTTAAGATATTGTGCCATTATTATGCCCATTGCCAAACGCTCACGTCCTCCATTATGATCAGCTTTGTGACTATAATAAAGTGCATCCTCCTCGCTGTCATATATCAGATACGCACCGTCTAATGCACTGCCTTCTTTTTTATACTGCTGCTTTGTTGCAAGGAATTGACTTCTGCGCGTCAAAAGTATATCTACTGATGCACTGCAGTAAAAGAGAGCATGCGTATGCTTTTCTCCTGACCAAATATCAAAGCGATACTCTCCTTCTTTTTCTGCTGGATACTGATACCAGACAGAATAAGCAGGTTGTGAATATTTATCATTCGTCTCATCAATGCGAACATGTTTAATTTCTTTTTCATTGAATTTTACAAAAAGCTTCTGCGCCATTTCTTTATTTTTTGTCTGGACACAAAATTCAAAGTTTTCTCCCTGAATGCATGTCATCTGCTCTGCCTTCACAAGCAAGAATTCATCCTCATTTAAAAGTCTGTTGTAAAAATCATCCTTGCCCTGATGCCAAAAAAGCTTCCAACGAATCTCCTTCTTCTCACCTGGCTCAAATACACCAAGTTTTGGATAAAAGAGAAAATCACCGCGATCTTCGCTTCTAGCTGAAAAATCACGTTCCACACCATAGCCTATGATGCTTCCCTTTGTTAATACAAGTCCCAGATGTGGCGCTCTTCCTCCCTGGCGAAGTGCCATCACATAAGTAGCATTTTCGCCGATAAACAGATGTGCATTACAGCGCTTCTCAAGACCAACCTCTGCCTTTTCATAGCTGTCATTAAATGGCACATAGATATATGCATCCTTCTCCTTGATAAAAAGAGGTTCCCCTGATACATTTTCAAATGTGTAGCATTCCTCTAATTCTCCATTTTCCAAAACAGACAATGTTCTTGTAACATTCAATCCCATTGGAACTTTTACACTTCCCCAGCACTTTTCACCTTCCAAACCCAGTTCATCTGCGATGGGTCATCCTTATGGCTTAAAAACCATAAGCCTCGCTCATCATTTCCAATAATCGATTCACCTACACATCCAACTGTTGGCATATTCATTTTGTCTCTCCTCCATTCTCATCTTCTTACTTTTATTATTTCTCGCACGCTTCAATGATGGTCTGTGCCTGACGCAGTCCATCTCCGAACGCATGCACACTTACTCTTCCTGGCTTGCAATAAAGTTCAAGCATTACGCTTGCACAGCCATGATACAAATGAACACTGTCTTCCTGATATGGCTCATTGCTGCAAATATCACCATTATCAACACCAACTATCTTCGCTGCTCCCTCTACTGCAAAGTGAACCTTGCCGCTCTCACGGAAACACGAATTACCATTTTCATCCACAGCACGAACTGTCAGCAATAAGTGCTGTTTCTTCTCTGGTATACCCAAATTTACAGTACTTACGCATTCCTTATGATCACACTCCTGGTCAAATGCCAGTGCGACTGCCATACCTGGTGTCACCACTTCATGGCGGCAAGCCTCTTTGCCATTTTGATAACCAACGACCGTAACCGTTCCCGGTTGCCATGGCAAAAATCCTGTAATGATACCGTTTTTGCACTCAGATGGACGTGGAATGAAAAATTGCTTTCCATTTAAGAACAAATGAACTTCATCACAATTGGATGCGATCATATACGGAATCAACGTCTTTCTGAATTGTGGAAAATGCCAGTGATCTGCATAGATTGGACTGTCCCAATGTTCCTTTACACCCTCATCAAAAAGTGAATAATCCATAACAGAAAAATGAACAACTGGTTCTTTGCTCCAGAGACTCTTCAAAATATAAGCAATTGGCCGATACTCATTGTTTGTATGAATCAGCGCTCCGCTCATCCCTTTGCAGGATACCCCATGGATTACCCAGATAATCCATATCTGCCCAGATAAAGCTTCCTATGCAATATTCGTACTTAAACGGAACTGATGATGGAATCTGTTCTGTAAAGTTTTGCATTTGATCATAATGACCGCAAAAATACTCATATACCTCAGTTCCCAAAATTAATTTATCGGGAATCTGTTCATGAATCAGCTCATACCACTGCTCCTGATAATTACATGAAATGATATCGACAATTTCTGCGATCTTTGCAATGCGGCTGACACGCTCCTTAGCATCATAAATCTCTGTGTCGCTGACTTCGTCAACAAACTGCTGAATATCTTTGATCTTACTCAAATCAACATTGCTCTCCCGCTTAAAATGAGGATTCATTGCATATGTGATTGGACGCGATGAGTCGAGGCTGCGAACCTTATCGGACAGCTGTTTTAAAATCGCAAGCATAGAATCCTGTCCCTGATTTTCAACTTCATTTCCAACACCCCATATCAAGATGCAGGCGCGGTTACGGTCACGCTTTACCATTGCTTCAACATCTGATTCCCAGTTTTTGTCAAAGTAGCGTCCATACAGTCCGCCCTTCCATTTATCAAAACATTCCTCATATACATAAAAGCCCATCTCATCGCACAGATCAAGAAATTCCTCTGAGTAGGTGTGATGTGCTGCACGTATTGCATTGCAGCCAAGCTTCTTTAAATGAGTAAGACGCTCTCTCCAAATTTCTTTTGTCACAGCTGTTCCAAGGCAGCCTGCCTCCTGATGCAGACAAACACCTTTCAACTTGGTTGGAACACCATTTACAAGCATTCCTTTCTTCGCATCAAATATCACCTCTCTAAGACCTATTACAAGTGATACACTATCGCTTTCTGTAGAAACAGTCAAACGATAAAGATTCGTATTTTCTGCTGACCAAAGCTTTGCATCTTTAATATAGAAGGTAAGCATTCCATTCGCTCCCTCTGCAATGAAAACTTCATTTTCCAATGACTCATTCTCTTTATTTTGAATCAGACGTAAAATTCCCTGCACAGCACTGCTCTGTCCAGTCTCGACCTGAATGGCGGCAGTGAATTTTGCAGCACTCTCTGTTTCTTTTGAATCCTTTGCACATTCTGTTTCTGCGATTTTTTCTATTTTGCTATGTACTTGAATATTCCACAAATCAAGATGATTTTCTGGAACAATACGAAGTGTCACGTCGCGGTAAATTCCGCATCCGCTGTACCAGCGGTCTGCCGGTGAAACAGAATTATCCACACGCATCAACAGCTCATTGTCACCACTCTGCACAGCATCTGTAATATCCATCTTAAATGAACTGTAGCCATATTTGTGACTGCCAATTTTCATACCATTTACCCAAAGCACTGCATTTTCATACACACCGCCAAAGTAAAGAAGATAACGTTTGCCCTTCTTCTTTTCCTCGATATTCAGAGTCTTCTTATACCAACCAATTCCCCAGCGGTCACGAAAGCCCTGTGACATTCCATCTTCCATTACTTTATTAAATGGCCTGCTTACTGCCCAGTCGTGTGGAAGATCAACTTCTGCAAATTGCAAGTTTTCCAACTCTGTGCGAACATCTTCCCCTGACTGTTTTCTTTGTAATTCTTTTTTCTTTGCTGTCTTTGCATCAATTGGTGCGCATGGCAAAAATGCAAACTGCCATCCACGATTGATTAGCTTTTCTTCTCTCATTATTCTGCATCTTCCCTTCTGGTTTTGATATTTGTAACTGTTTGAAACTATGCTAAATTACTTTCTGCGAATGATGTTCTTAATTATATATATTAAAAGTTCAGAGACACATCCTCACATCGCTTAATTGAAATATGACCAGCAGTATCTGATTTTTCTTTTCCAAAACGAATATTAGAGAACTTAACATGCTTAATCTCATGTCCAATCTTATCAAAACCACATAGTTCAATTGCATCGCACTCATGCCATTTTGCTTCGTGATCCTGATAGATGCCAGTCAATCGAAGATTATCAAATGTACAATCTGAAAAATATGGCTGATCTGGTCCTGCTATGCCATCATCATTATAGCCCACACTATGCATCAGTACACGCGGAAATACACTGTCATAAACATGAATTTCCTTTACATATCCACCGCGCTTTGCCGTACCCTTGATCTCAAAACCACACAGTGCTGCCTCCATATCGCAGTCCCAGATCTTTACATCCTCTACACCGCCTGACATCTCACTTCCAATTGTAATGCCATGACCCATTGTACAGCGACAGTCAAACACACGAACTCCTTTTGTCGGAATGTTCACTTCATTTCCCTGCGGATTCTTTCCTGACTTAATTGAAACTGAATCGTCTCCAGTGTTAAATACACAATTGAAAATCACACAGTCCGATGAAGAATCTGGATCCCAGCCATCTCCATTCCAGATGCCATGTGAATAGAAGGTGCATCCGTGTGTTACAACATGATCGCAATAAATCATATGAATATTCCAACAAGCACCATCACGAAGGGTTACGCCGGACAGCTCAATATTTCGGCAATTACTCATATTAATCAGACGCGGGCGCACTCTTGCCGGAATTGTCTCTGGCTTCTCGCATTCCTTGATCTTATCGCCAAGCGAGGCCAGATAATCTTTTAGATTTTCTGTCTCAGAGGCTATGATACGCTCTGCTAACACTCGGCCGCCGCTTGCAATCGTTCCCTTTCCACGGATGGCAATATTTTTGCATGCAAATGTACTGTCATAATCAGCTCGATGCATTCCCTCTGGGTCAAGTACGCCTAAGTTTAACAAACTACTGTAGCACTCCATCTCAGTTCCCTCAAAACGACTCCAAATTCGTGGAAGATAATCTTCTGGATTAGAAGTTCCCTGAAGAACGGCGCCCTTTGCTAAATACAATTCCATATCGCTGTGAAGACGCAGCGCTCCTGTCATAAAAGTACCGCTTGGAATCATCACGCAGCCATCTTTTGGACAATCATCAATCGCTGACTGAATTGCTTTTGTATTTAATGTTTTTCCATTTCCAACTGCATTGTATGGTGTCTTTGTGATATCAATTACAACGCTTCTATTAAATGTATGCACTGTGATTGTCTGCTGTTTAATTTCCTTCTCGATCTGCACCGACTCACTTTCATCTTCAATAAGCGCCATATCAACTTGATAAATTCCTTTTAATAAAATCTTATACCGAGTATTTTCCTGTAAATTTTCTATTGTGTAATGCGTCTTTTGCGTGCTGCCAACCGAGGTAAAATCAGCTTCCGTATGATTCGTATCTTTTAAAAAGATTTCGTATGTAGTTCCAAGTCTTCCCTGTGGGCGTTCCCAATAAAGGGTAATACTATCTGGTGCTGATTCTGCGCGCAGCACTGAAAAATTCTCTCCCATAAAAACCACCTTTCCAATAATATTTTTATCTTGTTAGCATAATTATATGGTGATTTTTATAATATTTCTATAGCCTAAAATTTTGATATTGTGCACTTTTGACTTTTTTTCTTATATGCAAAAATAGGTGCACAGCCAGATTTTTCCTGACTATACACCTATTAAACAATTTTATTTATTTTTGATTTTTACTCAAACTCCGCAGTATCCTGATAAATCATTTCAAGTCCATCTTCTGTTTCCTTTAATGGATAAACAACATAACCAGACTCAAAATATTTGTCACCGTCACCGCCCCAGCGGTCTCCTACATACAGAAGCTTTCCGTTTACATTTAAAAGGAATGCGGACTGACTGTCATATGTTGTCTCGTCACCGATCTCCTTTAATGAACTCCAACGTCCCTCGATTGAATCAGCCCATGCATATTTGCCCTGGTTTGGCGCCCATCCGGTACAGAAAGATGAAATCATATAATAATGATATTTTCCCTTAATTACAGCTGGAGCCTCACGATACTCACCCTGCCACAGACGATGGACAAGACAATCTACATTCATATAATCATCTGATAAACGATACACATGAAGATCGGCATTATCTCTCGATGCAGAAATAAAATATGCAGTTCCATCCTCTTCCTGATAAAGAGTGCAGTCTCTTGACATATAACCATATGGATTGAAATGACCATGATAAGTAAAATCACCATCTGGTGTATCACATGTTGCAATAGCAACTGCTGCATCAAGATAATTTTTTCCATTTTCAAAATGAGCCCACATAACAAATTTGTTTGTCTTCTTATTATATAGTACCTTTGGACGCTCCAGATTTACCTTTTTTCCATCCTCGTTGATCAGCTTTAGCGTAGTACGCACGCGATAGCCTTCCATCTTCGAATTTGTCGTCAGAATATGATTTCTAAACTCCCAATCTGTCAAATTCTGTGAACGATAGCAGCTGACATAGAAATTATCTCTTCTATCCTCACCGTACCAATAATAATAGCCTTCATGGAAAATCATATATCCTCCATGCACGTGAATCGGATTTCCCTTTGTATCCTTCCATACAATTCCATTCTTTAACATCTTTTTCTCCTCTTTCCTTTTAATTATAAATTTAGAATGCAAAATTTCCGTGATCAAATACAGTTACTGTACTTCCATCCTGACAAATACCTTCAATATGCATCTGTCTTGATCCAAACATGAAATCCACATGAGTCATAGATTTATTTGCACCTGCTGCAGCTAATTCCTCATCTGTCATCTCAGTTCCGCCCTTTACATTCATAGGATAAGCGTCTCCCAATGCCAGATGGCAGGATGCATTCTCATCAAATAAGGTATTGTAGAATAAAATTCCAGTATTTTTGATCGGAGAGTCATAGCTGATCAATGCAACCTCGCCTAAATAACAGCTTCCCTCATCAAATTCAACAAGGCTCTTTAATACATCCTGTTCCTTCTTTGCACCGTAATTAACAACCTTGCCATCCTTAAACTCCAGCCAAAAATCTTCAATTAATTTTCCCTGATAGCTAAGAGGCATTGATGCATATACCTTTCCATTTACGCCTGTCTTAAGCGGCATACAGAAGTTTTCCTCAGTCGGCATATTCGGGTTGAATAACACACCCTTTGTGGAATACTCACAGCCGCCGCCCCAGATATGATTTTTAACAAGCTCTACTGTCAAATCAGTTCCAAGCTCATTTGTAAAATGAAGTGCCTTGAAATTATAATCATTTAACATCTTTGAATGACCAAGAATCTCTGCATTATGTTTATTCCACTCTTCTACTGGATCATTCTCCTCATTTACACGCACACTCATTAAAATAGCATCCATGAGTGCTTCAACTGCTTCGTCTTCTTTTTTGTCTGGAAATACTTTATTAGCCCAACCTGCAGATGGCAATGCCACGATACTCCACTGACCGTCATTGTTCATCGTGTATTTCTTTAACGGTGCATTCTTTTTGCTATATGCAGCCTGAACTCGCTGAATCTTAGTTGGATCAATATCCTTCATTAGCCCCGGCGTATCAGAAATGACATGAAGATAGCAGCATCCTTTTTTATGCTCCCAATCTGTCATATCGTACTTCCACTGTGGAGTCTCCTCTAACGTCTCTGTGCTTGCATACTGATAATTCATTAGATTATCCTGCTCATCATGCCAGTTTATTTTAACATATCCGGCACCAGCCTCATATGCTGCTTTTACACACATTCTTACAAACTCATAATCAGTTACGGATGCACTGATTACAAGCATCTGTCCTGGCTGAACATTTACGCCGCTCACTACTGCCAGCTTTGCGTACTTTTCCATTACTGCCTTACTAGCCATTTTTCTAACCTCCCTATTTTGCCTCGTAAAGAGACATTCGCAATCCATTTTCAGTATACCAGATATAGAAAGAATTTGGAAGATTACAGAAAAATTTTGGAGGAAATTTGTAAACTATGTTACAGTTCATGGATAAGCCAATATTGCGGCAAAGTCCGAAGGTGAATGGATTTCACGAGCCGGACACTTGAAGCAGGTCTTTCAAAGTAATGTATAATAAGAAAGAACATAAAAGGAGCCTGCGGAATTTGGTCCGTCGACGAAACCATTACACCGAAGTGCTTTCGTAAAATGACACGTGAACTGCAACTTCCAAAGGGCTATTAGGGATAAAGTGGAGGAAATAAGAAATGAATGAAAAGGTATATAAGGAAGCAGAAGGGA
>ENA-OPYX01000492-OPYX01000492.1-human-gut-metagenome-genome-assembly--contig:-NODE-492-length-23117-cov-4.033058_pt1 | contig 23117 bp, 23 predicted proteins | sample MGYA00242639_ERZ504486 | MGnify/ENA primary metagenome ERZ504486 (study PRJEB26092, sample SAMD00036296) | human gut metagenome | host: Homo sapiens | study: EMG produced TPA metagenomics assembly of... | reverse complement strand
GAATATGTAAGCTATAAAAATAATTACAAGTCTTGTATAGCCTATTTCTATTACTTCGGGGTTGTTGTTGAATATTGACAGTCAAAAATTTTCCTGTTATAAGCACTATAAGTATTGCCGTGCCCGATGCAATTGCGTCCTCAATAAGACAGAGGAAAAGAGTTTTTTTACAACGGTCAATTTTATTTGCACCAAAGTTTTGTCCGACAAATGTTGTGCAAGCCTGACTAAACGAGTTCATTACATTGTAAGCGATAATCTCTATGTTGAATGCCGCACTTGACGCCGCAATTACAACGGTGCCGAGGCTGTTAATCGCACCTTGAATTACAATATTCGCAACCGCAAACACCGCACTCTGTATTCCTGCGGGAAGTCCTATCTGCATAATTTTCGCAAAGACTTTTCCGTCTATTCTTAGCTTTTTAAATTCTACTTTTATGTATTTGTCGCTTTTTACGAGCTTTATATAAAGAATACCTGCGCTCACAACATTTGCAAGCACTGTTGCGGTTGCTACTCCGTTTACCGACATTTTAAGTACGATTACGAAGAACAGATTAAGCAGTACATTCAAAATTCCCGACAGCGTAAGCGCAATAAGCGGCATTTTGGTTTCGCCTATACTTCTGAAAATCGCCGCCTCAAAGTTGTACAGCAGTATGACAGGCATTCCGAGAAAATATATTCTCAAGTACAACAGTGCAAGCTCAAGCACATCGTCGGGTACATTCAGCACCGTAAGAAGTGGCTCGGCTATAAGTTCGCCGATTATCGCAACCAATACACCGCCGATTACCGACACCACCATTGAGGTATGCACCGCCTTTTGTACGGTCTGTTTGTCATCTCGTCCTATGGCATTTGCTATTACAACATTTGCGCCGAGCGCTATGCCGATAAATAAGTTCAGTATCAGACCAATAATCGGGCTGTTTGCTCCTACAGCCGCTACCGCTGCGGTTTTGTCGGTCTGCGCAAAGTTTCCGACTATTGCTATATCGGACGCATTAAAAAGCTGTTCGAGTATTCCCGTTGCCGCAATCGGCAGGGCAAAAAACAGGCAGTTTGTTCCATATACTGCCGTTGAGCATATCAAGTTTTTGCTTTTTTAATTCTTTTTCCATTCAATCCACCTTTTCGTATTCACACATAACATATATATTTCATATATAATAAATTATATTCCTTATTTTTACATTTTTCAACACCTAAGTTGTTGCATATAGACATAAGGTTTATTATAATATAAGGAAAGAAAAATTATGAAATGAAAAAATGAAATGAACATTTGCATTTATAGGGGTGGCATTATTTATGGAAATGGATAAACTAAAGCCAAAACAAAGTGCTTTTATTACAAGGGTTGGCGGTGACGGAGCATTAAGACACCATTTGCTTGATATGGGACTTACACCCGGCACTGAAATTACTTTGCAGAAAATAGCGCCGATGGGCGATCCGATTCAAATTGAAGTGAGAGGCTATGAGCTTACGCTCCGACTTGATGAGGCTAAGAAAATTGAAATTGAAAACATACACGAACGAAAAGTTGTTGCCGACAGCAAACCGCAAAGGCATAAATCTATTCCGCATCCACGAGTAGGCGAACTTGGCGAGGCAAACGATTATCATATTCACGATGAAAGCAAAGCACTGCCGAAAGACAGCAAACTTACATTTGCGCTTGCAGGAAACCAAAACTGTGGCAAAACCACTTTGTTTAATCAGCTTACGGGCGCTAATCAGCATGTGGGCAATTTTCCGGGTGTTACCGTAGACAGAAAAGACGGCACAATTAAAAATCACCCTGAGGCAACAGTTACCGACTTGCCGGGTATTTACTCATTGTCGCCGTATTCGAGCGAAGAAATAGTTACACGAGATTTCTTGATAAAAGATAAGCCGAGCGGAATTATAAATATTGTAGACGCCTCAAACCTTGAGCGAAATCTATGCCTTACTATGCAGCTTATGGAACTTGGTATTCCTATGGTGCTTGCGCTGAATATGATGGACGAGGTGCGAGAAAACGGCGGAAGTATCAGAGTAAACGAGCTTGAGCAAATTCTCGGAATACCTGTTATTCCTATTTCAGCCGTAAAAAATGAGGGTATAGACGAGCTTGTAAGTCACGCACTTCATGTGGCAAGATTTATGGAAAAGCCGGGGCGAATAGATTTTTGCACAGACAGTGTAGATAAAAAAGACCCTGTCGGAGCGGTTCACCGCTGCATACACGCCGTAGTGCATATGATAGAGCCTGAGGCAAAGCAATCGGGACTGCCGCTGCGATTTGCCGCAACAAAGCTGATAGAAAACGATGTGCCTATTGAAAAGCTGCTTAACCTGACCGATGACAAAAAGCAGGCATTTGAGCACATTGTATCCGTAATGGAAGATGAAACGGGACTCGACCGAGAGGCCGCCATTTCAAATATGCGATTCAGCTTTATAGAAAAAAGTGTGTCAAAAAAACAGTTGTCCGTCCGCACGAAAGCAAAGAGCATAAGCGAAGTATGAAAATTGACCGATTGCTTACGGGCAGATATACCGCTATTCCTTGCTTTATTGCAATTATGGCACTCATATTCGTTATGACCTTTAACCTTGTGGGCGCATGGCTCTCTGACCTTATGAGTTTAGGCGTAGATTCTGTTATATCGCTTATAGACAACGCACTCACCGCCGTACAGATTAACCCTGTTGTGCATTCGCTTGTGGTAGACGGCATATGCAACGGTGTGGGCAGTGTAATCAGCTTTTTGCCTACAATCGTAACTCTGTTTTTCTTTTTGTCTATTCTTGAGGATACGGGTTATATGGCAAGGGTTGCCTTTGTAATGGATAAGCTGTTAAGAAAAATAGGACTGTCGGGCAGAAGTTTTGTGCCAATGCTTATAGGCTTTGGCTGTTCTGTTCCTGCAATTATGTCAACACGAACACTCTCAAGCGAAAGAGATAGAAAAATGACAATCCTGCTCACTCCGTTTATGAGTTGCAGTGCAAAACTGCCGATTTATTCGCTGATTATAAGCGTATTTTTCCCAAGGCAGTATCAGGCGCTTGTAATGGTGGGACTATACATATTCGGCATTATTTGTGCCATTATTTATGCTTTGATTTTAAAAAGCACAAAGTTCAAGGGCGAGCCTGTTCCGTTTGTAATGGAGCTGCCTAATTACCGACTTCCATCGGCAAAGAGCGTTGTGCATCTCATTTGGGAAAAGGCAAAGGGATTTATAGAAAAGGCATTTACAATTATTTTTGTAGCGTCAATTATAATTTGGTTTTTGCAGACCTTTGACGCAAGATTTAATGTTGCCGAATCACCCGAACAGAGCCTGCTTGCAATGATTGGCAGCTTGGTTGCTCCTATTTTTGCTCCGCTCGGATTTGGCGATTGGCGAGTATCAACAGCTCTCATTACAGGCTTTACAGCAAAAGAAAGCGTTGTGTCTACACTTACTGTACTTATGGGCGGAAATGCCGAGCTTGTAAGTACATTGTTTACTCCTTTTACCGCCGCTGTATTCCTTGTATTTACTTTGCTTTACACTCCTTGCGTTGCCGCTATTGCAACCGTAAAGCGAGAAATGGGCGGTACTAAGGCGGCTGTCGCAACTGTTATTATTCAGTGCGCAATCGCATGGTGTGTGGCTTTTCTTATTCACGCAGTCGGTCTTGCCTTTGGCTTGGCTTAACGGAGGGCGAATATGGATATACCGAGTATTATAATTTTAGTAATTGTAGCTCTTTTGGTTATTCTCGCCGTAAGAAAAGCTAAAAAGGATAAGATGATTTCAAAGTGTGGCGGTAATTGCTCAGCCTGCACGCTAAAATGCAATAAAAAATAATTTAAGCAAGGCGGTTTAATTTCCGCCTTGCTTTTTTGTGATTACCAAATGGCATAGCAAGCAATTTGAAATAGGCATTAGACATTTGTAAAACAAAGGAGTATAATATAAATACAGTTTAAATACAAGCTGAATTTCTTTGAAAGGTTGATTATAATGAAAAAGTTAATAGCATATTTTTCACCAAGCGGTAACACTAAGGCAATGGCAGAAAAACTTGCAAAGGCAACAGGCGCAGACTTGTTTGAAATCAAGCCGCAGACGCCTTACACAAGAGCAGACCTTGACTGGACAAACAAAAACAGCCGTTCTTCGGTTGAAATGAACGATAAAAGCTATCGTCCGCAGATTGCTCAGCTTCCTAACAGTCTTGCAAATTACGATACAATTTTTATCGGTTTCCCAATCTGGTGGTATGTTGCTCCAACAATTATCAACACATTTGTAGAAAATGTTGACTTAGACGGTAAAAAGGTTATTCCGTTTGCAACTTCCGGCGGCAGCGGAATGGGTAAGACTTTGGCAAATCTAAAGCCGAGCTGCCCGGGCGCAAATTGGGTTGAGGGTAAAGTAATCAACGGTATGAGCGAAAAAGCCCTTGCCGATTGGGCAGAAAAACTTTAATTTAATAAGGTAAAGCTATGCATAGGCTGTATGAGTGTTGGTGCGGCGGAGAAAACTATGACGGCGCACGACCATGTAATTTTGATTGGGTAAAGCACCTTAGAGAGGAATGTGAAAAGTACAATGTCACTTTTTGCTTTATAGAAACGGGTACTGTGTTTATCAAAGACAGCAAAACTTATCTTATGCCGAAAAAACAGCTTCAAAGCAAGATGGCTTATAAATCTAAAATGAATTTAAGCGAAAAACCGATCGAATGGAAACTTTGCGATAACTTCGGTGACAAAATCCCGAAAAATAAGCTCTATGTGCCATTAAGCGAAAATTAAAATACAGATAAATATTTTACATTATGCTTGACAGTGTATGATTATTTTTTATATAATTGTAACAGTTTGTTTTTAGGAGAGTTTCTATGGAAAGAGAAAGTTTTAAGTCACGGCTTGGATTTATTCTTGTAAGTGCGGGCTGTGCAATCGGTATCGGCAATGTTTGGAGATTTCCTTATGTTGCAGGTGAAAACGGCGGCGGTCTTTTTGTTTTGCTCTATCTTATTTTCCTCGTTCTTATGGGTATTCCCGTATTGACAATGGAACTTGCAGTGGGCAGAGCAAGCCGAAAAAGCGCCGTGCTCGGCTACAAAAAACTTGAAAAGCCAAAAAGCAAATGGCATATTCACGGTTGGTTCTGTATGCTTGGCTGTTATCTGCTGATGATGTACTACACAACCGTTTCGGGGTGGATGACAAGCTATTTTTACAAATTTGCAACAGGCACTTTTGAAAGCGGAATGACCTCTGAGCAAGTCAGCGGTGTATTCTCTCAGTTGCAGTCAAACCCGATTGAAATGGTTATATGGATGGCTATTATTACCATACTCGGCTTTTTGGTGTGCAGCAGAGGTATTCAAAAGGGAATAGAAAAGGTGAGCAAGGTTATGATGATTGCTTTGCTTGTGCTCATTCTCGCACTTGCCGTAAACAGCATTTTGCTTAGCGGTGCAGGCGAGGGACTTAAGTTTTACCTTGTTCCCGATTTTGAAAAAGTATCCGAAATAGGTATCGGCAACATTGTTTCCGCCGCTATGAATCAGAGTTTCTTTACTTTGAGCCTCGGTATTGCGGCTATGGAAATTTTCGGAAGTTATATGTCAAAGGACGATACTCTTCCGGGCGAGTCCGTGAAAATCTGCGCACTCGATACTTTTGTGGCAATTATGGCGGGACTTATTATTTTCCCTGCGTGTTTCTCATACGGAGTTGAGCCCGACCAAGGCCCTGCACTCATATTCATTACCTTGCCAAATGTCTTTGTAAATATGGCGGGCGGTAGAATTTGGGGCACGCTGTTCTTTTTGTTTATGACTTTTGCGTGTTTTTCAACTATCATTGCCGTGTTTGAAAATATTATTTCGTTCTGCATTGATATGTTCGGCATCAGCCGTAAGAAGTCGGTAGTCATAAATGCGGTTATTATTCTTATTGCAAGTTTGCCTTGTGTGTTCGGATTTAATATTTGGAGCGGTTTTGAGTTGTTTGGTCAGAATGTTCTCGGTATGGAGGACTTCCTTGTAAGCAATATTTTGTTGCCTGTCGGCTCGCTTATTTATCTGCTGTTCTGCGTTACAAAATTCGGTTGGGGATTTGACAATTACCTTACTGAATGTAATACAGGCAAGGGTATGAAATTTGCCGGATTTTTAAAGCCTTATTTCCAATTTGTACTTCCGATTCTTGTGCTTATTGTACTTGTACAGGGCTTTATAAAATAATTTAAAATCAAATCTCCCGATATTGCATTAATCTTGCGTATCGGGAGATTCTTTTGTCTAAACAGTTAGTTAAACCGTAATTCTAAAATTTTCAAAAATATTTTCAGAAAAATTATTGCAATTAGTGCAACTTTTACCTTTTTTGCAATGTAATTGAGGTGATAATTTTGAAAAACATTAAAAACTTTTTTACATTACCAAACGAGGTTTTCTGCCTTATGCTCACTCCGTCCGAGCTTGCCGTTCTAAGCTATCTTGTGCGTTGCAGTGACGATACAGGCATTTGCTATCCGTCTATTCATACAATTGCAACAGCTTGCGCAATGTCAGACAATACGGTAAGAAAAAGCATACGAAAACTTGAGGACAGAGAAATTATAACAAAATCGGGTGGTTTTCGTGCAAGCAAATTCGGCAAGGAGCAGAACACTTCTTTTATATATGAACTCAACCCGAGTTTTTACAACGAAGGTTTTGCAAGAGCAAATCTTGTGGATTATTTTACAAAGAGAAACGCTCAACCTTAAAAAATCAATGCAGTAGGGTGCTTAAAATATTGAGGATAACCGCTTTATTTTTTGCACCTGCCTGCTTCATAATCTGAACCCTAATAAAACTAAATAAAGAAAACTTATTAAAAAATACTAACCGAACATTCGCAGTCGGTCGCCGATTGTGAGTGCTTTTTGTATTTTCTCCGTTTAAGTATTTTTACTGCAATATAACAGTGAATTTTATATGCTGAAAAGCATTATTTTTGAAAAAATTGAGTAAACTTTTTTGCTTTTGGGAGGATAATTTAGCGTTAGCTAAATTTCAATGCCCGACCGACACTCCGCTAAACCATAATTTACTAATGCTAACATTCAGAACAGAAGGCAAAAAGCAAAAATAAAAACCACTGCAAAAATGCAGCAGTCTTTAAAAAATATGACTGTATCTGTAAGCCGGGTTCTGTCGTGAACAGCTATCTATCTTGGCAGCCCGTTGCCGGAACTGCTCAATGCCACCTCCTAAGGACACGCCGAGCAAGCGTATAATGTCCTACCACGGTGTTGCTTCAAATAGGGTTTACACGGCAGATAACTCTCGCTATCTCCGGTGAGCTCTTACCTCACCTTTCCATCCTTACCACAAAAGTGGCGGTAATTTTCTGTTGCACTATCCCTGGAGTCGCCTCCGGCGGCCGTTAGCCGTTATTTTTGCTCTGTGAAGCCCGGACTTTCCTCGCAAAACGCCTTTCGGCAATTTCCCGCAGCTGTTCAATACACTCATATCTATAATACTATATGATTTTTTGCAAAATGTCAACTTAAATTTTCATAAAATAGCTTGATATATCCGATTTTTCAGTTTATAATAAATAAAGATTTGTAACAAAGGAGAGTTTATAATGGACATAAGACAGAAATCACTCGAAAAGCATTACGAATGGAACGGTAAAATCGAGGTAATATCACGAGTTCCTATTTCTAATGCTGAGGATTTATCTCTTGCATATACACCGGGTGTTGCCGAGCCTTGCCTTGAAATTCAGAAAGATTACGACAAGTCTTTTGAGCTTACAAGAAGAAATAATCTTGTTGCAGTAGTAACAGACGGTACAGCGGTTCTCGGTCTTGGCGACATCGGCCCCGAGGCAGGTATGCCTGTTATGGAGGGCAAATGCGCTCTCTTTAAAGAGTTCGGCGATGTTGACGCATTTCCTATCTGCGTAAGAAGTAAAGATGTTGACGAAATCGTAAATGCAATTTACCTTATCAGCGGTTCATTCGGCGGTATTAACCTTGAGGATATTGCCGCTCCCCGTTGCTTTGAAATTGAGAAAAAACTTAAGGAAAAGTGCGATATTCCGATTTTCCACGATGACCAGCACGGTACAGCCGTAATCGTTGCCGCAGGTCTTATCAATGCTTTAAAGCTTGTAGGCAAAAAGTTTGAGGACATAAAGGTTGTTATGAACGGCGCAGGCGCAGCAGGCATTGCCATTGCCAAGCACCTCCTCAATATGGGCGTTAAGAACATTACTCTTTGCGACAGTAAGGGTATCATCTGCAAGGGTGACGAAAGACTTAATGCAGTTAAGCGTGAAATGGCAGAGATTACTAACCTTGAGCATATGACAGGCACACTCGCAGACGCTATGAAGGGCGCAGATGTATTTCTCGGTATTTCAGCCGCAGGCTGTGTAAGCGAAGAAATGGTTGCTTCTATGGCAAAAGACCCAATCCTCTTTGCTATGGCTAATCCTACTCCTGAAATTATGCCTGACCTTGCCAAGAAAGCAGGTGCCGCCGTTGTAGGTACAGGCAGAAGTGACTTCCCGAACCAGATTAACAATGTTCTCGCTTTCCCGGGTATTTTCAGAGGTGCTCTTGATTGCCGTGCAAGCGACATCAACGAAGAGATGAAAGTTGCCGCTTCATTTGCAATCGCTTCACTCGTAAGCGACAGTGAGCTTAATGCCGACTACATTCTTCCCGAGGCTTTCGATAAGAGAATCGGTAAGACTGTTGCCGAGGCTGTTAAAAAAGCCGCTATCGAAACAGGCGTTGCAAGAATTTGATAAATGTATAAATTTACGGGGCTGTCGAAAGGCAGTCCCTTTTGTATTTGAATTTTTTGTAAATATATAGTATAATAGATGTATTAAGACAAAAAGTTGGTGCATAGCTTGATAATTCACGATATTTCAAGGGATATTCTCACAAGCAAGGTCTACGAGGGCGACCCGCAGACCGAGGTAAACAGAATAAAAAGTATTGAAAACGGCGATGATTACAATCTTTCTGCCATTAGTATGAGCACCCACACAGGCACTCATATTGACGCTCCTCTGCATTTTTCGAGCGACGGCAGTTCTATATCCAAAATGCGCCTTAATACCTTTACGGGCAAATGTACGGTAGTCACGGTCAACGGTATTCTTACGGGCGAAGATATGGATAAAATTCTTGCGCACAGCCGTAAGAAACTGCTTTTGCACGGCAACTGCAAGGCTTTTGTGTCTGCTTTTGCCGCCAGAGTGCTCGCTGACAGCGATGTGGTTATGATTGGCACGGACGCACAGTCAATCGCACCTGAATATGACGAGAACGAAACGCACAAAATCCTTGCAAATGCAGGCATTGCGATTTTGGAAAACCTTGATTTATCGGATATAGCAGACGGCGACTATGAGCTTTTTGCATTTCCTATTAAGCTTGGCGGTCTGGAGGCGGCACCTTGCCGTGCAATTTTGTTTGAACAGGAAAGAGGTCTTTGATATGGTAAAAATGGTAGTATTTGATTTGGATGGCACACTTGTAAATTCTCTTGTTGACCTTGGTATTGCCACCAATGAGGGACTTAAGCAGGCAGGTTTGCCTGTACATCCTATGGAGAATTACAATCATTTTGTAGGCAACGGCAGAGAAATGCTTGTAAAGCGTGCAATGGGCGAGAAAAGCGAAGATAAGGCACTTTTTGATAAGGTTATGAACGGATTTAACACTTACTACGGCGCTCACAGCAACGACCATACAGCCGAGTACAAGGGCTGTACCGAACTTTTGGAGCAGCTCGACAAAAACGGTATTATGACGGCTGTACTTTCAAACAAACCTGATGAATTTGTAGGCGCTATCCTTGCAAAAGTGTTCCCGAACCATAAGTTTACCGAGGCTTGGGGTAACAAAAGGAATATAAGTGCAAACCCGACGGCGAGGCTTTAAACGCAATTTTGAGCAAGCACAATGTAAAGCAGAGCGAGTGTATTTATATCGGCGACAGCGATGTTGATGTGTTCACCGCAAAGAATGCAGGCGTAAGTATGCTTGGCGTTGAATGGGGATTCAGAGGCAGGAAAGAGCTTACGGAGGCAGGCGCTCCGCAGGTTGCCGCAACCGCCGACGAACTTTTGAATATGATTTTGGCACAGAAATAAGGACGAGCGATGAACAAGGTAAATTATCAGAAAATTCTTGACGGAATAATCTCAAATCTTCAAAAGACAAATACTGCTCCGACACTGCTTTTGCATGTCTGTTGTGCGCCTTGTTCAAGCTATTGTCTTGAGTATTTGTCGCAGTATTTTAAAATCACGGTTTTCTTTTATAATCCCAATATTTCCGAAAGGGCTGAATATCAGCACAGATTAAACGAAGAAAAACGCTTTATTTCCGAAATGAATTTTAAGTATCCCGTAAATATTATTGAGGGCGAATATTCTCCTTTAGAATATTTTTCTGCCGTAAAAGGTCTTGAAAACGAACCCGAGGGAGGGGAAAGGTGTAAAAAATGCTTTGAACTGCGCCTTGAAAAGACCGCTCGCATTGCCCGGGAAATGAATTTCGATTACTTTACAACTACTTTGACGATAAGTCCGCTGAAAAACGCACCGTTACTGAATCAAATAGGCGAGCGTTTCGCTGATGTTTACGATGTAAAGTGGTTAAACAGTGATTTTAAGAAAAAAGAGGGTTACAAACGCTCAATCGTACTTTCTGCCGAGCATAATTTGTACAGACAGAATTACTGCGGCTGTGTTTTTTTCAAAGCGTGAGGCGGCGGAAAAAAGAATAAATTTACAGATTTTGAAAAAGTTTGAAAAAAATTCAAAAAATCTTGACAAACGGCTGAAAAAATGGTATAAAATATATCGTTGCGTAAGATAATCGGCAATACGGAGAGATGTCCGAGTGGTTTAAGGAGCTAGTCTTGAAAACTAGTGATCCCGCAAGGGACCAAGGGTTCGAATCCCTTTCTCTCCGCCATTTATTCAATATTTTTTGTAGTTTAACTACACGGAGGATTACTCAAGTGGTTAAGAGGCTCCCCTGCTAAGGGAGTAGGTCGCTAACGCGGCGCGAGGGTTCAAATCCCTTGTCCTCCGCCAAAGGATAGTCTGAGGTTTTATACTTCAGACTATCCTTTTTTTAATTAATAAAAGTTTTTTGGTGTTCAGGAACAAACTTTCCTCGACAATGAACAGGTGTAGGTGAATAACGCTTTCATACTCTACAGTCTATGTCACACTATCTTCCAACAGGGTGATTGTTCTATTGGCTGTTTATGCGAACTATCACAAGTTGGCTCGAATGGAGTCTTTTTATCTCTATTCCTTCACACTTTTGTCAGGCTCACATTATTTTGTATTGTATCGCACTTTTAGACTTTATGCATAAAAGTCGGGTTTTAATTATTATCATAGTATTAAAGGCTGCTACAAATTTTGTAGCAGCCTTTTCTTAGTTGAATTTTTGATTTTAAGTTGTAATTTTTGCTAATTAATCGAAATTTGCTTTAAACTATATTTCTTATACCAACTATTATCCGCTGATATTAATCTACTGTTCTATGACTTATAGCAAAGCCATAGAGCTTCCAAAACTTGCAAATGAAAATAGGAAATAATACGGTGCAGTTGTAATAGTTAAAATAAAAACCGAATAGAATTTTTTTGGCTTGCTTAATTCGGATTTTCTGAACACGAAAAAGTAATACATAATACAGCTTGCTATGAGAGAAACCGCAATCAATGCAAGAATAATGTAAAAGCTCTCAGCAAATGCTTGATTGTCATCGCCCAAGTATGAATATTGAGGATAAATGGCATAGATGAACAGACAGAAGTAATACTGCAGAAATGTTATACCATCAATTTGAATTACAGAGATATTTGTAGTATTGCTTAAAATTATTAAAACTAAAGAAACAATGCCAATCGCTGCTAAGTCAGCCACAATGCCAAATATATAGGTATCTCTCTTCATCTGAGAAGTTATGTATTCATCGCCAAACTTAACCGAAAGGAGGTATGTAACATAGCCGGAAATTATAAGCTTGCCTAAAAATATTAATCCAAAGAAAAATAAAAATACTGTTACTACCATAAATGTAATATTCATTAAATCACCTACTTAATTTGATTTTAGCTTTTTGTAAACATAATTAGGAATAAATCAATTTTTATTTTCATTAAGTATATTTCTTCGATATTCATAGTAGCTATAAAATTTTCCCTTCAATAAAGTTTGCATTGATACTTGTACGCAATTATAATCAAAAAGATTATAATCAAGACATTATTGAATCGGTATCTGAGTAAGTTCATAGCCTACAGTTAAATCTTTTACATACAGAATAGACTTAGGAATAAAATAATTAATCTTATAACAATAAACATAATTATCAGTCACTAAAATATCATCAAACTCGCATTTTTCTGATAATTTTTTTGTTTCACCCGTTTCTAAATTTTCAATATACAAACCATTATCCTGACTTCTTATTGTCTTGTCATAAATAACAGTTGCTTTGCTCTCTCTCAAGCTGTAAGCAACATATTTTCCTTGAAGACAGCTATGGTCTACACTCCGGTCTACACTCCGAATGGTATTATTAAAATAATAATTAAAATATTCATTCTGATATTTTTCACCATTAAAAGTATAAAAAAGCACTTCAGTATTCTCTCCCGGGCCCGGATAAACAATTATTTGCTCTTTGATTAAATCTATATAAACATCATCAAAATCATGAAAATCTAAAGAGTCGGAATGTAGTTTAAAATCTGATATTAATTTATTATTTTCATCATAAATATTTATTTTCCGAAAATGATTATCATTATAATACACTAATAAATATTTATCGGCAAAAACTAATGAATTTATATCTTCATACGGAACATCGTTTATTATACAAGTATCTTCATTTAAAATATTATAGCAATAAATCTGATTATTCTTAGTATAATAAACGCAATTATTTCCTAATTCTGATATATCATAATTATTAGCTATCAGATGTTCACTTTTCTTTACATTATCGTATATTGTTAGTCCATGATCATCATAAATAACATAATTACCTTTTGCTTCAGCTGCATATTTAGAAATATCAGAAAGTTCTTTGCATTTATAACTCTGCTTGCTCTCACCTAATTTATATATATCAAATTCGTAATTGTTTGGATTTTTTTATAGTGATCATTCCGTCAGATAAAACCATATATTCGGATTTATAAAAGCTATGATCTGAATCCGGTTTAAAATTATCACCTGTAATTATAAAAAGTTAGCAATAAAATTACTATTAATAATAGATAATATAACCGAAATCAACAATAATTTCTTTTTGTACTTTTTCATAAAATCATCCCACCTATATTTATCACCACGAATGATTTCTAAAGCTTTATCTATCTTGCCCTGAATTTGTTTTCCGGTTTTTATATATACTACTAATTCACTAAAGATTATATTTGGTACCATTCCCAAAGGTTCAACCTTTCATCAATACCATCTTTGGAAGCATAAACCATCATTAGTGTAAATATATCTTCTTCATCATAACCTTGTTTTCCTCTGCTCTTAGTAAGATAATTATGTTCAACTATTCGTGAAAAACCTCCGGTTATCAAATTGTATTTATAAAAAGGAGTTTATTATATATATCAATTATAAAATAAAGTAGGAGAAATCAGGAAATAGTATGGAGCAGTCATTAACACAAAAATCAGCAAAGTACAGATTTTTTGCTTTTTTGTCAGATCCGGATTTCTGAATATTGTGAAATAATCAAAGAACAAGCTGATAAGTGCGGATATTGCAATTGTCACTAAAATAAAAAGAAAAGAACCTTTAAACATACTTTGGCTGGAGTAAAAAGGTGCGTTAAAAAATGAAAAAAAATTAAGATTAAAACACTCAAAATAGTCTTCTAAATCTGTAAAGTAATAGCTTGGGGACTCAATTATGTTCTGAATAAAGCCAATCACAATCATACTAAAAGATGCTATCAGATCAGCAAACACTCCATTGCGGTAAAGTTTTCTCCTGATTTCTTTATCAATTATTTTTTCTCTAAACAAAGCGTTATCCACGCATTTCGCCAACAGTACCATAAAATATTTTGGCAAAAGCAAAACTATGAGAAAAACCGGTAATATATATAAAATTATATCCATAGTAAAATCACCTTCACTTTTAAAGTCCTTTTAATTCGTAATTGAAGTATCAAATAATCTAACCGCATTACCGAATTGTACCCAATAAGCGTCTGTACCCTCAGGGTCTCTTTGATTTACAGGGTTATTGTTGCAGTATGCAAACATATTTGTTCCAAAGATATTTGATTGAGTGTCACAATACATATCTGCATTTAAAAATCTGCCTGTAACCGGATCATAGTAACGGCTCTTGAGATAATACAAACCGGTTTCACTGTCATACACATATCCTCGATAACGGAACGGATTTATATTTGCAAGATCACAGTCCGAGGTATGTGCTTTAGTCATATCAGAGTCAATAATTTAAAGTTTTTACACGCTATATAATATCATAATAATAAAATTCAAAATATTTTCGAATGGAATTAACAAAAAATATGGAGCCGACATAATTGCAATAAGTAATGAATATCGTTTCTTTTTTTCTAATAAATCAAGATTTTTAAATATAAAAAATCTGCAAAGTAAGAATATTATTACAGATGATAAAAATATGGTCGAAATAGTAAATAATATACTCTGTAAATTTGAATAGTTAGTTCCTGTTGTTATCATATATATAAGTAGTATAACGGAATTTTGTACTGCATATTTAATGGATTCACCTAAAATTACAGGAAATAATATCGAAAGAATAACCATTGAAATCGATTCTGCTAAAAAGCAACAGCCTAAAATTTTCCAAATTGTATTATTGTATTCACTACTGAGAAGTGGCTTTGGTAATTTGGAATTAATTATATATACAGATACGCAATTTGCTAAAATTGTTTCCAAAAATGCTATAACGATTATAAAAAACAGTGTAATAATCGGAGTGTATATGTGATGCATAATATTTAACACCTCTAAACTTTTAACAATCAATTAATTTGTTGTAAACTTTATTGGGATAAAAATCAAGCTTAAATACATTACCATATATACTTTTGATTTTATCCTTGTATTTTTTTACTTTCACTACTAAAGGTTCCTTGAAGTAATATATCCATTGAAGATTAAACACAATTATAACTATCTAAATCATATCCTCTATTTAATTCGTAATTAGTGGTATGTAAATCATTAAGCCATTCATTGCCAGTCCTATAATCACGGGCTATTTGACAAACATCATAAATTACTATGCGTTTACCGTTTTCGTAGCAAGTGAATTTTAAATTATTGGCATTTGACCAAGAATACATTTTTGTTAACTTTTTTATAATCACATTTACAAAATTAAATTTTTGCTAATTAATTGGAATTTGCTTTAAAATATATCCCTTATACCGAGCGTTATCCATTCCTCGTGGCAGTAAATAGTCTTTTCTGTAGCAATAAAGATAATTTTCTGTTGCAAGCAAATCGTCAAATACACATTCATCAGAAAGCTTCTTTTTAGTTCCAGTTTCTATATCGACCTCCCACAAACCGTTATTTTCATCCTCAACGGTTGTTCTTACTATATTCCACTCTGACTTTTCAGCCGAAAAATAAATTTTATTATTATTGTAAGTAACTGATTGAACATAATTATGTAAGGCTGCTCGTGATATTTCTCCGGTTTTTAAATTGTATTTTAAGAAAGTACATTCTTCAGAAGTGTTTATCAGATCTTTGCAGCAATATAAAAAGTAATCATTAATAATAGCCGGCTCGTCCAAGTTACTCAATGTACTATGTTCAAAGTGTGATTTCTGCAAATATGTATCCACATCATATTGAAAAATTTCATATTTGTATTCATTTTTTGTAATAACATTAAGTGTATTACTGTTTATAGAAATATAGAATATTTCACCGATATAATCTATTTCTTTCCTGTCGTTTATATTCTTAGCATCAACAATTACAAGTTTCTTTTTGTCAACTGAATATAAAACCCTGTCGCCATCAAAGAAAAGGATTTGGCTTTGTTCATCTAATTTTTGCTTTTCTTGTGTTGCGTGATTTTCCATATACAAACTGCCGTCATCGCAATAAACTTCAATATTCTCTATTCTTTGCGAAGTAATTGAAGTTGAAACATTTTCTTTTCTGTCAGAATAATAAATATCAGCCCTAAAATACATAGGGTCTTTTACATATAAATTGCCGTCCTTATATACCATATAATCATCTGACATAGGAAACCTTTTACCGTTATAAATACGCATACTGTTACAACCGTATTCATAGCTGTTATAATACGAAGTATCGCTATCCGGTTTAAGGTCAACTTTTTCTTTGGTCAGAACAAAAAATGCAATAATCAAAAGTAAAGCAGATAATATAATTAAACATATGATTAACGGCGATAATTTCTTTTTTACTTTCATAATATCACTTTCTCCTTAGAAATTTACAAATACAGTAATCATTATGTATTAATTACTCTGTTATAGGAGTTACAAGACCATTTATATTTGGAACATTCGAGGTGTACAGGGGCAGGGACTCTTACACAATACAGAAAGCCAATGTTACGAATTATTTTGAAGAGCTTGTAAGCGATCTTGATGGTGTGCTGTACGGATATTATTTTGCGGAGCTGGCAGAATATTATGGCAGGGAAAATCTTGATGCCGCAGATATGATTAATCTTTTATATGTTGCATTTAAGGCACTGGTTAATAAATCATTACCCAATGAACTTGTAAGATATATATATGAGATACGGCTGATAGCCGTTAATGGAGAGTGTCCGGATTTCTTTAGCTGTGCAGGCTGCGGAAGTGAGAAGGAGTTACAGTTATATTCATATAAGGAAAATGGAATGTACTGCGTGGAGTGTGCTGCCTCGTCGGGTGACGGAATAGTGCTTCAATCTTCAACCTTGTATACATTACAGTATATTATTACAGCACCACTTACAAAGCTGTTTAACTTCGTTGTAAAAGCTGATGTGCTAAAGGAACTTAAAAAGGTGGTGAATAGAATAGAATTTATCACATTTGATAAACATTTCAAATCCAAAGAAATGCTTGATATTGGTTAAGAGTATATAGGTTTTAAGAAGATATTAATTTTAATAATATATTGGTTAAGACATTACTGATTAAAGTTAAATACAGGATAGGAAGGAAGATTTATGAGTCACAATAACCAGAAAAAGATAGCAGCTATTAATGATTACTCAGGTTTTGGAAGATGTTCTATAGCTGTAGAGCTTCCGATTATATCAGCTCTTAAAGTGCAGTGTTGCCCACTGCCAACATCAATATTGTCTAATCATACAGGTTTTGAAAGCTTTTATTTTGAAGACTTTACAGAAAGTATGCCGGCTTATATAAAGGAGTGGGAGAAGCTTAATCTTAAATTCGATGGAATATGTACAGGTTTTTTAGGTTCGCATAAACAGATTGAGATAGTCAGATATTTCTTCGATATATTTAAGACACCTGATAATATAGTTGTTGTTGACCCTGTTATGGGTGATTAACGGTAAATCTGTATGCTACATATACTAAAAGAAACCTGCGAAGAGATGAAAAAGCTTGTAAGTTATGCCAATATTCTTACACCTAATCTTACAGAAGCCTGTATATTAACAGGCAGGGAATATAATGCAGAGTACGGTAATGAAGAGCTTGAGATAATCGCTAAGCAGTTATCAGATATGGGACCTTCAAAGATAGTTATAACAGGAATTGTCAGAGGTGCATATATTGCTAACTATTGTTATGAGGACGGCTGTGGCGGATATGAGATTAAGACAACTAAGGTTGGAACACAGAGGTCTGGAACCGGTGATATATTTACGGCGATAATTGCAGCAGATGCAGTTAATAAAGTTAATTTCCACGAATCAGTAAGAAAGGCTTCACAGTTTATAAAGAAATGCATAATGAAATCAATAGAATTAGAGATACCAGTTACTGACGGAGTGTGCTTTGAGGAGCTGCTTACAACATTAAGATGATTAATGGATAAGATATTAAAATATTTTGATATTTAAGACGTCTGATAATAATGAGAGATAATTAGAAGAATGTTAATGTTAGATGATTTAATAAAAGAAAGAGAGAACAATTATGGAGATATTATATAAAGTACATAATAATCTTTATGTTAATATGACTAATAAATGTCCATTTGCCTGTACATTTTGTCTTAGACAGACTATGGACAGAATTGGCGAGTCGGACAGATTATGGCTTGAAAGAGAACCTCTTGTAAGTGAAGTTATAGATGAATTCGCTAAATGGAATGTTGATGATTTTGGTGAAGTAGTATTCTGTGGTTTTGGTGAGCCTACAGAAAGCTGGGATAAGGTAAGAGAGGTAGCAGCATTTATTAAAAAGACTTACAATAATAAGCCAATCAGAATCAATACTAATGGAGCAGGAAACCTTATCAATGAAAGAGATATAACAAAAGAAATGACCGGTCTTATAGATACTGTATCAATAAGTCTTAACAATCCTGATAAGGATGAGTATAACAAGCTTGTAAGAAGTAAATTCGGTGATAAGACATTTGATGAGATGATAGATTTTGCGAAGAAATGCGTAGCAAATGGACTTAATGTTGTTATGACAACGGTTGACACAACTATATCACACGAGGAAGAAGCACAGTGCCGGATAATATGCGATAAGATAGGTGCTTCTTATAGAATACGTCCATGGGAGTCATAATTACACGATATTCACAGTTGAAATTATACAAGGAATGTTATAGAATTAAAAAGATTATTGTGAAGATGCGAAAGATTATGGTGTATATGTGTTAAGTACATTATCACCTTATCAATAGATGGCATCTGTATCTTTAGGAGGATTATTGATATGGAAAAGACAATGGAAAAGATAGTAGCTTTAGCAAAGGCAAGAGGATTCGTGTATCCGGGTTCAGAAATCTATGGTGGACTTGCTAATACATGGGATTACGGTAACCTTGGTGTTGAGCTTAAGAATAATGTTAAGAAGGCCTGGTGGCAGAAGTTCGTACAGGAAAGCCCATACAATGTAGGTGTTGACTGTGCAATACTTATGAATCCACAGACTTGGGTTGCTTCAGGACATCTTGGCGGTTTCTCTGATCCTCTTATGGATTGTAAAGACTGCCACGAAAGATTCAGAGCTGATAAGCTTATTGAAGACTGGGCAGATGAGAATAACTATGAGATAGAAGGTTCAGTTGATGCATGGTCACAGGAACAGATGAAGAACTTTATTGATGAGAAGAATATATGCTGCCCAACTTGTGGCAAGCACAACTTTACAGATATAAGACAGTTCAACCTTATGTTCAAGACATTTCAGGGTGTAACTGAAGATGCTAAGAATACAGTATATTTAAGACCAGAAACAGCTCAGGGTATATTTGTTAACTTTAAGAATGTACAGAGAACATCAAGAAAGAAAGTGCCATTTGGTATTGGACAGATCGGTAAGTCATTCCGTAACGAGATTACACCTGGTAACTTTACATTCAGAACAAGAGAATTCGAGCAGATGGAATTAGAGTTCTTCTGCAAGCCTGGAACAGACCTTGAATGGTTCAATTACTGGAGACAGTACTGCATAGACTGGCTTAAGGCACTTGGAATTAAAGATGATGAGATGAGAGCAAGAGATCATTCACCAGAAGAACTCTGCTTCTATTCTAAGGGAACAACAGATATCGAGTTCTTATTCCCATTTGGCTGGGGTGAATTATGGGGTATTGCTGACAGAACAGATTATGACCTTACACAGCACCAGACAGTATCTGGCGAGGATATGTCATACTTTGATGACGAAGCTAAGGAAAAGTATATTCCATATGTTATTGAACCATCACTTGGTGCGGACAGAGTGACACTTGCATTCCTCTGTGCAGCTTATGATGAGGAAGAACTTGAAGGAGGAGATGTAAGAACAGTTCTTCATTTCCATCCAGCATTAGCACCAGTCAAGGTTGGTATCCTTCCACTTTCTAAGAAGCTTAATGAAGGTGCAGAGAAGGTATATGCAGAACTTTCTAAGTATTACAACTGTGAATTTGATGACAGAGGTAATATCGGTAAGAGATACAGAAGACAGGATGAGATTGGTACTCCATTCTGCATAACATATGACTTTGAGTCAGAAGAAGATAATGCTGTAACAGTAAGAGATAGAGATACTATGCAGCAGGAAAGAGTAAAGATTTCTGATCTTAAGGCATATTTTGAAGACAAGTTTACATTTTAATATAGGTATTAATTTATGAAATGTGTTAAATGTGGAACAGAATATGAGGGCAATGAGTGTCCCAGATGTAATGGACCTGTAATTAAGATTAACAGCAGTGACTATATGGCTAGACGTAAAGCATATGAAGAAAGTCTTGCAAGAAAAGAGACACAGAAGGTCTTAGACAGTGCAGAAGAAGCTGGCAATGTTTTGTCTGGTGAATCAGAACAATCTGATAAAGATGGCAAGACAATACAGCAGGGAAAGCGTGTAAAGAAGCGTTCACATAAGGTAAAGAATTATGATGAAGGTGTCTTTGATATAACTAAAGTTGATTTTAATGATGTAGCTGATAAGTTAAAGGCTGGCAGTGAAAAGCTTGCCAGTAAAGCTAAAGGAAAAGCCCAGCAGGAAAAGGCTAAGACCAGAAAAAATAATAATGCTAAGACGGATAATAATGCTAAGGCAGATAATAATATTAAGACGGATAGCAGGATAAGACCACAGACAAAACATTCATATAAGAAAGCAGGAGTAGCTGTCGCCATAGTTATAGTGGCGATAGCTGCTATTTCATTAATTATGGCTGTTTTGTTAAGAAAGAATTCACATATATATATGAGTGATGGAAGCCGCATATATGATGTATCTTCACTTGAAAGCCAGTATATATGTGATGTTAAGGATGCATTATTTGGTCTTGATGAGGTTACATTTTATACACCGGAATGGCCGGAAAATATATCTAAGGACAGTGTGGTTTCAAGTGCTGCAAGTCCGGATGGAAAGTATTATGCGGCAGATGTGTATAATGATGAAGATGAGTTATATTCATTATATGTATGGTCACAGGATGGAAGTGTGGAAGTTGTAAATAATATATATGCACACGAGATATATTATATTTTCAGATAAAGGCACAATTATTTACAAAGAAACAGAAACTATCAATGACACAGGAAAGACAGGTGGACTTAAGCTGTCTATGGCAGAGGTTACCAATGATAAAAGTTCAAGGAAGTCTTATAGGAAAGACTGATACAATAGAAGCCAGTCTTACGCAGGCATATGTATACAGTGACAGCGATACAATTATAATACTTGATAGTGATAACAGATTATATCAGTACAATTATAGCAACAAGAAGCAGACATATGTGGCAGATAATGTGGATAATATATATCCATTAAGTGATACAGATGGCGTGTATACTAAAGGTGCAGGACATCTGAATACATCTGACAAGGCTGATGAATATATATATAATTCACAGGATAATAATTATATTGTTAGTGTTAAGAATGGCTTGGCACAGCAGCTTGATGGCATTGATGGTGCTAATATGACATATATTATTGATAGTAAGAATGATTACATATACTGGGTAGGTAATAAAAAAGTGTCATATGCAAAGTATAAAGACGGAATGGTGTCAGATAAGAAAGAACTTGACAGCATAGGAAATATGCAGAACATAGTATTCTTAAAAGCATCGGGTGAACTTGTATACATTAATTCAGAGGCAAAGCTTATCAATGCATTAAAGGGTGATAAGACTGTTATTGCAGAGAATGTGAAGGACGGAAGCTTATCGCTTATTAATAATACAAAAGAGTCTATTACTTATATAGATAATGACGGACAGTATTATTTAAAGACACCATCAGCTAAGAAAGTGCTTATGGGAAATGTTACAGATACAGTTAATACATCTGATACAAGTCTTTACAGAAAGAGATTGTATTATTATGGTTCTGATAAGACATTATATTCTTGCGATTTAAAGGGTGGTTCAAAGAGCCAGATAGGAACAGTGGACAGGCTGTGGATTGGAACACATTAAAACAATTGTATATTAATGGAACAGATATTACAGCATTATTCTAAGACTTTAAGGTATAATAGGGTATATAAGGACATATATAATAACAAATGTTATAAGAGGTTATTATTATGTCCGGATATATGAAAGTGTTAGCAGAATATTCAGATAAAGCAGGACATAAGGACAGAACAGGACATATAAAAAGAATTACAGGTATAATAACAGCCATAATTATGTTAATTACTACGGCTGTTATTGTACCTGTTTTTTTGCTGTGCAGAGGAAGTATCAGGACCAGACATAGATACACCTTCTGCGATACTTATGGAGGCGGCGACAGGACAGGTAATATATGAAAAGGATGCCGATACAGTTCTTGCACCTGCAAGCATAACAAAGATAATGACGCTTATACTTATATTTGAGGCAATAGAGGACGGAAGCATTAATATGGAAGACCCGGTAACTGTGTCGGAATATGCGGCTTCAATGGGCGGAAGCCAGGTGTTCCTTGAGCCGGGAGAGATACAGAGTGTCAGGACTATGATTAAGTGTATAGCGGTGGCAAGTGCTAATGATGCTTGTGTAGCAATGGCAGAACACATAAGCGGGGCAGAGAATGTATTTGTTGATAAAATGAATGAAAAAGCCCGTGAACTAGGAATGAGCAACACACATTTTATTAACTGCTGTGGACTTGATGTAGACGGACATACATCAAGTGCGAGAGATGTAGCGGTTATGAGCCGGGAGCTTATTAATAACCACCCACAGATAAAAGAATTCAGCAGTATATGGATGGAGAGCATAACACACATTACAAGAAAAGGCGAGAAGGATTTCGTGCTTACCAATACTAATAAGCTTATGAAACAGTATGCCTATGCCACAGGCTTAAAGACAGGTTCAATCGAGCAAGGC
>ENA-OPYX01000487-OPYX01000487.1-human-gut-metagenome-genome-assembly--contig:-NODE-487-length-23227-cov-3.451039_pt1 | contig 23227 bp, 27 predicted proteins | sample MGYA00242639_ERZ504486 | MGnify/ENA primary metagenome ERZ504486 (study PRJEB26092, sample SAMD00036296) | human gut metagenome | host: Homo sapiens | study: EMG produced TPA metagenomics assembly of... | reverse complement strand
GCGATGACCGCCGCGCCGGCGGTATGTGAGCTGGAGGGACCGATCATATTCGGTCCCAGCACATCAAAAACACTGATAAAGGACATAGGGGATTCTCCTTACCGAGCGGCGGATTTGCAGATAAACTAATCAGGAAGATTTTAGATATTGCAGATGATCTGGATGCAGCCGTGAATCTTGATACCTATATGTATCCGGCAAGCAGAGAAAGAAATAAACCATTTGATGAACAAAGCCGCATGAATCCAAAGGATGCAGCGATGGCGAAGAAGTTGATCTTTCAACATCAATGGGGAGAAGAAGCTCTTAGAGAATATCAAGATCATGTGATCAGCATGGTCGAAGATCATCCGCAAAATATGCAATATAGCAGGCACATTTCATGCTTGGCAGGCAATTGCTCTTTTACGATCAATTGGCAGGGGATGATGCGTCCATGTGTGATGCAAAGTCAACCAGAAGTGAATGTATTTGCAGAAGGTTTTCAAAGAAGCTGGGAAATGATATCAGCACAGACGAAAGAGATCTTGATCAATGAAAGGTGTACAGAATGCAAATATCGTCCAATCTGTAATACATGTGCGGCGGCAGCTTTATTAGAAACAGGAGATTATGAAGGGATTCCGGAATATATCTGTGAGTATACAAAAGAATTTTACAAAATTATGAAGGAAAGAAGGTGATGATCACATGATGGACAATGAAAATCAAAATCAACCAAATCAGAAGATATCATTTGAATCATTAGATATACTGATCGGGAAATGGAGAGATGGAACATTCTCCGAGATCATTGACGACTGGAAATGGATCTTTTCCTACAGCAAACGATATAAAGGAGCGATCGCTTTCTACACGATCCTTGGTATTTTCAGCACATCCATGGGATTGGTTGGAAGTGTGGCAAGTAAATATATGATCGATATCATCACAGGATATCAGATGAGTAAGTTGTGGATCATGGTCTTGATCACACTTGGAAGTGCATTTTTTAGTCTTACGATCGGAAATGTGATCGGACGTATTTCTACAAAGTTGAGTATCTATATCAATAATGATATTCAGGCAGATATTTTTGATAAGATCATCGATGCCGACTGGATGGAGATTAATCAATATAGTAATGGAGATGTTTTGAATCGTTTTAACAGCGATGTCAATACGATCAGTGGAAATGCGATTAGCTGGCTGCCGACTATCATTATAGCAGTTTACGACTTTGTCGCAACATTTGCGGTTATCTGGCATTACGATAAGATCATGTCATTACTGGCATTTGCAAGTGCACCATTTATGCTTTTGATGTCGAAGTTCCTTATTTCCAAGCAGAGAGAATATGGGAAGAAAGTGCGGGAAATGAGTAGTGAGATGATGACATTTGAAGTCGAGACATTCTATAATTTTGATACGATCAAGTCCTTTGGGATCTCTTCTTTATATGGAAAGAAGATGAGAAACTGGCAGGAGAAGTTTAAAGATATCAGTTTAAAGTATAACATGTTTACGATTAAGACGAATATCGTTATGTCGATTATAGGAATGGTTGTTCAGTATGCAGCATTTGGATATTGTCTGTTCCGACTTTGGACAAGAGATATTTCTTATGGAACCATGACTTTATTTTTACAACAGAGAAGTAACTTAAATGGGGCATTTAACAATCTGGTATCGATCATACCAAACTTTTTGAACAGTTCGATCTCCGCTCATCGTATCAGAGAGCTTGCACAGCTTAAGAAAGAAGTTCATATTCCAGAAAGCTCTGAGATGGATGCTTATGTGGAAGATGGGTTCGAGGTGAAGATGCGGGATGTGGATTTTTCTTATATCGAAGGAAACCGTGTTATTACAGATTCTGCATTTATGGCTAATCCGGGCGAGATCGTTGCGTTGGTTGGTCCTTCTGGAGAGGGAAAGACAACGATGATCCGTTTGATCTTAGGTTTGATCCATCCGGAAAAAGGAGAAGCATATTTAAGGGCTTCAAATGGGAAACAGGTGGAGATGAATGCAGATACCAGACATTTATTTGCCTATGTACCACAGGGAAATACAATTCTTTCTGGTACGATCGCGGAAAATTTAAAGATGGTGAAACAGGATGCAACAGAAGAAGAGATGATCGAGGCATTGAAGATTTCTTGTGCATGGGATTTCGTAAAGAATATGGAAGAAACGATCTATACCAAGATTGGAGAGCGAGGACGAGGATTTTCGGAAGGACAGGCACAAAGAATTGCGATTGCAAGGGCTGTTTTAAGAGATGCACCGATCTTATTGTTAGATGAAGCAACATCGGCACTTGATGTAACAACGGAACGTAAAGTTTTAAGAAATATCATAAAACAACGCCCAAATAAAACATGCATCGTGACAACCCATCGTCCGAGTGTTTTAAATATGTGTCAGAGAGTTTATCGTGTTATGGAAACACAGGTTACAGAATTGTCAGAAGAAGAGTCAAGCAAAATGGCGATGGATTTTTAGGACACAGGTTGTCCGAAGATGCAGGATTCATTGACCGCAGATAGAAAAAAGGATATATAAACAAGAATAACGGCATAAGGGGGAAGCTGAATGAAGAAGAGTGGATGGAAGATCATTCTTGGAGTTGCAGTACTAGTCTGTGTGATCTGTCTTGGAAGATTCGGATGGGTCAAGTATCAGGACTATAAGACAGAACAGGCAAGAAAAGCAACATTAAAAGAGATCGCAAGCACAGAATTTACTGGTGAGAACGAAGGAAAAGAGCCGGAGAAAGTTCCAGCTGGAGTCAAACATGGACAGAAGATCAACTTTAAGAAGCTGATCAAGATCAACAGTGATATCTATGCATGGATCTACGTTCCAGGAACAAGAATTGATTATCCGGTAGCACAAAGTCAGGAATCAGACGATCATTATTTAAAATATAACTTTAAAAATGAGCCAGAGTTTGCAGGATGTATTTATACAGAGAAAGCGAATAAGAAGGATTTTTCAGATCCAAACACAGTATTTTATGGACATAATATGAGAAATGGATCTATGTTCCAGAATCTTCACAAGTTTGAAGATGAAGCATTTTTTAAGAAACACAAAGAAGTATATGTTTTACACACCAAAGTAAAACATACACATACACGATCTTTGCGGCATATAAGTTTGACGACAGGCATTTACTTAAGACATTTAATTTTAAGAATAAGAAGAAGTTTGAAAATTATTTAAGAAATGTCAAGAACATAAGAGACATGGGAAGTCATGTAAGGAAAGATCAGGAAGTTACAAGCAACGATAAGATTATCACGCTGAGTACCTGCGTAGGAGGCCAGCCCAATAATCGTTATTTAGTACAGGCGGTGTTGACGGATGAAAGAAGTACAAAATAAGAACCATACGGATGAGGCTAAGAGATTAAATGAAGAATTGGATCAGAATCTGAAGGATCTTCAGCCAGAATCCAAGGAAGCATTTCAAGGCTTTTGAAGTAAAAGAAGAAAAGAACGAGAAAAAGAAGAAAGCAAAGAAGAAAAAGACACCAAAGCAGATCATAAAAAGAGTTATAATCGTATTAGCGGTGATCATTTTGCTTCCATGTGCAGCCATTGTTGGAATGTGGGCACTTGGAAAAGGCTCATTATTTGGAGGCAAGATGAAGATGTCAAAGAACGTAGATGGCGTAAAAGTCCAGAATCAGGGAGATTTGGTTATTTACAATGGACATAAATATCAGTATAATAAAGATATAACGAGTATCTTATTTATGGGTGTTGACCGAGATAAGATCAATACAGATGAAGAATACTTAAAGAAACACGGAGCAGGACAGTCAGATACCTTGTTTCTGGCAGCTGTGAATACTTCTACAGGGAAGATTTCACTGATCAATGTTCCTCGAGATATCATGGCGTACGTTAAGACATATGATGAGAATGGAAAGTATTCAGGAAGGAAACTTCGACAGTTATGTTTAGCCTATGCCTATGGGGATGGGAAAGCCAAGAGCTGTAAGAATGCTGTGGATGCAGTTTCCAAAGTGTTATATGGAATTCCTATCGATTCATATATGTCGATCAACCTCTCTGCGATCAGTGTACTGAATGATGCAGTAGGTGGAGTGAACGTTCAAGTGATCGGGGATCTGACAAGCGTTGATCCAACTCTGAAGGAAGGTGCGAATGTGACATTGCTGGGTGGTCAGGCAGAGACTTATGTAAGATCCAGAGAATTTGATCCACTGGATGCGAACATGGCACGTATGCAGAGACAACAGCAGTATATTACAGCATTTGCCCAGAAAGCATTACAGGAGATGAAGGGCGATCTTACATTGCCATTAGATCTTCTGAATCTTGTATCAGAGAATTCAGTAACGAATCTTTCAGCACCGAAGATCACATATCTTGCAACGAAAGTTTCAGGAAGCAGTTTTTCATCTGACAATATCTACAGCATTGACTGTGACATCAAAGAAGGTGAGACAGGATATGCAGAATATTATCCGGATGAGACAAAATTATTTGAGATGATATTGAAGGTATTTTATACACAAATCAGTTAGAATCCAGTAAGGGGGGATTTAGCATGAAAAAGTTGATTATGATGGCAGCAACATTGATTATGTGTTTTGCTTTTTCACTAAGTGTTATGGCAGCACCAAGTCCTGAAGATGAGTATGATAGAGAGTCTCCAGAACAGACTAATGTGGATAAGAAAACCCAGATTGATGATGATGAATTCGACAAGGATGAAAAACCAGCTAAGACGAGCACAACAACGACATCAACATCATCAACATCTGCATCACCAAAGACTAGTGATCAGGGAGCGCCAGTTACATTAGTATATGTATCACTCGCTGCAGCAGCATTAGCTGTATATGCAGCAAAACACGTCAAAGAACAGTATTAATCAAAAAAACAAGGTGGATTCCTCCAGTCTTGATGGACTGGAGGAATTCTTTTTGCATATGGGATTTCTGAAAGGAAAATAAAATAGATGATCGATATACATACGCATATTTTGCCAGGATTGGATGATGGAGCGAGAGATATGGAAGATTCTCTATCTATGGCAGCATTGGCATTGAAAAGTGGTGTTCATACATTAGTTGCAACATCGCATGCCAATACAGGGGGATTTTTTCAAAGAATATTTTCGATCGAAGAATATCTGCAAAGATTAGAAGCGTTTAGAAAAGCACTGGATGAAGTAAAGCTGCCATTAAGAGTATTCTCTGGAATGGAAATTTATATGACAAGAGAAGTTCCTCGGATGATCCGTGAAGGCAGATTGCTTTCATTGAATCAGACGGGATACTTTTTTGACTGAAATTTTCGTTTGGAATCGAGCAGGAAGAGATGGATGAGATGCTTCATGATCTGATGGAACTTGGAGTTACGCCAGTGATCGCACACCCAGAGAGATACCGGTGTGTACAGGAATCAGAAAGCGGTATCGCAAAGTGGAAAAACAGGGGATGTTTGTTGCAGGTGAACAGAGGGAGCATCTTTGGCAGATTTGGATCAGGAGCAAAACAATGTGTAGATCGTCTGCTGGATCAACATATGGTAACTTGTATCGCAAGTGATGCACACAAACCATATGAGCGGACAACCTATATGGCAGATATCAAAGAATATATGGAACAAGAATATTCTTTTGAATATTCAAAGAAATTGTTATATGATAATCCTAAGAGAATTCTTGAAGGAGAAAAGGTGGTACAATGAAGAAATTAAAATTGGTAAGTTTTGTGATATTTTGTATATCACTGGCAGCAAGTCTGATCTTCTGGTTTACACAGGTCAGAAAAGGAGACCGGATCGGACCGGTCATTACAATGGATCAGCAGGAATTGACAGTAGGGCTCAATGCTACCGATGAAGATTTTTTGCAAGGAGTAAAAGCAGTTGATGAGAATGATGGGGATGTTACGGATTCTCTTGTAGTAGAAAGTGTTTCAAACTTTCTGGGAGGTGGACGGCGTCTGGTTGTATATGCAGCAGTGGACAGACATAATAACGTCAGCCGTGCAAACCGTATTGTACAGTATGAAGGTTATACATCACCAAAGTTTTATTTGAAGGAACCATTATGTTTTGAATCTGGAGGAGCTTCTAAGAATGAAGAATTATTAAAGAATCTTACGGTGAAAGATAAGATTGATGGTGATTTATCAAATCAGATAAAGATTTTGACAAACTCAGTAGTTGATCTGTATACACCAGGAGAATATCCGGTCAAACTTCAGGTAAGCAATAGTGCAGGAGATACAGTATCATTTCAGGCAACGATACAGGTTTATGATGCAACGGACAGATCAGAGATTCCTTTTATTCATTTGAAGAAGTATCTGGTTTATACGAAGAAAGGTGACAAACTAGATGCAGCATCTTACATATCTAAAGTGTGCATGGGAGGAGATTATGACTCGGATGTACCAGGAGATATTAATAAGAGCAAAGTGAAGATCAAAGATGAAGTAGATTACGATACCCCAGGTTCTTATGAGATCACTTATTCAGTAAAAAGTGGAAAGAGCCGTACAGGAACGGTAAGACTGATCGTGATCGTTACAGAATAGGAGGCCGGCAAATGAGCAGTGATAAACGAAATATATCAGTCAACGATTATGAAATGAATATTGATTTGTATAGTATCTTAAGGGATATCTGGAAATATGCACTAGTGATCCTGCTTCTGGCAGCATCTATGAGCTTGCTCTCTTATGTTTATGTCGGACGAAACTATCACAAACAGTATGAATCAACAAGTACATTTATCGTAAGCAGCAAAGGAAGCAACAATAGTGTCTATTCGGATCTGAGTGCAACATCTGAGATGGCGACAAAGTTTTCTGAGATTCTAAACAGTTCAATCTTACAAAAGAAAGTCGCAAAAGAGATGGATATGGATTATTTTCCAGGAAGTGCATCTGCAGAGGTAGTAAATGAAACCAATCTTTTAGTTTTGAAAGTTCAGGCAGATTCCCCAGAGATGGCGTTTCGTTTGAATAAGGCAATCATGAATAATTATTCTGTTGTGACAGATCAGCTGATCGGAAATGTTGTGCTGGATGTATTGCAGAAACCAACAGTGCCAAGTGGTCCGGTAAATAAATTTCAGCCAACAGCACTTATGAAGAAAACATTTTTTACGCGATTGTTGCTGTTATGTGGATTGATCGCAATCTGTCATTCTTAAAGGATACAGTGAGAAAACCAAAAGAAGTTTCAAGGAAACTTGATGCAAAGCTTTTGCAGACGTTATATCATGAGAAGATCTATAAGACATGGAAAGCAAGAATCCACCGCAAAAAGAGTCCGGTATTGTTGACAAATCCAGGAACAAGCTTTCAATATGTGGAGGATATGAAGAAACTTGCCCGCAAAGTCAGCAGTAAGATGAAAGAGAAGAATGCAAAAACACTTCTGGTTGCAAGTGTGGAAGAAAATGAAGGTAAATCAACAGTTGCAGCCAATTTAGCATTGGCACTTGCGGAAGAATCAGAGAAAGTATTGTTGATCGATGCGGATCTTCGCAAACCTTCACAATACAAGATTTTTGGATTGGATCAGGAAGAAATACAGCAGTTTGGAGAAGTATTGAATGGAAATGAACAGATAGATAATCTGGTAACAGATCTTCCAAAATCAGAATTGTTATTGATCGCAGGTTCTATGATCTATCCAAATTCTACAGAGATGATCGCATCACCGATCTTCCAGAAGATCGTAGAGTTCTTTAAGACAAAGCTGGATTACATTATTATTGATACACCACCAATGTCACAGGCGGCCGATGCAGAAGAGTTAGTAGACCTTGCAGATGCATCGATTCTTGTTGTAAGACAACATACAGCATTAGTAAAAGATATCAATGAGACGATCAGTATCCTAAATTCAGCAGAAGGAACGATGCTTGGATGCGTTTATAACGATGTATTCCATGGAGTTGCTCAGACAGCAAGAAATTATGGATACAAATATGCATATGGAAGCGGTTATGGTTACGGAAGCAAATACGGTTATGGAAACCATGGATATGGTTACGGTTACGGCTATGGCTATGGTTATGGAAGCAGAACGAAAAAGGGCAATGAAGATAAAACACAAGAATCAAAAACAGAACGGCAGGTGAAGAAAGATCATGAGTAAAGAATATGAATCAAAAACAGAACATAAAGAGAATCTGATCGATATTGCTGGATTGTTTGATGACTTGATCAAAGGCATCATTCAAATGAAATGGAGATTTTTGATTATTCTTGTGATTTGTGGTGCAGTGTTCTGTGGATACAAGAGACTTACCTATTCCCCATACTATGTAGCATCTTCCACATTTACGATCAATTCCAGTATTACATCAGAGAATTCCAATTCATATATTGAGAATGCAACAGCCAACCAAATGGCAAAATCTTTTCCGTATATTTTGAAAAGTGGAGCATTTAAAGAAGTATTGGCACAGGATCTTGGCCTTCAGTCTGTTCCTGGAACGATCGAAGCAGAAGTCATGGAGAATACAAATCTGTTTACGTTGAAAGTGACTGCAAATAATCCGAAGATGGCTGAGAAGATTTTAAAAGCAGTCGTTAAAAATTACCCATCAGTAGCAGAGTTTGTCATTGGAAGCTCACAGCTGACACTCATGGATGAAAGCGGGGTTCCGACTACACCTGCTAATCCATTTAGTTATAGACATGAGATACAGATCGGCGTTTTGATCGGAATCTTACTATGTATCTTGCTCGATGTCCTGTTAGCACTTGGTAAGAATACAGTTAAGAAAGAAGAAGATTTCAAACGACTCTTCCATGCAAAAAGTCTTGGAATCATGCCTCGTGCCAAATTCCATAAGAAACGTACGCAAACACAGGAATTGATCGTGCTAGATAATCCAAGAATTCCAAGAAGCTTCCTGGAAGCAGCAAGAACGGTACGACGAAGGATCGAGCGTGCACAAAAAGAGACAGGCATGAAATCTTTTCTTGTAACAAGTGCTATGCCAGGAGAAGGAAAATCAACAGTTTCAGCCAACATTGCAATATCACTTGCGATGAAAGGGTATAAAGTAATTCTGGTAGATGCGGATTTAAGAAACCCATCCACCGCCAAAGTACTTGGAATGAATGAACAAGAATTAGGAACTCTGGAAGTAATGAAAGGCGAAGTTAACATAGACGATGCAGTACAGCAGTACAAAAATACAAGCGTTAAAGTACTTGCAGGTTCTACACCGATCCAGGATACATCTACCGTTTTAAGTGGTAAGAATATGAGACAGTTTGTAAAAGAACTGGAGGCAGAAGCCGATTTCGTGATCATAGATACACCACCAAGTGGACTATTATCAGATGCAGCGATCGTCGCCCAGTATGTAGACGGAGCAGTATTTGTGATCCGTCAGGACTATACAGATGTAGATCGAATTCTGGAAGGTATGGAAATTCTTTCAGGGTCAGGAGCTGAAATTACAGGATGCATCTTAAATGATGTGAACGTACGAACTAGTGAATCACAGCACTATATGAACAGCTATCGTACAAAAGGAGAGACACTATAAAATCTGTCTGTGACTGCCAAAATTAAAAACGATAATGTTTAACATACAATCTTTCCAACGGAAAATTTAAAATTTTATACGAGAATGTCTTCAGGTATTCATAAAAACATAAAGAAAGATAGAGGTACGAAATGATAGAATTCCATAGGATTCTTTGCAAAATCGCAGCCAACACGGGCACTGTTTGAACGCAGTGAGTTGTGCAGGAGTGTTGGCGGATCAGCGTTTTGCAAAAAATCCGTCAATGGAATTCGTTTTTCGTACCTCTATCTTTTTTTATGTTTTTATGAATACTCGATACATTTCCGTTATACAATTTAAAAATTTAATTTCCACACTCAATACTGATCTGATTAAACTGATCCAGAAGATCATCAACAACTAATTTTGCTTTCTCTTCTCCAGCTTTATCAAGTACCGCATGTCCCTGATGCATCATAAGAATACGATTTCCATATTCTACGGCATAACGCAGGTTATGTGTAACCATGATCGTTGTCAGTTTCTTTTCTTTGACAACTTTTCCTGTCAACTCCATGATCAGTTCTGCTGTCTTTGGATCAAGTGCAGCAGTATGTTCATCAAGTATTAAGATCTCAATTGGTGCCATCGTTGTCATAAGAAGTGCCATTGCCTGTCTCTGTCCTCCTGATAAGGAACCTACTTTGCTTCCCATCATGTCTTCCAGTCCAAGTCCTAATTGGCTTAATAATTCTCTGTAATAGTCAACTCTCTTCTTATTTGTACCAAATCCAAGTCCAAATTTCTTTCCTTTATTGTCTGCAAGAGACATATTTTCAAGGATTGTCATAGATGGGCAGGTTCCCATTGCTGGATTTTGATAAACACGTCCGATCTTTCTCTGTCTGATATACTCTTTTTGATGAGAAATATCTTCTCCATTTAAAATAATATTTCCTGCTTCCGCTTCTAAGCTTCCGCATGATCAGATTTAACATGGATGTCTTTCCTGAACCATTACTTCCGATCACAGAAATGAAATCTCCGTCATCTACCGTCAGATTGAAGTCTTTGAACAGGCAGACTTCATTGACTGTTCCGATATTGTAATATTTGTCGATATGTTTTAATTCAATCATGCCTTTTTCACCTTCTTCTTACGGTCCATACTGATGATCAGAATGATCAGGAATAAGACTGCTGTGATCAATTTTAAGTCTGTTGCTGGTAATCCTACTTCAATCGCGATCGCTACACATGCTTTGTAGATCACAGAACCGATGACAACTGCAGTTGTTGCTTTGATAAGATTTCCTTTAAATACGTTTGTTCCAATGATAACACTGGCAAGTCCGATAACGATCGTTCCAGTTCCCATAGAGATTTCAAAGAATCTCTGCTGCTGACACATAACACTTCCAGCTAATGCAACTAATCCGTTTGAGATCGCAAGTCCTACGATTTTCACAAATCCACTGTCTTTTGCAAGAGATGTTACGATTGTCTCGTTATCTCCAACGGCTCTTAACAGGTATCCTGATTTTGTTTTTAAATATAAGTCTAATAATATTTTGGCAATGATCATGATGATGAAAATAATGATCACCGTCTTATATGGTGCTAATGCTTCTGGGAAGATTCCGTTGATGAAGTCATTATCAAATACGGATTTGTAGTTAAATAATGGAACATTTGCGCTTCCGCCTACAATTCTTAAGTTTAAGGTATAAAGACCTGTCATAACGATAATTCCGGATAATAAATCTCTGACTTTGAATTTTACATGTATGATTCCTGTGACCATTCCTGCAATTGCTCCGGCTGCTGTTGCTGCAATTAATGCAAGCAGTGGGTTCTTTCCTGAGGAGAGCATGACGGTTGTCACTGCTGCTCCTAATGGGAAAGTACTGTCTACGGACAGATCCGGAAAGTCTAATATTTTGTATGTGATATATACGCCAAGCGCCATGATCGCATAGATAAATCCCTGCTCAAATACGCCTATGATCAATTGTTCCATAATATTTACATCTCCTGATTATTTTTCTGGTGCGCTGATCTTGTCAAATGTCTGTTTTGCCTGTTTCTGCACATCTTTGCTGATTGTCATATTAATCTTCTTAGCTGCTGCTGTATTAATGATGACATCTCCATTGTTAAATGTTTCAAATTTCATATCTTTTGCTTTTTCTTCGCCTTTTAAGATTTTAGCTGCCATCTTACCTGTCTGTTTTCCTAATTTTTACGAAGTCAATTCCGACACAAGCTACACATCCTAATTTTACCTGTTCTACTTCAGATCCGAAAACTGGAATATTTAATTTGTTTGCTTTCTGAAGGTATGTCTGCATGTTGCTGACTACTAAATTGTCTGTTAAGTTTGTGATGCAGTCTACTTTCTTCAGTAAACTGTCTGCTGCCATTGGCATATCTGCGGAAGCTGTGATTCCCTGTGTGATGATCTTGAATCCATATTTATCAGCTACTTTTTCATAAGCTTCGATTCCTGCTTTGGAGTTTGCTTCGTTTGTGCTGTAGAAGATTCCGACATTCTTTGCTTTTGGCATCATCTGACGAATCAGTTTTAACTGTTTATCTGCAAGTACAAGATCGGAAGTTCCTGTGATATTTCCAACATTCTTTCCTTCTTTATCTACAAATCCTGCAGCTTTTGGTGATGTAACAGCTGTATAAACAACTGGGATATCACTGTCTTTTGTTGCATTGTATGCACTCTGTGCACTTGGTGTTGCAATCGCACAGATCATATCTAATTTCTTTGATGCAAAATTTGATGCGATCTGGTTATCTGTGGCTGTATCTGCCTGTGAGTTTTTGTATGTAATCTTTAAGTTTTCTCCTTCTTTGATACCTTCAGATTCTAAACCTTTTAAAAATCCTTTGCGGCAGTTATCAAGAGAACCATGTTCTGCAAACTGGATGATTCCTAAGTTATATGTTTTAGACGAACTGTCATCTTTCTTGCTTCCACATCCAACCATTAATGACATTGCCATAACTGCTGTTAATCCTGCTGCTAATACTCTTTTCATTGTTCTCATAATTTCTTCTCCTTTTTATTTAAGTTGTACGTTTCTTCAAATAGAAAAAAAGAAAAGCCCCAAGCAAATATGCTTGAGGCGAATTATCCGCGGTACCACTCAAATTGACACTAGGTGTGTCCACTTAAATCATATACTATCATATATGCCCACTCTGGTAACGGGTCGGGTGCCCGGCGATTCCTACTTGTTACTTTCAAAATCACCCTCGAAAGTCCATTCACCAGGGAAATCATACTGCAATCTCACCACCTGCAGCTCTCTTTGAATCATTCTAATCCTGCTTACTACTCTTTCTCAACGGTTTCTTTTCTATTTGTTTAAAATCATAATACTTTTATCTTTCCTTGTCAAGCATTATTTGTAAAAAGAATGTCCTTGATAGGTAAACAATCTGGTAAGTGCCTCATCAAACCATGAAACATTTTTGGGATTTGCCATTGTTTTTTCTACGAAATACAAAGCTCCTTCGGAATAGTCGATTCCGTCTTCTAATGCTTTTTTACGCTTCTTTTTGTACTCTTTGTGATATGGACGGATTCATATCTTCCATCAGCTGTCGGTGAAAACTGGACTTTCCCATAAGCTCTCTGAAACACAACGGCTTCGATCGAGTTTGGAAATTCTTTACTTCTTACACGGTTTAAAATTACATTTGCTACAAGTATCTTGCTTTTTTTCATCTTTATCGGTTGCTTCTGCTTCCACGATCCTCTCAAGAATCGATCGTTCTCTTTGGGTGACTACATGCTTTGTTTTTTGGAATATATACGGGTTTGTCTTTAATCTGTTGTTCTAAATTGACTTTCGTCATAAGCTGTGCCTGCATAAGGTACGCTCTTTGTTCTTCCAAAAGTCTTGTCTGCACCACTTGTTCTACTTTGGCATTGGTTTGGGCTGGTAATCTTAGGAATTCTCCTGCAAAGACATTTTGTCCAAAGCTGCAGATGCCGATGGAACATAGGATGGCTGCGATTTCTATTTTCTTCTTCAATGTCACATACTCTCCTTTAAGAAAGAGTATATGCAGTTATTTTTAGATTATTCATATATTTTACATCTCCACCACCTTTGATAATACCAATTCCAGTTGGCATCTGGTATGACATTCCAACCATCACGATGGATAAAATGATCAGAATCTGGTCTGCCATTTGATATGCATTTTGTGTCAAATCATAGAGAGATAACAATGGAATCCTTAGGAAAAACAAGCTGATTCCAAGAACACTTCCTATGATCAGATAAATAACTTGCAGTGTTTTACTGTATTCTTTTACTTTTGTAGTTCCTCTGTTTTCCCCGATTGTTGTTCCGATCAATACAGCAGATGCTGAGGCTTCTCCAATGGTTATAACTTTCAAGTACTGAAACATCGTCGTAGAAACAGAATTGGCTGCAATCGCATCTGCGGATAAGCGGCCTAAGATTCCTGTTTGAATTGGTGTCGCAAGTGCCCATAACGTATTTGATAAAAAAGGATGGCCACAAAATCTTGAAAAAGCGTGAAAATGCTTCTTTTGTAAAGTGGAGGAAATCTTTACAGAATAATTTCAATTTATGATCCGCAAAGAAAATAGCAAAAACATCATTTTGCTGATAAATTAATTATATCAGAAAAATGATGTTTTCATCCACTTGATTAAAAATTATTGTATTTCGTTTTCTCTGCCATCACTCACAAAAATTTCATTTTTAGCAGCTCTTTGATAGTTTCTCTTTAACATTTTAACATGTGATAAAAATGCCGGATCATCAAAATATTTTGCTTGTTTTGGACATTTTTTTACACATGCCTGACATTTGATACAAATTCCATCAATTTTACTTGGATCTTCTGAATTGATCGATCCCATTGGACAGACTTTCACACAAAGATCACAGTGATCACAATTACTTTTTGTCTTTGGTTTTACCTTTAAAAATTTTGCTGGTTTGCCATCAATTCCAAGTGGGGTATAATATGGCGGGATTGGCTCAATTCCTTTTACATGAACTGGTTTCGGAATTTCTCCCAATGTTTGTATCATTTCTACAATCGTTACGATACGCTTGGCAAACCCTCTGATTTCTTCCTGATCTGACTTATCTGGGCGCATCGTTGCTAATTGATCTGTAAAAGCATGCTGTGCTACGAACGCTCCTGCTGCAATCGTATGAAAATGATTGTTTTCTAGTTCATTTCTTAATTCAATCAATGCATTGTCATAGTTTCTGTTCCCAAATGTAACAACTGGTACTGCAAATGCATCATTTCCTTGAAATAATCCTTGTATCATCGGAAGTACTTTGTTTGGAACTCTTCCCGCATACACAGGAGTTCCAAAGATCACTAGTTCTTCTTTTGTAAATTCATAGCTATCTTTATGAGCTTGTGGAAGTGTAAAGTCAATCTCTTTATATGAAAGATTCATATTCCTTGCAATTGTTTCTCCTATTAACTTTACGACGTTCTTTGTATTTCCTGTCGCACTAAAATACACTGTTTTAATAGATTGAATCTTCACTTTTTATTCCACATATTCAACTATTTGATCAATGACATAGCTGCTTCATCTGCAATAATTGTTACATCTGGATGGAATCTTAAGATAGATCCTGGTACTTCTGGTGTTACTGGTCCATAAATACTGTCTTTTAATGCCTGTGCTTTTTCTTCTCCGCTGACAACTAATAAGATCTTCTTTAGAACGCATGATCGTTCCGATTCCCATGCTGTATGCCTGTTTTGGTACATCATCTGCTGATTCGAAGAATCGTTTGTTTGCTTCGATCGTGCTTTCTTTTAAGTCTACGCAGTGTGTTCCATCTTCAAAATGATCCCCTGGCTCATTGAATCCAATATGTCCGTTTCTTCCTAATCCTAATAACTGAAGATCAACCGTTCCTAAAGACTGTACCAATGCTTCATAACGTGCTGCTTCCTCTTCACTGTTTAAGTTTGTTCCATCTGGAAGATATGTTTTTTCTGGATTGATATTTACTTTATCGAATAAGTATTCATGCATGAAATAGTAATAGCTCTGTTCATTTTCTTTTGGTAATCCTTTGTACTCGTCTAAGTTTACTGTTGTAACTTCTGAGAAATCAAGATCTCCTGCTTCGTATTTCTTTACTAATTCATCATATGTTCCGATTGGTGATGATCCTGTTGCAAGTCCTAACATGCAGTCTGGCTTTAATGTGACTACAGATGCAATGATGTTTGCTGCTTTTTTACTCATTTCTTCGTATGATTTTGTTTTGATGATTCTCATGATCTTTCTCCTTTTAATGCGCGCACAGTGTCATCGTGCATGGTTTCTTTTTCTTTTATCGTGTTCTAAATAGTAAGAATATATAAGATCTAACATAATAAGGATTGGAAACTGTGGAGAGATAACATTTCCATGATCTAAATATTTTCTTGATGCGATCAAAACTAATTCGTCACAGATATCCTCATAGTCATCCTTATTTTTTCCTGTGATCAAGATGGTGTCCGCTCCTCGTTTTTTTGATTCTTCTAATAGATAACAAACATCTTCACTCTCTCCACTGATACTGATCCCGATTACAAGACAACCTTCCTTTTGGAATACTGCCTGCATTCTCATCAGATCTGGATCTTGAATCGAATTGATATCTACTCCAATTCTCATAAATCTTAGACGCATCTCTCTCGCTGCAAGGCCGGAACTTCCTTTCCCACATACGAACACTCTCTTTGCCTGTCCTAATTTCTCACAGATCCTTATGATCTGTGCTTCGTCCATCAGGCTGTATGTCTTATTTAACAACTCCTGGTACATATTTAACACGGTTACTTGTATGTCCCGTGAGTTCTTATTTTCTCTTCAAATGATTCCTCATATTGATAAATAAATTCTCGATAGCCTCGAAAAATTCCACATTTTTTTTGCAAATCTTGATAACGAAGCTTTCTGAAACAAACAAGTGTTTTGCGATCTCTTTTGCTGAAAAGTCCATTTTTTCTTCAATTTTCATAAAGAAATCCGCAATATTTTTTTCCAGAGCTGTAAAATTTTCATAATTTGATTCAATGATCGGTATGACCGATTTTACATAATAATCCATACATGATCCTTTTAAAAATGCTTTTATTTGATAGCATTTGCAAATGATTTTGTGATGAGCTGTGGTCTTGTGATCGCTGAACCTACAACTGCACAAAACGCTCCTAGTTCTAAAACTCTCTTTAACTTTGCTGGTGTATTGATATTTCCCTCTGCGATCACTGGATGTTTTACTTTTGAAAGGATTGTTCTTAAGATTTCAAAATCATTTTCATCGATTTTAAGATCCTTGCTTTGTTTTGTATAGCCAACCATTGTCGTTCCGATAAAATCAAACCCTAATTCATCTGCATGGAGTGCTTCTTCGATTGTAGAACAATCTGCCATTAGTAGTTGATCTGGATATTTTTCTTTGATCTCATGGAAGAACTCATCTAATTTCTGTCCCTTTGGTCGGCTTGAAATTGTTGCATCTAATGCTATGATCTCTGGTTTCGCTTCCATTAATTCGTCAATCTCTTTGATCGTTGGTGTAATATAAATCTCACAGTCATCGTAATTTCTCTTGATGATTCCGATCACCGGAAGATCTACCTGTGTTTTGATCTCTTTGATATCCTCTGGTGTATTTGCGCGGATTCCCGATGCTCCACCCTGTTTTGCAGCAAGTGCCATTCTTCCCATGATGAAAGAAGAATGTAATGGTTCATCTGGCAATGCCTGGCAGGATACGATCAGTTTTCCTTTTAAATTCTCAACTTTCGGATTCATTTTTAATTCCTCCCTTTCCTGCTTTCGTTATCTTTAGTATATCTGTTTTAAAATTAATTTCAAGTTTTTTTTGATATTTTGAAAGTTCTTTCACGAATAGTTTGATTTGTCCATTTTATCGTCATTTTTATATATATATCTGCAATTTCTTTCAAGATTTTTCTAGTTTCTGAAAGAAATACATTTGTTATAACTTCTTTTTACATATCAAAAAAGAAGTTGTAAGATCTACTTATGATTTCTCTTACAACTTCTCTATCATTCTTATTCATAATGCTTAGCCAGACGATAAGCCGGGTTATGTCGTTGAATGGTCATCTATCTCGACTTACTGTTACCAGCAAGCTCCAGCGACCCACCTGAAAACAGATCGGGCCGATCTATCGTTTTCATCTCGGTCTTGCTTCGGATGAGGTTTACATATGCCCTGCCTGTTACCAGCCAGGCGGTAAGCTCTTACCTTACCATTTCACCCTTACCACGAATGTGGCGGTATATTTCTGTTGCACTAGCTTGAGGGTTGCCCCTACCGGACGTTATCCGGCATCCTGCCCTGTGAAGCCCGGACTTTCCTCACCGTTTCCCTTTCGTCTGAAACGGCGCGACCATTTGTCCGACTAAGCGCCAATTATTATATCATATCTTACACTTCAAAGCAACTACCACCGATAAATTCTCTTAAAAGAGATGTTTTTGGAATTGCTTCGCTTGGAATATTTAAGAAATATTCTAAGAATTTTAATAATCTTTTTGCTTCCTGATATTCTGGACAATCTCTTGGAACCGCAAATAACAAAGGTTCCGCATATTGTTTTAAGACTGCGATCTCGTAGATCTGTGCCGAATTAAACATCACATCCGCTTCTTCCTGATATGGAAAAATATTGTCTTCTTCTCCCTTTCTTACGGAATCCCATCTGGAGATCGTCTCTCTCGCATCATTTCCTCTTGTCATGGCATCTCGCACGATCCTTCGCAACAATCTTCCATCCGAACTTGGTATTCTATTATGTTCATCCAAGTTGATCTGGTTTAATGCACTGACATAGATTCTATATTTTGCATCTTCTGGTATTTCATTCGTAAGAGTACCATTTAATCCATGGATTCCTTCCATGACCAGAACATCTTTTTCTCCAATCTTTAATTTGTGTCCGTGGTATTCTCTTTTTCCCGTGATAAAGTTATAACTTGGCACATCAATCTCTTCCCCATCTAGCAACTGATTGATATGTTTTGTTAAAAGATCCACATCCAATGATGCGATCGTCTCGAAATTATAATTTCCATTTTCATCTCTTGGAGACAATTCCCTGTCTAAGAAATAATCATCCATAGAAACTGGGTGTGGTGTTAATCCAGCAATCTGCAATTGAATGGATAATCTATGGGAAAATGTTGTCTTCCCTGAGGATGACGGCCCTGCGATCAGGATGATTCTCTTGTTCTTGCTTACGATCTCATCCGCAATATCTGCAAGAAGTTTTTCCTGCAATCCTTCTTGTAATAAAATCAGATGATTGATATTTCCAATGTGTGATCACGTCATTTAGGGCACCTACTGTGTCAACACCCATCGTCTTCGTCCATTCTCTGGAACGCTGCATTACATGGAAAAGTTTTGGCTGTGGTGTAAATGGTACGATTTCCTCTGTCTGTTTCCTTTTGGGAATCTGAAGTACTACCCCATGCTGATATGCAGACACCAAAAATGCTGAAATATATCCTGTCGATGGTGCCATATATCCATAAAAATAATTATCATATCCATCCAACGAGTAGATATTCATCTTTGATTCCCTGCGGAACTGAAATAATTCTTTCTTCCCCTTAAAGCCTATCCTATCAAAATATTTTGCAGCCTGATCTGTGTCCAGCGATCTTTTTGTGATTGGAAGATTCGCTTTGGCTAGCTCTTCCATACGTTTTTGAATAGATCGTGCAAAAGCCTCATCTATCACACGATCTTCTAGGAAATCGCAAAAAATACTATTTCCGATTGAATAATCTAATGCGATCTTTGTCGTTGCACCAGTTCCAAGCAGATCTTCGCATGCTTTCAGAAACATAAGCGTGGCAGTTCGTTTATATGCCATATACCCTGCCTGTTCTTTTAATGTTACAAAACGCACATGGCAGTCTTTTGTCATAGGAGTAAATAATTCTCTTAACTTTCCATCCATATAGGCAAGCAAAATGATCGGCTCCTGAGGCAGCTGTACCTGCTTCGCAAGATCAGAAAGTGTTGTTCCTTCTTTTACTTCATAAATGCTTTGATTCACTGTGGCTTTGATCATACGCCATCACTTCCTTTTTATATAACTACTATTTAAACAACTTTATAAGGGCTTCCTGCCTTATATGTGATCACATTCATATCACTGAAATGAGTCCTGATCAGATCTTTCATATCATCAATAAATACCTGTTCTAATCCATAATGTCCTGCATCGATCACACACATTCCCATATCGACTGCATCAAGGCCTTCATGATGCCCGATATCTCCAGTTAAAAATACATCTGCTCCTGTACTTTTCGCTTCACTGATCATACTTCTCCCTGATCCTGGAACAACTGCAAGTTTAGAGATCTTTGTATCTAGATTGCCAAATACTATGACATTTTCCAAAGAAAATGCTTCTTTTACTTTCTTTGCGTATTCTCCAACACTGATCCCATCTTCAATCTTGGCAACAATCCCTATTCCTTTTCCAAACGCTTTCTCATTGTGGCTTTTAGATAGCTCAACTGGTCCCTGTATTTCCTTCAGATTCAAGCGATCTGCTACTTGATCTCCCATTCTACAGACATCGTAACATGTATGCATTCCATATGCACATATATCGTGGCGGATCAGTTTTAATAATTTCTTCTGAAGGAAATCATCACTCGTGCATTTGTTGATCTTTGAAAAAATGATCGGATGATGTGCAAGGATAAAATCTGCCTTTTGATCAATCGCATAATCTACAGCTTCATTTGTGATATCTAATACAACTAAAACTTTCTTTATCTCTTTATCTTTATCTCCAACAAGAAATCCCGGATTATCCCAGCCTTCTGCTGTCTCTAACGGAACTTCTGTTTCTAAAAATGTGATCAGTTCTCTACAATTCATAATAACAAAGTGCCTCCATGATATCTCCAAGTAAATCTTCCACTTCTTCTTTTCGTCTTCTGATGTGTTCTTTTGAATCGTCTGTAAGACTTTCTTTTATTTTTGAATATTTGACATATTCCTGATCTAGGTACTCAAGAAGTACTGGATGTTTTGCAAGGATCAGTTCTTCTCCAAAACGATAAAAACACTCTTTGTCATACTGTTGCTTTCCATGAACTGCACGGATCACAACGTAGTATTTTCCATCTTCTTTTAAAAATTCTTCTTCTAAAATCCGGAATCCATGATCATTTAAGAAATGTCTCACTCGTTCTAAATGAGACTGTGGGGATAAGATCAGTTCTTTTACATTCGCTAATTTATCAAAGTCCTGCTCTAAGATTCTGACAACCAGATCTCCACCCATTCCTGCAATTACAATAGAATCTACATCATCTTGCGGCAGTTCATGTAATCCATCGGAAAGAATGCAGGATACAACCTCTCCTGCATTCTCTTCTTCAATATGTGTTTTGGCACGGCTTAATGGTTCTTTATTTACATCCATCGCATAAGCTCTCGGGCAGTTTCCATTACTTATTAAATAGATTGGTATGTATCCGTGATCTGTCCCGATATCTGCCACTACATAACCTTCTGTGACAAAAGATGCGATTGTTTCTAATCTGTTTGATAATTCCATAATCATACCTTAATCTAAATAATCTTTTAACTTTCTGCTGCGGCTTGGATGTCTTAACTTACGCAGTGCTTTTGCTTCGATCTGACGGATACGTTCTCTTGTAACGTTAAATTCTTTTCCAACTTCTTCCAGAGTTCTTGCTCTGCTGTCATCCAATCCAAAACGTAATCTTAAGACTTTCTGTTCTCTCTCTGTCAGTGTTCCAAGTACTTCATCTAACTGTTCTTTTAACAGCGTAAATGCTGCTGCATCCGCTGGTACTGGTACATTCTCATCCTGAATGAAGTCTCCAAGATGGCTGTCTTCTTCTTCACCGATTGGTGTCTCTAATGATACTGGTTCCTGAGAGATCTTTAAGATCTCACGAACTCTTTCCACTGGAATATCCATCTCCTCTGCGATTTCTTCTGGAGAAGGTTCTCTTCCAAGTTCCTGAAGAAGCTGTCTGGATACACGGATCAGTTTGTTGATCGTTTCTACCATATGCACTGGAATACGGATGGTTCTTGCCTGATCAGCAATCGCTCTTGTGATTGCCTGACGGATCCACCATGTCGCATAAGTACTGAATTTATATCCTTTGCGATAGTCGAATTTCTCTACGGCTTTAATAAGACCTAAATTTCCTTCCTGGATCAGGTCAAGGAAGAGCATTCCACGTCCAACATAACGTTTTGCGATGCTGACTACCAGACGAAGGTTGGCTTCTGCCAGTTTCTTCTTCGCTGCTTCATCCCCTTCTTCCATTCTCTGTGCAAGTTTGATCTCTTCATCTGCACTAAGAAGAGGTACTTTACCAATCTCTTTTAAATACATACGGACTGGATCTTCGATGCTGACACCATCAGGAACAGCAATTTCTGTTTCATCTTCGATTGGATCATCAAGATCTTCATCATCGTCTGCAACTGCGGCAAGAGTCAGCACATCGATTCCATTTTGTTCCAGATAATCATAGATTGCTTCCATCATATCAGAATTTAGTTTCATATCCTTAAAATATGAATCAATCTGTGCATACTCCAAAAAGTTTTTATTCTTTTTTTCCTAATTCCACCAGACCTGCAAGTTTCTCGGTGAACTGTTCCATTGTACCTTCCATAATTCGTCCCTTTCTTCTCTTCCTATTTTAACCAACCTATAATGAAATATGCAGTTTTGCAAGGTTTGCTTTCTCCTTGATCAGATCCTGCCATCTCAAAATATCATTTGTTGCGTTCATCTGTTGTTCAATACTGTCTTCCTTGACCCTTCGCACGATATCATTCAACGCCTTGTCTCGATCTTCCGCTAATGGACTGATCTTTAATGTTGTGTTGAATAATTCTGCAATCTTCTTCTGGTCTTCAAGATCTGCATATTGATTTAATATTTTCCCTGGAATCACTGCTTTCTCTTCTTCGTATTGTTTGAAGAGTAACAATGCCACTCCATGGTAAATCTGTTCATAAAAATCATCGGGGCCGATGATTCCTTCTAGTTTGTCAAATAACTGTGGCTCATTGACCATCCATGTCAATAACAGTTTCTGCGGCTGTTTCTTCTTTTCTTCTTTTGCCTCATTCACTTGCAGACGTCTCTCCTGCTGACGCGGTGTTGTCTGCTGTCTCTGAGCACTGCTGTATCCAGAAGTCCCATAATAATTCACAAGATCTTCCAGATCTTTTGCCCCGATATAATATTCTCTTGAAACAGCTTCAATATAATTCTTGCGTTCTAGCGGTTCTTCAATCGTTGCCAGCAGTTTGGCCGCTTCATGTTGAAACTGTGTCTTCGACTCTGGATCGTCCTGATCATATCTTCCTGCGGCTACTTTTACCTGAAACATAAAACTGCTCATTGCTTTTCTGATTCGTTCTTCCAGTGCTTGTGCTCCTAATCCTTTGATAAATTCATCGGGATCCTTATACGGAGTCAGATCAAGGACACGAACCGTAAGTCCTGCTTCTTTCAAGATCGGTATCGCTCGCAATATCGCTCGCTGCCCCGCCTCATCACTGTCAAATGACAAAATGACATTCTCTGTATATCTCTTAAGCAGCGTCCCATGACCACTTGTAAA
>ENA-OPYX01000486-OPYX01000486.1-human-gut-metagenome-genome-assembly--contig:-NODE-486-length-23227-cov-4.294935_pt1 | contig 23227 bp, 23 predicted proteins | sample MGYA00242639_ERZ504486 | MGnify/ENA primary metagenome ERZ504486 (study PRJEB26092, sample SAMD00036296) | human gut metagenome | host: Homo sapiens | study: EMG produced TPA metagenomics assembly of... | reverse complement strand
ATTCTCTATCTGCAATTTTGCTAATTGTACCTTGCAGATTTACATACCTCATTTTTATGTAATTTGACATATTCTACTTTTAGCAAGATATTACTTTACAGTTGTTAACTCTTTTAAAGTGTCCGTATCTTCATTCCGATTGCTAAAAATTGTTTTTCCTATTTTTCCATCCGATAACTGTTTCCCGACAGCTGTATAATCTCACAACAGTAGAGCAGTCTGTCAAGCAATGCCGCTGCGACAGCTTCCTCTCCCGGTGTTACCAGTCATTCTGTAAGGGAGTAGTTGGCTGTAACGATAAGCGATGTCTTTTCCTGAAACTCATTCACCAGTTTGAACAGCAACATGATATCTTCTCTTTTCAAGGGAAAGAGTGTGGCATTGTCAATGGCCAGCAGCTGTGCCTTCATGATCCGTTTGTAGGTTTTCATCGCATGCCTGGAAACATCCCTTGTCTTCAGACAGGTCAGAAGGTCCTCCAGCGTAACCATATATGCCCTGTATCCGGCTTTCACCGCCTCATGGACAAGTCCGGCGGCAATATAGGTCTTTCCTGTTCCGGAACCGCCTGCCAGAAGCAGGTTGTATGCCTGTCCCACCCATACCAGCTCGCGCAGTTCGCGCAGCTTTCTGGAGTCGATTCCTTCCGTCCGGGTAAAGTCGTAACGGTCCAGATCATGCCTTGCAGGAAGCCCGGCCGCTTTCAAACGGCACAAATATTTCCGGTTCTCCCTGGTCCGGACCTCCTCCCTGAGGCAGGCGAGTAGAAACTCCGGATAGGTCAGCTGCTTTTCCTGGGCCTGATGCAGCAGTTCTTCCAGATGTTCGGTCAGATTGCCCAGCTTGAGCATACGTGCACATTCCATGAGTTCCTTCTTATGTCTTGTCATAATCCCTGAGTATTTCGTTATAAGACTGTATCAATCCGCCTTGTCGGGGCAGGTGATCCTCCAGTCCGTATATTTCTGTTCCATTTTCCTTTCCCCTGCACACATATTCACACAGGCTTTTAACCGAATCCCCGTTATAGATGCCTTTGTCCAGACATATCCGTATGGCCTCTATCAGTGTATTCTTGTCATATCCGGGAATTATGCGCAGGATCACCTCCAGATTATCCCTGTAATAACGTTCCTTCCTCCTTTTCAGATTATCCATCCACATGGCCACCTCCCTGTTGCCCGACACATGGACAAGGATGCGTTCGGCTATCTTCACTCCGGCGTTTCTCGGTTTTCTGTGGGAGTCGTCATAAACGGTCCTTCCCTTTCTGGTACAGAGCGCATGCCGGCAGATGAGTTTCCCCGTATCCTTGTTGTACAGCTCCACATTCCCTTCCGTTTCCTGCAGCCAGACGGTTGTCTGCCCGCTCCGGTAAGTTCCGCATGGCAGGCTGTAATAATTCCCCCTGTACTGCACTGTATTGTCCTTGCGTACATGGTATTCCCTCATCTCCTCCTGCGGTGGTTGTGGCGTCCCATGATAGGGCATGAGAAAGCCTTTCTCCACGGCAAACTCTTCCCGGGGAACAAGACGGGTGGTCCCGTGCACCTTCCCGTTCCCCGTCCTTTCAAGCCATTCGAGGGCCTCCCTGTTCAGACTGTCAATATCACGGAACACACGTGCCACCAGAAAGTTCTCCTTCACATATTTCACTACGTTCTCGACCTTGCCTTTTGACTCGGGATCGGCCTTATGGCAGAACACCGGCTGGAAATGCTGCTCCCTGACAAACGTCTGGAACTTCCTTGTCAGCATCAGGTCCCCCAGGTTCTCCCGGGAGATCAGCACCCTGTCCTGGTCATAAAGGATCTTTTCCGGTTTCCCTCCGAAATACTCAAAAGCACACTCATGTGCATAGATGGCGAGTTCCGTGTCGAAAGGGCGGCGGGCGAAAAAGGTGAACTTGTAACGTGAACGTGCCAGGACGATCGCAAAAAAATAGACTTTCGTGCTTCTGCCGTTTCCCGCTGACATCCATTTCTCCCCGAAATCCGCCTGCGCATACTCCCCGTAGGGGGTGTCCGGCAGTTTCTCATAGTCCCTGCGTATCCTGGCCTCCGACTTCTTTCCGATGCCATATTTGCAGCGCACCTTTTCTACAAAATTGAATACGGTCTTGTCGCACACTTCCGGGAAATCCGGATAGCATTCCTTAAGCCAGTCATGTATCCTTGCGGCCGATATATACGGATATTCCTCCAGAGTCCCCCGCACATACTCCTCGTATCCTGCCAGTTTCAGCGTGTATTTGCGATGCGAATTCCGCCGCCTTACAAAATCTTCCCGGGACATCTGCAGATATCTCCGCACGGTGCTTCTGTCCACTCCCAGGTGCTTCCCGATCTGTGTCTTGTTTAATCCTTTTGACTGAAGCTCTCTAACCTTGTACCACATATACTGTTTCTCTTTAAAAAATCGGCTCGTTGTTATCATAATGATGTCTGTCTTTTTGAGCCGGCAAAGATAGGCATCCCCGGAAAAGTGCTGTATTCACATTTTCCATTTTCCTGCTGGTAAAGTTACAAATTACATGCATGGATAAGAATTCCCCGCATTGGGCGGGATATACGGAACGGCCGTACTTGAAAAAACATTCATTCCGGATAAAAGTGAGAACAAGGTTATTTTTTATCGGGTGTGAACTGTAGCGGGGACGGGTACTATTCTTCAGACTGCCATTCCCGGAACTGTCGTACCTTTTTTACCAAAGACAATGCCGCCCTCCTTGAGAAATGTACGGGGGAAAACGTTTGGCAGGGAGGTGAACGGTATTCTGCAATTTACTTAAAAAGTATATATGTATAATAATAGAAAAAAAGATAAATCATTGCCTGAAGTTTTATATGCAAGTTACTTGTTTCTATAAAAAATCCCCACTTTCCCTTGAAAGGAAAATGGGGACACGGTAATAATAAAGGAGAGCCGTCCGTTATATTTCTTTTGCATATCCTGTCCGTATGAGATCGGATAGGAATTTCTCCGGAGTATCGGTGGCAATCCTCACCCCGGCCTGCACCACATAACGTTCGGCAAAATTGTGCATATACTGCTCGTCGGTACAGTCGGAATCCATCCAGCTGCCCACACGGAGTTCATGCACAAACTCTTCGGCGTTGCCGGCAACGATACGCTCGTCACCAGGCAACATATATTGTCTTCTTGTTCATATTATTCATACGGCTAAATTTTTTTGTTCTTAATTTATAATACAACTTTTGTTTCTCTCCCAGGAAAGGAAAAATCTTCCAGTCTGATTCCTGCAGGCAGAGAACCCACGGATGCAAAGGTAATCATTCTGTCGAGAAAACACACCCAATTTTCTATTTTTGTAAAACTGATGGTTCCCGAATGCTGGCGGAACTCTACCGTCCTGTGGCGTGAATAGGCTTGAAGGTTCACTTTCATATACCTGCTGGGGAACAGCCCCTGAAGTTCCCTGATGTTTCGTGCCGAGCGTATCCGCTCATCGGGAAACTGGATGAGGGAGCCACAGTAAGTGTTGCTGCCGCCCCTGCGCGAGGCTGGCATGAACTTGTCTATTTCCGCTTCGGCATGCTTGTAGGAAAGCAGCAGGTTCCGCCATGTAGTGATGTTGAAGTCCTCCGCATTCATGTGCACATGCAATCCGCAGCTTCCATTAATCTTGACATTACAGGAGTCCAGCACCCAGCAGACCCTCTCCAGCTTCTCCAGTCCGTCCTCTCCCTCCAGTATGGGGCTTACGAGTTCGAATGTGTCATTCCCGTTCAGACTGCTGTCCGTTACCAGTTTCCAGTGCGGACGGAGGTCATGGTTGTATCTTTCCGAGGCCACCTCGATTCCCGCTTCCGTCAGCTCGCGTACGAGCCGCTGGCATGTGCAGTTATAGGCTTCTATCTCGACACCGAATTTCCTTCTGAAAGAATAATCAAGTTCGGGTGTGGTGGTGGCGGTGGGAGTCCCTGCGGATACGATCAGCCCCTCGTCCCTCATTCTCTTGTAGACATTCCATACAAACCCACGGTTTCCACGGGTTACAAGATTGGCAATTTCACGGTGGGTGAGTCCGAGCAGCAGAAGTTTTCTGATTTTCGAGGTCTTTGTACCGTCCTCGGCTAAAATGGTTCTAATTTGTTCATTCATAAGATGTTATCTCCTTTATTATCACATATCAAAGGTAATGATTTTTCTTCGAATATCCAAGTTTTATCATGCTATTTATCAGCGTGTTAGCTTTGTTTTGCTTCTGCTAAAAGTTGTATCCGGTATTTCCATGAGCCGTTTTTCCTTCTTTCATGGGGATTTTTCCACATGCCCGTCATTTCCTCTATACGTTTTCCCCTTTTCTGCATGTCATTTCTTTTCATGGGATGGACCTCCCCTAAAAACGCCTTGTTCCGGACATGCCACGCTGCCCTTCCTTATCGGGGGGCTAAGGGGTTCATCCCCTTAGTGAATTCCTGATAAGGAAGAGCAAGAGGAGTTCCCGCACACGTGAACATGAATCGACGCATAGCGTTGATTATTAGTATATTATATATGTCTTCTGTAAACATTGGTGTTACACTTCGTTAACAAAAATCTGCCAAAATATTGATTTATAGCGTCTCCCGTCGTTAACTTCGCGTTGTTTTTTTGTAACTGTTCTACTATTTTACTAATTTTCAGAATATTATAATATATTACCTCCGAAAAGTAGGTGTCACACTTGAATCCGGAATGCATTTGAATTACCTTTGTTTCAGAATTAAAAAATGTAACGGAAATGAGTACAGGTAAGGAAATATCAACCAAAGTGGTCAGGGTTTCCCCAAGTGTGAAGAAAAGACTGGAAATCTTTCAGGGAGGCGACACTCCAAATGTTGTCATTGACAGAATGCTCACTTTTTTTGAAGTGACCGGGTACAATCCACGCTATGCCTCAAGGAATCCGACGGCTTTGGTGGAAAAGAGAGTTGAGGATCTTGTCAGAATAGTAAAGTCCCAGGAACGTGACATTTTCAAGCCCATTCTTGAAAAACTGGCCGGCATGGGAGGCGGCCTCCATGAATCCCCGGACTATGCAAGGCTGATGAATGAGATGCACGATCTGCAGGAAAGGAACAGGAAGCTCCAGCAACAGCTGGCGGAGTACGGGGAGGGCTCCCCGGCGGATGTGGAAAAAGAACGGGAGAAGCTCCGCAGGCTGGCAGAACTGATAAAATTCCAGCTCAATCCGGACAAGTTCCCGAAGGTGAAATTCTGTGATGACGTCAAGATTCCCGTCAGCACCCTGCAGCTGCTCATCAAGAAGATCAACGAGGAATATGTATTGTAAAGTCCACCGGCCTGTAAATACTCCGGGCGTGTCGGACAACAAGGGAAAATGCGTGCAGCTGGTGGAATATCTCAGCAAGGAGCTGAAGGAGGAGCGTACTTATTATGATAATTTTTTCTCACAGAAAGAGGATTATGTGACCCCTCTGACCGTCATGTATCATATGGACAACAACCACAGGACACTGAAAAGGAACGACGACAAGTTCTATATGCTCACCATCAATCCCAGCGGTGAGGAGCAGCAGCACCTCATTGAAAAAGTGACCGGGGAAAAGACCGGCGAATTCCCGGAGCTCTCCCCGGAGCAACAGAAAGAAGTCCTGGCTGAAATGAAACGGCTCACCCGTGAGTGCATGGATGAATATGCCCGTAATTTTTACCGGGAGAAAATCAGATCCGGTGACGATCTGGTATGGTATGGGCGTGTGGAAACAGAACGCCACTATAAAGGCGATGATCCCGAGGTGGAAGCCGGCAAGGCAAAAGCCGGTGAAAGAAAGCCGGGACTGCAGCTGCATGTGCATATTATCGTCTCCCGCATGGACAGATCCCAGACCGTGTCCCTTTCCCCGCTGTCCAAGAGCAGGGGAAACCGGCAGGTTCTTGACGGCAGGGATGTGGTGGTCGGCTTTGACCGTTCCCAGTGGTCCGCCCGGTGCGCCTCCAGGTTCAACCAGCGGTATGGCTACTTCCCTTACTGCCGGTCCAAGGATGAGGGCCTGAAGGAATATTCCGGGGAATGGAAGGCAAGGAACGAGCTGCGGAACGAGACTGTATCGAGAATCAAGCGTGAGATCCTGCACGGGGAATTCAAGGAGGAAAGGCGGCTGTACATGAATGTCTGCCGTCTGTACCGGTTCGTAGTAAATCCCAGGAAGGCCATTATCCAGGAACTGGAAAGGCTGGGAACCGATCTTCTGACCGGAAGGGAGAGATGACCGTCGGTTGTATCGTAAAAACATTTATAATTTACGATATGTGCAAAGGCGAACAGATAGGAATTTTTGCAAAAAGTGAGGAGTTTCGCAGAATAGTACACAAAGAAATGAGTAAGGTAGCCCAATAGTTCTTCTGAAGCAATATTCTTAATAGAATCTCCATTTATCTCACTTCCCCGGCAGTGTCACCAGGAAATGCGGGTTCAAGGTATGCTGAGCAACGGTGATAGAAAAAATTAGTCGGGTAACAAGCAGAAGTCGGAACAATACTCCATCTGTCAAGTTGCTCCGACTTCTGTATAAGCTATTCATTAACCGTAGGCCATCCCGGGTTTTGGGTTAGATTTTTGTTCAGCAAAAGTTGTTCGGTAGGTACACAATACAAGTAGTATTTGTCAATCCATCCCTTCCCTTCCACTTTTGGACTGGGTTGAACGTAGATGTAACCTTCCCGGAGTGTTTCATCTTTCAAGCCTGTTTTGGTATTCAGGATACCATTGGTGTTGGCCGTATAGAGAGGATCGTCCATACTCCACCACATGCCTTTTTCCTGACGGTTGATGAAATAAGGTGCTTTGGCCCACCGACGTACATCATAGAAACCAAAACCTTCCCCCATCAATTCCACTATGCGCTCACGGCGGATTTCCCACAAAAGTGGTTCTACTTCATAGTCAGGCATTTCACCGGACCAGTGAGGGTTGTTGCCCTTATCACGGTTCGGGTCGAACGAGGCGTCAATCTTGGCCACTTCCATGTCGGCTACACCGGCACGTTTACGAAGGCGATTGATAGAGATGTCGGCTGCAGCTTGGTCAAACTGCCCGAGTTCGCAAGCAGCCTCGGCATAGTTCAGAATTGCTTCTTCTACCTTAAAGATAGGCTTGTCAGAATCGCACATGGCTGAATTGTTGTTGCTCAATTCCCAGCCATTGTAGTTTTTCCACAGATAATAGCCCGATGCAGTACTGCAAGGTCCGTTGTCCCCCCTAAGGTTAGGCATTTTCTTGATCAGATTACCTGCATTCCAGTTGCTGATGGGCAAACGTTTCATCTGCCCGGCCTTGCCTGGGTTAGCTACCGTCACATCTGCCCCCATGATATCGATGAACTTGCGGTATTTAGGGTCACGGGTATCATATCCCCAGCTGCAGTTAGGGTTTTCAGCCGGTTTATCGGTACCTCCCTGAATGACAGAGTAAGGAGGAGTCACCGTATGATACATACGCGGGTCTCGGTCGGTAAAGATGTCGTAGATGTCCTTGCTGGCTCCCTTGTACTGTGTATTCTGTGCATTGGTTATGGGAAGTCCGTTTTTGGTCAGATACATATCAGCCATATCTTGTGACAGCTGATAGACTGCCTGGTCATTCCGTTCGCGGAAATTGAACATGGAGGTCAGGAAGTCGGTCTTGTACTCTCTGTACAGAATCACGCCCGGCACATTGGCCAGACTGGGCGATGTCCACAGTTCGCCATAGCCGGCAGCCGGCTGACCGTCTGTACCGGTATAGAGTTCCGGATATTTGTTTATCAGTTCTTTCGATACCCGTACGCATTCCGTGAGGTATTTGTCTGCATCATTCAGACCATGATATTTCCGCCAGGTACCTTCACGCAAGGTAAAGCGCGACAAGGCCATCTGGACACAAGCCTGATTGATGGCGTTTCTGCCGTCTTGTTCTTCAAAATTACCGATGTGCTCTTCCGCCCATTTCAAACGGGTCAGGATGTTGTTGGCCACTTCATCACGCGGAGTACGCGGACCGTAAGGCTCATCGGTGTCGGTGTCGAGCACCTTATCAATCCAAGGCACATCACCGAAGCGGTTGATCAACTCCATATACCAGAAAGCGTGGAAGAAATATCCCACCGCTTGCCAGTGTTCTTTCTCGGCAGTAGGCATGGAAGAGGTTTCCAGTCCCTTCAGCATGATGTTGATGTGATAGATCCAGCCGAAATCCCAGCCGTTGCCCGAAGAGGACGGAGCTACCGTCTGGAAGGCATAGGCATTATATCCTCCCGGTGTACGGTTGGAGAAGTAACCGGCATTCCGATCACCATTATATACCGACGCATAGCCGTGGTCATTGGGCGAGGTGGCAATGGTGGTATTGTAGAGGATGGCATAGCATGGCCACATATAGGCCTGGGTGGACTTATAGGATTCGAAAGCCGTCACTTCACTGATGGTGGTAGTTGGAGCTTTATCGAGAAAGCTGTCATTACATCCCGCAAAGCCTATGGCCAATGCGGCAATGGCTGTATATTTTGCAATCTTTTTCATGGTTCAATCGTAGGTTTTAGAGTGTAACATTAAGACCGAATGAAAGAGTACGGTAGAACGGGTATCCCCAGCTCAATCTCTCGGGGTCGTAGCCTTTAGGCAGTGAACTGATGGTGGCCAGATTTTCTGCGCTGACAAATACCTTCAGTGCACTGAGGCTGACTTTGCTGATCAGTGCCTTGGGGAAGGTATAGGCCAGGGTGATGTTCTTCAGACGCATGTAGGCACCGTTCTGCAGATACTTGGTGGACGCACGCTGGTTGGAACCATGGTTCTGCATATTGCTGTAGAGACGATACAGAGACGCATCGGGGTTCTTGGCTACCCAATATTCGCGGTCGTTTTCGGTGTACTGTCCGTCGCAGCTGCCCATCGGTTCCCAATAGTCGGTCTGGTTGTAGAACACCGGATAATAGGCTTTTGCACTGCCGCCGAAAGGGAAGAGTGACATGCCTCCGATCCATACATCACGCTTGGCAGTACCTTGCAGGATGGCGCTCAAAGAAAATCCCTTATAGCTTACTCCTAAATTGACTCCGAAGTTATAGCGCGGAGTGCTGTTTCCGATTACCTTCTGGTCTCCGGGACTATCTACCGTATTCAAGCCACTATTGATTTCGTTAGTACCCCGGTCATCGTTCAGATTCACAAATTTCTCGTCACCCGGACGCGGATTATATCCGTCAAGCGAAGCAACCCCGTCTTTCAGCTGCCAGGTACCGGGACCGTCAAAATCATCAATGGTATAGAACCCGTCGCTTACATAACCCCAAATTTCACCTAACGTCTTTCCTTCGTAGTAATTCTGAGACAAGAGTTTGTCTTCATTGTTGCTGTATTTGGTAATCTTTGACTTATAATCATAGAGGTTGAAGCCTACGTTATACTTCCAGTCGCCAATCTGGTCACGCCAGTTTACGGCAATTTCCCAACCGCGTGTACGCATGTCAGCTGCATTCCGCATCGGAGCAGAAGTACCTACTACGGCAGGAAGCTGGATACCGGCTATCAGCATATCACGGGTAGTACGCTGGTACCAGTCGAAAGTCACCTGCAGGCGGCTGTTGAACATGGAAGCATCAAAACCGATATCCAAGGTTTCTACGGTTTCCCATGTGAAGGAATTGGATACCAGACCGGGAGTACTGATGTAAGTAATGAATTCACCGTCTTTCAGCCAGTAGTTGCTGTTACCCACCGGCTGCATGGTAGAATAATAGCCGTAGTTACCAATATTCTGGTTACCGATCTGTCCCCAGGATGCACGCAGTTTCAGGTCGCTTACATAATCCAATGCCTTTTCCATCCAGGATTCCCGGGCAATGTTCCAACCTACAGAGAAGGACGGGAAGAAACCAAAGCGGTCATCCTTGGGAAACTTGGAAGAACCATCATAACGACCGTTGGCCTCGAACAGGTAGCGGTCTTTGTAATTATAATTGATACGATAGAATGCCCCCCGGATAGCGTAGTCGCTGTATGAGTTCTGAGGAATGATTTTTCCTGTGGCACTGGTGAATGACGGAGCCGAAGGAGCAATCATATCGTGCGTCTGTACGGAAATCCATGAATTCTGCTTACGTTCCTGGTTGAAACCGGCCATTACCTTGAACATATGGTCTTCCTTGATTGAGAAGTTATACGTACCATACAGGTTCAGGGCATTATAGTCTTCATGGTCTTCGCTCTTGAACAGGTAGTCTGAAGTAACTGAATTATTGGAACCCAGCTGCTCAGTAGTATATTCCCACTTTTTGGCATAGTATGACTTCTGCCAGTTTTTGCGGTCGTAGGTATATTCACCCACCAGCTCCAGTCCCTTGATGGGACGCATAATGGTGCGCAGGTAGATACGCGTGTTATCGGTGTCTGTCAGATACGGGTTGTTATAGCGGATCTGGTTTTCAGGAGTAATCAGAGGCAAGTCTTTGCCTACCGATGTATTGACCGAACCGGGCATCATACCTGAAGGATAGAACGAGATGTGGTTCATACAGTAGATACCGTCACCGGAACCCATCGGTTCTGAGCGGTCTGCCACGGTATAACGGAAGTCTGCCTCCTGTGTCAGCCAGTCGGTGATGTCTGCACTGATGAAAGAAGAGATGTTTTTACGCATGTAGGTATCCTTCGATTCAATCAGCGGCCCGTCTTCTTTGGTGAGACCGGCACTCAGACGGTAGCGCAGTTTTTCAGTACCTCCGTTGGCAGTCAGATTATGCGTCTGCATGAAGCTGGTTTCCTGAAAGGCCTTGTACACATCCTTGTCGTTCAGGTAATAGGGAGCACCGTCTTCACCGATATAGATACCGTCACCCACGGTAGGATAAGCAGCAGGATTTTCCTTATATCCGGCCAGGTATTCGCGCCACTTACTCACGGATCCGTTTCCGGCATAGTAAGTTTCAGAGAAACCGGCAGCCTGGTAAGCTCTCAGGTATTCGTCAAGGGAAGCTTGTTTGGGACTGTTGATAGAAGTCTGGAAGCCAAAATTGGCGTTGTAGTTCAAGTTGAATTTTTCGCCTTTCTTGGCTTTTTTGGTGGTAATCAGGATAACACCGGCAGCAGCACGTGCACCATAGATGGCGGACGATGCCGCATCCTTCAGTACGGTGACGCTTTCAATATCTTCCGGATTCAACAAGTCTATATCACCTTCAACGTTGTCGATCAGCACCAGCGGATTCATACCGTTGATGGATACTGTACCACGTATGTTGAAGCTTTTTGCTTCACCCGGTGATGCACCACCACTTACCATCAGACCGGGCATAGAACCCTGCAGGGCATTCTTGACATTGGTTACAGGACGTTCGCCCAGCACATCATCCATCTTGACCTGCGAAACCGAACCTGTCAGGTTGGCTTTTTTCTGCGAGCCGAAGCCTACCACTACGACTTCTTCCAACGTCTGGGAGTCTTCTTTCAATGTGATGTTAAGCGGAGTTCCCTGCCATACGACTTCCTGGCTCACATAGCCGATGTAAGAAATCTGGATAACATCACCTCTCTTTACATTGTCAAGGGTGAAATCACCGTCAAGACCTGTAATGGTACCATTGGTACTTCCCTTTACAACAACGGACGCACCGATGACAGTTTCTCCCTGATTGTCCTTTACTACACCTTTACACACACCGTCTTGCTGTGTAATATCACTGTGTATCAGTGTGTTATAGGGGGGGTAAAAGCGGATGCCGTTCCCGTAGAAGCACCCAAAAAGGCAAACAGCATGCCTACAGTTTTGAATTGATCTAACATAGTTTTAAATTTAAATTAATACAAGGTTAGTTATGTTTATTGTCTCTATTCTAATAAACGGGTATCTGTTATTTGTTTAGAATTAATTTCTTTCTATTAAAATAGATTTAATAAAACGATGCAAATATATTAAAAATGTGCAAAACGACATATTATATGGATAGTTTTTTTAGTATATCATCTAAGAATGTTCAAAAAATCCCTGAATATCTCATTTATTACTTGTTTTTGTCGCTTTATTGAATTGCTTATCCCTTACTTTGAAACAGCAACAGATTTTAATTCTTTTGGAACTAAATGCAGGATGCCATAATAGGCTTCTTTCGGTAATACGCATCTGCTAAAAAAGGAGTTCCAAGGCCATTCTTTAACGGGTGGGGCGCTACAATACCCCCCCCCGGTTCCGTCATTCACACGGGAACAGCTCCCGTACTTCCTCAAGAATCCTTGCGAAGTTCCTGCCCAGCTCTCCCGGCTCAAGGACCCGAACATCGGGCAGGGGCTCCTCGTTCCTGTCGTCATACATCTCCAGCTTTACCTTGAAGTAGCTGACGTTGGCACGCGTGGCGGAACCGATGAACTCCCCGGGTTCCAGATCCGCAAAATCCTTTCCCTGATATATGTCCTCTTTCTGGGATGATACGGTCACGCTCCTGTTCGTGCTTCCACCGCTTTTTCCCGTGCTGCGGGATCTCCGTTCCTTTTCCTCCTTTCCGAAGATCATGGGATAATATTTCAATGATTCCACGTCCTTGGTCCGTCCGAAAAACTGGTTCCCGAAGTTGGCTTCCACGGATGAACGGTCGAGCCTGCCATACTGGTTCTCCACTTTGGAACCGGACTGGGTCAGCAATATGAATGCCGCCTTATACTCACGCAGGACTGAAGGCAGCGTCTCGAAGTTCTTGATGTTCACCGTGGTCATCTCATCAAGGAAATAGACGAAGGGAACCCTGTTCTGCATGGAGAACTGCCTGGCGGATATGGTCATGAGCATGCTGATGACCGGGGCATAGACCGAATTCTTGGAAAAGTTGTTGCTGACGGCGAACAGCTTGGGGTTCTCCGGATCGATCAGGTTGAAATCGAAATCGTCCCCTGAAAGGACATAGGCGATCTCCTCGTTCTGTGAAACGGTGGCCAGATTGTTACACAGCGTGGAGAGATAGGATCGCCTGGGTCTTCTCGGAACCTTCCGCCTTCAGATAGGCGCCGGGCCAGCATTTCCGACACGAGGTTCTGCTGCAGGAACAGGGAGAGCTGCCTTGCCGAGGCGGTCATGATGAAGGCCAGTATATGCGGCAGCGTGCAATGCTCGGGGAACTCGTCCCAGAACCGGAACGCCACGCCGCGGAGGATGCCCAGACCTCCGGCGACCCATTCGTTCTGCTGTTCCTTCTTGGGAAGCAGCGCGAGCAGCACGTCCTCCATCAGCTGGATCAGTTCCGTGCGGTCCCTCACCACCTTGAGCGGGTTGAACCGGTACGACCGTTCAGGCCTGTCGAAACTGACATAGTAGAACTTGTGCGGATACCTGTGCCTTTTAATGAGGTTGTAGGCGGTACGGGTATAGTCCGTATCCTTGAAGTCATAGATGAATCCGGCGAATCCCAGCCGCATGTATTCGCTCAGAAGCCATTTTCCGATACTTTTCGTCTTTCCGGAACCGGCCCCTCCGTAAACCAGGAAGTTGGAGTAATAGTAATAGAATTCGAGCCGGGACTCCCGGATTCCTGACCTGACCGGCAGCCGGATGGGATCAGCCCCGTTCCCCTTTGCCGAGGTTCTGGACAGGTCCCATATCCGGGAAAGGAAGAGGATTATGAACGAGGCGGCCGCTGGACACAGCATGTATCCGGGGAAGAACAGGTGGGCCAGAAAGGTCTCGCCCGAGAGGCATGCAAGAAATGCGGCCAGGTTGACATACCATCTCCGGCTCAGCATGCAGCAGGCCGTTATCAGTGACAGGACTGCCAGAAGCGACAGCTTGCAATAGAAAATGTAATGTTCCATTGTACTTTTTTAGTTTTTTACCGCTATTAACTTTATTAATATCATACTTTATAAGTAATCCGGTCCAATTACTGCATTTCCGCCTGGAAGGAGTGTTCCTTTTCTCCGGCCGGAAACAGACACCTGACCGTATATCCGGAAGGGACCCGTACCATGACCAGGGGGCTTTCACATCCCGGCAGCACGGTAGGCCGTCCCCTCAACAGGGAGATCCATCTGGCCGGGGACATCCTTTCCGGTCTCGCGCCGGCTCCACGGATAGCCTCCAGCATCATGGTCATGTCATGGGGGACACCGTTCACATACAGGGTGGTCCCTTCTCCGGAAATCCGGATTTCCCGCCTTCCCCATGAGAGGCTTATAGCATTTTTTTCATCGCACTCGTCCATATCTTATTTTTCAGTATCCTGTTTTACATTTCCATTCCCGACTCTCTTGTACTCCCCGGTGACACACCGGATATCCTCATCCCGTATCCGGCCGGTTCCCTTACGGCCATGAGTTTCCTGCCGTCGGGAAGGATGATGCCGCCGTTAAAGACGGCTTTCCAGGCCTCCTGCCCGAGAGAGGCGGGGCTGATCCCCGCTTTTCTCATCCGTTCCAGAAGGGAGGTCGCATCCGTTTCGACCCCTTGCCGCCTGAGAACCGCCCGCCCGTATCCGCAGGAGAGTTCAAGGTCTCCTCTTGCCGTCTGTATTACGGCCGGTTCCGCAATTCCGGTGAGATTTTTCCGGCTGGCGGCGAGTATGCCCCTCAGTTCCCTTGTGCCGATTTCCAGGCAGAAGCCCAGCTTTCGGAGGAGATTCCGGAAGGCGGTGACAATCCTGTCCCATAAGGATTGGTCCGTACCGGCCTCGGCCATCCGGGCCAGATACTCTTCCGTTGCGACACGTATGTCCGTCTTGTCTGCAGCCGCCATCCGGAGAATCTCATCCCGTACTTTTTCTCCGCATCCGTTGAAGATGTCATCCAGAAAAGCATCCATATGCTTGTGACCTGCAAGCTTTCTGAGTCCGTAATGTGCCACACCCTCATGCAGCAGGGTACGCTCGACGTCCGCTTTCCCCCGGGCATGCGGAAGATACAGGCAGACACGTTGCGAGGGGATGTCATACCAGCCCCGGATGTCTTTCCCGCAGGAGAGCAGGCCGCGTATGTCGGGAGAGCCTGCCTCGTCGGCATGACGGATCACTTCCACCGGAATGTGCAGTTTCCCGGCCAGAAAAGACACATGACGTGCGAGCTCGTCCATCCGGACGTCCCTTGAAAGGAATATCTGCCCGTTCCGGGCGATATCCTCGGTGGAAACGGCAAGCGTGTTCCGTCTTTGGGCGGAAGTAAAATCCAGCCTGCTTTCCACATTGCGCGCTTCCACCTCCCCTGCAGTGGAACGGTATTCCTGTATGCCGCTTTTAAACCGGCCGATGTCATTCACCAGGTCAAAGATGTTCTCATATCCGTACTTCTCAGCCACGAGGCTGAGGGGATAGTCATAATGTCTCAGTATTGTCCCGTAGGGCACTTTCCGGTCAAGTGCGGCAAATATGCCTTTGGGGGTATTGTCGAAACCGCCACCCTCCAGAATCCTTCCGTCAGTGGCCCGCACGATGTCCAGGATCACATTCTCCACCGTGTTTTTAAACTCCCCGGGATTGCTTCCCCGCGCAAACCCCTCCATGGTCTGTATTGCGTGCTGTATCTCATGGGCCAGGACAGACCTCACATCATCAGTCCGGGAGATGTTTATCACGATTCTGTTGTCCGGATGGAGATAGCCCCCGCAATAGTCGGCCGACGGCAGGTCCACAAATTCCAGCCGGGTCCGTTTCATTTCAGGATAGGCCTGGAACAGTTCATCGTCCTTCACATAGTCATCAAGATAGATCCGTTCACGCAGCGCGTCCTGTTCCTTCAGTCCGGTTGCCAGCTCCGTCAGTTCCTCAAAACGTTTCCACTCCGCTTCAGAGAGTGTTTCGCCCTCTATCTGCCGGTCAAGAAGATTTTCAAGCTCCCTATGCCAGGACTGTTTTTCCAGCAGTCGTGAATAGCCCAGATCTCCGGCCGGATGGTATTCGAAATCCGCCGTCTCATAACGCCACTTGCTGTCAGCCCCGCGTTCCCAGCCTGTCGCCGCCTTTATTGTTCCGGCATCCTTGCCGGACTTTTCCATTTCGCGGGCGACGGCGAGGTTCTCCAGCCGCAGGGAGGCCCCTTCAGACCGGTCAAGTCTGGAGGCCCCTTTCTCTCCGATGAAGCGGAAGCGTTCATGTGCGGTTATCTTCAGGTCGGCCTCGCTGAAAATGACATAGTTCCGCGCGCCGTCAGCCCGGCCGCCGGTTGAACACTCCGCCGGATAGTCAATCCCGGTAAAACCCGCCCGCGAAAGAAACCCGCTGGCAAGCCGCTGTGAATCGGTATCCCGGTCCGGATTCATGAACATATAGTCCAGAAAGCCGTAGAACTCTTTCCCGCTGTTCCATACATGCGACCTGCCGCTCCAGAACTCTGCCGTGGCTTCCGGAAAGAAGAAACGTTCCTTGCGGAGTTGCAGGAATATCTTTCCCTGCTGCTCCGCGGATACCGGCCTGTCCCAGTACAGATAGTTCATCCCGTTGTCTTCCGGGATTTCCACCGTATAGAGGTGGCGCGGCGGCTCAATGCGTATCCTGCCCGCATCTATGTCGGAAAGCAGCTCCTGCTTCTGTCGCTCGAATGCCTTTCTCCGTCCGCTGTATGCGCTTGTGGTACGCCCGTCCATATACACGGAAGAAATGTTCCGTTTCAAACTGTCCACATCGGTGGAAGAAAGGATCTGGCGTTTCCATATTCTCCATACCTCATCAAAATAATATTCGTTGTCAAGCACCGGGGATAAAGGCTCCCCGTCATAGGTGATGTGGTTTCCCCGCTTTATACCGATGGCCGCATATTTGCGGGCGATTCCTTTCACTTCCGTCACGTATGTCCCCCATCCGTAGGCCTGCGCCCCTTCACCGGTTCCGGTAAAGGCATGGTCGAAATGCCCGAAGGAGGCCGGACTGCCGTGATAGACCTGACGGAAGCGGATGTCGTCATTTGATGTGGAAAACGCGCCCGTGTTTTCATAAGCGTCCTTCAACTGTCCGGGAGACATCACGGCTATGTATTTCACTCCCTCGTCGTAACCGACAAGCCCGTCATAGCCCGCCTCCCTGATTTTGGACAAAAACTCCGGGGTTTCCGTCAGCATCCAGCAGTTTCTTTTGCTTGATGCCAGCTCCAGCGCTTTCTCCGGGGATACCGTACCTCCTTTTCCTCCATAAAAAGACAGGACAGGTATCTCGCTGCCCAATGACTGCAGGATTTTTTTTCACGGCCTGCCCGTCTTTCGGTCAAAGGGTTTCTTGAATTTACATACAGGTCATACACGTATCCTTCTTCCGTCCATTGTTCATTGCCATATTTGTCATCAGGAATGCTCATTGCACGCGTCTCTGCAATACCTCTTGCCTTTTCCGCATCGACGGAGGTGAAAATCAGGCCGGAATATTCACCGCCCTTGAATGTGTGGAACGGAACCTTTTGGGGTATATAAGTGATCCCGTCCCTCTGCCATCCCCTCTCGGGAGTAATCTGGTCTCTGCGCAAAGGTGTTCCATGGTGGACAACCAGAGGCTCGCCATTCTCATCGACAATCCTTGAAGCTGCCTCCGGTACATTTTCCCAGTCTCCAAACCAGTTCTTGAATGCTCTGGTGCGCACTTGGACCCACTGCCTCTCATTCAGGGAAGTCGGACTGCCGTTCGGAGCTTTCATGTATATGCCGTCCGCCTTGCCACGTGTGACAAGCTCCAGTTCTTCGTCCGTGACATGTTTATCGGAAGTATGTGTCATTGTTTGCCGGCTTAATATGATACCTTGTTCATAAAGTCATAAAGAGTTTTATCAGCAAAAAACTTGTTTACTTATTTACATTTCCGAATTTAAAGTAAATAAGTAAACAAGTGGTATATGTAGAATGCAAATGTTACTTACATTTCCGCATTGGCCTGCCGGCTTGCCTGGTTTATGGTGCCCGCCGCCTTCAGTGCATATCCCGCGGGTGTTCTGGCAAGCATCAGTGCGCTTCCTTTTCCTGCGGCTCCGGATGTGCCGGAAACAAGGGGCGGCTGTACGGCCTTCCCCTTCATCAGGGAGTGCCATTCCCCGGCTTTCATGTTTTCCACGGCCACCCTTTCCTTACGTAGTTCTTTGACAATCTTCCCCACATTGCATTCCTTCCTTTCCGGAACGGCTGCCGAGTTGAATTTTTCATAAGCTTTGACAAGCTTCTTCTCCCTGTTTTTCCCGGCAGCCGAGATCTCGCTTTCCCGTTCCGCGGCGTTGTCCGAGTACTGCGCCTCGTAAGTGGCCTGGAAGTACTCCCTGTTTATTTCCCTGATCTCGCTGTCCAGTTTCTCCACCGCCTCTCTGACCTGCTTTGCCGAGGGTTTCTTTGCCACGCCCTCCGCCGCTTTCTTTCCGGAGCTTCCGGAGGTTTCGGATGTCCGGGCCGCTGCCGTCTGCTTGCCGGCGGCATTTTCCAGTCTGAGGCCGTACATTTCCATCGCCAGTCTTTTGATCTCTTCCGTAGGCGAACTGATAAACGGTGCCGCATCCCGGTCTGCGTTCAGAACGACGGACTGCACCTTTTCCGTAGGGTTTTTCCTATATACCGGATATTCATCGGATCGTTTCTGACAGCCGCCAGTTGTACAGTCTCGGACGGGGCGGACACGTATCTGATGTTCTCCCCCTTGGCCTGCACCGCCGCCAGCCGCACGCTTTCCTCAGGCTGCCTGATCTGCCGGAAGATATCCGGATTCCTCTGGACGGCCATATGCTGCACCTTCTCCGTCGGTTCCGCTATATGACGGATGCATTCCGGATTTTTCTGCACGGCGGCCAGCTGTACTTTTTCTGTCGGCTCCCTGATTGCCGAGAGATACCGGGGATCTTTCAGGACGGCCGTCAGTTGCACCTTTTCTGCAGGCTTCTGCAGCAGGAAGATGCATTCCGGTCTCTTCTCGACGGCTTTCAGCTGTACTTTTTCCGTAGGGTTTGGGATGAAGCCGATATAGGAAGGCCTGTTGCCTATGACCGTCAGCTGCACCCTCTCACTTGGCGAAGTGATGAAATGGATGTTGTGCGGTGCGTTTCTGACAGCTGTCAGCTGTACCTTTTCCGTCGGTCTCTCAATAAAGCAGATGACACTTCTGTCCCTTCTGACCGCGGCCATCTGGACACGGGCGGAAGGGTTGGCGATCATGCTGATGGCGCGGGGATTGTTCAATACCGCCCTCATGTCCTTGTCGAACAGCGCGGCAAGGTGTTCCAGGATTGTAGGCATGGCTTTCAATGTTTAAAGGATTTGACTTCATCAAAAAACTCCTTTACGGCTTCCGTATCCGGTTCTCCGGATTTCCTGTTCCCCTTCATCCGGAATACCAGCCTTTGGGCGGCAGCCAGAATACCGGCTGTGGGCGGCAGGTCCGCCTTGAACATCCCTTCCACGGCCGTGAAGCAGGCCAGGGGGGATGGGGCCTGCATGAGAAGGACACTTTCAGGAGAGGCGATTACGGGCGGCAAGCTGTACTTTCTCCGTTGGGTTGGTGAACAGCCGGACAAGTTCCGGCTTTTTCTGTACGGCGGCAATCTGCACTTTTTCTGTCGGCTCTTTGATCCTTTGGATTGCGTCCGGATTGTCCAGAACTGCTGCAAGTTGTGCACGTTCCTGCAACAGGTTGTTTTCATTTGGCATGGCAGTTTCTTTTTTATGTTATATTTCAGGGGCAATGATAGGAGGATACAGTGCAACCGTATTGCACTTAACAAAAATTAAGCGGATATCCGGGACTCACGTCCGGGATATCCGCAAGTGGAATTCAAGGTGGTGTGGCCGCTTCAGGCCGCTTCAGTCGTTTCCTTGTACAGCATGATGTCCGTATAGGACGAACTGTAGTTCATTCTGGCCGTAAGAGTGGACATGCCGGCCCCCTTGAAAGGATTGCCGGTTTCCGGATGTTCCTCCATCCACCGGCAGAAATCCAGTATGGGGGACTTGCCGGAAGTGAAATAGACGAAAGGGTGTCCTTTCAGTACCAGCAGGACATCCAGATAGTCCGTAAGTTTCCAGTCCATCCTGTATGTGCTGATGTCCGTCGCCATGTAGGGGGGATCTATCAGAAAGACCACATCCGGGGAGTCCCTGTACTTGTCCGTCAGTTCCCTGTAGTCACAGCATACCACCTCGAGTCCGTCAAGATAGCCCTCGCAACTGTAGTCGCTCAAGCGTATATTGTTGTAGAAGTTCAGTTTTCCGAGCTCCCCGATGTTCCTGGCATATTTGCCGGAGAACAGCAGGGAGGAAGAGATGGTGAGATAGTCCACAAAGCCGGTGCTTTCCTCCCGGCGGATACGTTCCAGGAATATGCTGTGCATCTTCTTGGAGAGCATCCTGTGGCGGGGAATTCCTTCCGAGAGGCGGCGAAGGTCGGAAAACAGGGCGTTCGTCCGGCTGATGTTCTCCAGACGCTCGCGGTAGTTGTCGTGGTCATTGTAGATCACGGTTGCATCGGGTCTTTCCCGCTTGGTGATGTGCGAGAGCAGTCCGGAACCGCCGAACAGGTCGACGAACACCGTCCTGTCACTGAAACGTTTCAAGACTTTTCTGAACTCCGATGCGAACATGCGTTTCTGTCCCACAAAAGGAAGTGGGGCCTGGCTATAATAGCACTTTTTCATTGCTGTAGTCATTCTGTCGTGTAATTGAGTGTTTATGTTTCGGATGCAAAGTTCGTCTCTTCTCCCCAGGAAAGCGAAAGTTCCGCTCTTTTCATACTGTATGGAACGTACATTCCTTTTTGAACCGCCCGAGGATCTCATACACCTTTCTTTCGGAAACGCCATGTCTGGCCGAGAGGAAGGCCACACAATACGTCACCTTGTCACCTTTGCGGCGCATTTGTTCGTACTCCCTGTACAGGTCTATATATTTATAGTCGTCCGGCTTGTAACCTGTCCCGGCCAGACGCTCCAGAAGCTCCCTATTAAAATTTAGAATCTCAAACAGTGTCATAGCAAATATTTTTCTATCTTTGCAGAGCCAATCATTCAACGACATATAAAAAGCGCACCCCGCGACGGAGGGTATTTGCCCCCAGTCGTGCGGTGGTGCGCATTTATATGTTAATGAGTGATTGGCGTTACTTTTTAACAGGCTGGGGGCTTTTTTACTTTCCTTTCCGTACAAAAATCCCCGCAGATCTTTTTTTTATTATGCGTATATGTGACAGGCTTTGCGTCTTTAAGGCTTGCAAGATATACTTATCAAGGACTGCAATTTTCGTTGCAGCATGACTTTTATTTTCAGAAAAACACGATTTGTTTCTATGGAAAGTATACTTATTTATATATTAAAGTAAATAAGTAATATACATGATTATGTATATTTTCATATTTAAGTATGTAATGTGAAATATATTTAAAGTATAATACTAATAAAGTAAATATGTAGAAAAATATTTGGTAAACATTTCAAAAATGCGTATCTTTACATCGTAATAATCAAGGAGATAGACAAATCATGAAAACAATTACGACAGCATGTGTAAACCACAAGGGCGGTGTGGCAAAGACCACTTCGCTGCTGAATCTGGCGGCCGGAATCGCACGGCTGCACGGAAAGAAGGTATGTATCATAGATGCGGACCCGCAGGCGAACACGACGATGGCGGCGTTCGGGGAGGAAATGGCAAGTCTTCCCCAGGATGTCATGCTCGAGAGTGTGCTGCAGGAAATCATGCAGGACAGACCCCTGGAGCTGAAGCCTCTCACGTGGCTGGACAGGGTGGATGTGCTGCCGGCGTCCTTGGACCTGGCGGCCACGGAAGTGATCATGAACACTACCCCCGGGAGGGAATTTCTTTTCAGGGAGATAATAAGAGGCCTGGAAAAGAAATATGACCATATTCTGATAGACTGTCCTCCCTCATTGGGCATCATCACACAGAACGCGCTTATGGCGAGTGATTTTGTAATCATACCCACGGACGGGAACTATTTCGCCATGAAAGGAATCGAGAAGATACATTATATCATCGGCCTGCTCAGAAGGAAACTCGGCGCGGAGGTCAGGATTCTCGGTTACTTCATGACAAAATACAATGCGGGAAGAAAGCTGGACGTGGACATCAGGGAGAGTCTGATAGAAACATTGGGGGAGAGCGTGTTCGAGACAACCATACGGAACAACGTGGCGCTGGGAGAGGCGCAGTACAATGCACGGAGCATTTTCGATTATGCACCCTCGTCAAACGGGGCAAGGGATTACCGGAGTCTGACCGAGGAATTCCTTAAAAGGATCAGGAAAATGAACAAATAATAAAGGAGAAGGAATATGAAAGAATTCAAGTCGAAAGGGATTTCCCTGGAAAATATGGTGGGGGCAGACCCCATGAAGAAAAAAAAACGGCGGGGACACCGGGAAAGGCGTATAACCAGACCATTGTTCTGACCGAGGATCTGGTATGGGAACTGAGGACATTTGCCGCGGACCACCGTTACAGAGGGGTAAAGACTGTCATAGAAGCGATGATAGGCTGCTTTCTCAGGGAGGACGGGACATTGGACCGCGACAGGTTGGAGCAGTTCTGGAAAGAATACGTAAAGAAGTAAAGTTTATATTACTTTTGAAGTAAATAATATTTCAAAGTAAGATACTTATAAACTGAAAGAAGTAATACAATGAAAATTTTAAGGTATATATTGTTGGCCTCACTCACATGTGCATTATCCGCATGTGAAAAGGATGAGATCCTGCCGGAACCTGAACCGCCGGTTGTCACCCCGGGGGATGATCCGGGAAAGGATGAGGAAGAAAAGATACGACTCGGAATAACCGCATCGTTGCAGGCGATGCAGACAAAAGGAATCATAGAGGCATTCCTGCCGGGACATGAGATGGGGGTGTTTATCAGTACTACTGACACCGGCTCTCCATATGTATATAATGTGCCTTATGCCTTTGACGGTAAAAAATGGAATGCCGGCGGGGACGCTCCGGTAGAGGGTGATTCGGAGGTGGCCGCTTATCTGCCGTACAACGGACAGGCATCAGGGGACAGGCTCATCCCTTTTGAACTGGCGGACCAGCACGACATCCTGTATGGAAGGGCGTCGGTCACCAGGGACATTCCGACAGCGGATATTGAGATGAGACATGCCATGAGCCTGGTACGCATCAAAATTCTGAAAAATGAATATATGGGAGAAGGCATTGTCTCAAACATAAGGTTTGACAATGCTGATCACAAGGATGACGCGTTGACATCAGGCGGGAAACCAACTCCCCCCATGATATTCGATTTCTCAAGCAGGGGAGCCTGCAAGCTGGCGGCAACTATCGATC